>Ga0335084_10001386_pt1 | contig 22620 bp, 21 predicted proteins | sample Lox_Sample_44_FD_206721 | JGI IMG/M metagenome (GOLD analysis project Ga0335084, IMG submission 206721) | Soil microbial communities from Loxahatchee National Wildlife Refuge, Florida, United States - Lox_Sample_4.4 | ecosystem: Environmental > Terrestrial > Soil > Wetlands | place: USA...
GGAGCGGATCCGGCGGCGCAAATCGCGAAGACTGTGCATAATCAGTCGTCCCCGTTCATTTCCAAGTCTCTTTGAACTGGTCTGTTGCGGCCCTTAATTCCGTGGTTAAGCCCTCGCTCAGAACTTTCTCGAGGGCAACCCTCCGCAACAGCTCAGGCTTCCGGGTTTCTAGGAACTCCGTGAGTTTGGCCTGGAACTCCTTGACCCGCTCTACCGGCACATCATCCAAATATCCGTTTTGAACGGCCCAGATCACAGCCACCTCGATTTCGACCGCAATCGGGCTGAACTGCGGCTGCTTGAAGAGCTCCACGATGCGTTTGCCGCGATCGATCTGGGCTTGCGTTTTGGCATCGAGTTCCGAGCCGAACTGCGCGAAAGCCGCCAGTTCGCGAAATTGGGCAAGATCTCCTTTGAGCTGTCCCGCAACTTGCTTCATAGCTTTGAGCTGCGCTGCAGAGCCGACCCGGGACACTGACAAACCCACCGAAATGGCAGGCCGCACACCCTGATAGAACAGGTCCGTTTCCAAATAGATCTGACCGTCCGTGATGGAAATTACGTTGGTCGGAATGTATGCGGAAACATCGCCAGCTTGCGTTTCAATAATTGGCAGAGCTGTGAGCGATCCGTTTCCATACTTCTCCCCGACGCGCGCCGCCCGTTCGAGCAGCCGGCTATGGAGGTAAAACACATCGCCAGGATATGCTTCGCGGCCCGAGGGACGTTTCAGCACTAAGGACACTTGCCGGTAAGCTACCGCGTGCTTGGACAAGTCGTCATAGATAATCAACGCGTCCATGCCGTTGTCCATGAACCACTCGCCCATGGCAGCCCCTGCAAATGGCGCGAGATACTGGTTGGTCGCGGAATCGGAAGCCGGGGAAGCCACGATGATGGTGTAGGGCATGGCGCCAGCTTTTTCGAGGATCGTAATGAGGCGAGCGATATTCGATTGCTTCTGGCCAATCGCAACGTAGATGCAATACAGCGGACGGTAGTCTTTATCGCCGGCTGCCTCGGCTGCTTTGTTGAGACGAGCCTGGCTGATGATTGTATCTATGCAAATTGTCGTCTTGCCTGTCGAACGATCACCAATGATCAATTCACGCTGGCCTCGCCCGATCGGAATCATCGCGTCAATTGCCATAATGCCGGTTTGCACCGGCTGCCTGACGGGACTGCGCCGGATAATGCCGGGAGCAAGTTTTTCAACTGGATAGAACACGTCAGTCTCGACCGGCCCTTTGCCATCCAGTGGCTCGCCCAGCGTATTCACGACGCGTCCTAAGAGGCTTTTGCCGACGGGCACCTGCAGTAAGTTGCCCGTTGTGCGGACTTCATCGCCTTCCTGAAGCAGAGTGTAGTCACCTAGAATGATGACTCCGACTTCGGTCTCTTCAAGGTTCAAGGCAAGTCCGGTGATACCGTGGCCGAGATCGAGCATCTCATTGAGCATCGCATCAGTGAGACCTTCGACTCGAGCGACACCGTCGCCGACTTCCCGGATAACGCCGACATTCTGCCGGACCGTCGCCGTCTTGACGTCCGCGATTTGTGCTTCAAGTTCCTTGAGTAGGTCAGCCATATAGCTTTCACCCTAATTCGAAGTTGCAACTTCTGACTGGCGATCAGGCCACTGCGTTCCTTCCATTGGCCGTGATCCCAAAACTTCTTGCCAAAGCCGCTAGTCCAGAACGTACGCTGCCGTCATATACGTCGCTACCAACTCTGATCCGCATCCCTCCGATCAGAGTCGGGTCTTGAGCAAATAACGTTGTGATGTCGGTGCCGTATGCGTGTTCCAGTCGGGCCTGGATGCGGATTCGCAGATCAGGCGGTAATGGCAAAGCGCTCTCGACTTCTGCCGTCCGCCTTGCGGAGTCAAACTTCAGCAGCCGGAGAAAATGCCCCAGCAAGGCCAGGTAGCCACGACGCTTGGATCGAAGAACTTTCTCGACGACGAGGCGAGCACGGTCTTCATCCACTCTCCCGTCTACGAGACAGAAGCGGAACAGTTGCTTGGCCTCGCGCCTGGCTTGTCTTGGTGTTGTCATAGTCGTTGTCGCAGACTCCTGCTAGGCCGCCAATCGTCGCGTGGTTTCCTCCGCCAAGCGCCGCTGATCGTCCGCAGTCAGAACCTCGCCAATGATCGTGGCCGTGGCTTGGACAACCAATCGGCCCACCTCGTGCTTCAGTTCAACAAGCATGCGAGCGTAGTCCTGAGCGGCAGCTTCTCGCGCCTTGACGATAATCTGTTCAGCAGCATTTATAGCCTTTTGGGTTTCCTGATCCTGGACCCGGGCGGCCGCGGCACGGGCTTCCTCGATCAGCTTGGTCGCCTGCTCATTGGCCTGCAGCATTACTTCATGGCGCTGGGCTTCGGTCCGGGCAAGCTCGGTTTTTATTTGTTCGGTATCGGCAAGTCCTTGTGCGATCTGTCCGCGGCGCTCCTCCAACATTTTGAGGACCGGCTTATAGGCATACCGTTGCAAAACAATGCAGACAATGCAGAAGCTGATGATTTGGGCAACCAGATGAGGCCAGTCCACACCGAAGGTGTTGGCAATCTGTTGGACCGGCCCGGCGCTGTAGACTGCTGCCAGCAAACTGAGTGCATTCATAGTCGCCTCTCAAACTCTGCGGGAGTCGAGCTTCCTGAGTTTTCGCACCCGACCTCTATCTGCTACTTAACCAGGAACAGTGCGTAGAACACGATCGCTTCCGCGAAGGCAATCGCCAAAATGGACTGGACGAGAATCTTCGTAGAGGCCACGGGATTACGTCCCACCGCTTCCGACGCTTTCATACCAATCAGACCTACACCAATGGCTGCGCCCAGCGCCGCCAGACCGACATGCAGACTTCCGCTCATAGGATTGTCCTTTTCTTTCCCGCCGGCTCCCGCGATTGAACACGGTCAAGCCGCCGATTATTAATTCATCAACCGTGTGCAGCCACTGGCTGTGATTCCTCGTGCTGGCACATCAGCATGGTGAAGACGGCAGTCAATAACATGAAGACGAGCGCCTGCACCAATCCCATTAGTAATTCCAGAAAATAAAATGGAATCGGGACCAGCCAACCGAACCCGGGAACCAGCTTGGCCATTGCTTCCAACAAATTTTCTCCGGCAAAGATGTTGCCGTAGAGACGAAACGTGAGGGATACCGGCCGGAAAAGAATGGATACGACTTCCAGGCACCCGGCTGCGAAGAATACGACCACCATCAGCACCTTGAGGAGGCCCTCGCTTTCACCTTTGGGTGCAAACAACTCCCTGAGAAACCCCCGCGTGCCGACCTCCTGAAGTGCCCACACAATCCAACACGCGAAAAAAACCAGGGCCATGGCCAGGGTCATGTTGACATCAGCATTCGCGCCCCGAAACAAGGGCTGCGCAATCTTGAAGCCGTGAGGGGTTTGCTGTCCCCACCCGATCGACCCTACTCCCGGAATGAGACCGACCCAGTTCGCGGAGAGAATAAAGATGAAAATGGTCGCAAAAAACCAAAATGTCCGCTGGGCTAAATGCGGGCCAATGATTCCCGTCATGAATTTGTACAGCCCCTCGACCAGCCACTCCAGGAAATTCTGCGCCCCTGCAGGAACTTGTCTCATCTTCCGTGTAGCAACCTGAGCAAATGCGATCAGACCTAGAGCAACGATCCAGCTGACCAACATGGAATTAGTGATTGGAAAGTTGAAGGGGTGCGCGATCTCTACTGCTTTTGCTGACAGCCCGTGCTCCTCCGATTCGCTTGGCGCCCCACTTGTTCCTTGTTCCGCCGGTGTTGCTGAGGCGCCCTGCGATCTCATGTCTGTGGCCAAAAGCGCGTGAGTGCTCAGACTGATGAATGAGACTATAAAGACAAGCAACACTTGCGTTGCCCGTTTCGATCCGCGTCGGTGGTGTGAGGCCAAATTCATGGCGCTATTGCAGCCTTATGCGGCGGACTTGCTGGCAAAGTCGCCTTTGCCAGCCTTCTGATAACCAACCAGCGCAAAATACAAGATGCGATCAAAAAACTCGGTCAGCGAGCGCAGTAACTTCACACCGCCCCAGAATTCAGCCGGTTCGTCGAACAGGCATTCCTGTTCTATGTACTCCCACAGACTTTCGTGAGCGATACACACAGCCCAGAATAGGTTGCTGAACGGGACTCCCTGTTGAGCTCGTCGCAGTCCCATGGCGACATAACGATCCTCAATGCTGGAGTCGGCTTCCGTTGCCAGCCAATCAGTCAGTTCTCGATAGATATCCAACGTGTATCGCCGTTGTTCCTCGGCCGGGACCTTTATCAACAACTCAGTGCACCTGTCGGACGCCCTGATCTTCTGAAGCACCGCCTCAGACATGCGGTCAGCATTCGTCGCCATGTGTTGAACTAGTTTGATGGCCCGCATTCGTCCTCCGTTACCGGTTCGCCGCGCTTAGCGATCCCGCTCGCCCGGACAAAACGCAATCCGTCAGTTGGCTAGTAGCCAGCTCAGAAAACAGTCTTACCATGTGACGGTGACGTTCAGCTCCGGGCCCAACATCGCCGCCTTAAATCAACGAGCACAGACTAGTAACTGTGTCTGACCCTGCATACTGGCAAAATCGACAGGCTATCCTCACAACCAGACAATGGCTGAATCGAAAATACGAGTGCAGACCCCGCATAGCGGAACGGGTCGACCTATCCCTGGGTCACTGGCAAAAGTTGCAGTGGCTGCCAGTGGCAAGCAGCTTTAGGGTTGATTGACGTTAAGTCTCGCGAGGGAAAGTTATGTGGGTTCGACGAGTAGTCTCGCAGTTCGCACCGATAAGTGCATGGTTGCCCGAGTGCACGTGGAAAACCGCTCGCATAGACATCGTAGCGGGAATCGCATTAGCGGGGCTGCTGATACCTGAAGGGATGGCATATGCGGGTATCGCCGGGGTCCCTCCTCAAATGGGTTTGTATGCCGCGATGTGGGGGATGTTCGTTTATGCAATTGTCGGCAGTTCTCGTCAGCTCGCCGTCACGTCCACCTCTTCGTCTGCAGCCATGCTGGCCGCTCTCGTGGCTCCAATCGCCCTCGGTGACTCGGCACGATACGCCGTGCTGGTTTCTGCTGCTACTCTCGCGGCAGGGCTGATCTTCCTCTTGGGCGGTTTGCTCAAGCTAGGCGCGGTTCGGAATTCATTTCCAAACCGGTTCTCAAGGGCTTTGTTTTCGGACTGGCCCTTACCATCATGATCAAACAAGCACACAAGCTGATGGGAGTTCCTGGAGGCCAGGGGAATTTCTTTCATCAGGCATGGCACGTGATTACTTCACTGAACGAGATAAATTTGTGGACGCTTGCAGTCGGAGCAGCGGCAATCGCCATCATGTTCCTGCTGGGGGCCTTTGCGCCTCGGGTTCCATCTGCCTTAGTGGTACTGGTACTGGGAATCCTCAGTACCTCCTGGTTCGGCCTAGACCGCCACAACGTGGAGGTCGTCGGCACGATTCACGCAGGTGTGCCATCTCTAAGTTTACCGAGGGTCGGCGAAGATAACTTGGCGGATTTGTTTGTAGGCGCGATAGGGATCGCGTTGGTGCTCGTCGCCGAGGCACTCGCTGCAGGCCGTACATTCGCAGCCAAGAACAAGTACGAGATCAATCCCAATCAAGAACTGTACGCACTCGGAGCGTCAAATCTAGTCTCCGGTTTGTTTGGAGGAATGATCGTGGGAGGAGGGATGTCGGGAACCGCCGCCAATGATTCGTCCGGCGCGCGCACCCAACTTTCGACAATTACGGCGTCGCTGTCGGTGGCATTGACCCTCGCCTTCCTGCTGCCACTGTTTCGTACTTTGCCTGAAGCGGTTCTCGGAGCTATTGTCGTTCATGCAGTCGCGCACCTGGCAGATGTTGCCACGCTCAAGCACTACGCCACACTACGTACTGGCAGTATCTGGATCGCACTGGTGGCCTTGTTTGGAGTCTTACAGATGGGAATTCTCAAAGGCCTCATTCTCGCAGTCGGTCTAACACTGATTGCATTAATGCATAAGCTGAGTTCTCCGCGGGATTCAATACTAGGCAGGCTGCCCGGAACCGAGTTTTTTGTGGACGTCGATCGCCACGCCCACGCTGAGCAAATTCCCGATCTCCTGATCTTTCGTCCGAATGCAATCCTGTTCTTCGCCAACGCAAATCGCATTCACAACCGCCTACGTAGCTTGGTTAAACAAGCCGGTCCCTCGCTCCGGGCCCTCTTGCTCAACCTGGAGGTCTGCCCTGAGATTGACGTCACCAGTTTAGACATGCTGAGTGAGTTGAGAAATGAACTGCAAGAGGCGGGAATCGAACTCTATCTCGCGCAAGTGGCTGATCCAGTTCGCGACCTGCTCAAGCGCAGCGGGTTTCTCGAACAACTGGGCGAAGGTGCAATCTTTCCGGGGGTCAATGCCGCGGTGGCCGCATTCCTCGGAGCAATGCATCCACAGGCACAGGCGCGCAGCGCTTGAGTTATGGAGCCCGTACTAGGGTTTTGCCGTGAAGCATGAGCAGCGAGAACTGCCGCATATCAGGCTGGTTGAGTTCATTTCGCGATTGCACAAGTCATCCGTACCAACCGAAGTGGGCTCTTGTCGAACACCTCGCAGCACCGCCACTGGGACTCCACGGGTCTTGTGGGTTGTTCGCGCTCTGCTGCCAGCTTGCATCTTGTCGGCCAGCTTGGCCGTCGCACAAGACATACAGCAACAGGAGGAACCGCGTGCACGTGACGTTGCCGCGCCGGACTCACAGCAGACTGCCACACCATCGACGGCGGATTCACAGACAGAAGCCAAGTCCAAGGCGGACAATACGGCCAGCCGACGAGGTTCCTGGGTCATCGCACCTCTTCCAATTTCCAGCCCAGCGTTGGGCACAGGTATCGTGCCGGTTCTTGGCTACATATTTCCGTTTCGCAAAAATGACAAGGTGTCTCCACCGTCCGTGGTCGGAGTTGCTGGCCTGGCAACAAACAACGGGAGTCGCGGGTTTGGCGTGTACGGAGACTTATTCCTCAAGGAAGACACGTACCGCATCACCGCCGTCTATGTTCGTGGAAACTTCAACTATGATCTGTACGGCATCGGACTCTCCGCAGGCCGTGCGGGACACAAGCTTCCGCTCGAGCAATCAGGCCAGGTTTTCCGTGGGGAAATATCGCGTCGCGTGGGATGGGATTTCTTTCTGGGGGTGCGATTTTGGACGGGAAGCTCTGTAGTTGAACTAAGACCCAAAAGCGGCACGGCGCCTCAACCGGAACCTCCGCCCGACATCGGGCTGCATACAACTCTGAGAGCTCTGGGTCTGCGACTAGATCGTGATACCACTCCAAACCGGTTTTACCCGACGAAGGGTACCAAGCTGGAATTCACCTCCGACTTCTTCTCTCAGAACCTCGGCAGCAAGTACTCGTTCCAGTCATACAGACTTAACTTCAACAAATATGGCAGCCTGAGCAAGAACCAGGTTCTTGCTTACAATTTGTTTGTCTGCGGAACAGGCGGAGATCCCCCATTTTATGGGAATTGCATCTACGGTACGAACAATGAGTTGCGCGGATACACAGCTGGCCGTTACCTCGATCGTTACATGTTCGCCACGCAACTGGAGTACCGATTGACCTTGCCGAAGAGATTTGGGGTTGTTGGATTCGGGGGCATCGGTGAAGTCGTCCCGGGCGGGACCCAACTATTCAGGATCAACAACTTCCTGCCCGCTGGTGGAGGAGGACTGAGATTCCAGCTGAGCAAGACCTACCGCGTCAATCTTCGAGCCGACATCGCACGGGGCAAGGACACCTGGACATGGACCATGGGCGTCGGCGAAGCATTCTAAACGCTGCCAATTGTGAACCGGCTATTTGCGACGCAAATCTTAGGGGAGCATGTGGGTGTGTGGACAGACGCTGGGGAAGGAAGTACGGGTCTCCTCCCTCCCCCAATGCCAACTACTTCGCTGGCGGAGGATAATTCTTCAAGAGCTTTGCAACCGCCTTTGTCAGGTTCTTCTGCTGCTTGTCTGGTTTGGCTTTAGGATTGATAGTCTTACTTGCCACGCCGCGCCAGACCAAGGTGTGGTTGGATGCGTCATACATGTCCACCGCCAACTGGCCTACGTAGATGGTCGAGGTCGATCCTGTGGTCGTGCTCATTCCACCGCCGCGCCCGTACCAACCGCCATACCAGCCCCCGCCATATCCCCAGTCCGAACTGAACGAGGTAAACTGCTTTTCCTTGTCAACGCCGACCTGATATCCGATATAAAGGTTGGCGCTGTCATCACTGATTTTGGTGAGCCCCTTCGTCGCGAGCTCCGCATCGACAGTGTCCATGATTTGCTTGTTTACTAAATCATTGACGGTCGCTGCGTCTTTGAGAGTCACCCACTTATAGGTCTTGAATTGCGAAAAATTACTCTTGCTATCAAAGTTGTAGCGAACATCCTGGCCGAACGCAGAACTTGCGGCGAGGCAAAGTCCCAACGCAATGAACAACAGAACTCTTTTCATCCTGGCCTCCAGCTTTCCTGGTCGATTGTGAAACACGTTCCACGAAGCGACAAACAACGGTTCAGACCTGCTGCGCGAAGCAGACAACCCCCCATCCTCTTCGCACCAGAGCCTACGCCCATGCTAGGAACACAGGGGTGTCGCGGCAACTGTCACTAATAACAGCAAGGATGTCTCAAGCACCCGGTTCTAATGATGGACATTGCGCTCGTCATGGACCGCGTCACTCCCCTGCCTTCCAGGGCGGTCAGAGGTGAGTTGGGGAAGTTTGTCCGTCGAACTGGCGACATACATGGTTTGTGACGGGAAGGCGATCGCGGTTCCTTCCTCGCGGACGATGTCCATGATACTCAACAGCAACTCTTCCTGGATCTCGAGGAAGTGGTTCCAGTCACGGGCGAACACGTAAGCGACAATCTCGACGTCAAGAGAAAAAGCAGCGATACGCAGGAATCGAACGCGCACCGACGATGAGTCAACGTTGCGAAACTCGACCAACAGCTTGTGAACGCGTGCAGCGATTGAGCGCAGCTGAACGGGTGTTGTTTCGTAGCGCAACCCCACGACTGGGTGGAACCAGAATGTGTCTCGCGCGGAAAGGGTTTCGAGGCTCATATTCGCAATCAGACCGTTGGGTACACTGACCACGGTACGATCCAGGGTGCGGATACGGGTTGATCGGAGGCCGACCTCCTCGACCGTGCCAACGATGTCGCCCAATTTCAAAAAATCGCCCACGCACACCGCCTGGTCGGCAACCAGGGAAATCCCCGCGATGACATTTTCCAGGGTTTTCTGGGCGGCAAGGGCAACCGCAATGCCACCCACTCCGACTCCCGCCAACGCAGCAGTCGGGTTTACGCCGAAGTGGTAAAGGATAAACAACAAACCGGCGAACAGGACTAACCCATCCATCACTCGGCGAAGGAGGCGCAGTACAGAAGCCGACCCACTGAGGCTACGACGACGCCGAACCACATAACGCTCGCCCCAGCCGTTCAAAAGCATTAGCAGCCACATGCAGGCGGCCACCGCAATCATCAGTGCAACGGTGGACCAGAATTGCCGTGCCAGGAGCGGCAAGCCGATTCTCGATAACAGCAAGCGGATGATAAGGGCAAGCAGCAGGAGCCGAACCGGTGGCCGCAAGATTTCAGGATTCCTCAGATTAGGTTTTTGCAGAAGGCGGCGAAGGGTGGCGCCAACTCCCCAACCAATAAGACGGCTCAGCCATCCCGTCAGCAAATAGAGGAGTGGCATTCCTACGAAGACTGCCAGCCACTCGAAGAGCGGGATGCTTCCTAGTCGAGTCTTGACGAGAAATCCCGGCAGAAGTTGCTCTACGGCTGGCGTATTCAATTCCTGAAAGACGTCGGGAATCGACTTGAGTGTCTTTCGGGAAAAGAGCCAGACTTTGCCTGCCTTTCCACGGTCTACGCGCTCAACCAGAATGTCGAGATCACCTGTGGCTGTGTTGATTGTTCCAACCAGGTCTTCGTCGGGCCGAAGCGGGTCTGACTGGGAGCCCTCGGGCTTGTCGCTGATCTGGGTGAGCCGAGCAGGAAGGCGACGGTCAAGTACAACGGCAAGCTGGCGCGCCAGAGTCTCGGCATCTTCGCCACGCAGGGAAGTACTCAAATACAGCGCAGCGATTTGAGCGTTACCCTTCCGGGCGACACCAAGGAAATTCAAGACCGCACCCCGCGGCGTGTTCCTGCCGAGAGGGTCCGGAGCCGGTTCCTGCGTCGTTTCAGCAACCTTGGGCTTGGGAGCAGCAACCTGGGACCACATAGGGGGATAAAGCAGCAGCGGGAACAAGCAAAGCAATAACTTACTTCGGCGCAGAGGCAGCACGCGCCTTGCAGAAATCCTCGTGCCTCTAACCTCAGAACACGTAACACTTTTGAAAGTCATTTGGTGTGCACGTCTACCACCGAATCTTCTGCGAGAACACAACTTCCTTGAACTGACAGAACTGCCAGTTACGGTCTGGGGGTGATGGCCTGCAAACTGGTTCCGTGTTGCTGAATTTCTCCGTCGCGCACGGTATTCATATTGGAGGCACCATTGCCGGAAAAAAAGAATGGGAAACAGGCCACTCCAGAAAAGCCCGAGCTTAAAAAGAAAGAATACGAGCGGGAACTGCGCAAGCTCCAAACCAAGCTGGTGGAAATGCAGGAATGGGTGAAGTCCACCGGCGCCAAGGTCGTCGTGGTGTTCGAGGGCCGCGACGCGGCCGGCAAGGGCGGAGTGATACACCGCATTATGGAGCGCGTCAGCCCTCGCGTCTTTCGCCACGTCGCCCTGCCAGCTCCCACGGAGCGGGAAAAGTCCCAGTTGTACGCCCAACGTTACATCAAGGAAATGCCGGCCGCCGGGGAGGTGATCCTTTTCGATCGCAGCTGGTACAACCGTGCTCTGGTGGAGCACGTGATGGGTTTTTGTGACGACAAGCAATATGGCGACTTTCTCCGTATGTGTCCGGGATTTGAGAGTCTCCTCAAGAACAACGGCATTATTCTCGTCAAGTACTGGTTCGAGGTCAGTGAAAAGGAGCAGCACAGACGGTTCCTCAGACGCATTGAAGATCCCATGCGGCGGTGGAAACTCAGCCCCATGGATCTGGAATCGCATCACCGCTGGTACGACTACTCGCGCGCTCGCGATGCCATGTTCACTGCCACCGACACCCCGCAATCCCCTTGGTACGTGGTCCAAACCGACGACAAGGAGCGCGCTCGATTGAATTGCATTTCCCATCTCCTTAGCGTAATCCCGTGGAAAAAGATCCCACAGGAGAAGGTCACATTGCCGAAACGACAGAAGCCGAAGGGCTACGAGGATCCTGACTGGAATTATCGTTGGATTCCGGAGAAGTATTGAAGGGCAGGCTGCGGGTGCCGCTCAAACTTCGGAAAACCACACTAGCAACCCACCGATTTGAGTTCGAGGTGATCCACGATGAGTTGGACGCGTCCTCTCCAGGTCTTCACCGAAGCGACTATTGCTTTGTGGCTGCTTGAGATTATCTTCAGACCGATACGCAGCAAACTTCAGCATTAGGCCGGTTTCAGCACCCCAACTGCCCGACTCCTATGCCCGGTATTAGTCAGATTCGCCGGGCACGCACCACGCTCTTTCGTGCCATTGTCTCGCGTTACCCTGCAACGTACACTTCAGTTGAACGAGTCTGAAGGCGGTCTCCTCAGGAAACCTGATGTTTGGTTGAGTCTGGGGCGTTTCTTCATAGACCGTAATCCTTGACCTTTCTGTTACGTTTTGTTTAGAGCACTTCAAGCAGCACCTTTGATCTTAGGTGACCGGGCACGACGATGCGTCAGACTAACAAAGGGGTGGGTTCTCATTGAAAACAGATGCCGCAGGTGCAGTAGTCCACATTCTCGTCGTGGATGATCATGAACCGTTTCGGCAATTTGTTTGCACAACGCTTGGGCGACAACCCAATTTGCAGGTCATCGGCGAGGTGCAAGACGGACTGGATGCGGTCGAGCAAGCTGAAGCATTGCAACCGGATTTGATTCTGCTCGACATCGGCCTGCCGAGGCTAAATGGAATTGAGGCTGCGCGTCGAATCCGGCGTTTGGCCCCGCGCGCACGGATTATTTTTCTTACTCAGGAATCCTCTTCGGATGTAGTGCGCGAGGCCTTCATCTCGGGCGCATCAGCCTACGTGACTAAGATGCTTGCCGGTAAGGATCTGCTGGCTGCCGTGGAAATGGTCATGCAAGGCAAACAGTTTGTCAGCAGCGGGTTAGACGGGCATGTTGATCCCAGGCGGGCGTAGCCAAAGAGTCACCGATTGTCAGATGGGCCTTGATGGAGGCGGTGCCGCGCTGACAATGGGCCGCAGGCCCTATCTCGAAATGAGACGACGATAGTCCCAAGACTGCCCTAGCAAAATAACCCCATTCAGCAGTACCATTTGGCCGCCGGATTGTTGTGGCCATAAGGCGCGGACATGTGTCCCGCCGGAGGTTGTGCTCTTGGTATCTACTATCGAGCACGGTAGTGCGGGCCAAGTTTGGCGTATTAGCCGACGCGCCCTGGGACTAGGCCGGCGAGAGGGAAACGGCGGCGGCACTGCAAGACACGTCCTGACTCTTCTAATAGCAATCGCAATCTATCTCATTCCCTCGCTGGCTGCAGCGGAGTCCGTCAAAGAGGTCCGGCGGGTGCTGGTTTTCAATCTTCTGAACCCTCTTTCGTCACCCGGCATCGCCGTTATCAATCAGTCGATTGTGGCTGGCCTGGGGAAGGCGCCTTACCAGATTGAACTCTACAGCGAGGATTTGGAGGTGGCCCTATTTCCAGATGAGGCTTCCCAGCGCCGAATTCGCCAGTGGTACATCCGCAAATACCATGATCGCAGGCCGGATGTGATCATCGCCGTCGGCCCGGACCCCATCAAGTTCATGCTTGAATCGCATGAGCGGTTTTTCCCAGGCATTCCGATTATCTTGTGTGGCAGTCCGGGGGAGATAGGCGAGTGGAAACGCGATTCTCACTTTACCGGTGTTTGGGCCGCGCTACAGCCGGAGAAGACACTCGAAGTGGCTCTCCGCTTGCAACCCAGGACCAAGCACGTGGTTGTGGTTGGTGGGGTGGGGGCATATGACCGGAACCTTCAGGCGATTGCCAGGCGCGCTTTTCGCAAATACGAATCGAGATTGGATTTCACCTTTCTCACCGATCTAGACATGCCGACGCTGCTGGAGCGCTTGAAGCACCTCCCGGACAATACGATCGTCTATCATACCGCAATGTCGCAGGACGCTTCGGGAACGCGCTTTATTGATGCCACCCAGTCAGTTCCCATGATCGCGAGCGCCGCGAACGCACCTGTCTTCGTAGTGGATGATGTCGATGTCGGCCGAGGGACAGTCGGCGGCTATGTCTGGAGCCTTGCTACGGAGGGTCAGGTTGCCGCCGGGATGGCCGTGAGGGTCCTGAACGGTGAAAAGCCAGAGGACATTCCAATCGGCAAGGGCACGAATGTCTACCTGTTCGATTGGCGCGCTATGCAGCGCTGGGGACTGAAGGAAAGCGACCTTCCACCGGGCAGTGTCGTGCTTAATCGGCAGCCCAGCGTCTGGGAACTTTACAAGTGGTACATCATCGGCGGCATTTCCCTGATCGGGTTGGAGTCGCTGCTGATTTTCGGGCTGGTGTGGCAGCGGTCGGCAAGACACAGGGCCGAGACCGATTTAGCCCTCGCCCATAACCGGCTGCGCCTGGCAGTGGAGGCGGGCAACTGCGTTGTCTGGGAATGGGACGTCAAGCGGGGGCAGGATCGCCGGTTTGGTGACCTGCAAACTATGTTCGGAATCCCGTCGGACACATTTTCCGGGAAGGTTGAGGACTTCCGCCGCTACGTGCATCCGGAGGACCGGGAACTGGTCTGGAAAGCCGAGACTGACGCCAGACAAGATAGGCAGCCGTACGTCGCAGAATTCCGCGTGGTTCGCGATGACGGAGCCGTACGCTGGGTTAGGGCCAGGGGTAATTTTACTTATGCCAACAATGGCGATGCTGAGCGAATGCTGGGCATGGCGGTGGACATTACGGAGCGCAAGCAGGCGGAAGAAAGGCTGAGGAAGTCAGAGGAGAAGTTCGCCAAGGCGTTTCGAGAAAGCCCCGTGGCTCTTACCCTGACCAGCACCAAAGATCATCGCTACCTGGATATCAATGAGACCTTCGAACGGATCACGGGTTGGCGGCGCGAAGAGGTCATAGGACGCACTCCGCTCGACCTCGGGATTTGGGTAGACCCTGCGCAAAGGCTGGAGTTCGTAAAACGTCTTCAGGCCGAAGGTACCATTCGGAATTTTGAAGTTCGTTTTCGCTGTAAAGACGGCACCCATAGAGTTGGCCTGGGCTCGGCAGAACTGATCGAAATCGAGGGCGAACCATGCGCCCTCGCCGTGATCGAGGACATCACCGAGCGTGAGCATACCCAGGAGAAACTGCACCAAAGCGAAGAACAACTGCACCAAATCATCGCTTCAGCGATGGATGCGATCATCGCCGTCGACGAGGAACAACGGATTGTCTTGTTCAACGCCTCCGCCGAGAAGATGTTCGGCTACCCTGCGCATGAAGCCATCGGAACCACCATCGACCATCTTATCCCGGAACGCTTCCGTAAGGAACACGGGGCCCACATGAGCCTCTTCGGTGAGTCCGGTGTTACCAGCCGCACCATGGGTGTGCTGAATACATTGTGCGGCGTTCGAGCGAGCGGCGAAGAATTTCCGATCGAGGCTTCTATTTCCCACACCGATACCGACGGCAAGAAGTTGTTTACTGTCATTCTTCGAGACATGACCGAGCGCCGCCGGATGGAAGAGGCACAACGTCAAAGTGAGGAACGCCTGCATCTGGCGGTGCACGCGGGAAGAATGTACGCGTACGAGTGGGACGCCGCCAGCGATATGATCTTTCGTTCACCTGAATATGTGGATATTCTGGGGATCAGTCAACCCGCACAGATCAGCCGCCGCGAGCTGCTGGCACAGGTTCATCCTGACGACCGCGAGCGGTTAGAGGCGTTGTTCACTGGAATTAGCCCCGAAAGCCCTACCTCTCAAATTTGCTACCGGCTGCTGCTTCCCGATGGCAGTGTGACTTGGCTGGAGAAGAGAGCGCGAGCTTTCTTCGATGACAAGGGCAGGTTGTTGCGAACGGTAGGCGTAGTGGCGGATGTCACGGACCGGAAGCACGCGGAAGAGGCGCTGCGCGAGAGTGAAGACCGGTTTCGGCGAGTGGTGGAACATATCAGGGACGCAGTCATCGTAGATGACGTGGCCGGTCATGTTGTGTTCGCCAACGACCGTTTCTTACGTCTCTTCGGGTTCCGTCGCGACCAGCTGCGAACTCTCAAAATGGAGGACTATATCGCGCCGGAATATCGCGCAGAATTGCGCGATCGACACGACCGGAGGATGCGCGGGGAAGAGGTAAGTACGCATTTCGAATATGAAGGGATGGGAGCAGGCGGCAACCGAATGTGGCTGGAAGTGGACGTGGTTCCAATTACTAATGAAGCAGGCAAGCTGGTCGGTACACAGTCGGCGATACGAGATATCACACAACGAAAGCAGGCGGAGGCGGCCCTTCTTATGAGCGAAGAGCGCTACCGCCATCTGATTAATTCTGCTAATGACTGGGTTTGGGAGGTAGATGCTGACGGCGTTTACACGTACGCAGGTCCACAGTGCCGAGAGATCCTGGGATACGAACCAGCAGAACTTGTCGGAAAGACACCGTTTGACCTCATGCCTCCGGACGAATCACTCCGGGTAGCTTCGACATTCCATAGGATTGCTGCGGAGCGCAAGGCTTTTCGCGCACTGGAAAATGTAAACATCCACAAGGACGGCCATTTGGTCGTGCTGGAGACCAATGGAGCGCCGATTATCGATGAGGACGGGAAATTTCGCGGATACCGAGGTATGGACCGTGATATCAGTGAGCGTAAACGAGCTGAACGTACACTACGGGAGAGCGAAGAGCGCTTTCGCCTGGTTGCCAACACGGCACCGGTGATGATCTGGATGTCCGGTCCAGACAAGCTTTGCACCTACTTCAACCAGCCCTGGCTCAACTTCACGGGGCGGCCACTGGAAGCAGAGCTTGGCAATGGCTGGGCAGAAGGAGTGCACCCCGAAGATTGGAACGCGTGCCTGAATACCTACACGCAGGCGTTCGATCGCCGGGAGTCGTTCAAGATGCAGTATCGGCTGCGGCGGCACGATGGAGAATACCGCTGGATGTCCGACAGAGGCGTCCCCAGATTCAACTCAGACGGCTCTCTTGCCGGCTACATCGGCTCTTGCACCGACATTACCGATGCCAAGCTTGCTGAGGATGCCCTTGCCAACATAGGCCGCAGGTTAATTGAGGCCCACGAAGAGGAGAGAACCTGGATCGCGAGAGAGCTGCACGACGACATCAATCAACGCATCGCGTTGTTGACGATCGAGTTGGAACAGTTTAAGGATCGGTTGCCTTACTCAGCGGAGATCGAACTCCACCGCCAAGTCGACCACGCCCGTCAACGCCTGTTCGATCTCGCGAAGGACATCCAGGCCTTATCGCACCGTTTGCATTCCTCGAAGCTTGAATACCTGGGCATCGCTGCAGCTGCCAATAGCTTCTGCAAAGAGCTATCTGAGCAGAAGAAGGTACTGGTTGAATTCAGTCATTCGAAAATACCCAGCACCCTCCCGGCAGAGGTCTCGCTTTGTCTGTTTCGAGTCTTGCAGGAAGCACTGCAGAATGCGGTGAAGCATAGCGGTGCTCGGCACTTCAAAGTGGAACTGCGCGGCACCTCGGAGGAGATAACCCTCACGGTGAACGACCCTGGGGTTGGCTTTGACTGGCGCGACACCATGAAGCAGCAGGGCTTGGGCCTTATCAGCATGAAAGAAAGAGTGCAATTGGTGAAAGGCGAGTTTTCTGTCAAATCGGAACCTGGCCGTGGCACGACTGTCTACGTTCGTGTACCTCTCAGCTCCGAAGAGCGCAGTCTGAGCGCGACGGGCTGACCTGGGACGTATTAGCCGACGCCTTCGGCTGGTACTATTGCCAGTTCTTCCAACCCAGAGCCACGCCTATCTTTCTGATCGCATGAGGCGCTGACTGCTTGTGCGCCCCCGAAGGAGAAACCCATGCGAAAGTTCAGGCTTTTCTGCCTGTTGGCACTGCTCGGTCTTTCACTGGCGTGTTCGCGCAGGCCGAGTGATGAGACGATTGCCCAGGACATCGAGAAAAAAATCGCTACTGACCCCCAGGCGCAAGAGTCGCAAGTCGCCGTGGAAGCTAAAGAGGGGAAGGTGACTCTCAAGGGCACGGTGAAAACTAAAGCCAGTCGCGAGAGAGTGGAGAGAATTGCATACGACGAGCCGGGAGTTACGGAGGTCGACGATCAACTCTCCATCGGAGAAAGGGCGTCGGCCGGAGGGCCGATGCGCGCTGCACCTCGGCCAGGGGTCGAGAACCCAGCACCCCCACCACCACCGCCGCCTAAACCGGTGGTGGTGCCTGTTGGAACCGTGCTGACGGTTCGCACAGGCCAAGCACTGGGCTCTAAGACCAGCCAGGTCGGTACAGCATTTATAGGGTCCGTTGTCACTCCGATAACCATGGATGGAAAGATGGCCATTTCAGCAGGATCTCCAATCACTGGAACTGTAAGACAGGCGAAAAAAGCTGGGCGTTTCAAGGGAGGAGCGGTTCTTGTCCTCACTCTGGACTCGGTGACGGTGAAGGGGCATCAATATAACATCGAAACCGAATCATTCGACCAGACTTCCACCGGCAAGGGCAAGCGGACCGCCGGAATGGTGGTCGGAGGCACGGGAGTTGGAGCTGCCATTGGGGGATTGGCTGGCGGCGGCAAGGGGGCAGCCATCGGTGCGATAGCCGGAGCGTGGAGCTGGCACGGTGGGTGCTATGACCGGCAATCGCGACATCAATCTACCCGCCGAGTCGGCGTTAAGTTTCAGGCTGGCCCAGCCGCTCACCTTGAAGCCTGATTCGAATTAGCGATTTGTTTGACAAGAAGTTTTGCTAGCACTTCATTTGTGTTTTTTTGATGAACGGGTCAAATCGACCTTAAGAAAGTTGCTGAGTTCCTTCCCCATACGTGGAGGAGACCTTCAGAAAACCTTGGTCTTCAGGATGGGTTCGCGCCAGGATCCCTATCAAGATGGTTCGCCGGCTAGAAACCCGTTCGAATAACGTACAGGAACAGTCCCGCGATCAACAGAATGAAGAAAGGCACAAGAAAATCCGACCGGGACCTGCCCATATACGGGTCCGGGGACTTAGAAGAGTCCAGCATGACCAGGTCTTCACCTGCCAAGGCATGCGGCCGGTTGCGATTTGGCGGGAGGTATTCACGGTAGTCGGTGGGGGAATCGAGATAGTGGATTTCCGCCCAAACGTGACAGTCCGCGATGTGAAAACTCTGTCCGCTGGATTGCTCGCGATCGGCCGGGTTGGGCATAGTCCTTTACCGATTGATTCGTGTCTCCCACCCTTCTATAGGAACTTGAGACGTTTCCAACTGGCAGTGTTGACAGATAACTGCACCCGCAACAAGCTGACGCTTTCCCTTGCGAACTGAGAATCGTGGTTTTGTGGCGTCCCGGCTGACTGTCATTACTGACAGTTACGACTGGGGTGTCTTTTGCCTAGACTCCCGGTGTTGATGCTTAGAAGTACAGCATCTGGATAGCTGTCCGGGTACGTTCCGATTATGGTGTCTGTTCACCTCGGACGCAGCGTAGGGACAGTTCAGATATGAAGTACTCAAACAAGATTGACCGCCTGTTACTGATCCTCGGACTTCTGCTGATTGCGATTTACGTGGTGGCACACGTCCACAGGGCCATCCTGTCTCGCGCGGAATTGAAACGCTTCCGGGATCTTCAAACGCAGCGACCTGTTGAGACGTCCGTGAACCTCCCGGAAGCTACTCGTTTCAAGCTGGATTTAAGTCTCTGGTCGGAAAAACGGATTGCAGCCTACGAACAAAGCCTGGCAGAACACGTTAGACCGCCATTAGCCGTGCTGCGCATCTCCAAGGTCCATCTTGAGGTACCAGTCCTTGAAGGCACTGACGATTTGACTCTCAATCAGGGGGTGGGCCACATCGCCGGCACGGTGAACCCAGGAGCAGACGGAAACATTGGAATTGCCGGTCATCGGGATGGATTCTTCCGCGTGCTGAAGGATGTGAGCCCAGGAGACACGATCGAGCTGATGACGCCAAGCCACACAGATACCTACGTGGTGGATCAAATTGTCCTGGTTCGCCCCGACGATGTGTCGGTTTTGCGACCGAGGTCGGTGGCATCCCTCACGCTGGTGACATGTTACCCGTTCTATTACGTGGGCAGTGCACCGCAGCGCTACATCGTTCAGGCTTCGATCTCCAATCCTGATTGGCAGAAGGGTCTCCTCAAGAACAGTGCAGCTTCGGGCTCGGGGACCGCAAAACTAAAGGAGAGCACACGGTGAAGTTGTTTGGAAGCAACCAGTACTACAGGACTTAAATGCATGGCTGCAAAAGCTAAACAAGGAGAAAACACGATGAAGTCAACAATCGGATGGGCACGAGTGTGCTTGGTGTTTGTGGTAGGGGCTGTATGCCTGGCCTTTGCCTTAAACATGAGCGCACAAGTGAAGACAGAAACCACGGCCACTACCGGGCAAGCAGCTCAGGAAGTGAATATCGAGCGCGGTGAAGTGGTCTTGGTTAACGGCAACGACCTTGTGGTCAAGATGGAAGACGGCACTATTCGGCATCTTGCCAATGTGCCAGAGAGTGCTCGAGTCACAGTGGACGGTCAACAACTCGGGATTCATGACCTGAAGCCTGGCATGAAGCTGCAGCGTACCATCACCACAACCACAACTCCTAAGACCATCACGACCGTCCAGACGGTTACAGGAACGGTCTGGCACGTGAGTCCGCCAGGATCCGTAATTCTAACCATGGAAAATGGTAAGAACCAGCAGTTCAAGATTCCCAAGGGTCAGAAGTTTACGGTGGACGGACAAGTAGTTGATGCGTGGGGTCTTAAGAAAGGGATGAATGTTTCGGCAACCAAGATCGTCGAGGTGCCGGAAACCGTGATAGAACATGAGCGGCAGCTCACTGGCTCGATGCCGCCTCCCCCCCCGCCCCCGCCAGCCGATGCGCCAATTCTGATCGCCGAGGCAACACCTCCACCGACTCCGGCGGCTCCGGCAGAACTTCCAAAGACGGGAACCTTCCTGCCGCTGATCGGATTACTGGGCATCCTCTTTTCCCTGTCATCGATCGGCATGAAAGTCATCCGCAAGAACTTTTGATCACCGGGTTCGAGAGGGCTGAAGTTGTAAAGCCGGCCACCTCGAACCCTCTTTCTGTTTCCAAGCCGGCACATTCCCGTGGGCGATTTCGGGAAGCGTGTCTGGGTGATGACTTCGGAAGAAAGGGCTGAGCCAAAATTGCAAACCCGGAGTCTACCCGGGCGAACCGGCAGAAGCAACGATCGGGCCTACGGTGAATGCAACACTCCTGCCGCGTCGGAAAGAGTTCCGTGCCTGGCAGGGGCCCGATTAGAGGGCGATCAGGCTGCAATCAGGTGATGCCTTATTGCATACTGAACCAGTTCGGCGTTGCTCCTGGCGTGAAGCACTTCCATAATGCGGTATTTGTGAAAGGCAACGGTGCGGGTTGTAAGGTTGAGCACGTCGGCTACTTCTTTCATGCATTTCCCCTCCGCCAATAGCTGCAGCACCTCGCGTTGCCTCTCTGTCAATCTCTGACCTTCTTCGATCAGCTTCTTGTCCTGGCGCAGGAGAAAATCGACCGTGTCCTTGGCGATCATGGGCGATAAGTAAGACCTGCCGCGCAGCACTTCTCGTACTGCGATGGCGAGTTCCGACGCAGCACAGGTCTTCAGCAGGAACCCCGACGCTCCCCGGCGGAATGCTTCAGCCGCCAGGTCGGCATCATGAGTCATCGTCAGGTAAATCAGCTTTACTCCGGGAACCAGCTCCTTTATTTGCTGGCCCGCGTCTAACCCATTCAGGAGGGGCATGGAAACATCAACAATAATGAGGTGAGGTCTGAGCTCGGCAGCGGCGCGGACCAGGGAACGGCCGTCTCCGACCGTGCCGACGATCTCGTAGTCGGACTCAAGCAGCTTCTTACATGCCTCAGCCACCAATGTGTGGTCATCCGCAATCAGGATCCGTGGGAGGTTTCTTTTCATGATCATGCTTCACACTCCTGGGAGAACGCATCTCACATACATTCCCCAGATCAGTGGTCGCCCGTTGCGCCTTTGTAATTTGGGAAGACCGTAACGTCTGTGATCCAGATCACAGATGGAGCAAATTCCAACAACCCAACCGGGACTGCGCCTCGTTTTACACTGATCCTAGTACTTTTACTAGCCAGACCAAAGCTGTCACGACAATCGACTATACACGAACATCTTCCGCCCCAAGATACACCCAAGGTCAAGTGGCCACCTAGGGCCGTGAGACGTATGACGCAGAATCCTATCGTCCAACAAGCGTGCCTCGACACTGGTAATTTTGACAGATTATGGCTGAAAAAAGCGGCAGTGAATCCTGCCTGGCGCTGGGGGTCAGACTGGAGGCAGTGTACGACAGTCCTTGGCAGTGGGGACCGCCAGGCGATAGCCTGAGGCCTTAAGGGCACCTAGTGGGCTGCGGTGTGCCGATGAGCGCTGTGTCTCGGCGGCAGGTCAGGCTCGGTTTCGCGATAGACCAAATACAATGCCGTCCCCACAGCGACGAATATTGCGAGTGTTATCAGTAGTAGCGTCACAGTCATCCGTCTCACCAACTTTGTGCGAGCGGCGAATGCAAAGCCCTTCCCACCGTCGTTTTCAGGGTGCGATGGGCTCCTGCCCTGCTCCGCCCCGTGCTTCCTTAATAGACCCTCCCGGAGGCGGTACGCGACTGTGAGAACTAACAGCATCGCGGTGCAAAACTGCGAGGTCGAAAGTCCAGTCAACGGATAGTTCTGCTGAATGACAAAGTTAATAGCGGAGGGCGTGCGCAAGTCTACTTCACTGCTGCATCCAACTGCCAAGGTGATGTTTAATTGCGTAGTGAAGCAGTTCCGCATTGGTTTTGAGACCAAGGGTCTCCATCATTTTGTACTTGTGGAAGGCTACTGTTCCTGGCTTCAGATTCAGGACGTTGGCAATCTCTTTCATCGATTTGCCTTCTGCCAGTAGTTGCAACACTTCGCTTTGCCGACGTGTAATCTGCTTCTCTTCCCTGTACGAGCCTCCACTCCTGAGCAGGTAATCGACTGTCTCCTTGGTAATGGCAGGAGACAGGTACGATTCGGACTTCAGAGCTCGGCGGACCGCTCTGACCAATTCTTCGGCTGCAGCAGTCTTTACCACATATCCCGAGGCACCACGCCGAAACGCCTCGGCTGCCACCTCTGGGGACAGATTCATGGTCAAGTAGACCAGCTTTGTTGTGGGCAAGAGATGCTTAATCTGGTCGCCCGCATCGAGCCCATTCAGCTGTGGC
>Ga0335084_10001387_pt1 | contig 22596 bp, 19 predicted proteins | sample Lox_Sample_44_FD_206721 | JGI IMG/M metagenome (GOLD analysis project Ga0335084, IMG submission 206721) | Soil microbial communities from Loxahatchee National Wildlife Refuge, Florida, United States - Lox_Sample_4.4 | ecosystem: Environmental > Terrestrial > Soil > Wetlands | place: USA...
GACTGCGCTCATATTCCGGTCCCACCTGTCTCGAAGAAGATGCCTTCCACGCGACGCCCAGTCTGACCCGGCGCTTCGCGCCGGGCTGTTCCCAGGCAGCGCACAGCCCGCAAGTCCACATATCAAGCTAAGGAGTTTGCATGGCGAACTCTGGCAAGCCGGACAAGACTATCCAGGCCCATCTGGACGCGGCGGGGGTGTCCCGCCGTGATTTCCTGCGTTTGTGCTCGACCCTCATCGCGGCGGCCCCGGTCGGGCTGGCGCTGACCCAGAAATCGCTGGCCGAAGTGGCTACGACCGTCGGCAAGGCGCGCCGCCCGTCCGTCATCTGGCTGCATTTTCAGGACTGCACCGGCTGCACCGAGACGCTACTGCGCACTTCCGCGCCCGACGCCGCGCACCTGATCCTCGATGTGATCTCGCTGGACTACCACGAGACACTCATGGCGGCATCGGGTGCGCAGGCGGAGAAGGCGCTGCAGAGCGCGGTCGCCGAGAATGCCGGCAAGTATGTGCTGGTCGTCGAGGGCGCCATTCCGACCCGCGATGACGGCGTCTACATGGAACTGGGCGGCCGGCCCGGAGTGCAGGTATTGAAGGAAGTGGCCTCCAAGTCAGCTGCCGTGATTGCCATCGGCTCGTGCGCTTCGTGGGGCGGGATTCCTTCCTCGGAGCCAAATCCCACCGGCGCCGTCGGTGTAGATACGGTTGTTTCCGGCAAGCCGATCGTCAACCTGCCCGGATGCCCTCCCAACCCATATAACCTCCTGGCCGTCGTGCTCGAGTACGTCACCATGAACCGGCTGCCGGCGCTCGACGATCTCGGACGCCCGAAGTTTGCCTACGATCGCGTGATTCACGAAAACTGTCCCCGTCGTGCCCACTTCGATGCAGGACGTTTCGCAGCCGCGTTTGGTGACGAAGGCCATCGGAAAGGGTGGTGCCTGTACAAGCTGGGCTGCAAGGGGCCAGTTACGCATGCAGCGTGTGCCACACGGCACTTCAACGAAACGCCGGGCGTCTGGCCGATCGGCATCGGCGCGCCGTGCCTGGGCTGCACCGAGAAGAACGTTGTGTGGCGGATGTCGACCGTGCAGACCGTGCCGATCCACCTGGCAACACCTCCGGACACGTATCCGCCGATCTACAGCGGCACAGGGAAAATCGCAACCGGAGCCGCGGCCCTGGTTGGCGCCGTCGCAGGTGCCGTCGGCGGCGCCGCGTGGGTAGCCTCGCAACGTTTCCGCAGCAGCAATGAAGCCGCGGTCGAACGGGTGATTGCAGACCGGCCTCGCTCCGCAAGCGAGCCGCCGGACAAGAAAGAGGGCTAACGTGGCCATCACTCGACGTGAACTGATCACCTCGATCGCGAAAGCCGGCGTGCCTGCCGCGGTAGCCGTCACGGCTGGCGCGACTCCGGCTCTGGCCGACGAGCACATTCCGGTCCCGAGCGCCGCCGTCGGCTTGCTCTACGATGCGACCATCTGCATCGGATGCAAGGCGTGTGTCGCGGCGTGCGCGGCGGCCAACGACACTCCGCCCGACACGCGCGGCGACGACCTGCACCAGGCACCCTCGGACCTGAACGAACTTACGCGCAACATCATCAAGCTCTACAAGCCCACCGACGGATCACCCAGTTCCTTCGTGAAACGGCAATGCATGCATTGCCTCGATCCAGCCTGTGCGGCGGGTTGTCCATTCCAGGCCCTGAGCAAGGATCCGGAAACTGGCGTCGTCAGCTGGACGGCGGAGAAGTGCATCGGCTGCCGTTATTGCACGATCACCTGTCCGTACCACATTCCGCGGTTCCAATGGCAGGGATTCAATCCCCGGGTAACCAAGTGCGAACTTTGCCGGCACCGTCTGGCGCAAGGATTGAAGCCAGGGTGCACCAGCGTTTGCCCAACCGGCGCTGTGATCTTTGGACCACGCACGGTGCTGTTGCTCGAAGCAAAGAAACGCATTCGCGAGCATCCGGGGCGCTACTATCAGGACCGCGTTTACGGCGAAGCCGACAACGGCGGCACGCAGTCGCTGTATCTCTCGCATGTTCCGTTCGAGAAACTCGGCCTGCCGGAATTGGGGCAGGAGTCGGTTCCTGCGCGGACGCTGCGGTGGCAACGGCGCTTCTACCACTACTTCGCGTTGCCGGCTGTGCTTTATGCGGGGCTCGTTCAGGTAATTCGCAAGAGCGTCAATGGCCATGAGCACGAGTTGCTTGAGAGCGAGAAACGAACGGGATTGAGGGCGCAACTATGAGCGGCGAACCGCTAAACGACGATCGCTGGGAACGGGCCGTGCCGGTATACGGGTTTCCTGTGGTGACGCGTTTCTTCCTCGGCCTTGTCGTACTGGTCGTCATCGCGTTTGCGTTGTCCGGCTATCGCGAACTGGCGGGCCTCGGCCCAGTGAGCGGCATGAATGACGCCTTTGGCTGGGGCATTTGGAAGACGTTCAATGTGATGGTGCTGACCGCGCTCGGTTCCGGCGCGTTCGCCGTGGGGATCGCCGCCTGGGTCTTCCGGCGCAAGCGGATGTTCGCGCTCATGCGAATGGCGCTGCTGACGAGCTTCCTCGCCTATGCGTGCGGCTTGTTGTTGTTGGGCATTGATGCCGGCCGTCCCTGGAACTTCTACTGGATCGTCTTCCCGTGGAAGTGGAACATGCACTCGCCGCTGGCGGAGGTGGCAATCTGCATGTCGATCTATGCCATGTTGCCGCTGGCGATTGAGAACCTGCCGCCGGTGCTCGAGAGATTGTGGTATTTCGACTCGCGCCTGCGGCCGGGAGTGGAAAAAATCGAGCGCAAGTTGCACTCGGTCTTTCCCTGGGTGATTTCGCTGGCCTACCTGTTGCCCGGGATGCACCAATCGTCGCTCGGCGCGCTGATGCTGCTGGCGGGCGAGCGCGTGCATCCGTTGTGGCAGACCTTGTTCCTGCCGGTTCTCTACCTCGGCGCCGCCTGCTTCATGTCCTTTGGTTGCGTGGCCGGAACTACGATGCTGTGCTGCCTGATGTGGAAACGGGCGATGGACATGGATGTGTTGGCGGAAGCGGCGCGCATCACGACCTGCCTGATCGGAGGATGGCTGGCGCTGCGCATCCTCGACATCGCGTTTCGAGGCGCATTGGGAACCGCGTTCCACTTCGACCGTTTCGCGGGAGTCTTCTGGCTGGAAACTGTGTTCATCGCCGGGGGCGGCTGGTTGCTGTACAGGTCGGTGAAAACGCGCGATCCGCAACCGATGTTCATGGGATACATCCTCAGTTCGGCAGGCGGCATGCTCTATCGCTTCAGCCCGACCACGCTGGCATTCCGTCCCAACCCGGAGGCACTGTACTTCCCGGCAACGATCGAAATCGTCGTTTCCCTTGGCTTCATCGCCCTGGGCGTGGCCGGGTTTCTGGTTGCAGTCAAGAGGTTGGCCATTCTGCCTGCGCCGCTGCATGCGTGGCACGACATGGCGAACTACTTCCGGTTCCGGCGTCCGTACATTCGCTGGACCGGGTATTTCCAAGGCGGATATTTCGGCAGCGACGAACCCAAAGCAGCGCAGGGCGACTGAGAGCAAACTATGGCGCGACGAATCACCATCGATCCCATTACAAGAATTGAAGGCCACCTCCGCATCGACGTAGAGGTCGACAACAACGCCGTCTCCAACGCCTGGGCTTCGTGCACCATGTGGCGCGGCATCGAAAAAATTCTGCGCGGGCGCGATCCGCGCGATGCGTGGATGTTCACGCAGCGCTTCTGCGGTGTCTGCACTACGGTGCATGCCATGGCCAGCGTGCGTGCGGTCGAAGATGCCTTGAAGCTGGAAGTGCCGCCGAATGCGCAGTTCATCCGCAACCTGATTCTGATCGCGCACGCCCTGCACGATCACATTGTGCACTTCTACCAGCTGTCGGCGCTGGACTGGGTCGATATTCTTCAGATCCCCAAGGCCGATCCGGCGCGCACCTCCAAGCTGGCGGAAAGTCTTTCCCCGTGGCCGCGCAACTCGCGCAATGAACTGAAGGCCGCCCAGGACAAGGTCAACGCCGTTGCCGCGAGCGGACAGCTCGGAATCTTTGCCAACGGCTACTGGGGACATCCGGCGATGCGGCTCTCCCCGGATATCAATCTGCTGGCGTTCACACACTATCTGCAGGCGCTCGAATACCAGCGCAAGGCGCTGCAGATTGTCGGCATGCTGGGATCGAAGACACCGCACATTCAGAATCTGCTGGTTGGCGGCGTCGCGAACGCGATCGATTTCGATAGCCCGAGCGCTCTCGGGATGGACAAGCTGGAGCAGATCAAGATTCTGCTCGATGAAGTCGTCGACTTCGTCAACAACGTGTACCTGATCGATGTGTGCGCGGTAGCGGCGAGCTACCCGGAGTGGTTCAAGATCGGCAGCGGCGTCACGAACTACCTCGCTGTCCCCGATCTGCCGCTCGATACGAAAGCGGGCGCGTACGATCTGCCCGGCGGGGTCATCATGGCCGGCAACATCGGCGGCGCACAGAAATTCAAGACGGCTTCCGATCCGGCATTTCGCGAATCCGTGACCGAAGATGTTACGCATGCTTACTACCAGGGCGTGAAGCCACTGCATCCCTGGGTCGGCGAGACCGAGCCTGAATTCACCGGCTGGGACGGCGACAAAAAGTACTCGTGGGTCAAATCACCACGTTACAAAGGACAGCCGATGCAGGTCGGACCGCTATCGCAAGTCCTGATCGGATACGCGCAGGGACATCCGCTGACCCGCAAGTACGCCGAATTGGCGCTTAGCAAGATCTCGGCGATTGCCGGCGTGAACGCTACGCCTGCAATGCTGCACTCGACCCTCGGCCGCCACGGAGCCCGCGCGATTCGCGCCGCGGTGCTGGGCGAGCTGGCACAGAAACACTGGCAGCTGCTGGTCGATAACGTCGCGAAGGGCGACTTGAACGTTCACAACCAGCCGGTATTTCCATCGAGTGAGGTCGAAGGTGTGGGCACACACGAAGCGCCTCGGGGTACCCTGTCGCACTGGGTTGTGATCAAAGATGGAAAAATCAAGAACTACCAGGCGGTCGTCCCATCGACGTGGAATGCCAGCCCTCGCGATCAGTCGGGTGCGCATGGACCGTACGAGGCTTCGTTGCTGCACACCCCCATGGCGCGTCCCGATGAGCCTCTGGAAGTGCTGCGCACGGTACATTCGTTCGATCCGTGCATGGCCTGCGCATGCCACACATTTGACCCTTCAGGGCGGCAGATAGCTCGCGTAAAGGTATTGTGAAAAAAAAGATCACCATCGGCGGGATCGGTAGCGTGCTCCTCGGCGACGACGGCGTCGGACCGTACGTCGTCCGGCTGCTCGAAGCGAACTATGAGTTCGGCGAAGGAATTACCGTCTCGGACCTGGGCACGCCGGGGCTCGATCTAGTGGCACACCTGTCCGGCCAGGACGCGCTGATCCTCATCGATTCTGTCGACAATGGCGCGTCACCGGGAACAGTCACGCTCTACCGTCGGGCCGATATCCTGAAACACGGGCCATCGCCGGTTCGGATGGACCCCCATTCCCCCGCGCTTTCGGAGTCGCTGCTCATTGCAGAGCTTGCGGGCCAAAATCCGGACGAAGTACTCCTGGTCGGCATCACCGGGCATCGGTATGAGGTTGGGACCAGCTTGAGCCATGCCGCCCGGAGGGCAGCTACCCAAGCCCTGGCGGAGACGCTCGCGGAAGTGGCTCGGCTAGGCGGGCATTACCGGAAGCGGTCCAATCCGCAAGATTCCTCAACTTGGTGGGAAGCAACTGAGGCGAACGACAGCACTGCTTTGCTCCTAACGAACTCATAGCGCTCCCCGGGCGCACAAAGGCAGGTACTTTGGCGCGGACCTCAGGCGCTATGCCCGGCAGTGGCTGCACGGGAACGTACTTCACGCTCCGCAATCAGCCAATCCTCGTTTTCGCTGCCCGGATTGGAGCCCCGCTGCAGATAAATCTCGTACGCGCGGCGGCGAATTTCATCCTCCAGGTCAACCGTACTGAGGTTAACCGAGGTGAACTTCTCCACACCTTCAGGCGCGGGTACTGCCATCGGCGATTGAACGGAAGCCGCTTTCCGGGTGCGGCGAGGGGTGCTACCGGAATTCTTTGCTGCCATACAGTACTCCTTACAACTGCCTAGTTCCAGTAAGGGCCGGAAATGATGAATAAGCCGCATACACGTTGCCTCACAACAATTCCTGGCCCGATTCGTCTCAGATGATGGCTTAAATATAAACCTCTGACCTGTGGAAATAGAAGGATAGCGGGCGGAAAAATCGCAACTCTGTTTACTCCAAGGGGCATAGACGCGTGCACGATTCCACGCTGTTGCAATTTGCAGCGCCTCGAAAGGATTCCAGGCAAAGTACTCCCGTAACTTGTCAGGAAATCGGTGGTACCCGCAGGATATCGTAGGGCCTTCAGGGCCGAACTATGTCATCGTCATCTCGATCTCATCACGCTACAGGAACCAAGACGGCTAAAGAGCATCCTCACGGTGTTCAGGAACTGGAAAAGATGCTGGTGGACTCTCCTAGTGCTGAGCGTGTCTGTGCGAAGCTCGCCCAGATTCTGCACGTGCATCGCAACGAGGTGGCACTGCTGCGGGTGGAAAAAGGCAGTCTCCGGTTCGTGTTTCCCAGCGAACTCCGCGCCGCCGGCGTCATTCCCATGACGAGCTCCGCGGTAGCCGCGCGAACCGCCGCAACCGGGACGCCCTTGCTCTCCAACACATTTTCCCGTGTGAAGCATGCCAGCCTGTTCGAATCGGTCAAGCTGGGTGCTGGCGAAGGCGAGCATGTTGCCGAGCAGCCGCCGATTCAAAAGATCATGTCCGTTCCGATACAAGCGAGTGGCAAGGTTCTCGGTGTGATCCAGATCTCACGCAAAGGACTGGATGCGTCACTGGCTGGATCCGATTTCACCGGGGAAGATCTTTCGCAACTCGAAAGAGCTGCCGAGATTCTCGGACGCATGCCGTTCATGGAAGAAGGCGCGCCGCTGAGCGAGGCGGGCACATAAACCCAAGGTAAGGCACACCACTAAATCGCTTGCCCGGCGCAATATCCTGAGGCCCAGGCCCACTGGAAATTGAAGCCTCCCAGTTGTCCCGTTACGTCGACGACTTCTCCCACAAAGTGCAGTCCACGTGCTCGCCGGCTCTCGAAAGTCCGGGAAGAAAGCTCGTCCGTGTCGACGCCGCCAGCGGTGACTTCGGCTTTGCCAAAACCTTCGGTCCCAGCTGGCAGAATTTTCCAGGCATGAATCTGGTTCTCAGCATGGGACAGGTTTTGGTCTGATGCGCCCGCAAGGGGATAGATTTCCACCCACCTGTCCGCCAGCCGGCGCGGCATGATCTCCCGCAGGAACGATCTCCAATCCCCGGGCTCGCGGTTGCGGCGCGTCCGCCACTCAGCGCGCAAATCGCGCTCCGGCGCAAGGTCGATGGTGACCGCTTCGTTGCCGTTCCAGTACGAGGCGACTTGAAGGATTGCCGGGCCGCTGAGGCCCCGGTGTGTGAACAGCATTTTCTCGCGGAACTGTGGTTCCGCGGAGGGGAGGGAAGCAGTAATCTCCGTTGAGATGCCAGCCAGACCGGACCACCGCTTCAGATCGGGCTCGCGGAACAGCAAGGGAACCAGAGCGGGGCGAGGCGGCTGAATTCTTAAACCGAACCGACGTGCCAGATCGTACCCAAAGGACGTCGCACCGACCTTCGGGATCGACAAACCTCCCGTCGCAACCACCAACCGCGGCGCATGGAAATCGGTCGAGGGTGTGCGGACTACAAAATGGTCAGCCTTGCTGACCCCATCGGTCCGGACATTCGTCAGGATGGTGACTCCAGCCTTGTGGCATTCCTCTTCCAGTAATCCCGTGATGTCGTGCGCCGAGCGATCGCAGAAAAGCTGTCCGAGCTTTTTCTCGTGATAGGGAACTCGGTGCTTCTCAACCAGAGCGATAAAGTCGGCTGGCGTATATCGAGCTAGGGCAGACTTCGCAAAGTGCGGGTTTGCCGAGACGAAATTCTCCGGAGCCGTATACAGATTCGTGAAATTGCATCGCCCTCCGCCGGAAATCAGGATCTTCTTGCCCGGCCGCTCGGCGCGCTCCAGGACCAGAATCCGGCGTCCCCGCTTGCCGGCTTCGATAGCGCACATAAGTCCGGCCGCACCGGCTCCGAGAATGATCGCGTCGTATCTCTGCTCCACGCAGAGAGAAGCTTATCAGGCTCGGAGCCGGGGCATCGTGGCTCACGCGGCAGTAAAAGCGTCAGAGGCCAAGAAGATACATCTCTTCAGCGCCTGCAGCGCATACAGAGCATCATTGAGGTCCTGCTCTTCTTCCATGTGGCCGACTTGTTCTCCGGAGAGTTGTCTGGAGCGCAGTACGATCGCCCATTCCGCATGGGCAATCTGCTCCTGCACTTTATCGGGATTGGGCCCGAACAGAGCCCGGTAGAGTTCACGACACAGAAACTGGCTTGGCATCGGATACAGCTCGCTTATCATCAAGGAGGACTCCGGTCAGGGTATCTTCCTACAGAAAACTATGAACTCGACAATTCGTAAATCGGCCAAATCCTGCAGAGAGCTCTGAATTTCGGCATTTGCGGAGCCGGCAGGAGGACCGCAGGGGCCTGACCGCGCCGCACCGAACCGGGGATGCAACCATCCATGCAAACTGCTCGTTCTATCAGGATTCGCGGCGTCGTGCAGGGCGTGGGCTTCCGGCCGTTTGTGTATCGGATCGCCCAGGCACACGGCCTCCGTGGGTGGGTCCTGAACGACGAGGAGGGCGTGGAGATCCATGCCGAAGGCGATGCAACTGACCTGGATTCGTTTCTGCGATCGCTGCGTGCCGAGGCGCCACCCGCGGCAGTGATTTCTTCCTTCCTGGTTCAGCCGGCTCGGGTACTCGATCTGGAAGCGTTTGTGATCCGCGAAAGTGAACGCCGGGACCGTCCCAGCGTCCGCATCTCACCCGACTTGCCGGTATGTGAGGATTGCCTGCGCGAGCTCGAGGACCCGCAGGATCGACGCCACGGTTATCCCTACATCAACTGCACCAACTGTGGCCCGCGCTACACGGTGATCCTGGGTCTGCCCTACGACCGGCCGAATACGACGATGAAGGCATGGCCGTTCGATGACTACTGCGATCGCGAATACCACGATCCCGCCAATCGGCGTTTCCATGCGCAGCCGGTAGCGTGTCCCACATGCGGGCCGCACTACTATCTGCGGATCGGAGACGAAGTCATCAATGGTGACGAGCCAGCGATCCGCCACACCGTCGAGCTGCTGAATGACGGAAAGATCGTGGCGATCAAGGGACTCGGCGGATACCACCTGGCGTGCGACGCGCGCGATCCCGCTGCTGTCCGCGCCATGCGCGAACGCAAGTTTCGCAAAGAGAAACCGTTTGCCGTGATGGTTCGAGATATCGCTGCCGCGCGCTCGCTGGTTGAGCTGCTGCCCGATGCGGAGGCTTTGCTCGCCTCCGTCGCGCGTCCCATTGTGCTGGCGCCTGCGAAGGAGCAACTTGCTGAAATCGCGCCGGGTAACCGGGAACTCGGCGTCATGCTGCCCTACACGCCCCTGCAGCACTTGTTGTTTGCAGGCGGCGCTCCCAGGGTTCTCGTCATGACCAGCGCCAATCGGTCGAGCGAGCCGATCGCCTACGAAGATGACGATGCATTCGACCGGCTGGGCGGTATCGCCGATGCGTTTCTGGTTGGCGAACGCCCAATTGCGCGTCGCGTGGACGATTCGGTTGCCCGTTCCGGCGCGGCGGGCCCGGTCATCTTGCGGCGCTCCCGCGGATATTCCCCGGGCGCTGTTCGGACTCTGCCGGCGGAGAAGCCGATTCTCGCGGTGGGCGCCGATCTCAAGAACACAGTCACGCTGGTCGTCAATGGCCAGGCTTTTGTCAGCCAGCACATCGGCGATCTCGATCACCTGGAGGCGTTTCGGGCGTTCGAAGAAACCATTCGCGACCTGGCGACGATGTATGAGATCCAATGGGACGATCTGCTGGTGGTTCATGATGCACATCCGGAGTACCGGTCGACGATGTATGCCCGAAAGCTTCCGTCATGCGAGACACTCGCTGTTCAACATCATCGTGCTCATGTTGCGTCAGTGCTCGCGGAGCGAGAGGCGTGGGACAAGCCCGTCTTGGGCGTCAGCTTCGACGGCACCGGCTACGGAGACGACGGCGCCATTTGGGGTGGAGAGTTCTTTGTTGGCAGCTTGCGAGCGGGTTTCACCAGAATCGCGCACTTACGCACCGCTGCTCTTCCTGGCGGCGACGCTGCGGCCGAATTCCCCGTGCAGGCCGCTGCCGGTTTCCTGGCACAGATCGATGACCTGCCGGACCTGGCGGCACTCCCATTCAATTTTTCGGCGCGCTACCAGACCGCGTTGCAGCTAATCGACAAGAAGGTCCGAACCTTCCCGACGACTTCCGTGGGCCGGCTCTTTGATACGGGCGCTGCCCTCATTGGATTTACCCGCGAGACGACGTTCGAAGGCCAAGCCGCAATGTGGCTGGAGCATATCGCGCGCACAGCCTCCACGTCTGACGCTTATCCATTCCCGTTTCTCGATGGAGCGCTGGACTTTCGGCCACTGATCCGAGCCGTGGTCAGCGATCGCGCGATGGGGCGCAGAACAGAAGACATCGCTCGAGCCTTCCAACGGGGGATTGCCTTCGGCCTTGCTGATGCAGTGAAAGCCCTGACTCGAACCCACACCCTCGATACGGTCGTTTTCTCCGGCGGGGTCTTCCAGAACGAGATGCTCCTGGAAGATCTGGTGCCGGAGTTGTCGAAGGCCGGCCTTCAGATCTGGACCAACCACGACGTTCCGCCCAACGACGGGGGCATCAGCCTGGGACAGGCTGCCCTGGCCGCGTTTCACACTCGCAAGTGAGGCGGCGCACAAAGGCTTGCGTTTTCGCAAATGTAAAATAAACGGATAGAGTTGATTCGATTCCATGCGTGCTCTGGCCGACATTTTTGCGCAAATATTCCGCACTCTGTGGGCGCACAAGCTGCGCTCCTTCCTCACGATGTTCGGCATTGCCTGGGGAATTGGGTCGCTCCTGTTATTGGTCGGGTTGGGAGAGGGGTTCCGGTCCGGCAACAAGCGCGAGATGGAAGAGTTCGGGAAGGACATCATGTTCATCTTTCCCGGGCGCGCTCCGCTGGTCGAAGGCAGCATGCGCTCAGCGCGCTACTATCGCCTCACCTACAAGGACTATCTCGACATCCGCTCCGCGCCATACATCCGCGAAGCGTCGCCGGTTCTCACCCGCGACGATGTGCGCGCGGTCAGCGAATTCGCGACGGCGAACGGACAGATTACGGGAATCGAGCCGCAGTTCAATCAGATTCGTTTTCTCCCGATCAACCAGGGCCGCTGGATCAACGATCTCGACGGTGCCCAGAAACGCAACGTGATTGTGCTGGGCGAGGAGATGACCCGCAATCTGTTTCCAGGCCGGCCCGCCGTCGGCGCGACGATCGTGCTTAACGGTATTCGCTTTGAAGTCATCGGAACGCTGCGCCGTGTCGGCCGCGGCGACAATAACTCGACCAACGCTCGCGGCTACATTCCGTTTCAGGTGATGAGCGAATATTTCCCCATTCGCGGAGAACAGCAGAAAGGCATGGTTTCGTTCATCAACTATCAGCCGCGCACCCGGGCGGAACACGAACTGGCATTCATGGAAGTACGGAAAGTTGTGGCGCGCAATCACGGTTTTGACTATCGCGATGACAACGCCTTCGAGGGGTGGGATACGATTAAGCAGTCCGAGATGGTGGGAGCCATCTTCGACGCCATGAACGTTTTTCTCGGCGGAGTCGGCATGGTTACGCTCGCGCTCGGCGCCATTGGAGTTGTGAACATCATGCTCGTGTCGGTGACCGAACGGACGCGCGAGATCGGTCTGCGGAAGGCCCTGGGGGCCACGAATCACAGCATCCTGCTGCAGTTCTTCCTGGAGGGGATTCTGCTCACCGTCGTCAGCGGTCTGATTGGCATGGGCGTCTCGGCTGCGCTGATGGCCGCACTGGGGACGATCCGAGGCCCGGGCGGGTTCGATCCGCCCAAGCTGGTCCCGATGACGGCCGCGTTGGCCATCAGCAGCCTGGCCCTGGCAGGAGTGGCTGCCGGCCTCTACCCCGCGAGACAGGCTGCAAACCTGCAGCCGGTCGAAGCGTTGAGGCAAGAACTATGATGCGCGACATCCTCCGTGAATCCTGGACCGCCATGAAGTACAACCGGCGGCGCACCGCGCTCACCATGCTCGGCATGGCGTGGGGGATCGCGACCGTCGTCCTGCTTCTTGCCTATGGCAACGGATTCGGAGTGGCGATCGGCAACATTTTCGCAAGCTTCGGCACGAAGACGATGATCCTCGTGCCTGGCCGTACGTCGATGCAGGCGGGCGGAGAAAAGGCCGGTGCGCGCCTTCGCTTTACGCTGGAGGACATCGACCTGCTCAACGCGAATGTTCCGCAGATTACACGCATCACGCCCGAAGCCTATAAGGACGGCACGATCCAGTACGAAAACCGGGAGTTCAGTCTCACGGTCATGGGCGACTACCCGGTGGTTTCCGCCATCAAGGTTTTGGAAGTGGCGGAAGGCCGCTTTTACAACCCGGAAGACATGATGCAAAGGGGACGGGTAGCCGTGCTCGGGTCGGAAGCGAGAGAGAAACTCTTCTCCGGACGCAACGCGCTGGGAGAACACATCCGCATCAACGGATTGAGTTTCGAAGTGATCGGGATCCTGCAGCCCAAAATGCAGGAGGGCGATAACGACATCAATCGCATCATCTACATTCCGTTCACGACAATGGGCGACCTCACCGACACACACTATCTGGGAAGCATTTGGATCAGCTATGAAGTCAACGACTATCAGGGACTGGAACGTGCGATCCGTGACGTCATGGCCCTGCAGCACAAATTCAACGCCAGCGATCGCCGAGCGATGTTCGTCTTCAGCCTGATGGAGCAGGTGCACCAGTTCCAGCTCATTACCATGGGTCTGAAGGTCCTGCTCGGCTTTATCGGCACGCTGACCCTGGGTATTGGCGGGGTCGGCCTGATGAACATCATGCTGGTTTCCGTCACGCAGCGAACCCGGGAAATCGGCGTGGAGAAAGCCCTGGGTTCCACGCGTCGCGAGATTTTCCTGCAATTCCTGGCTGAGGCGCTCACAATCAGCTTCTTTGGCGGCGTGCTGGGGGTCCTTCTCGCCTATGCGGTATCACTTTCCGTGGGGAGACTGACTCTATACAGCGCGCTCGCCAAGCATGCCGAAGCCGGGGACATCCGGCTGATGATCGATCCCATGACCCTGCTGGTGGCGACGCTGATTCTCGGAGCAGTGGCCCTGATCAGCGGGATGCTGCCTGCTATCCGCGCGTCGCGGCTCGATCCGATCGAAGCTCTGCGTTACGAATAGACTGCACCCTCGCTCGACTCCTGCAAGGCTATAATGCTCGCGCCGCAATTCCGTGCGGTGGTTCCAATCCTCGTCGCGAGGCTGACTTCTCATGGATCGCAATCCAACCGCTGATGTTTCCGCTCGTAGAAGATTCCTGGCTACCGCCGGGGCCCTGGCCGCCTCGGCTGCATTGCCGGCACTCGCACCAGCGCAGGAGACTCCGCTTGCCCCGGGTGTCGCTCGCAAAATCCCCATCGGCGTGTTCGATCCTGCGTTTCCCGATCTCTCGCTCGACCAGATGCTCGAGAAGTATGCGGCATGGGGTGTTGAGGCCGCTGAGATCGGCACCGGTGGTTATCCCGGCGACAAGCACTGTCCGGCGCAGGAACTGCTCGACGACCCCGCCAAGATGCGCGTCTGGCAAAGGAAATTTGCGGACAAGAACGTCCGCGTGATGACGCTCAGTTGTCACGGCAACCCCGTGCATCCCGATCCGAAGATCGCGCAGCGTGATGCCGAAAACTTCCGCCGCACGGTCCTGCTGGCCGAACGGCTCGGAGTCGAAGTGATTGTCGGCTTTTCCGGCTGTCCGGGGGGCTCTCCCACGGACACCATGCCGAACTGGATCACGTATCGTTGGCCTCCGGAGTATGCAAAGGCGGTCGAGTGGCAGTGGAAGGAGAAGGTAATCCCGTATTGGAAAGAAGCGGCAAGATTTGCGCGCGAACATGGCATCCACAGGCTCGCCTTCGAAATGCATCCGAACTTTGTCGTCTACAACCCGTTTACGCTGCTTAAGCTCCGCGACGCTGTCGGAGAGGAAATCGGCGCCAACGTCGATCTCAGTCATCTTTTCTGGCAGGGTTGTGATCCGCTCGAAGTGATCCGCATGCTCGGCAAGCAAGGTTGCATCTTCCACGCCCACATGAAGGACACAACTTTCTACAAGCAGAATGTCGATCACTACGGTGTGCTCAATTTCGCTTTCGAGAAAAGCGAGCTTCCCCAGGCCTCCGAAACTTTCCGCGCGGTCGGCTACGGCCATAGCGCCAACACCTGGAAGGAAATTGTGCGCACGTACATGGAAGTCGGGTACCAGGGCATGCTGAGCGTAGAGAACGAGGATCCGATCCTGCCGGGGGAAGTCGGCGTGCAGCGTGCGCTGACTGTACTGAAGAACGTTCGTGCCGAGTTGCTGGGAACCACCGCCTGAGGCCATGAATCGCCGTCAATTCTCGCGAACTCTGGCCGGAGCTGCCTTGGGAGGCGCCGTGTTGCCCGCTCTTCCCGCAGAAGCGGCTCCGGCTGAAGCACCGGTCCCCTTCCGCTTCTCCGTTATGCTCTGGACGATCCTGCGGGACCGCCCGTTTGACGAGCGTATCGAGAAGGTCGCGGAGGCCGGCTACCATGCGGTCGAACTCGTCGACGAATATACGAAATGGTCCGCGGAAGATCTTCGCCGGGCTACGGTGAAGCTGCATTCGCTGAACATCGTTGTCGACGCTATGGCTGGCGTGTGGGCCGGCATTGCGAATCCGCGGGCGCGCGACAAGTTTCTTGCCGATCTGCGCGCCCTGGTGCCGGTTGCTGAGCGACTGGAGTGTCCTGCGATCATCGTCCTTTCCGGCGACCGCGTCGACGGTCTATCGCGCGAAGGGCATCATGCAAGTTGCATCGAGTCGCTCCAGCGAGCAAGTGAGACCGCCGACAAGCACAACTTGACGCTGCTGCTGGAGAACATCGATCAGGAGGAAAATCCGAAGTACTACCTGACCTCGGTGGCCGAGGGATTCGAGATCGTCCGCGCCGTAAATCACCCACGTGTGAAATTTCTCTATGACTTCTACCACGAACAAATCTCCGAGGGGAACCTGATTGCGAAGTTGGAGAAGAATCTCGATCAGACCGGCCTCTTCCATGTGGCGGACGTTCCGGGCCGCCACGAACCCGGAACCGGCGAGATCAACTACAGCAACATCTATCGGAAGCTCGCACAGCTGAACTACCACGGCTATGTCGCGATGGAGTTCGAGCCCACCGCCGATCCCGTGGCCAGCCTGCGAACCGCGCGCGAAGCGGCGGTCCGCGCCGTGTCCGGCACCTCAACGACAGGGTAATTGACGAATTTCCGGCGCCAGACTAATCTACGCAGACTTCGGGGGTCGAGGGATATACATGCAGCGACGTGAAGTCATCCGGCTTCTTTTCGGAACCGCCGCTCTTCCGCTCGCCCCGCGCGACGTTCTTGCGCTTCTGGTGCAGGCTCACGATCAACTGCCTGCCACGCCGTCCCTGAAGACGCTCAAACCTCATCAGGACATGACTGTCGCCGCGATTGCGGAGTGGATCATTCCCCAGACGGACACGCCGGGCGCCAAGGCGGCGCGCGTGAACGAGTTCATCGACCTGATTCTCACCGAGTGGTGCGATGAGGACGACAAGGAGGCCTTTCTCACCGGCCTGGACAACGTGGATATCCAGAGCCGCAGCCTGTTCGGGAAGAACTTTGTCGATTGCCCTCCCGTGCAGCAGATGGAACTGCTGACGATCCTCGACGAAGAGCTCACCCAGATGAAGCAGGCTGAGGTCGGTGGATCGCGCCGCAGGCGACGCCATTACGGGTCGGTCGACAGATCTTTCTTCCACACGATCAAGCAGCTGACGCTGGTCGGCTACTTCACCTCGGAAGAGGGCGCCCGCCAGGCTTTGCACTACGAGATCATTCCATCGCAGCATACCGGTTGTGCGCCGCTTGAAGAGCCGGAGGCCGCGAAATAGATGCCTCCGAAAACCTACGACGCCATCGTCATTGGCTCCGGGATCACCGGCGGCTGGGCCGCCAAGGAACTGACCGAGAAGGGCCTGGAAACATTAGTCCTCGAAGCAGGCCGCCCGATCGAGCCCAACCGAGACTATGTGGAACACGTCCCGGTCTGGAAGAAACGTTTCCGCGAGATGGGCGACCGGGCCAGGTTCAATCGCGAACAGCCGGTGCAGCAGAAGTGCAACGCGCTTGATGAGCTGAACAGCAAGTTCTTCGTCAACGATCGGCAGAATCCGTATACCACCGAAGAAGGTAAGCCGTTCCTGTGGATCCGCGGACGCCAGGTCGGCGGCCGGTCCATCATCTGGGGACGTCAATCCTATCGCTGGAGCGATCTCGATTTCGAAGCCAACGCGCGCGAAGGCATCGCCATCGACTGGCCGATCCGATACCGGGACCTTGCTCCCTGGTATGACTACGTGGAAGACTTCATCGGCGTAAGCGGGCAGGCTGAAGGGTTACCGCACTTGCCCGACGGGAAATTCCTTCCGCCGATGGAGATGACTTGCACCGAACTTCTGGTCAAGGACGCCATTGCAAAGCATTTTTCCGGCGAGAGGCTGATGACCATCGGACGCAGCGCCGTGCTGACCCAGCCTCATCGCGGGCGCGCCGCCTGTCACTATTGCGGGCCGTGCGATCACGGTTGCATCACGAAGTCCTATTTCAGCAGCCTGAACTCCACGTTGCCGGCGGCTCTTGCCACGGGCAAGCTCACAATCCGCCCGTACAGTGTCGTGCAGCGCCTGATCTTCGATTCTGCCAGCCGCAAAGTAACGGGAGTTCATGTCATCGACGGTCAGACCAAGGCAGCCCTCGAATTTCATGGCCGCATCGTATTCCTGTGCGCGTCAACGCTCGAGTCCACGCGCCTGCTCTTGAACTCGGTCACCACCGAATTTCCCGCGGGCCTCGCGAATTCCAGCGGCCAGCTCGGCCACAACCTGATGGATCACACCATGGGTGGCGGGGCGGGGGGCCGCATTTCCGGCAACGAAGACAAAACCACGCAGGGCAGGCGCCCGAACGGCATTTACGTGCCGCGATTCCGCAATGTCAAGGGCAAGTATCCGAACTTTCTGCGCGGATATGGCATGCAAGGCGGTGGATGGCGCACCGGTTGGGAGCGTGGCATTGAACTGGCGGGCTTTGGCGCTGAGTTCAAACACATGTTGATTGAACCGGGACCGTGGATGATGGATTTCTACGGTTTCGGCGAGTGCCTTCCCAACGAAGCCAACGGCGTCGAACTCGACAAGGAAGTGCTGGACGAGTGGGGAATTCCTGCGTTGCGCATTCGCTGCCAGTGGCGCGACAACGAGCGGGCCATGCTGAAAGACATGTCCATCGCCGCCGCCGAAATGCTGGCCGCCGCCGGCGCGAAAGAAATCACGCCCTACGTGGAAGACAATGCTCCGGGCCTGACAATTCACGAAATGGGCACCGCGCGTATGGGGAACGATCCGAAAACATCGGTGCTCAATGCTCACAATCAGGCTCACGACGTCAAAAATCTGTTCCTCACCGACGGCGCCTGCATGGTGTCATCGTCGTGCGTGAATCCGTCGCTTACCTACATGGCACTCACTGCACGTGCCTGTGACTTTGCCGTCAATTCCATGAAAAAGGGGGAACTCTAGCGTGAATCGCCGGACATTTCTTGGAAGCATGGCGGCCGCTGCGGTCTTCGCTCCGCGGTTGACGTGGGCGTCGGATCCCGATCGCATCGAATCGATCGGACTGCAGCTTTACACCGTGCGCGGCGAGATGAAGCGCAACTTCGAGGAGACAATCGCCAAGGTTGCGGCCATCGGCTACAAGGAGGTTGAGTTCGCCGGATACTTCAAGCGCACGCCGCAGCAAGTGAAGGCGGTGCTCGACCACAATGGACTCGTCGCGCCCTCGATGCATGTGGACTATCCGAGCCTCTTTGAGAAGTTTCCCCAGGTTGTGGCTGGCAGCCAGGTGATCGGGAACCAATACATTGTCTGTCCCTGGATCGACGAGAAAATTCGCTCCATTCCAGACGGATGGAAGCGCGCGGCCGAGGTCTTCAACAAGGCAGGCGAGATCAGCAAAAAGGCCGGCATTCAGTTCGCCTACCACAACCATCACTTCGAATTCGTACAGGTCAACGGCAAACTGGCTTACGATATCCTGCTCGAAGAAACCGATCCGAACCTGGTGCAGTTGGAGATGGATTTGTGCTGGATGACCGTCGCGGGGCAGGATCCGCTGAAGTACTTTTCACGTTATCCCGGCCGCTTCCCGCTTGTGCACGTAAAAGACATCAAGAACATCCCACAGGCAAAGAAACCCGGGGAGTGGGTCGCCTTCAAGAACGTGACACCGAACATGACTCCGGTCGGTAGCGGCTCCATCGACTGGAAGCGTCTTCTTGCCCATTCGCGTGAGGCCGGAATCAAGCACTATTTTGTCGAGCAGGACTATGCCAGCCAGCCGTTCGAGGCGATCCAGTCCAGCTATGCATACCTGAATAACCTGCGCTTCTGAGGGTCAGGCGGATTCGGGGGCCGCCTGTCCGGCGGCAGCCCCCAAGGGCGTCCGGCATGCCCTGCTTGACCTGCCTCTCCATGGAAGGCATAATTTCCGCCACAACTTTGGGGTGGATTCGGCCCCACGACCATTCAGACGCGGAATCGCGGCCTTCCCCAGCCGGCCCTTCCTGTCCTCCAGGAGCGCAGACATGAGCGACGAAACCAGCAAGCGGATTGGCGACTATGAGATTCTCACCGAACTGGGCGAAGGCGGAATGGGGCGCGTGTACAAGGTCCGCAACGTCATCTCCGACCGCATCGAGGCCATGAAGATCCTCTTGCCTGACCTCGCCGGGCGCCAGGAACTCGCGGCGCGCTTCCTGCGTGAGATCAAGCTTCTGGCCAGTCTGAATCATCCCAACATCGCGCAATTGCGTACGGCCTTTACCCACGAGAATCAGCTTGTCATGATCATGGAATACGTGGAAGGGACGTCGCTGGCAACCCGCCTGCACGCCGGACCCATTGCCGTGTCGGATACGCTCAACTATATCGATCAGGTTCTGAACGCTCTTGGCTACGCGCATCAGCAGAACATTATCCATCGCGACATCAAGCCGGGGAACATGATGCTGACGCCGCAAGGCGTCGTCAAAGTAATGGACTTCGGCATTGCCCGTTCAGACTCGGACCGGACTCTCACGCTGGCGGGCACGAGCCTCGGCACAATCAATTACATGTCACCGGAGCAGGTGAAAGGCGAACCCGCCGATGCCCGGTCCGACTTATATTCCGTTGGCATTTGCCTCTACGAGATGGTCACGGGCAAAAAGCCGTTCGAGGCCGGCAGCGACTACTCCATTATGAGCGCGCATGTGAAGGAGACGCCCCGCCCGCCGGTAGAGCTGCAGCCCGAGATTCCTGCCGCGCTCAACGAAATCATCCTGGTGGCGATCGCCAAGGATCCCAACCAGCGCTTCCAGACCGCGAACGCATTCCGCAATGCCCTCAGCAACGTCCGCAGAGCATCCTCGGCGGACATGGCAACGCTGGCGGCGGCTTCAACACCGTCCACCTCCGCGTACACAGCGCCCGCGACCTCGGCGAGTCAGATTGCGAGCCTGGCTGCCGCGCCTCCCAGTGCTCAGGTCACACCGATACCACAGGCGCCGATGCCGGCTCCGGTCCCCGCGCCGATGCCGCCGCCCAGTACTCATCGCGGCCTTTACATGACGCTCGGCGCGCTCCTCGTTCTGGCGGGCCTTGTCGTTGCTGGAGTGTATCTCCCGAAGCGCGGCAAAGCCGGCGAACGCGCCCAAGCGACTCCTGCCCCGGTGCAACCACAACCGGCTCCTGTCGCGGAAACTCCAGCGCCGGAAGCGACCCCCGCGCCCGAGCCTCCGGTCGTGATGGCTAAGCAGAGCCAGAAGATCAAGACGCACACCGACCAGGAAGGCGCTGGCACGCCCGGGCCGGATATTCATCACCTGGAAGATGAGATCGACCAACTCACCGCCCGCGCGGGAGCGGTCAATAGCAGCCTCGACCACCTGCGTCAGCAGCAGGCCTCCGCCGGGTACGGCTTGCGTGGCGACATCAGCGGGCGCCAGGAACTCATGAAGGTGAATCTCTCCCGGGCCCAGGAAGCTGCCGAAAAGGGCGACGCCATCAAGGCCAAGAAGTATGTGGACAAGACTCAGGCCGATCTCGATGTGCTGGAAAAGTTTCTCGGACGCTAGGCATCTGCGTCTTCGTTGATCGACATCTCGGCATCGCTTCGGGTCGGACAGCGAGTTCCCTCAGCGCATTCTTCACCGTATGCCCTGATGAATTCTCGTCAAGGGCGGCAACCGAGCGCCTGCCCGTATAATCATCGTTACAGCCATTTCTCGCAGCTTACGCCATGGTTTTGAAGACCCGCCAATGGATCGTCCTCGCTGGATTGCTCCTCCTGATTGTGCTTGCCAGTGCGACATTGATTCTGACTCGCGGCTCCGGATCGTTGGCCACGCGTGGCCGGCCGCGTCGCGCGCCCCTTGTGGACGAATCGCCCGTACAGACCGCCCGCAATCTCGCGACGCTGGCGACAACCCGAGAGGAGCAGCGGTTCGCCAATCAGGCGTTACGTTTGGCCGACCACGCCGTGGACCTGGCTTTCGCCGAAGGCATGCGCGAAGCCACGCTCCATCCTTCCGCCAACACGCCGCAAGCCAAGGAAACGTTCGACCGTGTCAGGCGGGCTGAGGCTCAGGTCAAGTCGGACCAGAAAATCATCGACACGCTGAAGAATGAATCTGCCGCCGCCAAGAATCCTCCCCAGGACCTGCAGCAGCAACTCGACCTGCTGCAGGCTCAGATGGAGCTCGACAAGGACGAACTTGACGACGCGAAGGGCGATTTGTTGCGATCCGGAGCGGACTCGCTCGGCCGGATTCAGCGCCAGTTTGCGCGTTACCAGGCCGCTCAACAGCAGAGCGATGCGGCGCGAGCCCAGGCGAACCTGCCGGGCATCGACTCGGTTCCGGCGGCTTCCACCTTAATTGCCCACATCGCAGCATGGCGGGGACAACGCGCCAAGGTCGCGCAATTGCAGCAGGCTCGCGACGAGAGCCTTCAGAAGCGCGAACAACTCCAGCAACAGCACGCGCAGGCCGAGCAATCGCCGCAACCGGGCACCGAGACACAAGCCGCCCCAGCAGGCGCTACGCAGGACGAGGCGATCATCAAGACCCTGCGTCGGCTTTCGGAGCGGCATAAGAATCTCGCCGACCTCAACAACCGCATTCAGGATCACCAGGATCTCGGGGACGTTTACGGGAATTGGATTGCATTCGCACAATCGGTGCAGCTCATCGCTGTACGCGGGATCGTGCAGTCGCTGCTGCTCATCGTGTTCGTGATCCTGGCGGTATACCTCGCGAATCTCATCGTCGGTCAATTCTTCTCGGACAGTCATGGAGACCGGCGGCGGATGCGCACGCTGCGCACGATCGTCAATTTCGCCGTCCAGGCGACAGGCGTGCTGCTGATTCTGTTTGTGCTCGTCGGCGTTCCCGCCCAAATGCCGACGATTCTCGGCCTGGCCGGAGCCGGCCTCACCGTCGCGCTGAAGGATTTCATCGTCGGCTTCTTCGGCTGGTTTGCCCTGATGGGGCGAAACGGCATTCATGTCGGAGATTGGGTTGAGATTGAAGGCGTGGTCGGTGAAGTTATCGAAATCGGCCTGATGCGCACGGTGCTGCTGGAAACTGGCAACTGGAATGATACCGGCCATCCCACGGGCCGCAAGGTCGCATTTGTAAACAGCTACGCGATTGAAGGTCACTACTTCAACTTCTCGACCAGCGGACAGTGGTTGTGGGATGAGCTGCAGATCCTTGTCCCCGCCGACCGCGATCCCTATCCGGTCATTGAGGGCATCCAGAAGTTGGTTGCCGCCGCCACTGACGCCAATGCCCACCACGCGGAAGCAGAGTGGAAGCGTGCTACGCATGACCGCATGCGCTCGGTCTCAGCCGCACCGGCCATCAACCTGCGGCCCACGCCCGCCGGAGTCGAAGTGCACGTACGCTATGTCACGCGGGCCCAGGAGCGATACGCCACGCGTACGAAGTTGTATCAGAAGATTGTCGACCTGTTGCACCAGAAGCCGGCAACAGAGACAGCGAACTCTCGACAGTAGGGAATTGCGGAGAGGTAGCGCTCCCAGAAATCGAACTTGAGCCCTATAGCGGGCGTGAACGAAGCGACAGCACGCTGGCGAAATCCCTCGC
>Ga0335084_10001388_pt1 | contig 22591 bp, 15 predicted proteins | sample Lox_Sample_44_FD_206721 | JGI IMG/M metagenome (GOLD analysis project Ga0335084, IMG submission 206721) | Soil microbial communities from Loxahatchee National Wildlife Refuge, Florida, United States - Lox_Sample_4.4 | ecosystem: Environmental > Terrestrial > Soil > Wetlands | place: USA...
CCCGACCTGCCCCGATACGACGATGTCCTCGAACCACGCCAGAAACGGGAAGCGTGCTTGCGCCACGGGGAAGGTCTCGGCCGACCAGTTGGTGAGCGCGTAAAGCCGCAGCCCGGCATCGCGCAGCGTGGCGAGCATATCCACCGTCTCGGGGATGGCGTCGCGAAGCATCGACGTCCAGCCGCTCTTCCACAACGCGATGTGATCGGCATGGTACGGGAACTCACGCTGGCGCTCGGCGATCGCCTCGTCGAACGGCTTGCCCGCATCCATTTGCACGTTCCAGTGCGGCGGACAGACCTCGGCGAGGAACCGTTCCATCGCTGCATCGTCGCCGCCGAACAGCGGCCGATACAGATAGCGCGGGTTCCAGTCGATCAGAACGCCGCCCAAGTCGAACAGGACCGCGTCGAACGGGGGTTGCTGGGGCATCAGGGGGTGCAGATCTCAGCCACAGGGAGATGAAGAGGCTCCGATTCTAGCGTGCCGTCGGTTCTGCCAGCGCCCCGCGCGCAGATGCTCTGATCCGCGGTGGCGCGAGCCGGGTGGCCACACGCGAAGCTACGCTGGTCCCCGGTGCCTTATCGACCCGGCACGAGAATGGCTTTAGCGCGCTCCCGGGGCCAGCCCCGGGGCTAACCCGGATATTTCATGAAGACGCCCCGAAATCGAGCGAGACCCCGTATGCGTGTTGCTTCTAGCCAATTCAAGCGGGGTACACTTTGTCCCGTCGGGCTACTCGGGTGCTGGCGGCCGATTTCCGGCCATTTGCGGCATGCCCCTCTTGCCAATAGTCATGGCTATTGGCTGCGAGGGTCGAGCCACAACTGGCTCGGAACTCGCCTCGCCATCATCCCGAGTCCCTCATGAAATATCCGGGCTAAGCGCACGTCGCCCAACTCCTGGGCGGGCCGACCGGGCTGGGCGCACCGCCGATCACCGGACCGCTCAAGTTCCTGATCCAACCCGTCGATCAAGCGGCGGTGGCCGTGTGCAGACGTCTGTGCCGGCTTGCGGCCTGCGTATGACTCGAACTCGCCATCCCATCTCGTCTCAGGAGCACCCGGATCAATGCGGCCGGCACGCTGTCGGCGCGCAGGGGTGCGACGCCGGACGCTCCCCGACGGGAACGCAACGCGGCCGGCGCCTCGCGCCCGGGCCGGACACGGCGCCCCCGGAGGGCCGGCTGAACTCAGCTGTGCCCCAGATGGTGCTGCGCTTCGCACTCCGGGCAGAGCTGTGCCGTCAGATGCGTCTCCAACCAGGACGCGTGCATGGGCGCGCCGCATACGTCGCAGATCCCGTAGGTCCCGAGCCGGATGCGGCGGCGAGCGTGCAGCAGTTGACGCAGCTCTGGGAGGCGACGCACCACGACCGGGGCGCACAGATTCGCCAGCACGTCCGCGGCAGAACGGTCTTCCAGCTCCACCACAAGGCCGGCCGCGACGTGATAGCTGCCGTCCCCGGTGTGCTCCAGTTCGTCGTGGATCTCGCTCAGAATCGAGCGATAGCGGTGGGCCAGGAGTTGGTCCAGCCGCGGCAGAAAGTCTTGATCGACGCCAGCCATGTTTCCCTCCTATCGGAGTGCTGTCTGGAGGCGCCACCCCTCCCTGGGAGCAGGCCAATCCTGCCTCACCGTGGCGTCGACGCTGCGAAGCATACTCCCGGACGCAATCGTTTGCAGCGGGCAGGACAGCGGCGTGGCCGGGCCAGGTATCGTTATTCGCGATTCGCGAATAGAATACGCGGCAGCAACGGAGCCCAACCCGGTGAGTCTTAAGCCGCAGGACGTCTGCATCCTGCTCAAGATCGTGGCGCTGGGGCGCGTGCCCTGGTCGTACGGGCCGCTCGCCTACGAGCTGGCGATGTCGGCCTCGGAGGTGCATGCCGGCGTCAAGCGGGCCATGGAAGCCGGCTTGATGCGCTTGGACGGGGGCTGGGGGTATCCCGACGCCGCGGCTCTGGAGGAATTCCTCGCGCACGGCGTCAGGTACGCCTACGCCCCGGAACGCGGCGGGCTCACGCGCGGGATCCCGACCTCGTATGCGGCGCCCCCGCTCGACCGGTTGCTCGGAGCGAACGGCGAGCCGCCGCCGGTATGGCCGGACGCAGAGGGTGAGGTTCGCGGCTATGCCTTTTCTCCGCTGTACAAGTCGGTCCCGCAGGCGGCGCGGCGCGATCCTCGGCTGTACGAGCTGCTGGCGCTGGTGGATGCGATCCGCGGCGGAGACGACTTGGCGCGCAGCCTGGCGCTGCGGGAGTTGCGGATGCGGCTGGGGGTAGCCCCGGCACAGAGCGAGGATGGCAAGAATGAGGTGCAGCCCCGACCACGGGCTGCCGCGAAGATGGTGAAGCGAGGTGGCAATGGCAAAGAAGGGCGCGTATACCGCAGAAGACATTGAGATCCTGGAGGATCTCTCGCCGATCCTGCACCGGCCGGGGATGTATACCGACCCGGTCAACCCGAACCATGCGCTGGTCGAGGTCATCGACAACGCTGCGGATGAGGGGCTGGCTGGGTTCGCCAAGCATGTGACGGTGACGCTGTATGAGGACGGCTCCGCGGCGGTGGAAGACGATGGCCGAGGCATCCCGGTCGACATCCATCCGAAGAAACAGGTGCCCGCGGTGCAGGTGATCTTCACCACGCTGCATTCGGGCGGGAAGTTCCGCAAGACCGACAAAGACGCGGCTTATCGTATTGCCGGCGGGCTACACGGTGTGGGCGTGTGCGTGAGCAACGCGCTGTCCAAGCGCCTCGAGGTGCAGGTCAAGCGCGATGGCATCGCGTGGCGCATCGCCTTCGCCGACAACGGCAAGGTCAAGGAAAAGCTGAAGAAGATCGGCACCGTGGGACCGCGCGACACCGGGACTTTGGTGCGGTTCTGGCCGGACCCGCAGTATTTCGACTCTCCCAAGATCGTCCCCGCCGACATCGCGGCGCTGCTGCGGGCCAAGGCGATGCTCCTGCCAGGAGTGCGCTTCCGTCTCGGCATCCAGAAGGGAAAGAAGATCCAGCACAGCGAATGGCACTTTCCCGAGGGCATCCAAGGCTACTTCCGCGAAGCGATCGCAGGCTTCGAACCCGTGGCGAGCACCTTCTTCGGCGAACGCTACGTTGCCGCACAGTCCGAGAGCGACAGCTTCGCCGAAGGGGAGGGCGCCATGTGGGCGGTGGCCTGGACGCCCGAGGGCGACCTGGTGGTCGAGTCGTACGTGAACATGATCCCCACGCGCCACGGCGGCACGCACGTGGCCGGCCTGCGCGAGGGGGTCTACAACGCGATCAAGAACTTCATCGACATCCACGCGATGGGGCAACGCGGGCTGAAGATCGTGCCGGAGGACGTCTGGTCGCGCGCCAACTTCGTGCTGGCGGTGAAGATGCTCGACCCGCAGTTCAAGGGCCAGGTGAAAAACGATCTGATCTCGCGCGATGCGGTGAAGCTCGTGTCGCAGATGGTGCGCGATCCGTTTGAGCTTTGGCTCAATCAGCATGTGGACGAAGGCAAGCGCATCGCCGAGCTGGTGATCCGCCAGGCGACGAGCCGCACCCGCGCGGCGCAGAAAGTGGAGCGGCGCAAGCTCTCCGGCGTGGCCGTTCTGCCGGGAAAGCTCACGGACTGCGCCTCCGAAGATCCAGACCGAAACGAGCTCTTCATCGTCGAGGGTGACTCGGCCGGTGGCTCGGCCAAGCAGGCGCGCGACAAGGAGTTCCAGGCCGTGCTGCCGCTCAAGGGCAAACCCAAGAACACGTGGCAAGACAGCCCCGACACGCTCTACTCGAACAAGGAGATCGAGGCCATCGCGCTCGCCATCGGCGTCGACCATCACCAGCTCGCGCAGAGCGTCGATCTGTCCGGGCTGCGCTACAAGAAGATCATCATCCTCGCCGACGCCGACGTGGATGGCTCGCACATCCAGGTCCTGCTCCTCACGCTGTTCTTCAGGCATTTCCCGAAGCTCATCGAATACGGCAACGTCTACGTGGCGCAGCCGCCGCTCTATCGCATCGATGTGCCCGCGCACGGCAAGAACAAGCCGGCGCGTAAGCTCTACGCGCTGGACGAGCAGGAGCTCGAGATCCTGCAGGAGAAGCTGGTCGACGAAGGCGTGCGCGAAAGCAGCTGGACGGTAAGCCGCTTCAAGGGACTGGGCGAGATGAACCCGGAGCAGCTGTGGGAGACCACGCTCAACCCCGACACGCGCCGCGTGCTGCCGGTGACGCTGGAGGACGGCCTCGACGTGTCGAACGAGATCTTCAACATGATGATGGCGCGCGAGAATGCCTCGCAGCGGCGGGAATGGATGGAGACGTTCGGGAATTTGGTGGAGGCGGATATAACGTGAAGAGTGAAGGAGTGAATGGGTGAAGGAGTGAAGGAGGTGAAGGAGTGAAGGAGGTGAAGGAAGTGACAAAATCCCCTCTCCCACGGCGCCGTGGGAGAGGGCTGGGGTGCGGGGGTTCACCTCATTCACCTCTTTGACTTCTTTCACCTGCTTCACTTCTTTCACTTGACTTACGCAATTCGCACGCTCACCTCTTCCCCTTCTGGAGAAGCTAGATGGACGGAAAGAGAGACAAGGACGACAACACCGGCGACTTGTTCGGCGGTGACACTGGAGTGATCGAGCGCGAGAAGAAACCGTCTCGCAAGCCGCCGGCCGAGGAAGAAGGCGGCGGCGCGGGCGGAGGCGTGCCGCCGCACTTCGCACCGATGCAGGGCGAATTCGGCGATGCGCTCCCGCTCGGTCGCTACGCCTCGACGCAATACCTCCAGTACGCCATCGCCACGGTGAAGGACCGGGCGCTGCCGCGCGTGGGCGACGGCCAGAAGCCGGTGCAGGGCCGCATCCTGTACACGATGTGGGACAACGGCACCCGCGCCGGGACCAAGCGCACGAAATCCGCGGCGGTCGTGGGCGACGTGCTCGGGAAGTTCCATCCGCACGGAGATGCGTCGGTGTATGACGCGCTGGTGCGCTTGGCGCAGGACTTCACCATGCGCTATCCGCTGGTGGACGGCGAAGGCAACTTCGGCTCGCGCGACGGCGACGAGCCTGCCGCGTACCGGTATACGGAGGCGCGGCTTACCAAGTTCTCCGAGGTGCTCCTGTCGGAGCTGGACCAAGGGACGGTGGACTTCCTGGCCAACTACGACGGCACGCGCGAGGAACCGGCGGTGCTTCCCGCGCGGCTACCGGTGGTGCTGCTGAACGGAGCCTCGGGCATTGCAGTGGGCATGGCGACCGAGATCCCGAGCCACAACCTCACGGAAGTTGCGCAGGCCGCGATCGCGATGGTGCGCGACCCCGAGATCAGCATCGCGGGCGTGATGAAGCACATCAAGGGGCCCGACTTCCCCGGTGGGGGACAGATCACCACGCCGCGGTCCGAGCTGAAGGAGGCGTACACCACGGGACGCGGCTCGGTGCGCGTGCGCGCCCGCTGGACCATCGAGCGGCTGTCGCGCGGGCAGTGGCAGGTGGTCGTGCAGGAGCTGCCGCCCGGCGCCTCGGCCAAGAAGGTGCAGGAGGAGATCGACGCGATTACCAGCCCGCAGCCGAAAGCGGGCAAGAAATCGCTCACCCCCGAGCAGCAGCGCGAGAAGCAGCTGATGCTCTCCATGCTGGATCGGATGCGCGACGAGAGCGATCGGCTGCACCCGGTGCGCCTGGTGTTCGAGCCGAAGACCTCCAAGATCGACGAGACCGAATTCGTCAATCTGTTGTTGGCCAAGACCAGCCTGGAGACGAACGTCCCAGTCAACTTCGTCATGGTGGGCCTGGACGGCCGGCCCACGGGCAAGAGCCTGCGCGACATCCTCGTCGAGTGGCTTCAGTTCCGCTTCGCCACCGTCACTCGCCGCACGCAGCACAAGTTGAACCAGGTGCTGGACCGCATCCACGTGCTGGAAGGACGCATGATCGTCCTGCTCAACGTGGACAAGGTGGTGAGGATCATCCGCAATGCCGAAGATCCGAAGGCCGATCTCATCAAGGCCTTCAAGCTGAGCGAGCGCCAGGCAGAGGACATCCTCGAGATGCGGCTGCGGCAGTTGGCTAAGCTCGAGCACATCAAGGTTGAGCAGGAGCTCGACGAGAAGCGCAAGGAGCAAAAGCAACTCGAGAAGATCCTTGGCAGCCGCAAGGTTCTCGAAGATCTGGTGGTGTCCGAGATCGAGGAGGACAACAAGGCGTTCGGCGATAAGCGCCGCACCAAGATCGAAGAAGCGGAGAAGGCCGAGATCGAGACGCCAGTGGTAGACGAGCCGGTGACCGTGATCTTCTCGCGCAAAGGATGGGTGCGTGCGCGCCAGGGCTGGGGCGTGGATCCGACCACGCTTTCGTTCAAGGAAGGCGATGGCTTGCTCTCGCTCATCCAGGTCCGCACCGTGGACCCGGTGGTGTTCCTCGATTCCAAAGGCCGTGCCTACACGGTACAGGCGGGAGACCTCCCGCCGGGCCGCGGCGATGGCGCACCGGCCTCGTCTCTGGTGGAAGTGCAGGAGGGCGCACACATCATGTACGTAGTTGCCGGCAAGCCCGAGACGAATGTGATGGTGGCCTCCACCGGCGGCTACGGGTTCCTTACGAAGATCTCCGACATGCTCAGCAACCGCCGCGCAGGACGCGAGTTCATGAGCATCGAGGAGAGCGAGCTGCCGATCCAGCCGTTCACCTACGAGGAGTCGCCGACCAACGTCGTCGCGGCGGTGTCGGAGCAGGGACGCATGCTGCTCTTCCAGATCTCCGAGATGAAACAGATGTCCAAGGGTCGAGGCATGGTCGTGATGGGCTTGGAGGAAAACGAGAAGCTCGTGGCCGTGGCGGTCACCGATCAGCCTTCGCTCATCGTGAGCGGCATCGCCCGGGGACGCGAGAAGGATGTGGTCATCGAAGGCACGCGGCTGAGCCACTACGCTGGGCACCGCGCCCGCATGGGGCGCGTGCTGCCGGACAAGCTCAAGCCGCATGGCGTGAAGGTCCCGCCGAAGGCGGAGCCCGAATCCGGCGGCACGTAGAATGACTCGTGCCTGGCGGCACGGACACGGAGCGGTTTTCTCCGTGTGCGGGCGCGTGCGGCGCTGGCTCTAGATCGTCCCACGGAGGCTTCCTGTGAGACTGCTTTCGGAACAAGAGCTGCAGAGCCTGCAGCCCGCTGAGCTCGCGGCAAGCGACACCCCGATCCCCACGCAGATCGTCTCGAGCGACGAGTTCCTGCCCATCGCGCAGACGGCGAAGCAGCGGGAAGTGGAGGCGAGGCTCAAGGTGCTGGCGGACGAGCTCGCGCATCGGCACGGCATGACTCGTCGGCGATTCTTCCGGACGGCGGCGGGATTAGCCGCCGCTTTCCTGGCGATGAACGAGGTCTACGGCCCGCTGTTCGAGGTGAGCCGGGCCGAAGCGGCCGATCCCGACCGCGCCGATGAGCGCGCCGAGTCTCTGTCCGGCCAGTTCATCATCGACGGGCACACGCATTTCCTGCGTGACGACACGCGGCTGGAGGGCTTCGCCCGCATGCGCGAAGCCGTAGGCAAGGCTGGATGGAACCCCGAGCTGGCCGGTAAGCCGCAGACGCTCGAGGACCTCAAGTTCGACAACTATGTGAAGGAGATCTTCCTCGACAGCGATACCAAGATCGCGCTCATCAGCAGCGCGCCTTCCGACATGCCCGAGGACTGGTTTCTGACCAATCCGATGACGGCGAAGGCGCGCGCGCGGGTGAACGACATCTTCGACAGCCGCCGCATGCTGAGCCATGCCATCTTCACGCCCGGGCAGCCCGGCTGGCTCGACGAGGTCGACCGCGCCATCGCGCAAGACCGGCCCGACTCGTTCAAGGGCTACACCATCGGCGACAACACGCACAAGGAGCTGAGCCGCTACCCGTGGCGGATGGACGACGAGAAGCTGGTGTATCCCTTCTACGAGAAGGTGTGGAAGGCGGGGCTCACCAACGTGTGCGTGCACAAGGGGTTGTTCCCTCGCTCGGTGGAGAAGCTGTACCCGCACTTGCGCGATTATTGCGACGTGCGCGACGTGGGCAAGGCGGCCAAGGATTGGCCGATGCTCAACTTCATCATCTATCACTCCGGCTATCGCTTCCCCGGCGGGGGCACGCCGGAGGAGGCGCTGGCCCAGTTCGAGCAGACCGGCCGCGTCGAATGGGTGACCGAGCTCTCCGAGATTCCGGAAAAGTTCGGCGTCACCAACGTGTACGGCGATCTTGGGCAAGTGTTCGCGACCACCACGGTGTCACAGCCGCGGTTGTGCGCGGCGATCATGGGGACCCTGATCAAAGGCCTGCGGGCGGACCGTATCGTGTGGGGCTCGGATGCGGTCTGGACGGGCGCGCCGCAGTGGCAGATCGAAGGATTGCGGCGCTTGGAGATCCCGGAAGAGATGCAGCGCAAGTTCGGGTTCGCACCGCTCGGCGCGGCCACGGGTCCGGTCAAGAGCGCGATCTTCGGAGAAAACTCGGCGCGCTTGTACGGCATCGAGCCTACCACCTACGCCGGACGCAACGATCGCCTCGCGCAGGCCAAGCGGAAGTATGTGCGCTCTGGAGGCCAGCGCAGCAACCTGCGCTACGGATACGTGGTACCGGGCTGAGGGTCCGCGCGCCGGGCACAGCGCACGTGCGCGTTGAAACCAGCCGGTGGGGTGTCGCTACCGCTCGGCCTCACTGTGCTGTGCGCGCGTGCAGCGGCCGGGTGTTCGATCCAGACCGGCCGATCGAGTCGATCCGCTGGGGGCGAAAGCGGTAACGGGCGGGTGGCCCGGCTGAGGGCCTCCCACCCGCGCGAGAATGATGCGGCCCGTCAATCCTTCTCGGGCTTGCCGCCCTTGTCCAAGCATGCCTTCTCGGTCATCGACACCCAGCCCTGGCCTTTGCAGGCGTTCTGGCCCTTGCAGCCGTTGCTGGCCGTAGCGCATTCGCTCTTGCCTTTGCAAGCGTTAACGCCGGCGCAGTGGATCTTGGCCTCGGCCGCTTGCGCAATCGGCGCTGCAGCCTGCGTCAGGAACAGGCCCGCCGCCGCTACCGCGATGGCGGCGCCGGAAAGGGTCTTCACCGTGCTGCGATGATTGATCGTCATGGGGTTCCTCCACAAAACGATGATACGGAAGTTGTCGCCGCGGGCCGACCGCCCACCGCGGCGTTCACACGACCCGGGCGCTCGAGGCCCGGGAGCCAACAGCATAATGCAAAGTGGCGAGGCGGTGGTCTCTCGCGGCGCCGTGCGGTGGGACGATCAGCGAGAAAGGGCCGGTACCATACAGGTACCGGCCCCGGCGGTCACACCTCTGGCGGTGCAGGGCACCGTGCAGGAGTCCACGCGTACAGCGCAGGTCTTAAGCAAAGGCGGGCAATGGGGGCGCTCTTGCCGCGCGACACGCGCACCCGGCCACTTGGCCCGCGACGCCAGCGGTGGGCTACAAGGGAAACGGATCGGCGGCCCTTGTCATGCGGGCCGGCGGGGCGGCCGGCCCGACGGTGCTACTGCCCCGAACCCGGCGCACGAACCGTTTACGAGGATGCTCTGCTCGCCAGCGGCGACTGCAAAATGTCGAGTCCCACAAAACCCCCGGCGCGGCCGTAGCGCTGCGGCCCTTGCTGTTGCGTCGGCGGCTCCGTCGCGATCGCCTTGACGTCATTGTAGGCGTCGTGCACCGCCTCTTTGGTGGCGTTGTACGCCTTGACCACCGGGGCAGGCGGGTTGCCGGGCTGTTGATCCATCCAATACGAATATGCGGCGCCACCGGCGCGGCCGAAGCCATTGCCGATCTCGTTCGGACTGCGCGTTCCCACCACATCTGCCATCGCGGTCACGGCCGGCAAGGCGAACGCGGAGATCAAAACCATCGGAGCCAGCAGCTTCCGCTTCCATGCGAACGACATCACGCTCTCCTTTCCTGTAGTCGAAGACGTCAGCCGGCGCGCGGAGCTTCCCGGCCGTCACGATGCCGAGCTTTCCTCCGCGCCGCCGCACAGCGCAGAACCGTCTGCGCGCACATGGATACAGAGTGCGCGCGCGACGAAGAAGTTCCTGGCGGATTGCGCCGCGGTCTCGCGTGCAGGAGTTTCTGCGTCAGCTGCAGGTAAGGGATCGAGTCGATGGGTGTGAAGCGTGCAGCGCGAGCAAGCTGTCACGAGCACGCGTGCGCGCGGCTCGCGACTGGCTCTACTGGATACAAATCGAGTTCGGATGCCAGCGCACCCAGACTTGGCGCGCCGCGCGCCTGAACCGGCGGTGACCCGCGAGCGACGCGCAGCCAGCCGGCCTCGCAGCGGCTCAATGCAGGTGCTTGCGGCCCTTGCCGGCCGGGGTCGGCTCCGAGGTCATCCCGACTTCGCCGCTTTCCTTGCGCTGGATCCAGCTGCGGGAGAACAGTTCGTTCACCAGCGTCACCGCTTCGGAGACTTCCTGCTGGCCGAAATGGCGCGACAGGATGTTGGAGATATCCTCCACCATGCGACGGCGCTGCGCTTCGTGGATCGCGTCGGCGGTCGGCCCCACGAACACGATCCCGATCTCGTCGCGACCGTCCTCGTGGTAATAGGACAGCTGCACCTCGGCGGCCTGCTCGCAATAGCGGCTGAGCGCCTGCAGCGAATCCTCCACGACCTTGCGAAAGTTCCGGCCCACATCTCCGGTCCAGCACAGCTCCAGCAAGCGCCGGCGCGAATCGAACACGATGCCCGGCTCGTCCCGGTGTACGCTCTTGGCTTCGTCGATGTTCTCGACATCGAGATAATCCAGCCAGGGCTGCAAGGCGGCCTCGATCTGTGCGAGGTTCACCCCTCCGCGCAGCGGGATGTTGCCGTGGACATGTACTTCGACGCGCATAAGCTCTGCCCTTGTGGTGTCGTGGTTGGTGCGGCCGGCCCGGCGGGAGCCGGAGCGAGGCGCAGCAGGAAACGGCTGGGGCCGTGGACAACATGCATAGTCTACCCGGAACCGGCTCGCGCGGGCACGCCAGGGGCCGGCATTGCCTCACGGCCAGCGCTCCCGGGCCTGCGGGATACAAGGGGTTGAACGGGATGAGCTATCGCGCCGAGCGGGCGGGTGCAGCGCCCGGGTGGAAGCAGCAACTCAGTGGCGGCTGCGCTCGCGGACCGGCAGCTCGCGTGCGACGCGTTCGATGACCTCATCCCAGTCGCCAGCGATCTGCTGGCGAAAGATGCGCAGGGTCGGGTACCACGGGCTGTCCTCGCGATGGAGCAGCCAGCGCCAATCCGGCACCTGCGGCAGCAGCAGCCAGACCGGTTTGCCCTGGGTCGCCGCGAGATGCGCCACCGAGGTATCGACGCAGATGACGAGGTCGACCAACTCGATCAAGGCCGCCGTGTCGGAAAAATCCTCGATCTCGTGCTCGAAGCGCAACAGATTGGCGGACCGTTGGAGCGTAGGGCGGTCGCTGGCCCGGATCTCCGTTTGCAGGCAAACGAACTGGTGCGGAAGCGCGAGCAGGGGCTCGAAGCGCACTAACGGGATCGACCGCTGCCGGTCGTACCGATGCCGAGCGGCTCCCGACCACGCGAGTCCTATGCGCAGTCGCTCGCGCGGGCCGAGCGTGGCCGACCAGCGCGCGACCCGCGCCGCGTCGGCTTCGAGGTTGCGCGTTGGCGGAGGGATGGTCGCCAGGGTGGTCCCGAGCGCGAGCGGCATGCTGAGCAACGGACAATGCAGATCGAAATGCGGTAGCTCATCGCCGCAGGCGACGATATCCTCGACGCCATCGATTTCACGGAGCAACGACTTGAGCGCCGGTTGGACCTCGAGGATGACTCTGGCGCCCCGCGCCGCAACTTGCCGCGCGTATCGGCTGAACTGGATGGTGTCGCCGAGCCCCTGCTCGGCGTGCAGCAGCAGCGACTTGCCGCGAACGTCATCGGCGCCTCGCCAGAGGGGCTGCCCGAAGTCGCGTGCGGCGCCGAAGTCCTTGCACTTCCACCGCCATTCGTATCCTTCCCAGCCGGGCGCGAACTGGCCGAGCAGCAGTTTGGTCAACGCTCGATTGAAGTGCGCGTCGGCGAAGTCGTGCCTCGCTGCAAGCGCGTGGTCATAGCTGGAGAGCGCCTCGTCGAACCGGTTCAGCGCGTGCAGCGCGATCCCTCGGTTGTTGAGCGCCTCGGCGAAGCCGGGTCTCAGCGCAAGCGCCGCGTCGATGGCCGCCAGCGCTGGCTCGGGTCGGCCCAGCGCAATCAGGACGCCGCCATAGTTGTTCTGCGCGTCGGCGTGGTCGGGCTCGGTTGCGATCGCCCGCTCGTAGCTGGCCAGCGCCTCATCGAGTCGGCCTAGCGCCTGCAGCGCCACACCCTTGCTGTTGTGGAGCTCGGGACGACCAGGATCGAGTGCCAGCGCCCGGTCGTAGCTCGCCGCTGCTTCGTCGAGCCGTTGCATGGTTTGCAAGACAATGCCGCGCTCGTACAGCGCGCGCGCATCGTCGGGCCGGATGGCGAGCGCGCGATCGTAGCTTGCCAGCGCTTCTTCGCGCCGGCCCAGCGAGATCAGCGTGCTGCGCCGGGTCTTGTGCGCATCCGCGTGGTCGGGCTCGACCGCCAGAGCCTGGTCGCAGCTCGCCAATGCCTCCTCGAGCCGATTCAACGCCAGCAGTGCGATGGCTCTGCCGCTGTGCGCGTCCGCGTGCCCGGGGTGCACCGCGAGCGCCCTCGCGTAGCTCGCCACCGCCTCCTCGTATCGCTGCATGCGTTGCAAGGCGTTGCCGCGATTGAACAGAGTTTGCGCGGTATCCGGGCGGATGGCGAGCGCGTTGTCATAGCTCGCGATCGCCTCATCGGCGCGCTGCAGGATGGACAGGACGTTGCCGCGGTTGTTGAGGGCTTCCACGTGCCGGGGATTGGCTGCCAGGGCTTTGTCATAGCTGGCGAGCGCTTCGTCCGGGCGGGCCAAGGCTTCGAACACGACGCCGAGATTGAAGTGCGCTTCCGGCAGGTCGGGTCTAACGTCGGTGGCTTGCCGCAGCAGTTGGCGCGCTTGCTCGAGGTGTCCCTGCTGCGCGGTGACCACACCGAGCAGGACCCGCGCGTTGTAGTGATCCGGTTGCATCTCGAGGATCGCGAGGCAGAGCCGCCGTGCCCCCGGGAGGTCTCCGAGCTGATGCAGCGCTCGCGCCCGGCGCATCGCATCGGGCAGGATGAGCGTGATCTGTGCTCCGGCCGGTTCCACTGCCATTACCGATTGAGATCGTGGGAGCGCGAGTGCCGCAGCGATGGATCGCTGCCCTGGAGGCGCATGCGGGAGAATCGCGTTCGGTGCGAATCTGCACAGGCAACTCTGGACGGATCACCGATTCGCGATACCGGCCCCGATCCATGGCGGGATCCGTAGTCGTCGCGAACCGACGCTCCGTAACGCGGACTGGCCCGGAGGAACTATGATCGAGCCCGCGTCGCGGCCTGGCCGGTGCCCGCCGATCAGCACCCGCGAACACGCGCAACTGCGGGACGTCGGGGCATTCCCGGATCGGGAGTGCGGACGCCCCGACGCTTCACTGCACGGTGAACTTCATCTCCTTGAGCGTGTTGCCGCCGGCGTCGCTCACGGTGACCGTCCATTCACCGGATTTGAATGCGGTCTTGCTGGACCAGGTACGCCACGGGTTGCCGCCCACCTTGAGGCTCACCGAGTCGGTGAAATCGCCGATCTTCCAGTCGACCTTGACCGGGTCCGACGGCCCGCCCGTGAGCTTCAGCCACAGGTACACCTTGTCGTTCACCGCGAAACTGGTCGATTCGTCGGTGATCTGCCGGTCCTGTACGCCCTTCCCCAGCTTGGCGTCGGCGACCTGGACCCCTTCGGCGAGCGCAGTCAACGGCAGGGCAGCGATGGAGGCAACGGCGATGACGCGAGTCAGCATCTTCATGGGAAGCTCCTTTCGGGACTATGACCTGGGGATCGACGCAAGCCGAACGGACGGCTTGAGAGTAAGCAATATTCATACGCGGGATGCATCAAGCCAAGCCGTCATCGTACATCGCTTGGGCTGAAAACGCTGCGCTCGGCGTCGATTTGCGCGGCATCGTCGCGGTCCTGCTCGAGCAGGCCTTCCAGCTCCTGCGCCGCTTCTTTGGAAGTCTGGATGAGCTGCGTCTCATCGTGGTAGACCGCATGCTGCCGCTGGAGCGTGCGTTCGTCATGGGCCTGGAAGCGCGCTACGGACTGTTGCGCCTCCCAGCCGGAAACTCCTAGGCCCATGAGCACTCCCTCGACCAGATGCAGCGACGAACGAAAGGTCTCGCGCTCGATCAGCTCGCAGCCGAGATCCATGAGGCGATAGGCGTGGAAGCGGTTCCTGGCTCGCGCGTAGATGGCGAGATCCGGGAAACTGCGGCGCGCCGTCTCCGCGGTGCGGATGGAGGCTTCCACATCGTCGATGGCGAGCACCAAGATCTTGGCCTTGTCCGCTCCGGCGGAGCGCAGGAGGTCGAGCCGCGAGGCATCGCCATAGTACACCTTGCTGCCGAAGCGCCGTACCGTCTCGACCTGCTCTGGGTTGCGGTCCAGCGCCGTGAAGGCAATTTTCCTCATGTACAGCACGCGGCCGACGATCTGTCCGACGCGGCCGAAGCCCGCGATGATCACTCGGCCGTCTGCGGCCTCGATCGTTTCGAACTGCTCCCCCGCTTCGGTCTTGCGCAGCCGGCGGGAGAGCGCATCGTTCACCGCCAACGCGAGCGGCGTCGCCGCCATCGACAGGGTCACGATGACGACCAGTCGATCCACCAGCGCAGCGTCCAGGATCTGATATCCGGCAGCGAGGCTCAACAGCACGAACGCGAATTCGCCTCCCTGAGCCAGCGCCGCCGCCAGGTTTCGGGCGGAGTCGGCCGACTGACCCGCCAACCGCGCGATGGCGAACACGATGATCGCCTTGGCGAGCATCATCCCGAGCACGCCGGCGAAGATCAGCATCGGGTGGTGCACGACCACGCCCAAGTCCACCGACATTCCCACCGAGATGAAGAACAGGCCGAGGAGCAGCCCCTTGAACGGCTCGATCGCCGCTTCCAGCTCGTGGCGGTACTCCGAATCCGCGAGCAGCACACCGGCCAGGAAGGCGCCAAGCGACATGGACAGTCCCACCGCCGTGGTCAGCAGCGACACGCCGATCACCACCAGCAGCGCGGCTGCGGTGAAGATCTCCGCAACTCCGGTGCGCGCGACCACATCGAAGGCACGCCGAAGCAGCAGCCTGCCGCCGTAGATCACCGTGGCGATGACGGCGACGGCCTTGAGAGCGGCGAGCAAGGGATGCCCCAGCTTTGCCGCGGCGGCTCCCACACCGAGCAGCGGGATCAACGCGATGAGCGGGATCACCGACAGGTCCTGGAACAGCAGGATGGCGAACGCGGAGCGGCCGTAGCGCGTAGTGAGCTGTTTGCGCTCGGCGAGCACCTGAAGCACGAAAGCGGTCGAGGACATGGCCAACGCGAGTCCGATCACCAGCGCCGCCTGCCAGGTCCAGCCGAACGCGAGCCCTACTAGGGTCAATGCAAGCGCGGTGGAAACGACCTGGGCGCCACCCAGACCGAACACGGATTTGCGCAGCACCCACAGACGCGCGGGCTGCAACTCGAGCCCGATGATGAACAGCAGCAGCACCACGCCCAGCTCGGAGAAGTGCAAGATGGTGTCCACATCCTGCACGAGGCGCAGCACGGAAGGGCCGATGATCAGCCCCGCGGTCAGGTAGCCGAGCACCGCCCCCATCCTGAAGCGGCGGAACAGCGGGACCGTTACGACGGCAGCGGTGAGAAAGATCGCGGTCTCGGAGAGCAGGGACATCGCCGTGCAGGACGGGGCGGACCCGTCCGGTCAGTGGTGAGCGGGAGGCCATAGCATAAGGCCGCGGTGCGCCCGCGCCTATAGCCGCCGCGAAGCGATCAGGACCAGGTGCTTGGCACGAAGGCGCGAGATGGGTCTTCTGCACGCATGGCTCGGCCTAGTTCGTCGCGGCGACGACGCGGATCTCGACCAGATATTTCGGTGCAGCCAGCTTCGCCTCCACGCAGGCGCGAGCCGGTGCATGCCCGGCGGGGACCCATTTGTCCCAGACCCCGTTCATCTCGTCGTAATAGCGGGCGTCCGCCAGCCAGATAGTGGCCATCAGGATCCGGGTCTTGTCCGTTCCGGCCTCCTTGAGGTAGCGGTCGATCTGGTCGAGGATCTGTCCCGTCTGGGCGGCGACGTCCGAGATCGGATGCTCGGCGACGATGCCGGCGAGATAGGCGGTGCCGTTGTGGATCACCACTTGACTCAATCTCGTGCCGATGTGTAGACGCTGGATCGTCATGGGCTCCTCTCGCGTGGGGTTGCTCGATCCGGGACAGGCCGGCGGCTAAACTTAGCACCAATCCCGATGCCGCAAAAGGGTGAGATCGCGATGGGATGCCGATGAGCGGGCAGTGGATACGCGTGTGCGGCCAAGACGCGCTGGGCACGCGCGCAGTGCGGACCGTTGCATCGGCCGCAGGGCAGATCGCAGTATTCCATCTCGAGGACGGACGCATGTTCGCGATCGAGGACCGTTGCCCGCATCGTGGGGCACCGCTCTCCTCCGGCGCGGTCTACGACGGCGACAAAGTCGCATGCCTCGACCACGGCTGGACCATCCGCCTGGCCGACGGTCGGGTCGAACCTCCGGAGCAGGGGTGCGTGCGGACCTTTCCGGTGAAGGTGGAAGGCGGGTCGGTGTTCGTGCTCGTACCGGGTCTAGGCCAGCGTGCTTGACCAAGGTGCGACGCCGACAGCGGAAGCTCAACGCACCTGCGCAGCGGGGCGTCAAGCGACGGCGGCCCGGCCGCTCTTGAGCGTGACCACCTCCTCCGCTACCGTGGGATGGATGGCCACCGTGTCGTCGAAGTCGCGCTTGGTGGCGCCCATGCGCACGGCAACGGCGAAGCCCTGCAGCATCTCGTCCGCCCCCGGTCCGATGACATGGCAGCCGACGATGCGCTCCTCCGGGCCAGTCACGACCAGCTTGATGGCAGTCACCACTTTGCGGGTGGTGAAGGCGTGGTACATGGGGGTGAACCGCGCCTGGTAGACCTTAACCGCCTCGGCGCCGAAGCGTTGCATGGCTTGCTGTTCGGTCAATCCCACGGTCCCAAGCGGCGGATGACTGAACACGACGGTCGGGATGTTGTCGTAGATCAGGCGACGGTCGGGCATCCTACCAAACAAGCGGTCGGCCAAGCGCCTACCCGCCGCGATCGCCACCGGGGTCAGCGCCACGCGCCCGCAGACGTCTCCGATCGCATAGATGCCCGATACCGCGGTCTGCTGGTAATCGTCGGTCCACACATACCCCAGCTCGTCCGCGTCGAGGCCCGTCGCGGCCAGGTTCAGATCGCGCGTGTTGGGTGCGCGGCCGATGGCCCAGATCAGGGTGTCGAAGCCGCTCAGGCGGGTGCCGCTCCCGCTCACCACGGTGAGCTCGCCTCGTGCGTCGCGCTCGACGCCGACGATCTGTGTGTTGGTGAGGAACTCGATCCCGGCTTCACGCATGTGCTCCATGAGCGTCTCACGCAGCACCGTGTCGAAGTTCATCAGAAGCTGATCCCGGCGCAGCAGGATCGTGACCTCCGCGCCGAGCGCGCGGAAGATCCCGGACAGCTCGGCCGCAATATAGCCTGCACCTACCACTGCCACCTTCTCGGGCCGGCGCTCCAGGTCGAAGAACCCGTCGGAGGTGATGCCATACTCGGCACCCGCGACGTCGGGTAGGATCGGGTGTCCGCCCGTGGCGATGACGATGTGCTCGGCGGTCAGCCGCTCGCCGCCGACTTCGACCGTGCGCGTGTCCACGAAGCGTGCCGTGCCCCGGATCAGCTCGACTTTGTTCTGGGTGAGGTGCCGCAGATAAATCTCGTTGAGATCGAGGACATGCTGGTCGCGATTGCGCTTGAGGTCCTGCCAGCGGAACTCGTGCGGCCCCAGGCGAAATCCGTAATCTGCCGCGTCCTCGAGGGCATGCGCGATCTGGGCGCCGTTCCACATCACCTTCTTCGGAACGCAGCCGACGTTGACGCAGGTACCGCCGATGCGCCCGCGTTCGATGAGCGCGCAGCGCGCGCCGTACATCGAGGCTCGGTTGGAGACGGCGACGCCGCCGCTGCCGGCACCGATGGTAAGCAGGTCGAAATGTCGAGTCATGGCGAGGTCCGGGACGCAGTCGATGCCGGGGAGTTTGCCGCAGCCGGCGGCATCGCTCAAGCTCGTCGCTCGCGTAGGCCTTGCGCACAACCGGCGGCCCGTTCCTGCGCAGATCCGAGTGGGGAGCGGGTGCACCAATGTTCCCGCACAGCGGGCCGATCTCCGCGACCAGCGAAAAAGACAAGCCGCTCGGGAGAGCGGCTTGTCGCAGCGTTCAACCTTGGCCGCCGGCTCATGCGTCGCGCCGGTCAAGCTCCGGTCAGGTCACTTGTCTTCCTTCTTCTTCCTGGCGTCACGGTCTCTCGCGGCTTTTCTCTCCGCCTGCGCCGTGGGGCTCTCGGGAGCGAACGCAGCGCTCATTCGAGGCCCCTTGGACCCGGATGTGGATTGCGTCGTGAAGCCGTGCGGCATCGGCGCTTCCGCGGGGTTGGTCGCGTCGGCCCGCGCACTGCTGGGGCTGTTCAGGGCGACGATGCACAGTGCCAGTAGCCCATACAGGCACGCTGGTCTGATCGGGGTCAGTGTCGATCCGTTCATTGCTTTGATGCTCCTGTTCAAGTTGGTCCGCGGACCGGGAGAAGATGCGCTCGCGCCGACTCGAGCAACTGCACAACGAAGCCGCATCATCCGCCCGATCTCTCGGTTCACTGCGAGAGCTGCCGCCAGCCCACTCGCTTCCCGCTGATCGGGGCGGAGCCGACGTTCACGCCTTCCGTGGTCTTGGTGGCGGTGGCATCGGTCACGATGCCCTTCAACGCGCCCCCGGGCAGTTGCACCACCACGTTACCCACTGTCACTGCGTTCTGGTTCATGGTGCCGACTATCTGGTTCGGTGACGTGGACACGAAGCTGCCGCTGTCGTAGTCGAACTCGTAATCCCAGCTGCTTCCACCCACCGTGCAGGCGTTGGTGCCCGGTATGTTGGTGAACACGACCAGGGTTCCCAGCACGAGCTGCGGGTCGACGTTCATGCGCTCGCCTCCGGTGGGGAAGTCGACGAACCACCCGTTCTTCGAAGTCCAGTCGACGGGGTAGGTCGTGGTAGTCCGCGTCGTCGTGGTGACGTTGCTGATCGTCTGCTGAACCAGGTTTCCGCTGCGAACGTTCGGGACGTAAGCGGTCCCCAGGTCCTTGAAGGCATAGAGCGACTGCGTCTTGCTGTTCGAGAGGTCGCTCTGACCGAGGTACTCGCCTGTCCCCACGTAGAGCACGCGGAAGTTCTGGACCAGGCCCAGCTCGGGACGGGTGGTAACCGGCTGTAGGTTGCCGGCGGCGTCGGTGAGCACGCCCAGCGACATGACCGTGGCCGGGTTGGTCGTCAGGTCGAAGCGCCAGACGTTGCCGAGCAGATCACCGCCGTAGACGTACTTGGTGGTGTTGTCCTGCCAGAAGGTGTCAGCCCAGGCGTTGATCTTGGCCAACCCGCCGGGGCTAGTCGAACTGCCGGCGTTGGTGGGCACCTTCTGCAGGACCAGGCCGGTGGCGAGATCCAGGATATACAGAAACTCCTTGCCCGGATTCGCCCCCGACAGGTTGTTGTAGCCGGAGGTCACCAGAGCCACCCACTTGCCGTCGGAGGCGCGCTTGGTGATGATCGGGTTCCCGTAGGAGAGGCCCATGTCCGTGTCGTAGGTGTTGCACAGGGTGCTATCCGAGCAAAACTCCCACAGCACGGTGGGGTTGGCCGGGTTGGTCACATCGAGCGCGTAGTAGCCGGTGCCTCCGCTGTTCAGGCCGCCGACCAGGACGGTGTGCCAGGCGCCCCCGAAGTACGCGTCCATCGTCACGGGGGAGCCGTCGACGTAGAACTGATGGATGGTGCCGTAGTTCAAGTCGCCCAGCACGTACAGCTTCTTCCAGAGCATGCGCGGCACATACGCCCACAACTCGTTGCCGGTGGAGCCAGATACCGCGCTTGCGTTGAACGCGTGCAGCATCCCGTCGTTCGCGCCAATGTAGAGCACCGGCTGGCGTGAAGCGTTGGCGGCGACGAACGCGGCGTAGGATCCGGTCGGTGCGTCCGTGAACCCGTAAATCGGGGTGGCCACGAAAGCCGGCTGAGCATCGACCGTGTCGCCGAGCACGTGGATCCGCTGGTGGAACAGGGTGCCTTCGTTGCCACGCTGACCGCGGATGAAGTTGAGCAGGTCGTAACCGTCGTTGATCTGGGTGAGCTGCGCCGGCGTCAAACTCGGACATTGCGTGAGGTTGGTCATGACCCCGCACACGTTGGTGAAGACCGCCTGCTCCGCCGTGGTCAGGCTGGTCCACGCGAAGGGCTTGATGGCCTTGGCCACCAGGTCATAGCTGTAGATGACACGGCTGTCCGAGGATGCTCCGGTGGCCCCATCGAGCGTGTTGGCCGCGTCCCACAGGACCGTGGGGATGACCTGGCCGGTGCTCGTGTTCACGTTCTGCGCGATCAAGTCGCCGCTCCACTGCACCGTTTCGTACGTCGAGCTGTAGATCACGTTGTTCTGCTGCGTGATGTTCGGGCTGCTGGTGGACGAGGCCGCGGCTGCAGCCAGGCGCACGTTGATCCCGGACAAGGCGCTCATGATGCCGGAGGACACGCTCTTCGGATTGGTGCCGTGATAGTAGGAGCCGTGCCCGTTGACCGCGGCATGCCACAGGTCATCTAGCGCCTGAGGAGTGTCGTGCATCGGGACCGGCCACTGACAGACGGCGGAGCTGCCGCCGTTGCTCGGCGGCCACCAGCAGCCGGTCTGGCCGTTGGTGATGCTGTAGAAGTCCCCGCTTGTCGCGGTCTCGTAGTTCGACTGCCAGGTCAGCAGACCGTCGGCGAGCCCCAGGGTGAAGGTGGTCATGTGCTGCCAGTTGGCCGGATCCTGCGGCGTGACGGGCACGTTGTCTTGCGACACGTCGGTGCCCGACAGATTCGTCGACCCGGAGGGGCGCAGATCGGTGTTGTAGTAGTAGGCCGCGACGTCGGCCAGCGTGTTGGCGCAACCGCCTTTGCTGTACTGGCCCGCCGCGCAGGTTGACAGCACAGTGGGCGTGCTCGTGCTGTAGTCCATTCCCTTCGGGCCTTCGTAGATGCCCTGCGACTGGGTGGCCGCGGTCGAGTCCTGGTCGCCCACCACCGTCGACCCATCCATCTTGACCGAGTCCGTGTCGCCGGTGCTGCCGATGGCGTTCCAGTAGCCGTCGGTGGTCAGCAGCACGAAGTTCTGCTGGCACGAGTACTGGACCGGATCGTCGGTCATGCCCGAATTGATCAGATCGTGCTTCCCGGCAAAGTAGCGGCCCGCTCGCGCCAGCGCGCTGCGCAGAGGCGTGCTGTTCTTGGCAGGCAAGTTATAGAAGGTGGTGTATACCGAGCTCTTTTGCGCCGAGGTGAAGTCGCTTATCGCCACATAGCTGGTCGACGGGATCTTGTTGCTCGAGGTGATCACCTTGCCCTGTGACACGTCCGGGTTGATGTTGATGAACCCGACGCGATACGTGTTGCCGAGGTTGAGCAGCGAAAGGCCGAGCAGGCTCTTCATCATCTGCAGACGCGTGCGATAGTACGTGTACCAGTTGGCGAAGTTAGTCGCCTCCTGCGCGTACGTGCAGGTCGTCCCTGTGCCGCAGTCCGTGCGTCCTGCCCAGTTGGTGAAGGTGTTGCCGCTCACGATATCCGTGCGGGTGAATTGCCCGTACCGAGGGTAGATGTACCCGCTGCTGAACAGGTACTTGTTCTGGCATTTGGGTGAGATGGCGCTCGACGAGCTCACCGGCGCTGCCGCTGTAGCGTTGGCGGCCGAATTGCAGTAGCGCACGTATGCGGCGACCGAGTAGCCGGAGGGCGCCGTGCCACCAGGGCCGGCCAGCGCGCAGTTGTACAGGTGCTTATCCGTGCAGTACTCGATCGGCGTCATCGTGTAGTAGAAGCCGCTGCTCGTGCCGGAGAGCTGGCTGTTGTACGCATTGCGGGTCACCGTGAATTTCCCCGCCGTGCAGCTGGTGACTGAGGTGGAGCTCTTGTACTGGTACTGGAAGTTGTACGGCGTGCCGACGTAGGGTGCGGTGATGCTGTACGTGGCGTTGATCACCGTCGCGCCGCTCGCGCTGCAGTTGGTTCCGCCCGAAACCGTGATCACGTCGCCGTTCACCAGCATGTGGTTATAGAAGTTGACGGTCACCGTCACGGTCCTGTTGCTGCCGCTGCCGGTGGTGCTCGCGGTCATGGCAGAGCTGTGCACGGTGAAGGACTCGGTCGACTGCTCCGGTAACCCGACTACCGAGTAGCTGATCGTGGCCTTGGTGCAAGCGAGCGAGCCGCCAAAGTTCCATCCGGCGTAGAAGGTAAACGTGTTCGTGGTGGTGGAAGAGCCGACCGTCGTGGTGGAGGTGAGCACCGGCACGGACTGGGCAAGCTGAAACGGTGTCGTCGCGCCCGT
>Ga0335084_10001389_pt1 | contig 22586 bp, 19 predicted proteins | sample Lox_Sample_44_FD_206721 | JGI IMG/M metagenome (GOLD analysis project Ga0335084, IMG submission 206721) | Soil microbial communities from Loxahatchee National Wildlife Refuge, Florida, United States - Lox_Sample_4.4 | ecosystem: Environmental > Terrestrial > Soil > Wetlands | place: USA...
CTGACCGGGATCTTCTCGGTCACGCCTTTGACGTCACAGTAGGCGTAGTGGAGCACGGAATCGGGCTGAGCCGGCGCGTCCAGCCCCAGGATAAAGATCTGCTCCTCATCGGCGAGCTCGTAGCGATAAGGCAGGAATTCGATCACGGCCGGGCCGCCGGTGGTGAAGGAAAACGCAGCAGGCGCGACCGGCTCGCCGCTGTTGGTCTTCAGCGCGGGCTTGACCTTGAAGGTGCAGCGCACGCCGGCCGGCAGATCGCGCTCGAAGTCGAACACCCAGTTCTTCTGGTCCGCCCAGCGCGCGCTGCCCGGCTGCGGACAGTCGATATCGAACGGTTCGGCCAGGCGCGGATCGCCGAACCCGACAATGGCATCCGAGAAACGTGCGCTGACCTGACGCACGCCCCTGACCTCGCCTTGCGGCGAGAACAGTTCCACCTTGGCCGCGAACCCGGGAGCGGAAAGAAAAAGCAGCGTAGCCGCAACGCCGCGTAGCGTGACTGTCATCTGACTCCCCCTCGCTGCCCCAGAGCCAAACCGGGCCGACGGGCGGCTAGTGTAGCAAGGAGGGCGGGTCTCTCAAACGCCGGGCGGGCGTCGCGCGGGATGGCTCGCCCACCACGTCGCAGGGTCGGGCTGGTTCAGATCGAACGATGGGCCTGCGCTTCCAGGATACGGATCATGCCCCAGTCTCCTGCTTCGCGGGCAAAGTCCATGGCCGTACGGCCTGCGAAACGGCGTGCTGGGTCGGCGCCACGCTCTAGAAGATAAGCGACGACCGGTTTCGAGCCCGACATCACAGCGGAGATGAGCGGCACTCGCTGTTCGGGTGCCATTGCATTGGGGTCGACCCCGCGGTCGAGCAGCGCCTTGACCGAATCAAGGTCCCCATTAGCACACGCTGCGTTGAGCAGGTCGTTCGCGGACCACCTTCCCGCCAGGTTGGGATCGGCGCCGCCTCGCAAGAGCAGGACCACCGCCTTGCCTTGGTGCGCCAGTGTCGCTAGAGCCAGCGGTGAGTTGCCATCCTGGTCCACGAAGCTGGGCTCCGCCCGGCGTGACAGCAATAGTTCGATGGCGGTCGCGTTCCCCTTCATCGCGGCAAGGCTCAACGGTCTAGCGCCGTGGCTGTTCTGCGCGTTGAGTTTCGCGCCCTGGTCGACAAGGGTCCTGAGCAACTCCAGGTTATCAGCGCGTGCCGCAAGGATCAGCGCGGTATTGCCCTCTCCATCTCGAACCTCGAGATCGCGCACCGTCTTCGTCTTGAGCAGCGCCCGCGCCACGGGCACCAGGGCTCTGTGCCCGGCCGCCAGCACGAAGACCTCTTCGGGCGTAACCACAGCGCGCTGTGCGATCTTCAGGATCTCTCGACACCGGTCTGATCGCTCGCATTGGACAGCCCATTTCAGGTAATCGGCCAGCGATTTCAGACGTCTCGCCTCGTAGGTCGCGTACAGGCGCCCGGATCGATCGGCAGCCTCCCCCGCTGCCTCCGCTTGACCGCGCTCAAACAGCAGAAAGGACGCGAGGCGCAACTGAGCCACGAGAAAAGACGGGTCATCTTCCGCGGCGCCCTCGAACGCTCGCTGCGCCGCATCCAGATCGCCGTACCGAGTCAAATGCTCGGCGAGCTCGAGCCGGGTAAGGGAGCGGGCCTGAGGCTCTGTAGCGCGTTCCAGGACTTCGGAAAAGCGCGACTCTGCGCCGAGCCTGTCGCCGTCGGCGGAGAGCAGTACCGCTTCGGCCAATTGCATCTGTGGATTCTCGGGCGCGAGCCCTTTCGCGCGCTTGATCGCCTCCCTCGCGCATGGCAGGCAACCCAGGCGCATCTGCGCTGTGCAAAGTGCGACGAAGGCCTCCGCAATGGCAGGCTTGGCATGCGTGGCGCGCTCCGCGACCTCGGCCGCCTTCCAGTGCGAGACCTGCGAGATCCCCAAGTCTTCCTGACGCAAGTACAACTCAGCCAGCCCAGCCCATCCGTACCCGCTCGAAGGATCGAGCTCCAGCATGGCGCGGACGATGGCTTCAGCCTCCGACAGGTTAACGTCGCTGCCGACGGCGCGCTGCATACGCGCCCGCGCCTGCAAGAAGCAGCGTCGTTGGAAGTCTGGGATGTTGCGGGTGATCCCACTGCCCTGCGGGTAGCGACGATAGTTGCAGGGCAACTCATCGCCTGCGTAGAATTCAGGGGAGACCGCCTCGTGCGCCAGTGCGATATGCGCAGAGGCGGCACCAGCCATTAAAACAAGCCAAAGCAGGTGAAGCCTCATCCATCGTTCACCGCTCAGCACGCGGCCCCGGTTCCCACTCGGGGAAGCCTGCTGGTTTGGGGGAGCTCTTGCGCGCCTCACGCAGCAGAGTTGCCACTTCCCGATACGCCGGGAACATCGCGCTTTGATGTGCCTGGTAGGTCTCAACCATTTCCAGAGCGTCGGCGCCGCCCCACTTGATCCAAGGACTCGCTCCAGCCGCCAGCAGGATTCGGACACTGTCTGCAGAGTTCGGTCCCACCGAGTTCACGGCCCAGGTCAGCGCCGTCCTCCCGCCGGCGTCCATAGCGTTGGGGTCCATACGATGCCGGCCCAGCAGCATTTTCAGCGTCGCTCTGTTTTGCCGGCGAGCCGCGACGATCAGCAGGTTCGAGCCATCACGGTCAGGCAAAGACGGGTCCGCTCCGGCGTCGAGCAGGCGGGTCGTGATGGGAAGTCGGTCCGGATCGTCGGCAAGAAACGCGGCGTGGAGAAGTGGCGTCCCATACGAATCCACGACGTTGGTCCGGGCCCCGTTGGAAAGCAGCAGCTCCACCCCGGCGACGTTTCGCCTCACAGCAAACTCGTACAGCGCAGTCCGCTTATCGCGGGCGTCTACGGCGTTAACGTTGGCGCCCCTGCCAATCAGCAGTTTGGCGAAGTCCGGTCTTCCTCCCTCTGCCGCGGCAAGCAGTGCCGTGCAGCATTCATGCGGCGACACGATGTCCACGTCTCTGACGATGCCTGCCTTGAGCAGTGCTTCGGCCGCCTTGGGGCCGCCCTGATACCACCCGCTCACCGCGAACATTTCGGCCGGACTGAATCCGGTTCGCTTGGCGATCGCCTCTGGTTGCAGAATCCGTTGCCTTTCAACGCCTGCCGCACCGGAGCGCAGGTACACCGTGCCCCACTTGGCATAGAGCGCAATCGCCAGCATCTTGCGGGCATCGTAGATGTCCATCACCTTCAATGCACCTGTTGCCGCCTCGATCGCCTCGTCGTAGCGGTCGGTGTACCGATCGAGCGTGCGAGCGAAGTCCGTACGCTTCCCGGCGTGATTCGGGTCGAGCTCGATGGCTTTCTTCATCGCAGCCAGAGCCTTGGGTACATCCGGCGGGTCCTTCATCAAATACATCTCGCCGAGCCAGAAATGGCTGTTGGATTTGCGCTCCGCGTTGGGCATGGCTTCGATGCTCTTGAGATACCACTTCTCGGCCGCAGCGAAATCCCTCGCCGCTTCCGACGCCTTGGCCTTGGCAAACATTGCCTCCGGTTTGTTTGGAGCCAGCCGCAGCGCGGTGTCGGCTGCGGTCTGCGCGTCCACGAATTCGCCCTCCTTCGCTGCCACCTTGGCCAGGATCACGTAGGGATCGGGCATATCCGGTTTGAGCTGGAGCGCGCGCTGAGCGATCGCCCGAACTTCCTGCGCGCTCACCTCACCGGTATTGTTGTAGGACAAGTACTGAAGCTCAGCCCCCAGGGCATACAGGTATGGGCTGGAGGGATTGCTCTTGCTGAGCTCATCGAGAATGGCGTACACGGGCTTGAGACCGTTCTGCTTGCCGTACTTTGCGTGCAGAAGGTTGAGCCCTTCCTCGAATTTCCGCTGTTCCCACTGGAGCCCGGCGTTCGTGCCCGGGCCAAGCGGCGTGCCGCCGGTCGCCTGCGCCGCGTGGCTGGTGAGCGCGGGGTTTGCACACAGACATGCCATTAGGATCAGGTGCGACGCTCTCATGGATCGATCTCCAGGAACGGTTGAAACCGGGCTGCTGGCTTTTGAAGCGGTCTCGCCAGCCAGAGCACTTGCGATCGCACTGCGGCTACTGCTGCCGCCTGGCCTGCTGTCGCCGGTACACCGCCATGCCCAGCACACTCAGCGACCCCGCGGTGCTCGATCCGGCTGCAAATACCATGCGTCCATCGTGCAAGACCAGAACGCCATACAGCAGCGCAACCATCGAGGACACGGAAAACAGGCTCCAGGTCAGGAGCGAGCCGCACTGCGCACCCGTGCGGTCGTTCCAGACGCTATGCAGCTGTGGAAGATAGATCAGCGAGACGAGCACGCCGTTGGCGCTGTAGGCCAGCGCGATGACTTCTTGCAACATGGAGCAGAACCAAGAGGAAAGACCAATCGATGGCCTGCTTTTCGGTATTAACGCACGGAATCTTTAGCCGCATGGCGCGAGCGGCCTGCGGCTGCACAATCCGTTCACAATGATGAACGACACCTCATGGGCGGCTTTGGCCGCCTCGTCTTTTTTCCGAAGTCGGTGGGCAAGCGCTGTATGCACAGGCGTTATTGCGCCACCCCGATGGGCGTGTCTTCTGGCGTGGCAATTGCGTGAACTCTCATCGTCATAGCCGTGTTATTCAGGAGGGCCTGACATGGAGAAGCACGCAATCCATCTGGGTCTGGTCTTGGCACTGAGTTTCACGATCCACGAGTGCGACGCCTCAGACCCGGCTGCTCGGAAGGCGCGAGACTGCTACGTCCTGGTCGCCGATGCGCTTCACATTTCCAGCCTGTGGGAGCGCGGCGTGAAGCGGCTCGAAGTTCAGAACACGCTCAGCCCCAGTCCGGACCGGCCGTCCCGAGAGCAGCTCGAGATGTTGGTGGTGGAAGGCTACGAGCGCCTGGAACGTGGCACGGCCGCCGTTGACTGGATCGACTCGGTCAAGAAGCGCTGTCAGTCCGGGGAACTCAGCTCGCCAGTCCCGACCGGCGGAGCGGTGTGATCACGTTATCCTGAAGGAAGCTCGCGGCGCAACAACGTCTACACTGCACCGCTTTCCCTTTGCAGCGGCCCTTGAGTGCCCTCACTGCTGCTGCTCGCCAGCTTGAGGCAGACCGGGAGGAAGAACCCCTTCGCGATCGGGCGTGCGGCGCAGATCGAGGGTAAACGGGAACTCGGCGCTGGGGCGCTCGGGTGTGTACTGCATGGCGCCTGGAGTGTGGCCGTGCGGCGCGAAGCGAGCCATCCGCCGTGCTTCGGCTTCGTTGGCGTTGACCGGAAAACGCTCGTAGCTGCGTCCCCCTGGATGGACGACGTGGTACGTGCAGCCGCCGATCGGGCGACTGCTCCATAGATCCAGGACATCGAACACCAGCGGCGAGTGCACCGGGATCGTGGGATGCAGCGCCGATGGCGGCTGCCAGGCACGGTAGCGCACGCCGGCGACATATTCGCCGTGCGTACCGGTTGCCGACAGCGGGACCGGCCGGCCGTTGCAGGTGACTACGTAGCGGTTGCCGGTCATGTGCCTGACCTTGATCTGCATGCGCTCCACTGACGAGTCGACGTAACGCGAAGTCGCGCCCGCCTGCACCTCCTCGCCCAGGACGTGCCAGGGTTCGAGCGCCTGGCGCAGCTCCAGCTCGATGCCCTGATAGACGACCGTGCCGTAGCGCGGAAAGCGGAACTCAAAGAACGGCGCGAACCACTCGAACCGAAACGGATAGCCTGCGCCTTGCAAGTCGAGCACCACGTCGCGCATGTCCTGAGCGACGAAGTGCGGGAGCATGAAGCGGTCGTGCAGACTGGTGCCCCACGGAATCAACCGCGCCGCGTAGGGACGGGTCCAGAAGCGCGCGATGACCGCGCGCAACAGTAGCATCTGCACGCAGCTCATCTGGAAATGCGGCGGCATCTCGAAAGCACGGAACTCGAGAAGCCCCAACCGCCCGGTGGCGGTGTCCGGCGAGTACAGCTTGTCGATCGAGAACTCGGCTCGGTGCGTATTGCCCGTCAGGTCCACCAGGAGGTTGCGCAACAAGCGGTCCACCAACCAGGGGGTGAGCGTCTCCTCGCCGGTCTTGTTTCGGCGGTCCATCTCCTGGAACGCGATCTCCAGCTCGTACAGGTTATCGTCGCGCGCCTCGTCCACGCGCGGGGCCTGGCTGGTGGGTCCGATGAACATGCCGGAGAACAGATACGAAAGCGCGGGATGGTTCTGCCAGTAGGCGATCAGGCTGCGCAGCAGGTCCGGCCTGCGCAGCAGCGGGCTGTCCGCCGGCGTCGGGCCGCCCACCGTCACGTGGTTGCCGCCGCCGGTGCCGGTGTGGCGCCCGTCGAGCATGAACTTCTCGGTGCCGAGACGTGCGAGGCGCGCCTCCTCGTACAGCACGCGCGTATTGGCGATTAGCTCGTCCCAGGCACGTGCCGGATGAATGTTGACCTCGATCACGCCGGGGTCCGGCGTGATGCCCAAGCGCTTCAAACGCGGGTCCGGGGGCGGCAGATAGCCCTCCAGGATTACCGGCATGAACGTCTCGCGCGCTGTCTCCTCGACAGCATGGATGAGCGATAGGAAATCCTCGACCGACGGCACCGGCGGAAGGAAAACGTGAAGCGCACCGCCGCGCGTCTGAAGGCAAAGCGCGGTGCGGATGACTCGGCGCGCTGGCGCCCCGGTGCGGACCGGCGTTGCTACCGGCGCTTCGGGCTCTGGGGCCTCGAGTGCATCGACCGCGCCCAAGTCCAGCGGCGCACGCTCCTCGAAGGGGTCGGGCGGCAGCGGACTTTCCTTGTCCGCGGCGGCCACTACGGGCAGCGAGTCGAGCGGGAGCCGAAAGCCCATGGGCGAGTCGCCGGGAATCAAATACAGGTGCTCGCGGCGCAGCGGCCACAGACTGCTGCGCCAGCGACGGCCCATCGTTGCGGCGCCGGCGGGCTCCAGCGGCAGCACGTAGCCGGCGGGTAGCGTCATCTCGCCTTGCAGCAGGTGCGCCAGGCGAGAGCGCTCGGCCGGATCGGCCAGATCGCGTTGCAGCGGGTCGAAGTTGACCGGGACGTCCTGCTCCTTGCGCAAAACATCCCAGATGTCCTCGTAGGTCGCGATGATGTAGTCGCGATGCAACCCGAGCCGCGCAGCCAGCACGCGCATGAAGGCCTGGGCATCGGAGTGCTTGTGCCCGTAATCCTTGCCGTCTTCGGCCAGCAGCTTGGCGTCGCGCCACAGCGGGAAGCCGTCGCTGCGCCACAGGCAGGTCAACGCCCAGCGCGGCAGCGGCTCGCCCGGATACCATTTCCCCTGCCCATAATGCAGCAGGCCTCCGGGCCCGAATCTGCGCTTGAGCTGATTGAGCAGCTGTGCGGCGAGCCCGCGCTTGTCCTCGCCCAGAGCGGCGTAGTTCCACTCCAAGCCGTCCATGTCGTCGATGGAGACGAAGGTCGGCTCCCCGCCCATGGTGAGCCGCACGTCGCCGCGCACGAGCTCGGCTTCCACCTCGCGGCCCAGCGTTTCGATCTCGTTCCACTGGACCGCGGTGTAGGGCTTGGTCACGCGCGGGTCCTCGTGGATGCGAGTGACCTTCATTTCGAAGCCGAAGGTCGTCTGGCACACGTCCGTGAAGCCGAAGATGGGCGCGGCGCTCGCCGGTACCGCGGTGCACGCGAGCGGGATGTGCCCCTCGCCGGCCATGAGTCCCGACGTTGCGTCCATGCCGACCCAGCCGGCTCCGGGAAGATAGGCTTCGGCCCAGGCATGCAGATCGGTGAAGTCTGCGGCTGGGCCCGGCGGGCCTTCCAGCGGTTTGACGTCGGCCGTGAGCTGCACTAGGTAGCCGGACACAAAGCGCGCAGCGAATCCCAGGTGACGCAGGATCTGCACAAGGAGCCAGCCGCTGTCGCGGCACGAGCCTTTGCGCAGGCCGAGGGTGTCCTCCGGCGGGTAGACACCCGGCTCCAGGCGCACGATGTACTGGATGTCCCGCGCGAGCCTGCGGTTTAAGTCGACCAGCAGGTTGACCGTGTTGGTGCGCCCCGCGCTCATCAAGTCGGCTCGGGAGCGCTCGATCCACTGCATGAGCAGGGGGCCCGGCGGCTCCACCTCGCGAAATGGAGCGAGCTCACGTCCCAGCGGCTCGGAATAGGCGAACGGGTAGTCCTGGGCGTACTCTTCGATGAAGAAGTCGAACGGGTTGATCACCGTCATGTCGGCGACCAGGTCGACCTCCACGATGAGCTCGCGCGCTTTCTCCGGGAAGACGTAGCGGGCGACCCAGTTGCCGTAAGCGTCCTGCTGCCAGTTCAAGAAGTGCTTGGCCGGCTGCACCTTCAGCGAGTAGGAGAGGATTGGCGTGCGGCAATGGGATGCCGGACGCAGCCGGACCTCGTGCGGGCTCAAGCCGACCAGTCGGTCGAAGGCATATGTCGTCTTGTGGTGCAGCGCTACCTGGATCGTCATGGATTTGACAACAGCTCAACCAGCGTGACATGCAGCAGACGCAGCTTCCATGCGCCGCTCGGGGTCCGCTCTACGTGACTCAGAGCTGGCTCTGGACTGGAGCCGGGAACACCCGGTTCGCGGATCACCCCATCCAGTCGGGATTGGGCAGTTCGCCGAACACCCGGCGCAGGCCCGCGCCCCAGCCCTGCCGCAACATGTTGAAGTAAGGGTTCCCGTCCTCGATGCGCTTTTGTATCCCGACGCGCAGCGCATCTCGCGGGTACCAGAGCATGTCGAGCGGCAGTCCCACTGAGATATTGCTGCGGATCGTCGAGTCGAAAGACACGAGCACGCACTTCGCGGCATCTGCCGGATGCGTGGCGGTGGTGATCACGCGATCCAGAACCGGTTTGCCATACTTGCTCTCGCCCAGCTGAAAATAAATGGTGTCGTAGGTGGCCTCGATGAAGTTTCCCTGGGGATAGATGTGAAACAGCCGCTGATCCTCGCCGCGGATCTGTCCGCCGAGGATCAAAGACGCGCTGGACTCGACGCTGCCCTGCGCCAGAAACGGGCCGTCGCGCCGCTGCACCTCGCGCAGCGCGTCGCCCAGCATGCACGCAACATCGTGCAGGCTGGTGGCGGTCCAGATCGAGGCGACGCTCGGGTCGGCGGCGCGGTGCTTGTCCAGGATATTGATCACGCTCTGGGTCACCGATAGATTGCCAGAGCTCAGCAGGACCATCACGCGGTCGTCCCTGTGCTCGAACACCTTCATCTTGGAGAAGGTCGCGATGTGGTCGACTCCAGCATTGGTGCGCGAGTCGGAACAAAACAATAGGCCCGAGTCGAGCCGAAAGGCTACGCAGTAAGTCATGACGAGCGAGACTCAGAATGATCGATGCCGGCATGATAACGACCCGCAGCCCAGCGTGCTGAAGCCGCCATCAGCTCAACGTGAAATAGCTGCGGTTGATCTCTTGCCCCAGAGCGTCGGTCTGAGTCAGGAAATCGGTCAGGTATTCGTGTAGACCTCGGTTGAAGATCACGTCGATACGCCCGAAGTGCAGATCGGACCACAGCGCGCCCGCCCGGCGCAGCGCTTCCTTCGCCTGCGGCCTCGCCAGCAGCTGCATGATGTCGTAAGTCTCGCGCATGCAGGCGTGCAGTGAACGCGGCATGTCGTCGCGCAGGATCAGCAGCTCCGCCACGCGCAACGGGGTGATGACGTCGCGGTAGACCTTGCGATAGGACTCGAATGCGCTCACCGAGCGCAGCACCGCGGCCCACTGATAGTAGTCGACCGCGCCGCCGACGTCCTCGACGCTGGGCAGCAGCACGTGATACTTCACGTCCAGGATCCGCGCGGTATTGTCGGCGCGTTCCAGAAAGATGCCGAGCCGGTTGAAGTGAAAAGCCTCGTCTTTCAACGCTGTGCCGACCGTCACGCCGCGGAACAGGTGAGCGCGCTCCTTCACCCAGTCGAAGAACTGGCTCACCCCCTCCGAGTCCAGGCGGGACTCGTTGAAGTTCTGCAGCTCCAACCAGGTGGAGTTGAGCACCTCCCACATTTCAGACGTGATGGCGCCGCGGACCGCGCGTGCATTTTCCCGGGCCGCCCTGGCGCAGGAGAAGATGCTGGATGGATTGTCGGCATCCAGCACCATGTAGCGCAGAACATCGTGCGACCCGACCGTGCTGTAGCGGCCGCTGAAGGGGAACAGTGTTCCCGTGATGTTGAGCGGTGCGAACCATTCCTTCTGCGCCACCGACGGGTCTTGCGGCATGAGGGACATGCGGTACGTGACGTCGAGGATGCGCGCGGTGTTCTCGCCCCGTTCCACGTAGCGGGCCATCCAGAACAGGTTGCTAGCGGCGCGGCTGAGCATCCGGGATCGTGATTCGTGATTGGTGACTCGTGACTCGTGATTCGTGATTCGTGATTCGTAGTTGGAACGGCTTTACTTTCCGTGGGTTCGCGTGGCGAGGCTGCAAACACGGCCTTTTGCGAATCACGGCCTCTTACGACTCCCGTCCGTCATCCAACCACCCAAGTATCTTTGGTGCCGCCACCCTGCGAGGAATTCACCACCAGCGAACCCTCTTTCAGCGCCACGCGGGTCAGACCGCCTGGAACCATGACGACATCCTTGCCTGAGAGCACAAAAGGCCGCAGGTCGATGTGTCGCGGCGCCACGCCCTGCTCTACGAACGTCGGACAAGTCGACAGGCTGAGGGTCGGCTGGGCGATGAACTTGTGGGGCGCATCCAGCACGCGCTGCTTGTAGGCGTCGCGTTCGCGCACCGTCGACGTGGGGCCAATCAGCATGCCGTAACCTCCGGAGCCTTGCGTCTCTTTCACCACCAGCTCCGGCAGGTGCTCCATCACATAGGCCAGGTCCTCCTTGTTCTCGAGGCGCCACGTGGGGACGTTGGAAATGATCGGGTCTTCGCCCAGATAGAATCGGATCATGTCCGGCACATAGGGATACACGGATTTGTCGTCCGCCACGCCCGTCCCGATGGCGTTGGCCAAGGTCACCTGCCCCTTGCGATAGGCGGACACCAGTCCCGGGACACCGAGCATGGAATCGGCGCGGAATGCGATCGGGTCGAGAAAGTCGTCGTCGATGCGTCGGTAGATTACGTCCACCGCCTGCGGGCCGCTCGTGGTCCGCATGTACACCACATCGTCCTTGACGAACAAGTCTGCGCCCTCCACCAGCTCGATACCCATCTGCTGGGCGAGAAAGGCGTGCTCGAAGTACGCGGAGTTGAATTGCCCGGGGGTGAGCAGCACGACGACCGGATTGTGTACCCCGTGCGGCGCCACGCTTCTCAGCATGTCCAGCAGCAGGTCGGGGTAATGCTCGACCGGCGCGATGGCCTGCTGTGCGAACAGCTCGGGCACCAGGCGCATCATCATCTTCCGGTTCTCGAGCATGTAGGAGACTCCGGACGGAGTGCGCAGGTTGTCCTCCAGCACGTAGTACTCGCCCTGGCCAGCTCGCACCAAGTCGACGCCCGCGATATGGGCGTAGATCCCGCTCGGTACGTCGATCCCCTGCATCTCGCGTCGGTACTGGCCGTTGTTCAGGATCTTGTCCTGGGGGATCTTGTCGGCCTTGAGGATTTCGCGATCGTGGTAGACGTCGTGCAGGAACATGTTCAGCGCCCGCACGCGCTGGCGCAGCCCGGCATGCAGCTCGCGCCACTCGGCCATCGGGATGATGTGAGGCAAGATGTCGAATGGGATTAGCCGCTCGGCGCCGCTGTCCTCCCCGTACACCGCGAAGGTGATGCCGACGCGGTGAAACAGCACTTGAGCAGCCTTGCGCATCTGCGCAACACGCTCCGGAGCAGTGCTCGCCAGCCACAGCGAAAGGCGTGCGTAGTGCGAACGCACGCTGCCGTCGGGGGCGTACATCTCGTTGAATGATGTGTTGGACAACATGCCGGATGAGCCAGGGACGGTCGTCTCGCCGATCGGGTTTTGCATTTGACGTGCCCAGACCTCCGCTGGGCCGGGACAGCTCTCTAATCGCAAACGGATGAGATAGTTAGATCATCGTGGCGGCCGCACAGTGCTGCGGCCGGAAGCTGGATTGCACCAAAAAAGCTTCGGGGCTCAGCTGCATCGCCCTCGATTGGTGCGCCCCGGCCATCCTACTCCAGGTTCAGCCGGGCAGTGACAGCCAGCACTTGATCGCGCAGATCGATCAGCGTCGCCTCACCGCCCGGTTCCTCGGCAGCCTGCGCGACGACGCGGATCAGCTTCTTGTTCCGGGACTGGCTGCGGGTGGCGCCGGCGAAAGTGAGGATCCTCGGTCTGCTCACCGTTTCCGCGCGGCGTAGAGCTGGTGCAGGCTGATCTTTCTCACCTCGGCCTTGCTGGTCTCGATGTGGGTGCGCAGCAGCAGGACCGCCTGGTCGGCGCGGCGCCGCAGAACGGCGCGCAGGATCTGGCCGTGCTCCTGGTAAGTCGCGGCGACGCGATCGGGCTCGGTGAAGTCCAACCGGCGCAGGATGCGAATGCGTTCGGTCACGTCCCGATGACAGCGCAAGACCTCGGGGTTGCCTGCCGCCGCCACCAGCGATGAATGGAACTCTTCGTCCAGTCGCGCTACTTCGTCTCCGTTGCTGAGCCTGTCCTCGGCCGCCACCAGCCAGATTGCCTCGAGCTCGCCGAGCTGAGGCCGCTCGCCCCGGTCGCACAGCTGCCGCACGGCTGCGATCTCGAGGATGATGCGCAGATCGTAAAGATCGTCGAACTGGCGAAAGTCGAGGTCGCGCACGCTCCAGCCGGCGCGGAAGTGGACCTGCAGGTAGCCCTCCTTCTCCAGGCGCTGCAGGCCTTCGCGCACGGGCGTCCGGCTGACGTTGAGGCGAGCCGCGACCTCCCCTTCGGTGAAGCGGTCACCGGGCAGCAGTCGGAAGTCGAAGATGTCCTGCTTGATGCGCAGATACACCGCCTCAGCCAGCGATGGCTTGCGCGCCTCTTCCGCCGCTTTGGGCTTCCGCACTGCACCCCGAACGTACAACACGCCTCCTCCTGGAAGCCGCAAACGTGCGCCGGCCTCCTCCGGCCTGCGACGCACGCAACGTTGATGGACCTCTATGATCCGATGCCTGCGGCCGGTTGACAACCGGCGAACTCCGGAAGCCTTGGCCGCTCGAGGTCACAGGGATAGGAGGATCGTGATTCGTGGGGCCTAGCCCAGCGCCCGCTGCTCTTCACCTCGTTCACTTCCTTCACGTGATCGTTTCGATCAAAGCCGTGGAGCTGGACACCGCCCCGAACACGCCGCCTTGCATCTTCACCATTGCGATCGCGGCGCGGTGGTTATCGAAGTCGGTGGCACCGGTGCAATCCCCGAGCAGCAGGCACTCCAGGCCGCGGTCGTTGCCCTCCCGCATGGTGGTGTGCACGCAGACGTCAGTGGTGATACCGGCGAGCACGAGGTTACCGATCCCGCGCGTACGCAGGATCAGCTCGAGGTCGGTGGCGCAGAAAGACCCCTTGCCCGGCTTGTCGACGATGACCTCGCCGGGAACGGGCGCTAACTCTGGGATGATCTCCCAGCCCGGCTCCCCACGGATCAGGATCCGGCCGCGAGGCCCCGGGTCACCGATGCCTGCGCCGATCCGCTGCGAGCGCCAACGCTTGTTCGCCGGCAGGTCGGCCAAGTCCGGCCGATGCCCCTCGCGCGTATGGATGATATGGAAGCCGCCTTTGCGCATGGCGGCCAGGACATTGCGGATCGGTTCGATCGGCGCGCGCGTGAGGGACAGGTCATACCCCATCTTGTCCACGTAGCCGCCCTTTCCGCAGAAATCGATCTGCATGTCGACGACCATGAGCGCCGTGTTCTCCGGCCGCAGGTCGCCGTTGTAGGGCCAGGGGTAGGGTTCGGCCTTCACATAGCGCCCGGGTACGGCGCGAGTCTCGTCAGGCATACGCTTGCACCTCCAGCACTGCATCGCCGTTCGCACAGATACGCAGATGCGCAAGCGGCGTACCACGCCATCTCGCGGCGGCCGCATCGCGTTAAGTCCGCGCCGCAGCGCAGATTTCGCGACGCGACACGCAGAAGCCGGCAGGCTAGCCGCTTTGCGCCGGTGCGCGAGCCCGCTCCCCTGCTCAATGACGGTGCAGTCCGGCCGGCTTGAGAAACCGCACCCACGGCCGCACTTCTTTCTTTTCCAACCCCAGGAGACCGCCTTGATGCGCAGCCAGAAAAACAATCCGCGCCTGTATCTCGTAGACGATTCAGACGCGGATGCAAAGGCGCCCGACGCGCGGCCGCCCCGCAGCCGCAACGATCCGGAGCTACTCGACGCTTACTCGCGGGCAGTGGTCAACGCCGCCGATGCGGTCAGCCCAGCCGTGGTCAAGATCGACGTCACCAAGCGCGCGCCAGCGGCCCGCGCGCCCCGCCGCGGTCCGAACCCGCACGAGGCGCGGGGCAGCGGATCTGGGTTCGTGTTTACGCCGGACGGGTTGATCTTGACTAACAGCCACGTAGCGGGCGGCGCCTCACGTATCGACGTTACGCTCTCGGACGGCCAGCGCTTCGATGCTCAGCTGATCGGCGACGATCCTCACACCGACCTGGCCGTGATCAAGATCTCCGGGCCGACGCTGCCAGCCGCTGGGCTGGGCAACTCACGCGACGTGCGCGTGGGGCAGCTGGCCATCGCCATCGGCAATCCGTACGGCTTCGAGTGCACGGTTACGGCCGGCGTGGTGAGCGCGCTCGGCCGCAGCCTGCGAGCGCAGTCGGGACGCCTGATCGACGACGTGATCCAGACCGATGCCGCGCTCAACCCGGGCAACTCCGGCGGGCCTTTGGTGAACTCGACCGGGGAAGTGATCGGCGTGAACACCGCCATCATCATGCCGGCGCAGGGGATCTGCTTCGCCACCGCCATCGATACCGCCAAAGTAGTCGTGGGCCAGCTGCTGCGCCACGGGCGCGTGCGCCGCGGTCACATTGGAGTGGCAGGGCAGAATGCGCCGCTCGCGCGCCGCGTCGTGCGCTACTTCGACCTGGCGGCGGAAAGCGGCGTGCGGGTCATGTCGGTAGAGGGCGGCAGCCCGGCACATCAGGCGGGCCTGGAGGAAGGGGACGTCATCGTCGCTTGGGACGAGAACCCGGTCCCGAGCATCGACGCGCTGCACCGCCTGCTTACCGAGCAGTACCTGGGCGCCAGCGCCCAGGTGACGCTGCTGCGACGAACACAGAAGCTGACGCGGACTATCCGGCCGACGGAACTGCCAACGCCCTAGAACCGCTCGAGCAGGGCCTGGCGCACGCAGTGCTCACGCTGGATGGATGACGTTCTGTTTCCGGACCAGATCTGCGAATACCTCGGGCGACGCCGGCCTGCCGAACAAAAAACCCTGTCCGAAGTTGCAGCCATAGGCGTTGAGGAAGGAGAGCTGGGTTGCGTCCTCCACACCCTCGGCGAGAACCTTGATCCCGAGGCTGCGGGCCAACCCGATGATGGCGCGAACGATGGCCGCGTCGTTGCTGTCCGTGGTGATGTCACGGACGAAGGATTGATCGATCTTGAGGATGTCGAGCGGCAAACGCTTGAGATAGCTCAGGCTCGAGTAACCGGTGCCGAAGTCGTCGATCGAGATCGACACGCCGTGCGACTTGAGGCGCTCCAGAGTCGAGATCGAGGTGTGGGCGTCACGCATGATGTCGCGCATGATCGCGCTTTCGGTCAGCTCGATCTCGATCAGCCGCGGGTCGACCCGCGAATCCGCCATCGCCGCCACCACCAGCTCGGCAAGGTTACCCTTGTGGAACTGGCGCGCCGATACATTCACACCTACCTGCAGCGCCACACCTTCTCGCTGCCAGGCGCGCAGCTGCTCGCAGGCGGTCCTCAGCACCCACTCTCCGACTTCGTGTATCAGGTCTGACTCTTCGGCCACCGGAATGAACTTCGCCGGCGGGATCAGTCCGAGGCTGGGGTGCTGCCAGCGCACCAGCGATTCGGCGCCGATCACCTGCTTGGTGTTCAGATCGATCTTGGGCTGGTAGAACAAGCGTAGCTCGCCGCGGTCGATCGCGCGGCGCAGCCCGGTTTCCAACATCACCTTCTCGTGCACCTCGTGGTTGAGGTCTTCGGTGAAGTAGCGATAGATGTTGCGGCCGGAATCCTTCGCGCTGTACATCGCCCTGTCGGCGTGCTTGACCAGCTCGTCGGGATCGGCTCCGTCGCGCGGAAACAGGCTGATGCCGATGCTGGCGGAGACGTACATCTCCTGGTCGAACGGCCGCGCCAGCTCGCTCAGGATGCGCTGGGCGACCTCGCCCACCACTTGGACGTTGCCGGCATCGGGAAGCATGATGGTGAATTCATCGCCTCCCAGGCGCGCAACGGTGTCGGTGTCGCGCAGGCAGTTCCTCAGGCGCTCCGCCACCTGCTTGAGCAGCGCGTCTCCGATGACGCGCCCGAACGAGTCGTTCACCGTCTTGAAGCGATCGAGGTCGATGAACATCAGCGCAACCAATCCGCCGCCGCGCCGCGCTTGGATGATGGCCTGACGCAATCGGTCCTGCATCAGGAGCCGGTTGGGAAGTCCCGTCAGGACATCGTGCTGAGAAAGAAACTGCGCACGCTTCTCGGCCTTCTTGCGCTCGGACACATCGCGCGAGGTGATCACGACCCCGCGGATGCCCGGGTGATCGAGCAGGTTGTTGCCCAGGGCTTCCAGGTAGATCCAATGGCCCTTCGCATGCCGGAAACGGAACTCCACGGGGGTCTTGGGTGGCTCACCCTTCAGCAGCTTCGCGAAGGCTTCTCGCGTCCGCGCTACATCCTTGGGATGGATCGAATCGAAGGGAATGCGCCCCACCATCGCGCCGGGGGGATAGCCCAGCAGCCGCGATGTCGAGGGGGACTCGTAGAGGGTGATGCCCTGGGTGTCGTGGACCGTGATGATGTCCTGCAGGTGCTGGACGAGGGCCCGGAAGGCCTCGTCGTTTGCGTGCAGGACATCGTAACGGCGACGAGACTGGGCCCGCCGCTCGGAACGCGGGGCGCGCCGATCCGGTTTCGAGAGAGGCTGGTTATTTGGGATCACTGGCGAGCATCGCCGGAGCTCCCCCGGCGAGAGACCGCAAATCGTGGTTCTAGTTAAGTTTATCTGTTAGCGTAGTTTCACAACATTGTATGAAAAGTCAATGAAATTGTGTAGGGATTTCCGCTGCCCAGCGTCGCCGCCAAATGACAAAATGTTACAAAATGTCAAATGGCTCCCTCGCCGGCGACGAACCACCCGTTTGCATCGAAGCCCAATCCGATCGGCGTGAGGCGCGCGCCAGTGCAGGGCCCATCGAAGCATTCGCCGTCGCCGATGCGGAACATGGCGGCGTGATGCGCGCACATGAGCAGTCCGTCATCGAAGACGTGGAACAGATCGGGTTCGTAGTTGAGGGGCAGAGAAAAGTGCGGGCAGCAATTGTGATAGGCGAGCACGCGCTCGCCGACACGGAACAGCACAATCCGGAACGCGTCCTTGCCTTCGCCGAAGACGATTTCTTTGCCTTGTCCTTGGAGCACCGCGCCGGGCGCGCACAGCCGGGTGCCCGGAGCCGGCGCGAAGGGTAATGCGCGCCAATCGGTCATTCGCCTGGCGCGCTCCGCGCAGTGAGGTCAGAGAGATCGAGCGGGCAATCAACGCGACTTGTTAGCCCGGGCAGAGACGGCGCCATGAAACCGGATATCAAACGGGCTTCAGTCCGAAGTCGTAGGCGACCGTGTAGTAGGGCCGATCCATGCGCTTGCCGTCGGGTGCCATGCCGGATTCGTGTCGCACAAAGCTCGCAACCAGAGAGTTCTTTACACCGAAGACGGCGTCGGACTCCAAGTAAGGATCGCCTTCGACGAATACGTGCGTGGTAAGCGTCTCATAGCCGGGGGCCGAGACGATCATGTGGGTGTGCGCAGGACGGTACGGGTGGCGCCCCATTTTTAGAAGCATCTTGCCCACCGGGCCGTCGGTCGGGATTGGATAGCTCACGGGTTTGATGGTCCAGAACCTGTAGCGCCCCTCGGCGTCGGTCTTGATCTTGCCGCGGGCACGCATGCCCTCGTTGCCCTTCAGTTGCACGTCGTACCACCCTTGCCCGTCGGTGGACCACAGATCCAGCGTCGCGCCTGCGATCGCCTGTCCACCCGGCGCTCGGACGCGCCCTGAAAAATAGGTGAGCTCGCCCTCCACACCCTCTGCGATGTTGGCGCCCAGCGGTCTCTCCGGCGCGCCTGCAACATAGAACGGCCCAAGCACCGTGGACTCGGTTGCACCGGACGGCTTGCGGTGGTTGATCGCGTCGACCAGCATCGATACGCCCAGGGTATCGGACAACAGGATGTACTCCTGGCGCTTGTCGTCGCACTTCTGACCGGTGGCGGTGAGGAACTGGATGCCGGTGAACCACTCCTCCTCGGTCAGTTCGACCTCGCGCACAAAGGCGTGCAGATGCTTGATCAGGCTGGTCATGATCTGTTTGAAGCGCGCGTCGGTAACGCCCTCCAGCTTGCCCAGGACAGCATCTGTGAGATTCGCTTCGGTCAGGTTACGCATGGTTCTGCTCCGCGAGATCGTTGCATTCAGCAGGGGTCCGGTTGCGCGAAAAGCTCACGTCCAGCCTACACGCGTTCGATCACCAGGGCGATGCCCTGCCCGACGCCGATACACATGGTGCACAGCGCATAGCGCCCTCGGGTGCGTTGCAGCTGATATAACGCAGTCGCCACCAGTCGCGCACCGCTTGCGCCCAGTGGATGGCCGACCGCGATGGCACCACCGTTCGGGTTGACATGCGACGCGTCGTCCGCGAGCCCGAGTTGACGTGTCACCGCGAGCGCCTGTGCGGCGAACGCTTCGTTGAGCTCGATCACGTCCATCTGCGCCACCTTCAGGCCGAGCCGTTCGAGCAGCTTGCGCGTGGCCGGCGCCGGCCCGATGCCCATGATGCGAGGCGGCACACCAACGCTTGCGGCGCCGAGAACCCGTGCGCGGGGAGTCAGACCGTGCGTTTTGATGGCCGTCTCGGATGCCAGCAACAGTGCGCATGCACCGTCGTTGACGCCCGAGGCGTTTCCGGGCGTCACCGTGCCGTCTTCGCGCACCACACCCTTGAGCTTGGCCAGCGCCTCCAGCGAGGTCTCGCGCGGATGCTCGTCGCTGCGCACCAGCACCGGGTCTCCCTTTTTCTGCGGAATCGGCACCGGTACGATCTCGGATGCGAAGAACTTCACAGCATTGGCGGCGGCGTAACGCTGCTGGCTGCGCAGGGCGAAGCTGTCCTGGTCCGCGCGCGACACCTTGAACTCGGCAGCCACGTTCTCGGCCGTCTCCGGCATGCTGTCGATGCCGTGCAGCTTCTTCATCAGCGGATTTATCAGGCGCCAGCCTATCGTGGTGTCCTCGAGCTTCATGCTGCGCGAGAAGGCGCTGTCCGCCTTCGCCATAACGAACGGGGCGCGCGACATGCTTTCTACACCACCAGCGATGACCAGGTCCGCTTCACCGGTCTTGATCGCGCGCGCGGCGACAGCAGTCGCCTCCAGGCTCGAACCGCAAAGACGGTTGACTGTGCTACCCGGTACCTCCACCGGCAATCCCGCCAGCAGCGCGGCCATGCGTGCGACGTTGCGATTATCTTCCCCAGCCTGGTTGGCGCAGCCGTAGACCACGTCCTCGACCTTGCCCCACTTCACGGCTGCGTTGCGCTCGATGAGCGCCCGGATCGGAATCGCGGCGAGATCGTCCGTGCGCACTGAAGACAACGCCCCGCCGTAGCGGCCGATGGGGGTGCGCACCGCATCGCAGATGAAAGCTTCGCTCATGTTCGTTCCTCGAGGATCAATTTCGCGTCCCGGATGTGGCGGACAATGGCGCCGCATCCAACGCCGGCTGATCCAGTGGTGCCCGCCGTTGCACCGGGAAAAAGCGCAGGTCGAAGCGCTGCTGGACGTAGCCCCACAGCCCGCGCGGGAACCTCACCATCACCAGCACCGCCACCCCACCCAAGATGATCAAGTACACCGAGCCATAGTCGGCCAACGCTTCGCGCAACAAGAAGAATATCAGCGTGCCGAGGATGGGGCCTTCGATGGTGCCGATGCCGCCGATCACCACGATGAAGATGATGTATGCGGTCCAGCCCACATTGAACGCAGCGTCGGGCGAGACGCGCACAGTGTTGAGGTAGTACAGCGCGCCGGCCATGCCACAGCCGGTGGCCGACGCGATATAGACCCACAGCTTGGTAGCGTCGACATCGATCCCCTGGCTCGCGGCTGCGCGCTCGCTGTCGCGGATTGCGGTCAGGGCGAGACCGTGGCGCGAACGCAGCAACAGGTACACGAACGCGATGGCGGCCACGACGACGGTCAGCGCAATCCAATACGTCACGGACTCGCGCACAGTCTTCGTGAACGGCCGCACGGCCGCCAAGCTCTTGCCGGAGCCGCCCCCCAGAAACGAGGCGTTGGCGATGAGCAGCCGATAGACCTCCGCCACCACCCAGGTGCCCACGGCAAAGTATCCGCCCCGCAGGCGAAACACCACCTTCGCGGTGGGCCAGGCGATGGCAGCGGCGACCAACCCGGCGAGAGGCACGCAGAGGAACGGGTTGACCTCGGCGTGATCGGCCAGCAGGAACAGCGCGTACGCTCCGAGGCCGAGGAACGCCTGCTGTCCGATCGAAACCACACCGCCATAACCGGCCAGCAGATTCCACATCTGCGCCAGCGTCAATAAACAAGCGAACTCCACGAACGTGCGCATCCAGCTCGATTCGCCCCACCACGGCAGCGTCGCGAGCGCGAAGATGGCGGGCACCGCGACTGCGGCGCCGGCGCGGCTGGCACGGGTTGCGCGCTCGACAGCGAAGGACATCGTTCGTGACTCGCGATAGGTGAAGAATCTAGTCAACCACCGTTCACTTCGTCCGTGGGAACAGTCCAGTGGGCTTGAACAGCAGCACGGCGAGGAAAGCCATGTGACCGGTGAGCACACCCCAGCCCGGGTCGAGGCGGAAGCCGATGGCCTGGGCCACGCCCAGCACGATACCGCCGGCAAGCGTCCCCCAGAACGAGCCCAGTCCGCCGATAATCACCGCCTCGAATGCGAACAGCAGGCGATCAGGGCCATCGGTGGGCGCGAAGGTGGTGCGGATACCGTAGAACACGGCAGCCACGGCGACGATGGCCAGAGCGATCCCCATGGCCAATCCATACACGTGCCGGTCGTTCACCCCCATGAGTTGAACCGCCTCGGGATCATCGGAGGTGGCGCGGAAAGCGCGCCCCAGCGGGATGCGGGCGAACAGCAACTCGAGCGCCAGGGTCAACGCAACGGCTACGCCCAGCACCAACAACGGGAAGTAGCCCACCGCGATTCCCCCGCCCAGATGGAAGCTGCCGGTTTCGACGCCCCCCAGGCGCAGCGCACGCGGGTCCGCCGAGAAGGTCTGCAGAAGTGCGTTCTGGATGATGATGGACAAGCCGAAAGTGACCAGCAGCGGTGGGAGGATGTCGCCCCCGAGCGTGAAGTTGAGCAGCCCGCGCTGCAGGACGTAACCGAGGACGAACATGGCTGGGACACAGATTACCAGTGCGCTTAATGGGCCCATGCCGGTCGCATCTACTACCACGAGTGCGAGGTACGCGGCGAGCACGATCAGATCGCCATGTGCGATGTTCACCAGGCGCATGACGCCGAAAATAAGCGACAGTCCCATCGCAAACAGTGCGTACAGTCCGCCCAGCAAGACGCCCTGGATCAGCGTGTCGAGCCAGCCGGTCATGCCCTAAACACCGAAATACGCCGCCGAGACCTGCTCGCGGCTCAGGTCCTGAGAGCGCCCCGCCAGCGACACGCGTCCCTCCTGCAAACAGTAAAGGCGATGCGACATGCGCATGGCGAGCCCGACGTCCTGCTCGACGATCACCAGCGTGATGCCTTCTGCGACGATGGCCGGCAGCGCGTCGTAGATGCTCTTGATCACGATCGGCGCCAGGCCGAGCGACATCTCATCGCAGATCAGCAGCTTCGGGTTGGCCATCAATGCCCGCCCGATGGCGACCATCTGCTGTTGCCCGCCGGACAGTGCGGTGCTGGGCGTGCGCCGCCGGTCGGCGAGGACAGGAAAGAGCTTGTAGACGCGGCCGAGCGTCCAGGGTCCCTTACGCTTGAGGTATCCCCCGAGCAGCAGGTTCTCCTCGACCGTGAGGCTGGTGAACAGGCGTCGTGCCTCCGGCACCATGGCAACGCCCAGAGACAAGATCTGGTGCGCGGCGCGTCCGCCAATGGCCTGCCCCTCGAAGCGCACCGCATCGCTACGGGCCGATACCAGCCCGGTGATGGTCTTGAGCAGCGTGGATTTGCCGGCGCCGTTCGCGCCGATGATCGCCACGATTTCGCCCGCTGCCACCTCGAGGTCGATGCCGAACAACGCCTGGAAGTCGCCGTAGAAGGCAGTCAGATTGTGGGTCGAGAGCATCACATCGCCGCCTCTTCAAGATCGCAGGAACTGACACGCCATCGCGTCGGCGGCACGAAGTATTCGCCTGGTCGCATCCCCAAAGGGGCCCCTGCTCCGGGGCTCATACCGCCGCCTCTTCGAACACCAGCGAA
>Ga0335084_10001390_pt1 | contig 22578 bp, 20 predicted proteins | sample Lox_Sample_44_FD_206721 | JGI IMG/M metagenome (GOLD analysis project Ga0335084, IMG submission 206721) | Soil microbial communities from Loxahatchee National Wildlife Refuge, Florida, United States - Lox_Sample_4.4 | ecosystem: Environmental > Terrestrial > Soil > Wetlands | place: USA...
GTCGTCCCAGCGTCGCCGCCGCCCGGAGCATCATGACCGCCGCGTACAGACCGAGCGCGAGGCCCGCGAGCCGCACGACGGGCCACGCGCGGTCGAGCTCGCCCACGCGGGCGAGCATGATCGCGGCCGGCACGAGGAAGGCCACCGGCAGCAGCACCGCCGGCAGCCATCGCCGCGCACCGGTCGCCCGCTGCGCCGATCCGGGAATGCGCGCCGCCAACGGCAGCACGCGCACGACGAGCACGACGAGCGCGACGGCGTAGCCGGCCAGAAAGCCGAAGCGGAGGGCGTCGGCCATGCGACCGCCTCAGCGCGCGGCCGTCGCCGCCGCGGCGGGTGCCGGCGTCGGGATCACCATCGGCACCAGGTTCGGCCGCTTGGCGCGCTTCAGCTCCTCGAGCTGCGCGCGCGCCGTCCGCTCGGCCTCGGCGTCGCGGATCGTGCCGAGGCGCTTCTCGAGCAGAGGATCGCCCCCGTCACGCACGAGGTTCGCCTCGGTGACGATGCGGTTCACGTGGTCCCGGACCTCCTCGAGCGCCCGGATGTCGGCCTCAGGCGAGAGCCCGGAGAGCGTCTCGTGGAGACGCAGGCGCGCCTTGGCGTTGGCGAGGCGTGCGAGCATGCGCGTCCGTTCGTCGCGCAGGCGCTGGATCTCCTGCTGGAAGCCGACGAGGTTCTTCTTGGCGGCGTCGGCCTCGCTCGTGAGGTCGCGCAGCTCGTCGCCGAGGCGTGTCACGTCGTTCGAGAGCGCGTCGCGACGCGCGATCAGCGCGAGCGCCGCCGTGTCGTCGTCGCGCTCGACCGCGACGTCGAGCTGGCGCCGGACGCGGCCGAGCTCGTCGGTACGCTGGCCGAGCTCGCGCTCGAGCTTCTGGCGCATGTAGATGACGCCGGCGGCGGCTTCGCGCAGCTTCCCGTACTGCACGACGCGCTCGGCGATCGCGGCTTCGTAGACCGCGCCGGGATTGCGGTGCTCGCGCTCGCCGATCCACCGGCCGAGCACACCACGGACGAGATTCGACAACCGTGCGAAGAATCGCATGCCATCCTCCTGCGCCGGCACGCGGCCGGCGCGTCGTTGCCGGCCTACTTGCCGGCGTCCTCGGCGGTGATGCCGAGCTCGCGCATCTTCTGCTGGAAATTCTGCCGGTACATCCCGACGTCCTCGGCCGCCTTGGTGATGTTGCCCCCGTGTCGGCGGAGCGCCTGCAGGATGAAGTCGCGCTCGAACGCCGCGACCACCCGCTCCTTCGCGTCGCGGAACGATCGCCCGTCGCCGTTGCTCGGCGGGACGGCCGGCGGCGCCGCCCCTTCGGGAACCGTGAAGAGATCCGTCGTGGCGATCTCGTCGCCGGGCGCGAGCAGCAGCGCCTGCTCGATCGCCGACTTCAGCTCCCGCACGTTGCCCTTCCACTGGTGCGCCACGCAGGCCCGGAGCGCGTCGGCGGTGAGCGGCTTCACGGGACGCCCGAAGCGTGCCGCGGCGTCGGCGAGGAAGCGATCGACCAGCAGCGGGATGTCCTCGCGCCGTTCGGCGAGCGGCGGGATCACGAGCTCGATCACGCGCAGCCGGTAGTAGAGGTCCTCGCGGAAGCGGCCGGCCTTGACCGCCGCCTCGAGGTCCTGGTTCGTCGCCGCGATCAGTCGCACGTCGACCTTGATGGGCTGGTTCCCGCCGACGCGCTCGAACTCCTTCTCCTGGATCGCGCGCAGGAGCTTCGCCTGCGTCTCGAGCGGCATGTCGCCGCACTCGTCCAGGAAGAGCGTGCCGCCGTCGGCTGCTTCGAACTTGCCCTCGCGGCGCGCGACCGCGCCCGTGAACGCGCCCTTCTCGTGCCCGAAGAGCTCGCTCTCGACCAGCTCGCGCGAGAGGGCCGCGCAGTTCATCTTCACGAGCGGCCGGGCGCGACGCGGGCTGCGGTAGTGGAGCGCGTTCGCCACCAGCTCCTTGCCCGTCCCGCTCTCGCCGCGCACGAGCACCGTGACGTCCGTGTCGGCGACGCGCGCGATGGTCTCGAACACGCGCCGCATGGCCGGGCTCGCGCCGATCAGCTGCTCGAAGCCGTACGCGCCGGCCACCTGCTCGACGAGCCGGCGGTGGTCGCGCTTCAAGAGCGCGCCCTCCATGGCGCGGCGGACGACGACGCGCAGCTCGTCGTTGTCGAACGGCTTCGGCAGGTAGTCGGCGGCGCCGAGCTTCATCGCCTGCACGGCCGCCTTCTCCGACCCGTGCGCCGTGATCATGACGACCGCGAGGTCGGGATCGACGGCCCGCGCGCGCTCGAGCACCTGCATGCCGCTGATGCCTTCCATGCTGAGGTCGGTCACGACGACGTGGAAGCTGCCGGCCTCGATCTTGCGGACCGCCTCCTCGCCCGAGGACGCCGTCTCCACCTCGTAGCCTTCCTTGGTGAACAGGCCCCGGAGCGCCACCAGGATGGCCTTCTCGTCGTCGACGATGAGGATGCGTCCCGCCATCGCGTCACTTCGTCGGCAGCGGCAGCGTCACCTGGAACTCGGTGCCGCGCCCGACCGCGCTCTCGACCTCGATCGTGCCCGTGTGCGCCTCGACGATCTTCTTCGCGATGGCCATGCCGAGCCCGGTGCCGTGGTCCTTGGTCGTGAAGAAGGGGTTGAAGATGCGATCGAGCCGCTCCTTCGAGATGCCCGCCCCGTTGTCGCGGATGCGCACCGTCGCGTTCCGGCCGCCGTTCTCGAGTGAGCACTCGATCCGGCGTCCCTCGGCCACGTTCGCGAACGAGTCGATGGCGTTGTCGATGATGTTGACGAAGACCGACTTCAGCTTCTCCGGATCGGCGTTGACGGTCGGACCCGTGATGTAGTGGCGCACGGCGGCGACCTTCGCGCCTTCGAGCTTGCTCTTCATCTGGGTCAGCGACGCATCGACGATCGTGGCGAGGTTCACGTGCTGGAACGCGTAGTCCTCCTCCTTGGCGTACTTGAGGAGGTGCGAGATGCGCCGCTCGACGCGATCGAGCTCGTCGATGGCGACCTTCGCGTACTCGACGTGCTCGACCGATCCGGGATCCTCACCCATCTGCTGGACGAGCGACTTCGCGGCCGCGATGGGGTTGCGGATCTCGTGCGCGATCGTCGACGTGAGCTCCGAGAGGTCGGCCTGCTTCTCGGTCTGGAACACCGCCTTCTCGCGCTGCACCTCACGCGCGACGGCGGGATCGAAATACCGCTCCTTCAGGCGCCGCGATCCGAAGACCGCCATGTAGTGCGCGACGAGCCCGATGCCCCACCCGAGCGCGGGCCACAGGAACCACGGATACCAGCTGGTGAAGACGTTGATCAGCGCCAGGAACGCGATGACGGCGAGGTAGCTCTGCAGGTGCGCGTAGAAGGCCACCTCGTGCCCGGCGCGGACGCGCGCGCGACGCAGGATCTCCTCGTCGGTGAGCTCGGTCTTCGGGGGCGGCGGCGGTGGCGGCGCGGTCTGCGCCGTCTCCGGGGTCGGATAGCCGTAGCGGCGAGCCCAGCGTCGTGCTTCGCGCTCGGCCCGGCGCTTGTGCCGCTCCCAGTCGCGCGTCCAGTCGCGCTCCCACTTGGTGTGGTGCTTGGACGAGGCGCCGCACCCCCACGGGCTGTCGTCCTGCCCGATCCGCCGCGCGTATCCCCGATACTGCCGCATGAAGTGCTTGAAGAGGCACAGGGCGACGATGAATCCGATGAGCGCCATGTCCGTCTTGAGCGTCTCCTAGGGCAACCGGCGTGCCAGATGGTAGGCGAAGCGGGGCCCCTCGGTAAACCGGGCACTTGAGTGCCGCGCGCGGCCTGGTCCGCATGCGCCACGCTGCGGGGCGGGCGGGAGCTCCGCATGACTGCGACTGCGTGCGTGGGTGAGGGCGCCGGTCGAGCGGCATCGCCGCGCGTACCCAGCATGCCGCGCCGGCTCCGCCGGCCGCGGCACCCCGCCCGCGCGAGCCACCGAAGGCTCCACCCTCGCGTCCTCTTCCGACCCGAGCCGTGGCTCGGGTCGGGGTTCTAGAAGAGCCGCTGCTGCTCGCCCGCCTGCGGCGGGCGGCGGAAGGCGTCGGTCCGCAGCGGCGGCAGCGGCTCGTCGAGGCCGTGACGGCGGGCACCCACCCGGAAGAGCTGCGCGATCTGCTCGGCGTAGGGTCCTTGCCCCCGCATGCGCCGACCGAACTGCGCGCTGCTGATGGCGCCGCCGCGCGTGTCGCGGATGCGATGCAGGACGCGGCTCTTCTTCTCGGGGAAGTGATCGCCGAGCCAGCCCTCGAAGATCGCGTCGAGGGGCGTCGGCAGCCGCAGCAGCACCCACGAGGCGCTGCGCGCGCCGGCCTTGGCGGCGGCTTCGAGGATGCGCGGGATCTCCTCGTCGTTGAGCCCGGGAATCACGGGCCCGATCAGGACGGCCGTCGGGACGCCCGCCGCCGTGAGGCTCGCGATGGCGTCGAGCCGGCGATGCGGCCGCGCGGCGCGCGGCTCCAGCCGACCGGCGAGCTCGGCGTCGAGCGTCGTGATCGAGCAGAACACGTGCGCCGCCCCGTGGCGCGCGAGCTGGCCGAGCAGGTCCGCGTCGCGCGCGACGAGGGCCGACTTCGTGACCACGCCGACCGGGTTGCGGAACTCCGCGAACACCTCGAGGCAACGGCGCGTGATCCCGAGCGTGCGCTCGACCGGCTGATAGCAGTCGGTGTTGCCCGAGAGCGATACGAGCTCGGGCTCCCAACGCGGTGCCAGAAACGTCTTCCGCAGCAGCTCGGGCGCGTCGGGCTTCACCATGATGCGGGTCTCGAAGTCGATCCCGGCGTTGAAGCCGAGCTGCTCGTGCGACGGGCGGGCGTAGCAGTAGCCACAGCCGTGCTCGCAACCGCGATACGGATTGAGGCTCCATCGGAACGGCACGTCTGGACTGTGATTCTCCGCCAGGACGGTGCGGCTCGCGTCGCGGTAGTAGTGCGTCGCGACCTTCTCCGGCAGGGTGCGGCCGGTGTCGGGATCGGGCTCCAGCTCGACGTGCAGCTCGTCGTAGCGGTTGGGCGGCGCCGCGTCGGTGCCCCGTCCCTTGATCACGAGGCGAAAATTAGGCGAAGCCGAGCGTCGGGTCAATCCCTCTCTCGTTGCGAGGCTTGTCCGAGCGGATCGCTCAGGGGACGCAGGCGAGCTTGAGGGTGTCGGCGTCGCGCAGTCCGCTGCCCGTACCCATCGTGCGCGCCCGCAGCGTGAGCCGCCTTCGCACCGGCACCGCGATCGTCACGTCGGCAGCGCACGCGCCGAGCGCCGTGAGCGGCGGAGAGAAGGTGACGGCGGCACCGGCGACGGTCGACGGCGCGAGCGCGGCGACGGACGCGAGCAGCGCCGTGACCCCGGCGTCGGCCGGATCGACCTTGCCCGCGAGGCTCCAGCTCCCGACCGCGGCGGGGCTGCACTTCGCGAAGCGGGCGTCGGCCCGGTTGAAGCACGCCGCGACCGTGAAGACGCAGGTGCCGTTGCGCGCGCCGTCGCCGTCGCAGCCCGGGTCGCCGTCGCGGCACTTCTGCCGCGGCGGGAGCACGCCCGATTCGTTCGGCCCACCGGTCGTGCTGGCGAGCCGCCACTCGCCCAGGCAGTCGGTCTTGCGGGGGCCGCCGCCGGGCACGAAGAACGCGGGGTCGCAGCCCGCGAGCGTCAGCGAGCAGGTCTCGGTGCAGGCGAGCTCGCCCCCGGCATAGCCGATCGACTCGCACGTGCGGTCGCCGAGATCGCCACCGTCGCACTCCTCCTTGCCGTTGATCGCATCGTTGCCGCACAGCGTGCACGCGCTCGTGTCGTAGTGGCACTGCACGCAGGCGAGCTTGCCCTTGACGAAGCCGAGCGACGCGCACGTGGCCCCGCCGAGCGCGCTACCGTCGCACTCCTCGCCCTGCGAGATGATCTCGTCGCCGCACAGGGTCGGCGGCAGGGGGCCGGTCTTGCCGGCGTTGCTCTCGAGCACCGGATCGAGGGCGCCGGTCCAGTCCGCCCGGTTCTTCCCGGTGAGCTGAGTCCGCCGCAGCACGCGATTGTCGGGCGTCACGCGCGTCGGCACGCCGAAGGCGAAATTGTCGCCCGTGAACGTCCCGTACGCGATGCAATCGACGGGTGCGAACCCGCTGCTCGTGACGACCGCGTAGCACACCCGCCCGTTGCGCGGGCGCAGGAACCCGGCCGGCAGCACGAAGTCCGGCTCCACCCCGGCGGCGTCGCCCGCCTTCGCCGATGCCACCAGGATCTTGGCGTTCACGACCCCGCGCGCGACGTTCTGCGTGAGGATGGCGGTGCGACGCCCCTCACTCGAGCCCGTCGCGTCGTCGAAGACGAGCGCACCGACGTTCGCGACGGCGTTCTGCCCCGCGTCGAGCATGCGCAGCTCGACGTACTGCATCTCGTCGTCGCCGAGCCAGCTGCCGAGGATCTCGTCGAGCACGATCCGCGTCTGGGCACGCGCGAGTCCCGTCCCCAGGAGCACCCCCACCGCCACTACGAGCAACCGCATCATCGACCTCTACCTCTGGGCACGCCCCAACGCACACCGCGAAGCGACTTCCAGGTACCATGAGTAATCGCACCCCACAATTCGGCGCAGGATGTGCGGAGATGCTTGACTACCGGACCGGATCAGAGGAATTTTTCGAGCCGTGCTGAGAAACGGACGGGCCCCGCTGTTCGGCATCACCGACCGCAAGCGCAAGCCCCGCAAGACCGGCCTGACCCAGGTGCTCGACAAGGGCCTGTCGACGGCCGAGATCGAGAGCATGCTCGAGGTTGCGGCCGACTTCGTCGACATCGTGAAGTTCGGCTGGGCGACGTCGGTCATCGTCCAGAACCTCGACGCCAAGCTCGAGACCTATCGCCGCCACGACATCGACGTGTGCTGCGGCGGGAGCCTGTTCGAGCTCGCGGTCGTGAAGAAGCAGCTCCCGGAGTACATCGCGTTCCTGAAGGACCACGGCTTCGAGCACGTCGAGGTGTCCGACGGCGTCATCGAGATCTCGCGCACCGAGAAGCTCAAGTACATCGAGCGCCTGTCGCGGCACTTCACCGTGTTCTCCGAAGTCGGGCGCAAGGATCGCACGAACGTCGTCGCGCCCGCGCGCTGGGTGAAGGACATCAAGGAGGAGCTCGCGGCCGGCGCGTGGAAGGTGATCTGCGAGGGGCGCGAGTCCGGCACGGTCGGCATCTACCAGGGCACCGGCGAGGTGAAGGCCGGCCTCATCCAGGAGATCGAAGCGCAGATCAATCCCGGCCGCGTGATGTTCGAGGCTCCGCAGAAGCACCAGCAGGTGTGGCTCGTGAAGCACTTCGGGCCGAACGTGAACCTGGGCAACATCCCGCCGCGCGACGTCATCTCGGTCGAGACCATCCGTCAGGGTCTGCGGGCCGACACGCTGCTCTTGATGCATGCGGATTCAAAGGCTGCAGCTGCTCGACGGCGCCCGGAGAGCGCGCGGGCTCACCGTCATCATTGACGTCTTCCGTGCCTTCAGCACGGCGGCCCATGCGTTCGATCGCGGCGCAACGGAGGTCGTGCTGGTGGGCGGGGTGGAAGACGCCTTCGCGCTCCGGCGGCGCTGGCCCGAGGCTCGTCTCATGGGCGAGGTGCACGGACGGCGCGTCGACGGCTTCGACTTCGGCAACTCGACGAGCGCCATCGCGCGCGCCGACCTCGCCGGCCGCCGCCTGATCCAGCGAACGAGCGCCGGCACGCAGGGCGTCGTCGCGGCGCGGAACGCCGAGACGATCCTGCTCGGCAGCTTCGTGTGCGCCGCCGCCATCGTCCGTTACGTCCGTCGGGCGGCGCCGGAGCTCCTCTCCCTCGTCGCCATGGGCATGCGCGCCGAGCGCCCGGCGGCCGAGGACGATGCCTGCGCCGACCTCATCGAGGCGCGCCTCACCGGCCGGCCGCTCGACGAGACGGCGCTCCTGCGCGACCTCGTGCACGGCGGCGCCGGCGCCCGATTCGAGGAGGATTCCGAGGACTTCCCCCGCGCCGACGTCGAGCATTGCCTGCGGCTCGACACGTTCGACTTCGTGATGCGTGTCGACTCCCGCGAGGGTCTGCTCGTCGCGACGCGCGTCGATGTTTGACCCCGCCCGAGGCCGGGACATACATTTCGCCCCCGGCATGCAGCCCGCGAGAGACGACGCGCCGCCGGCGCCCGCGACGGCGCCCCGCCACGTGCTGTTCGTCGAAGGCAGCCTGGGTGGCGTGGTCGGCGGCTCGCTGACGGGCATCCTCGAGCTGCTGCCCTACCTCGACCGGCGGCGCTACGAGCCCGCGCTCGTGCTGGCAGAGTCGAAGCCCGGCCTCTCGCTCCCGGACACGACGATCCACGTCCTCGACCCGCGGAGCGACGCGGGGCCGGTGACGCTCGCCACCTCGCTCCTGCGCACGCTCCGCCGCGGCGTGCAGGTCTTCACGGTCGTCGTGCCGCGGGCGCGCGAGCTCCATGCCCTCTTCCGTCGCGAGCGCCCGGCGCTCGTCTACCTCGCGAGCGGCCTCAACTCGAACCTCGCGACGGTGGTCGCGGCAGCCCGCACGGGCGTGCCCGTCGTGTGCCACTTCAAGGGGTTTCGCCGCATCGGGCCGGTGGATCGCTTCCTGTCGCGCTGGATCGCGGTCGCGATCACCATGACCGACGAGATCGCGGCGCACTACCGCGCGCGCCGCGTGCACGCGCGCCGCTTCGTCACCATCTACGACGGGATCGACCCGACGCGTTTCGCGTCCGGCGGCGGCGCGGCCGTGCGCCGCGAGTTCGGCATTCCGGACGGCGCGCCGCTGGTCGGCATCGTCGGCCACATCCAGGAATGGAAGGGGCAGCTCCTGGTCGCCGAGGCGGTCGCGCGCGCACGCCGCGACATGCCGGAGCTGCGCTGCCTGGTCGTGGGCGGCGTGCACAAGTTCGGCGCCGAGTACGCGGCGCGCCTGCGGGCGCGCATCGCCGAGCCCGACCTCGCCGGGCACGTGATCCTCACCGGCGCGCGGCGCGACGTCGCGGCCTGCATGGACGCCATGGACGTCGTGATCCACGCCTCCAACCGCGAGCCCTTCGGCCGCGTGCTGCTGGAAGCGATGGCCGTCGGGCGTCCGGTGATCGCGCCGCGGGAGGGCGGACCCACCGAGATCGTCGCCGACGGCGAGACGGGCCTGCTGGTTCCGCCGCGCGACGCGGGCGCGCTCGCCGCCGCCATCGCGACCCTCCTTCGCGATCCCGCACGACGCGCCGCCATGGCGCGTGCCGCGCGCGCCCGCGTCGCCGCGGTCTTCGACATCCACGCCCATGCGCGCGCCGTCGAACGCGTGTTCGACGAGATCCTCGACTCCCCGACCGGATCCCGCCCGTGAGCCCCGAGAGCGCCACGCGCAAGGTGCTCGTCCTCGGCAAGAGCGATTCGAGCTTCCTCACGGTCATCCGCTCGCTCGGCCGCAAGGACATCGAGGTCCACGTCGCGTGGTGCCCGCGCGATGCCGTGGCCCTGCGCTCGCGATACGTCGCCGCCGTGCACGAGCTGCCGCCCTACTCGCCCGAGGACGACGCGTGGAAGAAGGCGCTGATCGCGCTCTGCCGGCGGGAGTCCTTCGACCTCGTGATCCCCACCAACGACCCGACCATCATCCCGCTCCAGGAGCATCGCGCCGACCTCGAGCCGCACGCGAAGTTCTACCTCTTGAGCGAGAAGGCGTTCGAGATCGGCTACGACAAGCTGAAGAGCTACGAGGTCTGCAAGGCGCTCGGCGTGCGCTGCCCGCGCTACGCGATCCTGCGCGTGCCCGCCGATCCCGCGGCGGTGCTGCGCGACTTCCGGCTGCCCGTGGTGGTGAAAGCGCGCTCGTCGTTCCGCGCGGAGGACCTCGGCGACCGCCGGCGCACCCGCGTCGCGCGCGACGAGGCGGGGTTGCGCGAGTTCCTGCGCATCCTCGAAGGGCGCGCCGACGACGTCCTCATCGAGGAGTACTTCGAGGGCGACGGCGGCGGCATCGACGTGCTGTGCGCCGACGGCGAGGTCGTCCACGCCTTCCAGCACCTGCGGCTGCACGAGGGACGGACGTACTCGTCGGCGCCCTACCGGGTGAGCGCGCCGGTCCACCCGGGGATGCTCGAGGACACGCGCAAGTACGTCCGCGCGCTCGGCTACACCGGCGTCCTCATGCTGGAGTTCCGCCTGAACGCGCAGACGGGCGAGTGGATCTTCCACGACTTCAACGCGCGCTTCTGGGCGGCGCTGCCGCTCACCGTCGCGGCGGGCGCCGACTATCCGTACTGGCTCTACCAGGTGCTGGTCGAGGGCAAGCGCGACTTCCCGCCCGACTTCCGCGTCGGCATCGCGTGCCGGAACTGGCGGCTCGACCTCCTCTGGTTGAAGGAGTGGCTCGGCCTGCCGCCCGCGGAGCGGACGCCCGCAGGCGAGATCGCGAAGGAGCTCTGGCGCGCGCTCACGTTCCGCGAGTGGATGGACACGCTCACGCTCGACGATCCGCGTCCTGGCCTGCTCGACGTCTCCCGCATCGCCGGACGTCTCGGCCGCAACCTCGGTCGCGTCGCCGGCATCCGCGCCCGTCCGGCGCCTACGACCTGAGGGCGGCGAGACCGGGCATGCGGCGCGCCATGCGCCGCGCGGCCCGTGCGAGATCGCCCAAGTCGGTTCGCCGGACGAGCAGCGTCTCGCGGAGCCCGAGCCCCGACTCCCGCACGAACGCGTAGAGCAGGATGAGCGACGCGGTGCCGTACGAGATCCCGTTGGCGAGCGCGGCGCCCTCCGGGCCGAAGCGGGGGTCGAGGAGGAAGTTGAGACCGACGTTCAGCACGAGGGCCGTCACGGCCGCGAAGATGTTCACCTCCTGCTTGGCGCGGCTCGTGAACTGGCGCGAGAGGATCTGGTAGAGCGCCATCAGGAGCGCGCCCGGCAAGAGGATCAGCATCGGGCGGATCGCACGGTCGAACTTGTGGCCGTAGAGGAGCGGGATGCCGATCGGTCCCGCGATCGCGAGCCCGAGCGCGCCGAGCGCCGTCAAGAAGAGGGTGTTCCGGCAGACCCGCGTCGTCGCCAGCTCGGCCTCGCGCTGCTCGGAGCCGGCCAGACGCGGGAACAGCACCGTGCCGGTCGCGTCGGGGATCTTCAGGAGCAGGCTCACGATGTTGACCCCGATCATGTAGAAGGCGACGTCGGCGGGGCTCCGGAGATAGGCGAGCAGGTACTGGTCGATCCGCAAGTGCAGCGTCGCGGCGAGGGTCTGGACGTAGGACTTGGAGCCGAAGCCCAGCATGTCGCGCAGGAGGCGCGTGTCCATCCGCACCTGGAGCGGCGCCTCGCGATGCACGCGCACCGTCAGCCAGATCGACGTGAAGACGACGATGGCGGCCTGTGCGAGAACGGCCGCCACGAGCCCCCGCTTCATCACGACCAGCACGACGAACATGCCGACCAGCGAGAGCAGGTTCGGCACGATCTGGCGGATGTTGTACTCGTGGAACCGCTCCTGTGCCTGGGCGACGCCCAGGAGGTAGAACTGCAGGAGCGCGAACGGCACGAGCGCGAGCGTCGGGAGCACGAGCGACGCCGGGCACTCCTTCAGGATCTTGGCGAGCATCCAGTCGCGCCAGATCCACGCCACGACGGCGATCGCGGTGCCCATCGTGAAGGCGAACCACAGCGAGTTCGACGCGACGGCCGACGCCGACGCGCCCTTGCGGCGCATGAAGTAGACGCTCGCCTGCGGGATGCCGAGCTTCACGAAGTTCGAGAGCGTGGTCGGGAGCAGGGTCAGGAGCTGGAAGAGCCCGCGGTTCTGCGGTCCGAGCCAGCGCGCCGTGATGACGCCGGTCAACATGCCGATGGCGGTCATGGCGACCTGACCGCCGAGCACGCGAAGCGCGTCCCGCACGAAGCGCGGGGGACCGGGCGTCGCCTTCTCAGCCACGCGGGGCTCCCGGCGCGACGTAGAGCGCATAGCCGCCGGCGGCGAGCACCGGCGCGCCCAGCCGATCCGTCGTGGCACGCCACAGCGTCGTCACGCGCTGCTCGAAGGGATCGGCCGCCGCGTCGAGCCCCTTCACGTCGACGGCGACGTGCGTGGCGCCGAGGGCGCGCAGGGTGTCGAGCAGTGCGTCGGGCGTCGTCACGGTGCGGAAGTCGACCATGCCCTGCTCCAGGTACGAGAGCAGCACGAAGGGGCGGTCGATGTAGTACGGATGCGGGATCTTCTCCAGCACCACCACCTTCCCGGCCGGCGGCACGGCGCGATTCGCCTCGCGCCAGAAGAGGTAGCGATCGGAATAGGCGGCGAGAAACGCGTCCGGCGACATGCGGCCGAACGCGACCCGCACCTGATCGGGCCACATCGGTCGCAGCATGCGCGAGGTGAGCGCGACGTCGCCGAGCACCGTACCGAGCACGATCCACCCGAGCAGCCGGCGGCCCACGAGCGCCTCCGCCCCGGCGACCGCCGCCGTCATCACGAGCGCCGTCCCGGGCAGGACGTAGCGGGGATGCGCCCACGCGCCTGCGGCGATGATCGCGCCGTAGGCGACGCCGATCGCCCCGATCGCCGGCGCCTGCCATCGCGACCGCACGAGCAGGAGCACCGCTGGCGCGAACGCGAGCGGGAACGGGCTCACGTCCTGGCCCTGCCGCTTGCCGTTCTCGAACGACTCGGGATGCATCGTGAGATCCCACGGGAAGCGCAGCACCTCCAGGCCCACGTACGGCTTCCCACCGCGATCGCCGGCTTCCCGGGTGCGGTACTGGTCGTAGTACGTGTCGAGGTAGGCGGCGGCCTCGGCGCTCCAGTGGCGTCCCGGAAACGCGCCCTGGCCGAACGGATAGAGGGGATTGCCGGTGTCGATCGCGTTGCGCACGTAGCACGGCGCGAGCAGCACGAGCGCGATGACGCCGTAGGCGAGCGCGTCCGCGATGCGACGGCCGAGCGGCCGGCGCCGGCGCACGAGCACGACGAGGACGCCGATGCCGACCAGCGTCGGCACGAGAAGCCCCATCACCTTCGACGCGCCGCCGAAGCCGGCGAACACCGCCGTGCGCCGCAGATCGCCGGCGCGCCCGCTCGCCGCCCAGTCGAGCCACGCGCTGGTCGCGAGCGCCGCGTACAGGACGACGCTCATGTCGGCGCCCGAACGCGTCATCTGCGACCACGTCATCGGCATGGTGAAGAAGAGCGCACCGGCGAGGACGCCGAGCCCCCCGCCGAGGTGACGGCGTGCGAGCGTCGCGAGACCGAGCGCCGCCATGACGCCCGCGACGGCGTTCACGAGGCGGGCCAGGTCCTCGCCGCGCACCGCGTAGGCGATCGCGAACAGGAAGTTCTGCAGCCATTGCTGCTGGCCCCAGAACGACCACGGGGTCGCGACGAGCCCGCCCGCCTCCGCGTACAGCCGCGGGAAGGCGAGGTGATACTTCGTCTGATCGCCACCGACGGGCGGCGCGAACCACGTCGGCGCTTCGGCGAGCAGGACGAGCCCGCAGATGGCGACGAGCACCCACGCGAGGCCGCCGCGTGGAAGCCGCACGGCCCCGAGTGCGCGCACGAGCGTCCTGCCGCCCGCCACGAGCGCGGCCGCTCCGGCGACGGTGAGCGGGAGCGGCCGCAGCATCTGGAGCGCCGCCAGGCCCAGGGCGACCATGCTCGCGAGGCCGAGGCCCGCCGCGAGCCCGGCCAGCAGATGATCGCTCTCCTCCGCCGGCAGCGCATCCGCCGTGCGCAGTGCGACGAGCCCGGCCGCGGCGCTCGCGGTGAGGATCACCGCGAGCAGCGCGACGTCGATCACGGTTGTCCTCGCAGGTAGCCGAGCCAGTAGACCGCGTAGACGGCCGCGGCCCAGGCCGCGAGCACGACGCGCGTCACGCCCGGCATGGGGTCGGAGAATACCCGGCGGCCCGCCGGATGACGAGCGGCGCGGCTACTGCTCCTGCTCCGCCCACTTGATCTTCACGCGGTACTTCCCGATGGCGCCTGGCCAGACCCGGGCTTCGCCGGCCGCGCCCGTGTACGGGTTCGCGAGGCCGAGCTTCACGACGGTCCGCCCCTCCTCGCTCTCGACGCGGCTGTTCGTGACGACGATGCCACCGCGCCCCAGCTCCTCGATCGTGACGCTCTTGGCCGGCGTCGGCTGCTCGCCCTGCTCCTCCCACTGCAGCCACTCGAGCACGACCTCGCTGCGCATGTTCCGGCGCCCGCCGCTCCGTACGACGACGCGGAAGATGCCCGAGCGGCCGCCCTCCTCCCACGTGCCGCCGGTCGCGATGTCGGACACGGCGGCATCCACCGGCGGCGCCGGTGGGCGCGCCGCAGGCGTGCTGGGCGCGGGACGCGGAGCCGGCTTCGGCGCTCGCCGCGCGCACCCCGCAAGGAGCACGACGGCGACCAGCGCGACCACCGCGGCGACGGGGCCGAACGTTCGGATCATGGCCTCACATACCCCGCTTGAGGCTCCCGGTCAGGTCCTTTTCGACGTGTGCGCCGCCGCGCGCGACCGCGTCGTCCCCGAACCGCGCGACCAGCCGGTCGAGCGCCGTGTTGAGCGCCGCGCGGCGATCGACGCCGGGGGCGAAGAGCCCGAGCTGTCGGGCGCCGCTCGCGACGATCCCGCTCGCCGCGACGCCGACCAGGCGGATCGCGCCGCGCGGCCGATGCGCGTCCCACAGCGTGAGCGCCGCGTCCGACAGGACCTTGCCGTCGTCGGTCGGCGCGCCGAGCGTCGTGCGCCGCGTGAGCAGGCGGAACTTGCCGGGCCCGATGCGCTCGGCGAGCTTCATCTTCAGTACGACGACGCGCCCGCGCACGCCGTCGTGACGCAGGCGCCGCGCGACCGCCTCCGCATGCGCGATGATGGTCGGGCGGACGACGTCGTCGTCGCGCACGTCCGCGCCGAACGTGTTCTCCTCGCCGTACGACTTGGCCTCGCGATCGGGCTCGACCGCGCGCGGGTCCTCGCCCCGCGCGAGCTGCCGCAGATGCTCCGCGGCGGGGCCCGCCACGCGGCGCAGGGCCGCATCGTCCAGGGCCGCGAGATCGCCGATCGTGCGAATGCCGCGGCGCTCGAGTACGGCGCGCGTGACCGGCCCGACGCCCCACAGTCGCCCGACGGGCAGCGGATCGAGGAAGGCGCGCACCTGGTCGGGCCGCACCTCGTAGAGCCCGTCCGGCTTCGAGACGTCGCTCGCGATCTTCGCGATCATCTTCGCCGGCCCGATGCCGACCGAGACGGTGAGCTCCGTCGCCGCCCGCACGCGGTCCTTCACGAGGCGGCCGATGGCCAGCGGCTCGCCGAAGAGCCGCTCCGACGCGGACACGTCGATGAAGGCCTCGTCGATCGAGAGCGGCTCCACCTCGGGGCTGACGGTCTCGAAGATGGTGCGGATCTCGGCGCCGACGCGGCGGTACTTCGCCATGTCGCCGCGTACGAACACGCCCTCCGGGCAGAGCTTCCGCGCCTGGGCCGTCGGCATGGCCGAGTGGACGCCGTAGCGACGCGCCTCGTACGACGCGGCCATGACGACGCCGCGCCCGGAGGTGCCGCCGACGATGACCGGACGCCCGCGCAGCTCGGGACGGTCGCGCTGCTCGACGGACGCGTAGAACGCGTCCATGTCGGCGTGCAGGATGACGCGCGGGTCGCTCACGAGCCGAACCAGTCGTGCACCTTCGCGCGCGCCTTGGCCTTCACGTCGGGCGTCACGTAGACGCTCACGATGAGGAGCGCCACCAGCATCGTCCCGAGATCGTCGGTGTAGCCGATCGCAGGCACGAAATCGGGGATGACGTCGATCGGGATGACGAAGTACGCGAGCGCCGCGTAGATGACGCGCTTCGCCCACTCCGGCGTCCCCGGATGCTGGGCGGCGTAGTAGAGCCGCAGCGCGCGCTCGACGACGAAGCGCCCCGCGACGCGGGCGAAGCGACCGAGCTTCGAGAACAGCCGCTCCGCGGAGTAGCTGCCCACGACCTCCGGTGTGCGTACCTCGTTCGCCATGGCGGCGTCGTGCCCTCATGCCACGGCCGGCGACACCCTCCAACACGACGACGGGGCGACGCTCAGTCGAGGATCGAGTCGGCGAAGCGGCGGCCGTAGTACACGCCGGCGGCGGTACCGAGGATGCTCACCATGTAGGCGGTCATGAAGCCGACCTTGGCGCCGATGATCCAGCCGACCCAGCCGCCGGCGGTGGCCCCGATTCCCGCGAAGAGCCGTCCCATGCGTCCACTACGCCACCCGGGCGCCCGAGTTGCGAGCGCCGCGGCGCTGCGGCCTAATCCGGGCCATGTCGCATGCGTTCGTCGTCGCGACCGCCCGCACGCCGATCGGGAGCTTCGCCGGAACGCTCTCCGCGCTCGCCGCACCGGCGCTCGGCGCCGCGGCGGTGCGCGCCGCGGTCGAGCGGAGCCGCATCCCCGCGGACGCGGTCGAGCAGGTGATCATGGGCAACGTCATCGGGGCCGGGCTCGGGCAGGCCCCGGCGCGGCAGGCGGGGATCGGCGCGGGCATTCCGACCTCGCACGGCGCGCTCACCGTGAACAAGGTGTGCGGCTCGGGCCTGGTGGCGATCGGCCTCGCCGCCCAGGCGATCCGGCTGGGCGAAGCCGAGGTCGTCGTCGCCGGCGGCATGGAGAGCATGAGCAACGCGCCCTACCTCCTGCCGCAGGCGCGCGCGGGGTATCGGCTCGGCCACGGGCGCGTCGTCGACGCGATGATCCACGACGGCCTGTGGGACCCGTACGACGACTTCCACATGGGCAGCGCGGCCGAGCGCTGCGCCAAGAGCCACGACGTGTCGCGCGCCGCCCAGGACGCGTACGCGACCGAGAGCTACCGCCGGGCGCAGGCCGCGATCGCCGAGGGCCGCTTTCGCGACGAGATCGTCGCGGTCGAGATTCCGGGACGGCGCGGGTCCACGCGAGTCGACACCGACGAGGAGCCGGCGCGTGTCGACTTCGATCGCATCGGGAGCTTGAAGCCCGCCTTCGAGGCCGGCGGCACGATCACCGCCGCGAACGCATCCACCATTGCGGACGGCGCCGCGGCGGCGCTGGTCGCGAGCGAGGCGGCGTGCAAACGGCACGGCCTCGCGCCGCGGGCCCGCATCGTCGCGACGGCGAGCGCCGGACGCGCACCGGCCGAGTTCCCGATCGCACCCGTCGACGCCGTGCGGCAGGTGCTGGAGCGCGCCGGCCTGTCCACGACGGACATCGATCTGTACGAGATCAACGAGGCGTTCGCGGTCGTCGCCATCGCCTGTATGCGCGCGCTCGGCCTCGACCAGGCGCGCGTCAACGTGCACGGCGGCGCGATCGCCCTCGGCCATCCGATCGGCGCCAGCGGTGCCCGCGTGCTGGTGACGCTGCTCCACGCCCTGGAGCAGCGTGATCTCCGCCGGGGTCTCGCCACCCTCTGCCTCGGCGGCGGCGAGGCGATCGCGATGGTGATCGATCGCGAGGTCTAGGATACCGACCCAAGACGGAGTCTCGGGTCGGCTTCCTAGTCGCGCATCGCGTCGGCGATGGTCACGCTCCCCGTGCCGAAGGGGCCGGGGTAGGCCGTCAGCGGTCGCGTCGCCGGCGAGCCGTAGAACGTGAGCAGGGCCAGCGACCGGATGCCGCGGAACACCGAGCGCTTCAGCTCGAGCCGAGAGGTCATGCACTCCGCGAGCACGCCGTCCTGCGCGTCGGGGGGGAGCGACGTGAACGGCCGCACCTTCGCGACCAGGGGCCAGACGCCGAACTCGAGCACGAGCAGCGCCTGCGCGAGCGGGCCCGCGACGCTCGGCGCGGCCACCAGCCATGCGTCGGCGAGCCGCCCGACGTCGACGCGTCGAGCGGCGATGAGCTCGGCGCCGCGCGGCCCGACGATGCGCATCGCCGCCGCCGTGAACACGGCGTAGGTGCGGGGCGAGAGCACCGCGAGCGTCACCTCGGGTGGCGGCGCGAGGCCGTCGGGGACCCCGCCACATCCGGTCGGCACGATGCCGGTCGCCGCCGCGACGCCGGCGAGACGAAGGAACGTCCGGCGATCGAGCGACGCCGCAGCCATGCGGAGCTCGGCCGGGAGCGCGCTCACGCCGGCCCTCGCACGATCCCCTCGGCGATGCGGAGCGCGTTCGCGATCACCGTGATCTGCGGATTGACGCCGGTCGCCGACGGCAGGCTCGAGGCGCAGGCGACGTAGAGCCCGCGCACGCCGAACACCGCGCCGGACGCATCGCACGCGCCCTGCGCGGGCGACCCCGCCATCGCCGCCCCGCCGAAGAGGTGCACGGCGTACAGGAGGGCGAGATCGCTCGGCCGAAGCGGCCGCGTCTTCATCGCCGCCAGGTCCGCCTCGCGACGGATCGGCTCCGTCCCGTTGATGGGCAGCAGCACCTCCTCGGCGCCGGCGTTGAGGTAGCAGCTCGCGGCGCCGACCATGCCCGCCCACAGGCGCTCCAGGTCCTCGGGCGCGAGCTCGTATCGCACGGCACCCTCCGCGCCGATCGTGCCGCGCGTGCGATCGTGGATCACGACGAGCGCACGGGCGAGATTCGGCAGCGCCGCCATGGTCTCGGCGTGGGCTGCGCCGAACCCGGGCAGCGCCGATGCCGCGACGATCGGGTGCACCGTGACGCTCTCGATCATGGCACCGGGCCCGCGGTGCCCGTGCACGTCGGACAGCTCGTCGACGGCCCACGCCATCGTCGGCCCGTAGTAGCCGTGCACCGGCTCGGCGAAACGCGCCGTCACGTGGACGCTGGAATGGAACTGCAGCCCCTGCCCCGCGCGCCCGCCGACGCCGCTGCGCAGGAGCAACGCCGGCGTTTCGAGCACGCCCGCGGCGACGCAGACGAGCGGCGCGTCGATCGCGACCTGCGTGCCGTCCGCGCGGGCGGCGTCGACGCCGCGTGCGACGCCCGCCTCGATGCGAACGCGCAGCGCGCGCGTGCCGGCGAGCGTGCGCGCACCCGCGCGCTCGGCCCGCGGCACGTACGTGACCAGCGTCGACTGCTTGGCGTTGCTGGGGCACCCGTAGTTGCACAGGCCCAGGTTCGCGCAGTCGCGCACGCTCCGCGGCGTCGCCGACGCCGACCAGCCGAGCCGTCTGGCGCCCAGGGCCAGCAGGCGGGCGTTGCGGTTCAGATGATCCGGCCCGGTCGCCTCGGCGTGAACGTCGGTCCACGCGCGCTCGACGAACGGCGCCCACGCGGCGTCGGTGAGCCCGGCGAGGCCGTGGGCGTCGCGCCACTCGGCGAGCACCTCCGGTGCCGGCCGGAAGCAGAGCGCGTCGTTGATGACCGTCGAGCCGCCGACGCATGCGCCGGCATAGAGGTTCATGGTCGTGTCGGCGGTCGACGCCACCTTCCACAGGCGCGCCGTCATCTCGCCCTCGTCGCCGGTGAAGTCGCCGGCTTCGAGCCGCGGGCCGGCCTCGACCACGATCACGCGCCGGCCGGACTCCGCGAGCACGGCGGCCGCGGGACCGCCGCCGGCGCCGCTTCCGACGACGACGGCATCGGCCGCGAGCCGCTCGGGCGGGCTCACGGCCTCGGCGTCACGGCGTCGCGACGATGCAGATGCCGCACGCCTGCGGCGCGCCGCCGATGTTGTGCGACAGCGCCACGTTCGCGCGCTTCACCTGGCGCTTCTCCGCCTTGCCCTGGAGCTGCTTGTAGTTCTCGTAGATCATTCGGACGCCGGTGGCGCCGGTCGGGTGGCCGAAGGTCTTGAGGCCGCCGTCGGTGTTGACCGGCAGCTCGCCGCCCAGCTCGAAGACGCCGCTCTTCACGTGCTCCTTCGCCGAGCCCTTCTCGCAGAAGCCGAGGTCCTCGTAGGCGAGCAGCTCGGTCAGCGTGAAGCAGTCGTGGACCTGCGCGAGGTCGATCTCCTTGCGCGGGTTCGTGATGCCGGCTTGGGCATAGACCTGCCGCGCGGCCATCTCCGTCGCCTTCCAGCGCAGGAAGTCGAAGCTCGGGTCCTCCTGCGGATTCGGCGCGAGGGCGATGCCGATCGCCCGCACGAGGATGTAGTCGTCGCGGTAGCCCTTGGCGAGCTCGCGCCGCGTGATGACGGCGGCGGCGGCGCCGTCGGACTGCGCGGCGCAGTCGTAGAGGCCGAACGGCCACGAGATGACGCGCGCGGCCAGCACGTCCTCGACCGTGATCTCGCGCTTCAGCATGGACTTGGGCGCGAGCGTGCCGTTGTGGTGGTTCTTGACGGCGATGCGCGCCAGGTCCTCGCGCGACGCGCCGTAGGTCTCGAAGTACTGCGCGGCGCAGAGGGAGAACCAGCCGGCCGGCGTCGCGGGCAGGCCGCGCACGCCCGTCACGGCGACGCTCGGGCCCGAGACGCCGCGGTCCTTCGGCTTGTCGAACCCGACGACGAGCACGGTGTCGTACATGCCGCACGCGACCGAGAAGACGGCGCAGCGGAATGCGTCGGTGCCCGTCGCGCAGTAGTTGACGACCATCGTGACCGGCCGATCGAAGAGCTTCAAGGCGTCGGCCACCTCGGCCGAGCCCTTGGAGGGATATTGCGCGCCGCAGAACACGGCCTCGATCTGCTTCTGCGGGTTGTCGATGCCGGCGTCCTGGTAGGCCTCGTACGCCGCCTCGACGATCATGTCCTGCGGGTCCTTGTCCCAGTTCTCGCCGAACTTGCAGCAGCCCATGCCGACGATGGCGACCTTGTCGCGAATGGCGTCCGTCTTGCCCATGACGGGCGAAGCTACGACCCGCGCCCGGGAACTGCAAGCCGCTAGAGGGTCGCGAGAAGGGCGCCCACCTGCTGGCGATAGCGCGCGATGTGGTCGTGCATCCCCTGGGCGCACGTTCCGGTGACGAGGCGACCCACGGCCTTGTCGGTCGCGCCGAGGAGGCGCAGCGTCTTGCGGAGAAGCTTCTTCTGCTTCCCGGGCGCTCCGGCGCCCGCGGCCTGGCGCGCCGCCTGCACGGCCTTGCGCATCTTGCGGAACGGGACGGTCGAGATCGACCCCGTGCAGTCGACCGTGAGGAGACCGAGCGCCACCTCGCACGCGGCTTCGGCGACCGGCGTCGCGGGGAGAAGGCTCGCGGGATACGCGAAGTCCGCGGCGTCGATGTCGTCCTGCCCGAGGCGCGCGCCGCGCCCGTCGTCGTGGGCCGAGAAGTACATGAGCGCGTCGAGCTTCACCGGATCCGTCTCGGCGGGGTTCTCGGACGAGTGGCCGAATCCGATCGCGTGGCCGAGCTCGTGGCCCACCACCTCGGCGAGCCCCACCGCATCGGCGAGGCACATGCCGACCTCGGGATTCAACACCACGTCCCCCTCGAACGCCTTCCCGAAGATCGTACCGTTGACGATGCGCTGGAGCTCGGAGATCTCCGTGGAGCTCGCCGAGAAGACGCCGCCGATGGCGAGCACGCCGGTGCAATTGGCGAGGTTCGGCACGTCGCCGAACGGGTCGCCGAACATGACGACGTTGTCGCCGTCGAGCGTGCCGCCGACGCCCGACGGCGCGGCGGGAACGACGCTGCCCGCCAGCAGCGTGATCGACGCGTCCGGCGCGCCGGTCCACGCCGCCGTGCCGGCCGCGAGCGCGCTCGCGCTCACGCCGTCGTCGAACGCCGGGTCGGCGCCGGCGCGGTCGAACGTGATCGGCAGCCCGCAGTCCGCCTCGAACCAGCGCGCCCCGATGCCGGCGTCGTCGGTCGAGAGCGTGAAGGCCTCCGACAGGAAGGTCGGCGGCTCGATGCCGATGCCGCTCCGTCCGTCCGTGCGCGCACCGGTGCCGGCGCGCGCGAGCTCGCCCACCCGTGCGACCAGCGTCGCGAGCGGGCGCGCATCGACCGTGGGCCCGGCGCGCCGCGCGATGGGAACGCCGTCGCGCGCGGCGAGGATCGCGTACTTCCCGAGCGCGAGCGAGTTCGTGGTGAGGCTGCCGTCGCGACGCGCCCGCAGGAAGACGAGCGCGCGCTCGCCCTGCGCGTAGCTCGGCGCTCCGAACACGACGCTGCGGATGCCGGCGACGTCGCCGCCCGCGTCCGTCACGACCACGCTGGGACCGCCGGGATCGCCCTTCACGGCTTGCTCGACCGCGATCGTGACGCGCGTCATCACGCGGTTCGTACCCAGGAGCACGGACGCGACACGCTCGACCGTGCCGACCACGACGAGGTCGGAGGTCGCGACCAGGTCCTCGTCGGACATCGGGACGATGACCGTCCCGCGCGCGACCGACGTCGCGAGCACGAGCCCGAACCCCATCCCCCACACCCACCAGCCTCGCGACATCTCGCCTCCCAGCGTCAACGAACGACCACGGTCTTTACGTTGACAAACTCCCGTATGCCGTATTCCGACAGCTCGCGTCCATACCCGGACGCCTTGATGCCTCCGAACGGCAGGCGCGGATCGGAGCGGACCTGTCCGTTCACGAACACGCTCCCCACCTCGAGCGCCGCGGCGAGGCGATCGGCGCGCGGGGGGTCGCGCGTCCAGACGGACGCGGCGAGGCCGTACGGCGACCGGTTCGCGAGGCGCACCGCCTCGGCCTCGTCCCGTACCCGCACGACGGCGGCGACGGGCCCGAACGTCTCCTCGTCGAATGC
>Ga0335084_10001395_pt1 | contig 22536 bp, 20 predicted proteins | sample Lox_Sample_44_FD_206721 | JGI IMG/M metagenome (GOLD analysis project Ga0335084, IMG submission 206721) | Soil microbial communities from Loxahatchee National Wildlife Refuge, Florida, United States - Lox_Sample_4.4 | ecosystem: Environmental > Terrestrial > Soil > Wetlands | place: USA...
GACCGAACCGGTTTGTACTACTCGGTGTTCAGCTTGTCGGGCAAGGGCGCGACGGCGGTGGCCGCCGGCATCGCACTGCCGCTCGTCGCGTGGTTCGGTTTCGATCCGAAGGCGGTCAACAGTTCGATGGCGCTCGAAGGACTCAAGTGCGTGTTCGCGCTCGGACCCGCGATCGCACATCTCGCTTCGGCGGCATTGATCTGGCGTTTTCGACTCGACGAAGAGCGTCATCGCGAAATTCGTGCCGCCCTCGAAGCGCGCGATCGGTCGGAAGCCGCGACGTTCGCGACGTAGTGCGCGATCGAGGCATAACGAAAGGCCGATTGTTACTTTTGCAAGCGGCGGCGAGGTCCGTATCGTTGCGCCTTCGTTTTGCGTCGGTGCAATGTCGTTGGAGAAGCTGCTCACCTACCCGGACGCGCCCGGAAGTTCGCTGTCGATTCGCGCGAAGGCCCTGTCGTTCCACGACCCGAAGTCGCTCGCGCTGCTCGAGCGCGTCGAGCGGCTCGCCCGCGCCGACGCGACCGTGCTCGTGATCGGCGAAACGGGAACGGGCAAGGAATTGATCGCGCGTCATTTGCACCAGCAGAGCGGCCGCGAAGGACCATTTCTCGCCGTCAACTGCGGTGCTTTCAACGAAACGTTGATCGATGCGGAACTCTTCGGCCACGAAGCCGGCGCGTACACCGGCGCAACGCAGCCACGCGCGGGTTGGTTCGAAGCCGCCAACGGCGGCACGTTGTTTCTCGATGAAATGGGCGATCTGCCGATGGCGCTGCAAGTGAAGCTCTTGCGCGTATTGCAGGAGCGTCATGTGACCCGTCTCGGATCTCGGCGCGCGATTCCGCTCGACGTGCGACTGGTCGCGGCGACCAACATCGATTTGCGGAAAGCCGTCGAGGCGCAACGGTTCCGCGCCGATCTCTATTTTCGAATCAGCGTCGCGACGGTCGAATTGCCGCCGTTGCGCGAGCGTCCCGACGACATCGTGCCGCTCGCGCGGCATTTCATCGCGGTCTACGGGCCGCGACTCGGCCTCGCCGACGCGAGCTTTGATCAGGCTGCGATCGAAGCGCTCCAGGCGTATGCGTGGCCCGGCAACATTCGCGAACTGGAGAATGTCGTGCACTGCGCGCTGATCGTCTGCCGCGACGGCGTGATCGGTGTCGGCGACCTGGGCTCGGCAGCGCACGCGATCGATTCGCCAGACGCGGCGGCGCACGATGTTCGTTTGTCGCGCGATCCGGTGCGGCAGCGCGCACAGCTACAGACGCTGCTGCGGAGGTTGCTGGTCGACGCGACGCCGAACTTGCATCATACGGTCGAGGAGCTGCTGGTGCGCGAAGCGTACGCGTATTGTTCGGACAATCAGGTGCACGCGGCACGCGCGCTCGGCGTGTCGCGCAACACGCTGCGGACGCTGTTGAAGAGGCACGGATTGCTCGCGGCCGGCGCGGCCGACGCGTTGCTCGGCTGGGCGGAAGAGGCGACCGGCTGACTCAGTCGCGGCGCGCCCGATGCATCCACGGTGGTTCGAACGAACCGGCCCAGATGCCGACTCGATCGTGTTGCGCGTCGTTCTGCTCTTGCTGGATGTACTTGTGGCCGACGCCGACCGTCAGCGCGTAGCCGTCGCGGACCATTTTGCCGGATAGGCTCAAGCGGCGGTCGAACGCGAGATATTCCGTCGGGTCTTTCGGCGCCGTCGTACCTTCGGGCAACAGCGCGCACGAGGCGACGATCCGCGATTTGCTGACGGCGAAGAGCGGCAAGCAAATGATCGGCTGATCGGCGATCAGCTGTTCGAGATGCCGCGTCGCGGCGCGCCCGCACGGATATTCGTTACCGTCGCGATCGAGGCACGTTTGGTCGGGCTCCATCGCGTCGATGCCGATGAGTTGCACCTCGATGCCGCGCACGAACAGCGTCTCACCGTCGATCGCGTTCGCCACCGACGGGCCGAGCAAACCGTCCGGCTGATCGCTGGGGTTGCGGAACTGATCGACGTTGTTGATCGCCGCCACGCCGATGATCAGCAGGGTCGCCAATACGACGCGCGCCCAGCCGAATTCGAACGTGCTGCCGTGCAGACGCTCGAGGATGTTGTCGAGCGGACCGTCGATCGCGCGCACGCCGTACACGATGATCGCTACGGTCAGCACGCCGAACGTGATCAACTCCGGCAGCTCGAAGTCCGACAACGTCGCGCCGCGCTGCACCGCCGACGACAACGTGAAGGCGATGCTGTTGCCGAAGAACACCGACCAATTGATCAGCAGGATCGAACTGCCGCTGCCGAATTTGAACATGCGATGGTTGTCGGGGTGGAAGATGTTCAACACCGGCGGATTCAGCGTGAAGATCTCCTGCACCGTGGCGAACGGCATGTGAGTTTCGGCGAGCACCTGGTCGAGCATCTTCAGGTGGTTCGACGTCATCCAGAACACGAACGCCGCGAAGCCGAGACTCGCGATCGGCAGGATCGACTTCGGCACTTGATACTCGCCGATGTAGATCGATTCGGACGTGACGTTGCCGGGCAGTTGGTTCAATCCCGCGAACAGCACCGTCAGGATCGTCCCGCCGATGCTCAACCAGAACATGAACGACAACGCGTCGATCGAGCGGATCACCGACGCCGCTTGAATGCTGAGCGGATGAACCTGCGGAACGCCGTCGTCGTGCGCCAATGCGCCGCGATCGACGTCGCTCATCGCGTCGCGGCCGCCGGCGTGCCCTGCAAGCGCGCGTCGATGAATTGTTGAATTTCGCGCAATGCGCGCCGGCCCTCCGGAATGAAGTCGGCGAACATCGGAAACACGTGCGGCATCCGGTGCCACACTGTCACCGTCGCGTCGACGCCGTGCGATTGCGCGCGCTTCACCAACCGGCGCGAATCGTCGAGCAGGATCTCGGTCGACCCAACGTGGACGGAGAGGGGCGGCAAGCCGGTCAGATCGGCGAACAGCGGCGACACGTCGGGGTCGGCGGGCTCGTGGTGCGGCGCGTACATGCGCGCGGCATCGTCGATGCGGTGTGCCGGCAGCATCGGGTCGCGTCTCTCGTTCGAGCGCATCGACGCGCCGCTGCCGGTCAGATCGGTCCACGGCGACAGCAACACGCCGCCGCTCGGCAACGGCAGGCCGCGGTCGCGCGCGCGAAGCAGCGTCACCAATGCGAGATTGCCGCCGGCCGAATCGCCGGCGATCACGATCGAGCCGGGATCGATCGCGCGCGCGAGCAACGCGCGATACGCGTGTAGCGCGTCGTCCGGCGCGGCGGGGTAGACGTGTTCGGGCGCGAGCCGGTAGTCGATCACCGCGACGTCGCAGTTCGTCAATGTCGCGAGGCGCGCCGCGATGCCGCGGTAGACGCGCGGCGAGCCGACGAAATAGCCGCCGCCGTGGCAGTAGAAGATGACGCCGCGTCGAGCGCCGTGTACGCGCGTCCATTCGGTCGCGACGCCGTTCAGTTCGTCGGCGTGGCGCGACAACGTCTGCGGCAGCTTGCGCCGATCGCCGAGGCGATCCATGCGGCTTCGGGTCGACGCGATGACGTCGGGCGTCAGCACGAGGTTCGAGAGTCGGCGTTTGCTCGCGACGCGAATGACCGCGTTCAAGACGTGTCCGCGCAGGCTTGCCATGGAGATCTCTTAACTTCGGCTCTTGCGATGGGGCGCGGCGAATCTAACGGACTCGCGGCCGAAGTCCAACCGCCTTGTTCGCGGCGGTCGGCGTTTGTTAGCCTGCGACGCTCTTCACTCGAATACGGCTGGGGTAGACATGAAACTCGGACTCATCGCCGGTTACTCCGGCAAGAAGATCAGCATTCCGATCGACGCGATCAAGCACGCCGAGTCGCTCGGCTACGAGTCGGTGTGGACCTCCGAAGCGTACGGCTCCGACGCCGTGACGCCGGCGGCTTGGATGCTCGCGCACACGTCGAAGATCAAGGTCGGCACCGCGATCATGCAGATGCCGGGCCGGACGCCCGCGATGGCGGCGATGACCGCGATGACGTTGTCGCAGCTGTCGAACAATCGCTTCATCGTCGGGCTCGGCGCGTCGGGCCCGCAGGTCGTCGAAGGCTGGCACGGCGTGCCGTACGGCAAGCCGGTGACGCGCCTCAAGGAATACATCCAGATCATGAAGAAGATCTTCGCGCGCGAAGACGTGCTGACCTTCGAGGGCAAGGAGTATCAGATCCCGTATCACGGCCCGGGTGCCACGAATCTCGGCCGGCCGCTGAAGAGCATCATGCAGATGGAAGAGAAGATTCCGATCTACGCCGCGACGCTGACGCCGGCCGGCGTGCAAGCCGCCGCGGAAGTGGCCGACGGCTTCTTCCCCATTTGGATGGATCCCGACAAATACAGCGTGTTCAAGGATCCGATCGAGAAAGGCCTGAAAGCGGCCGGTGGGGGCAAGTCGCTGAAGGACTTCGACGTTGCGCCGTTCGTCACCGTCATCGTCGCCGACGACGTGAAGCAGGCGATGATGCCGATCCGCGGCAATATGGCGCTGTACATCGGCGGCATGGGCGCGCGCGGCAAGAACTTCTACAACGACTACGCGAAGCGGCTCGGCTTCGAGGGCGCCGCCGAGAAGATCCAGGACATGTATCTGTCCGGCAAGAAGGACGAAGCGATGGCGACGGTGCCGGAAGAGTTGATCGACGCCTGTCACCTGGTCGGTCCGGCCGCGCGCATCAAGGATCGCCTGCAGCGCTGGAAGGCCGCCGCGAAGCAGGGCCACGTCGGCTCGATGTTGATCGGCAGCGGTCAGCCGAAGGCGCTCGAGCTGATCGCCGAGGCGATGCTCTGACGGATCCGGCCGAAGCGAACGCCCACCGTTCGGTGCGTTCGCTTCGCCGGAGTTGTCTCGATGCTATCTCTACTTAATCCATAGAGATTATGTATTTGAAACTATATGCGTATAACTATCTATTCCTTCTGGCGGGGTGAGCCGCTCGTTAGGATTCGCACCGTTCGGCCGTGAACGGATTCGACATCGAACGAGCGACCACGACCAACAGGTAGATAGACAACAAGCAGCGATACCGACCGGACCACCGGAGGCGTCCTCGATCAAAGGAGACACCTCATGGAGATCCGTTACGGAACGACGCGCCGCTCGCGCGACGCGCGTCGTTTCAAAGGCGCCGTCGGCATCCGCTTGCTCATGCTCGCCGCGATCGGCCTAGCCGCGCAGATCTGGACGACGCGCGCCTCCGCCGATGATCAGGCGGACGCGACCGCATCACACGTCGAACAGGCACAAGTCGAAACAATCACGGTGACGGCGCGACGCCGCGTCGAGGATTCGCAGGATGTGCCGATCCCGATTGCCAGCTTGAGCGGCAAGGAATGGGACGAGACCGGCCAGGTTCGCCTCGAAGACCTCAACCAGCACCTGCCGAGCACGAACGTACAATTCGCGAACCCGCGGCAGACCAGCATCGCGGTGCGTGGGCTCGGCAACAACCCCGCGAACGACGCGCTCGAATCGAGCGTCGGGGTCTACATCGACGACGTGTATCTCGGTCGTCCCGGTATGGCCAACCAGGACCTGTTCGACGTCGATCAGATCTCGTTGTTGCGCGGTCCGCAGGGCACGCTGTACGGCAAGAACACGACCGCGGGCGTGCTGAATATCGTCACGCGCCCGGCGAGCTTCACGCCCGAAGGTTCCGTCGAAGCGACCGCCGGCAAATACGGCGATGCGTCCTATTATCAACTGCGTTCGTCGATCTCGGGCCCGTTGGTCGAGGACCAACTCGCCGGTCGTATCGCGTTTTCGAAGACGATGCGTGACGGCTTCCTGGACGACGTCACCGACGGTCGCAACCTGAACGAGGCCGACCGGCAGGGCGAGCGCGGCGAACTGCTGTACACGCCTAACGAATCGCTGAAGGTGCGGGTCATCGGCGACTACAGCGAGGAGAATTCCAACTGCTGCGCATCGGTGCTTTACAACCCGGGGCCGGCCGGCGGGGCGCTGTTCTATTCGAAGGTCGCTGCGGCCGGCGGCAATGTCGCGTACGACCCCGACTATCAAAAGGTGACGATCGACACCAAGCAGCACATGAAAGTGCGGCAAGGCGGCGGATCGGTGCAGGTCGATTATTCGTTCGCCGACTACGACCTCACGTCGATCACCGCGTATCGTGGCTGGAACTTCTGGCCGACGAACGACGGCGACAGCATCTCCATACCCGCGGTCATCAACGCAGGCCAGCACGTCGACGATTCGCAGTGGAGTCAGGAGCTGCGGCTCGCCTCCGCAGCCGGCGGTCCGGTCGATTGGGTGGTCGGTCTCTATTACTTCTATCAGACGCAAGACAACTCGAGCTACGCGCAATACGGTCCCGACGCCGGCGCGTATCTCGGCCGCGTGGTGCTCAACAACGGCTATTCGCTGTCGCATCAGGATCTGAACACCGATAGCTATTCCGGGTTCGCTCAGGGCACTTGGCACGTCACCGATCGGCTCGATCTCACGGCCGGGATTCGGCAGACGTACGAGCGCAAGACCGCGCGCGTGATTCGCGACGTTGCGACCGGCAATCCCGTGATCGGAAACGCGTTCCCGGCATACGACTCGGGCACGCTCGACGTCAGCACGACGCGACCGTCCGGGCTCGTCAGCGCGAGCTACAAGTTGACCGACGACGTGCTCGTATATTCGTCGTTGTCGTCCGGCGCGAAGGCGGGCGGCATCAATCCGATCGTGCCGGCCGCCGGGCTCGGCACCGACTCGCTGTTCATCGATCCGGAAAAGGCGAAGGACGCAGAACTCGGCGTCAAGACGACGCTGTTCGAACGCCGCCTGCAACTCAACGCGAACGTTTTCTGGACGGACGTCGAGGACTATCAGGCGACGTTGCTGGTGCAGACGACGCCCGGCGTGTTCTCGCAGGTGTTGTCGAACATCGGCAAGGTGCAGACGCGCGGGTGGGAGCTCGAAGCGACTGCGATTCCGCTCGAAGGTTTGTCGGTTTCGTTGACCGGTTCGTTCAACGACGCGACGTACGAGTCGTACAAGAACGCGCCGTGTCCGGCGGAGTCGGCGTTATCCGGCCAAACCGTGTGCAACCTGACCGGCAATCCGGTGGTCGGCGCGCCGCGCTGGGTCGCGAATCCGAGCGTGGCGTACGAACACGCGATCGGTCACGGCCTGACGCTGCACACGGCGTGGGACTACGCGTGGCGCTCCGACTTTTTCGGCGCGCCGGACAATTCCGTGTACGCGAAGATCGATTCGTACGGCGTGTTGAACGCGCGGCTCGGTGTGTCCGGCGAGTTCCAGAAGACGTCGTGGGATCTGACGTTCTGGGCGCAGAACCTGCTCGATCAGGCGTACGTCGTAGGCGGCCTCGGCGCGGGCAACTACGGGTCGTATTTCGAATATCCCGGCCAACCGCGCTCGTATGGCGCGACGTTGCGGATGGGATTGCTGTGACGCACCGCTTCAAGGTCGCCCCGCAGTCCGAAATCTATCAATCGGCGCTGCACGTATTACCTGCGCGTGATCGAGATTCCGACGCCGCGTTGGTCGACGATTGTCGCCGTGAAGCGCGGCGAAGCCGTACCGGCCGGCGTACCGGAAACGATTCAGGAACGCGGCTGGTCATCGCCGATCTGGTACGCGCCGAAGAACAAAGGACCGACGTGACCCAACGAACGTATTGAGTTGCGATGAACGAACGAAACAAATCGATCGAAGCAGGCGGTGACCGACAGCGCGCCGACGAGCCGGACGACGTGCTGGGGCAAATTGCCACGCTGATCCGACACCTGCGGTACGGCACGATCGAGATCGTCGTGCACGACGGTCGGGTCGTGCAGATTCAGCGCAAGGAGCGGTTTCGCTTTCCGAACGAAGGCGCGGAGTCCGATCGGAGTTCGAACGAGTGACGACTGGTTGCTCGGTGAGCCGCGCGTCGATTGTGATCGGCCCGGATGCGGGATCGCGCCGCGCGGGTGCGCCCGAAGACGATTTCGCCGTGATCGAGCGCGTGCCGATCGTCTGCCAACTATGGAGCGACGCGTTTCGCGTCGCGTTCGGCGTGGTCGATGCGCTTCTGCTGACCGCGCTTCGCGATTCGGATTGGACAGTTTCGGATAGGACAGTGTTGTCGAAGGAGGTACGAACAGATGCCGATCGCCGCAATCAACGCCCGCAATCAATTCGCGGGAACGGTCGTCGAGATCATTCGCGGTCCGGTGCTCTCGGAGGTCGACGTTGAAACGGCCGCCGGTATCGTGACGTCCGTGATCACGACCCGATCGATCGATGCATTGGATCTGAAGCTCGGGGCGGAGGTGCTCGCGATATTCAAGTCCACCGAAGTCATGATCGCGAAGGTCTGACTTTCGTCTGACGCAGCGGAACGGTCGGCGCGATGTGCCTCGTCATCCACAAGCCGCGCGATGCGCGCATTCCCGAAGAGCTGCTCGCGTCGGCCGCCGAGTTCAACCCCGACGGTTTCGGGATTCTGTCGTTCGATGAATCGCGCGGCTTCGATCTGCGTCGTCGGTCGCGGACGAGCGCGGCCGAGTTGCTGCGACTGTACCGCGAGCGGCAATCGTTGGAGTGCGTGTTGCACCTGCGCTATCGAACGCGCGGCGCGATTTCACTCGACAACACGCAGCCGCTGCGTATCACCAACGACCTCTACATGGTGCACAACGGCACGATCGACCTCGATTTGCATGCGCCCGGACGGTCCGACACGTGGCATTTGATCGACGACTATCTGCGGCCGATCTTGCGGCGGCGCCCCGAATTGATCTACGACGCTGCGTTCGAACGGCTGATCCGCGCATGGACGGGCGAGCACAATCGTTTCGTTTTCATGGATGCGCGTCGTGGCGCGACGATCGTCGTGAACCGAGAGTCGGGCGTTGCCTGGAGCGGTCTTTGGCTCAGCAACTCGCGCTGGTTCGACACGACGCGGTTCGACGGATTTCGCGACCGCGCCGCGCCGGTGCCCGCGCGCCGCGACCTCGCCTTCCTGACTTGACCACGCAATGCCGGGCTTGCGGATCGGCGCAGGCCGTCGGCGCGAATCGATCATTTCTCCGAAAAGACCAGCGTGCGCAACTCGGTGCTGCGACGTGGTACGGCCGTTGGCGAGGCCGTCGGATCTTCGAACGCGGTATGGGCGGTTGCGCGCGCGGTGCCGCTCGTCCTCGAATCGAAGATCTTGAGCAGCAGAATTTCCGACGGCGCCATCTCCGGAAAGTAGAACCAGAGATGACGCGGGTTGTACTTCACCGCGTACGTCTCTCCAACCTTGTCCGGATAAACCAGATCGCTCGGTACCAGGTCGCCGAACGCGAGGGTTCGCGCATCGCACACCGCGAGCGGTGATTGTTCGACCGGCTGCCCGATCGGACGCCAGGCGTTCAGAATTGCAAAGCGTTTTTGCAGCCGTTGTTGCGCTTCCATGGGTGGCAAATGGTCGCGTACGCGACGCGGCCCGGAGACGAACGTCTGATCGTTGTGTACGGCGCGCACCGGTTCGCGTACGCCGGTACGGCCGTGGTTCGGCGTTCCGTCGCGCAACGTGTGGTCGAAAACGACGACCTTCTCCGCGCCCGTGACGCCTTTGATGAATTCTCCGGTTTCTCGGTAGTAGTTGTTGCGGATGGCCGCTGCGTCGTCGTAGTCCTCGACGGCCGATTCGTAGCGGTGCAACTCGAAGCCGGTTTTGTCGAGCGAGAATCCGCGCGCGTATTGCGGTAGACGACCGTTGCGGATGACGACGAGTCGGGGCTCGCGCAAACCGCTATAGCGGGGCACTCCCGGTGGCGGCTCGAACGTGTAGGACACCGGGCGTGTTCCGGTGTCGAGCAAATAGTTGAGCTCCGCTTCGACTGCGATTGCGGGCGCCTGCGGTCTCGTGGCGATTGCGGTGTCGGTATTCATGGGTGTCTCTCGCAAGATGGTCGGCATTTCACTGTTGGATCCACGGCAAGCCGTGGTGGCGCCATCCGCCGAGTTGGCCGCGGCGGCGCGCGTTGTCGAGTTCGCCTTCGAAGCCTTCCGCGATGTTGAATGCGTGTGCCCAACCGGCTTGCGTCGCTTGGGCCGCGGCAGCGGCCGAGCGTTTGCCGCTGCGACACAGGAACAGCACGACCGTCTCTTTCGAAACGCGCGCCTCGAGTTCGCGCAGGAAGTTCGGATTCGGAACCATGCCGACGCCGTAAGCCCACGGCGCGTGCAACGTGCCCGGCACATAGCCGACGAACAGGCGTTCCTCGGCGCTGCGCACGTCGATGATGATCGCGGCGAGCGACGCGAAGAGTTGCCACGCGTCGACCGGCGCGATCGAACCGGCATAGTCGAGCTGCATCTGCGCCGCGCGCCGACGCGCGTCGTTCAGAAGCGGGTTCTCGACGATCGCGCGCGCGTGCGCGTCGATTGCGACGGTCGGTGGTTCGACGGCGCGGCGCTGGCCGACGATGTGCAGAGTCATGGCGATGTCCCTCTCAACGTGTTGTCGTGAATTCATGGCCGGTAGACCGCTTCGTTCGGCAGGATCACGCCGACGTCCTTCGCGTATCGATCCCAGTCCGAGACGAGGCGACCGAGACGTTTCGGTTCCGCCGCGGACAGATCGCGCGTTTCACCCGGGTCGCGCGCAAGATCGAACAGTTGCCAGTCGCCGTCGAAGAGATGGACGGCCTTCCAGTCGCCGGCGCGCAGCGCACGGGCCCCGAAGAGTTCCCAGCCAACGGCTTCGCTGGGGGGATGGACCCGCTCGGTGTTCTGCGCGAGATACGGAACCCACGAAGTGCCGCGGACCGGTCGCACGGTGCGGCCTTCGAACGTCGACGTCGGCGGCGGCAACCCCGCGAGCTCGACCAACGTCGGCAGCACGTCGGCAACGGTGCCGAAGACGGGACTGATCGCGCGTTGCCGTTTGAGTCCCGCGAATTCGATGAACGCCGGCACGCGCGTGCCGCCTTCGGTGGTGTATGCCTTGTAGAGCCACGACGGCGCTGTGGCCGCTTGCGCCCAGCCGGGACCGTAGCTGAGGTACGACGACGCGGCCCCAAGGTTGTCCAGGCGATTGTCCGCCGCGTCGACCAACGCTCGCATGCGCGGGATCGTGCCGGCGCGCAGATCGATGCCTTCGGCGCCGTTGTCTGCCATGAACACGATGACCGTGTTGTCGAATTGATTCGTCCGTCTCAGATAGTCGACGACGCGCCCGACGTTTCGATCGAGCCGGTCGACCATCGCCGCGTAGATCTCCATCAGGCGGGCTTGTTCGGCGCGCTGCTCCGCCGACAACTCGTTCCACGCGCCGCTCTTCAGCGTCGGTGCGTGGGCAATGACCGAGGGATCGAGAAGGCCCAACTCTACTTGGCGGCGCAGGCGCGCCTCGCGCAGCTCATCGAAGCCGCGGTCGTATCGCCCGTGATATTTCGCGATGTCCGATGTCGGCGCTTGCATCGGCCAATGCGGCGCGGTGAACGCGAGGTACGCGAAGAACGGTTTGCCGTTCCCCGCGGATTCGCTCATGAAACGCAGCAATTCGTCGGTGAACGAATCGCTCGAATAAAAGTCGGCGGGGAGCGCGTCGAGCGTCTTGCCGTCGCGCCGATAGGTGTAGCCGCCTTTCGAAGGGTCGGTCGACAGGCCCAATCCGAAATGATTGTGGCCGCCCTGCAGCAACGCGAAGCTGTGCTCGAAGCCGCGTTGCGACGGATCGGTTTCGGGCGTCGTACCGAGATGCCACTTGCCCGACATGATGGTCGTGTATCCGGCGTCGCGGAGGCGTTCCGGCAGCGGCGCAATGTCGGGTCGCAGGTAGCCTTCGAAACCCGGTTGGCCTTTTTGATTCGGCGCGAGGAGTTCCGCCATGCTGCCGAGCCCGGCGACGTGGTTGTCGCTGCCGGACATCAACATCGAGCGGGTCGGCGAGCAGGTCGGCGCCGAGTGAAATCCGGTGAGTCGCAATCCCGAATATGCGAGCGCGTCGAGATTCGGCGTATCAATCTCGCCGCCGAATGCGCCGACGTCCGAAAACCCCAAATCGTCGGCGACGATGACGAGGAAGTTCGGCCGTGCATCGGCAGCGTTCGCGGACGTGACCACTGCGAGTAGGCCCGATAGGGCGAGGTACGCGCGTCTCGTCTTCATTCTCATCGAACGGCTCCACAACCACGTTGGAGCGAGATTCGATCAGATAATTACGATCAAGTCAGTAAACTTGATCGAATTACTATAGATAAAACGGAAACGAGTCATTCGAGGGGTTCGAACGACCGCTGGCTACGCTCGCTTGCGGGCCGTGGACTTGCGCTTGCGGGCCGTGGGTTTTTCGACGATGTCCGCGATGGTTCGATGTTCGAGGATTTCCGCGGTCGCGTCGCGTACCTCCAGCAACACGCGACGAATGGAGCACGTCTCCGCATCGACGCAGTCGTCACACTTGCGATAGGCCATGCGGCTCGCGCACGGTGAGAGCGCGAGCGGTCCATCGATGGTCCGAATCACTTCCGCGAGTTCGATCTCCGTGGCGGGTCGCCCCAACGTGTACCCACCGAGTTTGCCGCGCGTGCTGTGCACGAGGCCGCGCCGCTTCAAGTCGAGCAGGATCTGCTCGAGAAATTTGCGGGGTACCTGCGCCGCGTCGGCGATCTCGGCGATTTGCGTTTGTTCACCGGGTGCCAGTTGGGCGAGCGCGGTCAACGCGCGCAGTGCATACCGGGCCTTTTGAGAGAGCATCGGAGTCCGCTTCCGTATACGAGACGCCGTATCTTGGGTGCTTTGTCCGTTCGGTCAAGCCTCTCGCGTTTTCGTCTAAGTACCGTCCCCGCGCATAACTAAATTCCTAAAAGACTATAGACGTAGTAGAGATAGTCGCGTAAAAAGCACGCCGTTTGACGGCGATGATGGACATGACCGAGTTCCGCGAAGGGGAATTCAATTGAGTTCGACAGAGCAGCGGGCGCGGCGGGCGGGGCCGGGTGCGACGTCGGCGGATGGGAAATCGGCGCACGAGCGGCTCGCCGGCCTCATCGCGGACCTGCGCTACGGCACTGTCGAAGTCACGGTCCACGACGGCCGCATCGTGCAGATCGAACGCAGGGAAAAGATTCGCTTGCGAGCTGAATCCGCGGCTGGAACGGCGCGATAGATCCGATCGATTCGCAACGGCCGCCACCATCGAAGGTTGAAGAATCGAAGTCCGAAGAATCCACGGCGCATCCGTGCGTCGTTTCAATGACTGACAAGGGGTATTCAAGATGAGATTGCAACGATTGCTGGCGATCGGGATCGGGGGTCTCGCGGCGACGCTCGCCGTGCCGACCGTCGCAGCCGACGCCGAGACCGACGCGAAGATCAAAGCGCTCGAGGAGCAAGTCGAAGCGCTGCGCACGCAGGTCCAAGACCTGAAGGTCGGAACGGCGAGCAAGTTCGTCGAAGCGGAAAAGCAGATCCAGGCCGAGACGATCACGATGACGAACGGCCGACCGACGATCACGACGGCCGATGGAGACTTCTCCGTGTCGCTCCGCTCGCTCGTACAGTTCGACGGCGGCTACTACGACCAGGACAACCGGCCGCCGGCGGCGCCGAAGCTGTCGAACGGTACGAACTTCCGGCGAGACCGCTTCGGGATCGAAGGCAAGGTCTTCTCCGATTGGGAATACAGCTTCATCTACGACTTCGGCGGCAGCGGCGTCGAGGGTTCGACGATCACGTCGGCGTACATTCAATACGACGGTCTTCCCGCGTTGCTGCGCGTCGGGGCGTTCGCGCCTTATGCGAACTTCGAAGATAGCGCCGGCGCAGCGGATCTGTTGTTCCTCGAACGCGCGACGGTCACGGAAATCCAGCGGGGCCTCGCGGGCGGTGACGGTCGTTCCGCGATCAGCGTGGTGAAGGCGGGCGACCGGCTTTTCAGCTCGCTTGCGCTGACCGGCGGCCGCGCGAACCAGTCGGGCGTGTTGGACGAACAACAAGCGTTGCTCGGCAGAACGTCGTACCTGCTCGAATCGTCGCCGAATTCCAAGGTCGCGCTCGGCGTGAACGGGACGTGGATCTATCAGACTGCCAACGCGAATCCGCCGCCGGGTGTGCTGCTCAGCTTGGCGAACCCGACCGAACTGCGTGTCGACGACACCGGCACGAACGGCGCGCCGACGAACCTCATCACCACCGGCAACCTCAATGCGAACTCGCTGAAACAATGGGGTATCGACGGCGGCGCGAACTACAAGAGCCTGTACGTCGAAGGCGGTTACTACTCGTTCAACGTGGACCGTCGCAATGGGTTGCCCGACGCCGATTTCTACGGCTGGTACGTCGCTGCGTCGTGGATGCTAACGGGCGAGCAACGTCGCTATGACCCGTCGCGCGGTGCGTTCCGCAGTCCCGCCGTGCTGCACCCGGTCGGTTCGCCGGGTTGGCAAGGCGCGACCAACGGCGTGCCGATCAAGACCGGCTGGGGCGCATGGGAGCTCGCGGTGCGTTACTCGTTCATGGACCTGACCGATCACGAGTTCGATCCGGTGGCGGTGAACCGCATTCGCGGCGGCGAACAGGACATTTGGACGTTCGGCCTGAATTGGTACATCAACAACACGATCAAGGCGCAATTCAACTACCAATACGTCGACGTCGACCGCCTAACGGCGGCCGGCGCACGGCTCGGCCAAGATCTCGACCAGATATCGATGCGTTGGCAGTTCGCGTTCTGAACCGCCGAATCAACTTTCTTGAAATGGAGAATGTCATGAATCTCGCAAGGCGTTTTTTGCGTGCAATCGCGGTCGCGCTTGCCGCGGTCGCCGCGCTACAGAGCTCGGCGGCGGGGCAAGAGCTCACGCTATTGAACGTTTCGTACGATCCAACGCGCGAGCTATGGCGCGACATCAACGATCACTTCATCCCCGTCTACAAGGCGAAAGCCGGCGTCGACTTGACGATCAACCAATCGCACGGCGGCTCGAGCACGCAAGCGCGCGCGGTCATCGACGGCCTCGACGCGGACGTCGTGTCGCTCGCGTCGTACATCGATACGAATGCTATCGCGAAGCGCGGCCTGATCAAAAGCGGTTGGGTCGATCGGTTGCCGAACCGTTCGCTGCCGTATACGTCGACGATCGTGTTCGTCGTCCGCAAAGGCAACCCGTGGAAGATCGCCGATTGGCCGGATCTCGTGAAACCGGGCGTCGAAGTCGTGACGCCGAATCCGAAGACGTCCGGCAACGGCTATCTGACGTTCTTCAGCGCATGGGGTTCGGTCGTACTGCGCGGCGGCACCGAAGATCAGGCGAAAGCGTTCCTCGCGGATCTCTACAAGCACGTGCCGGTGCTCGACTCCGGCGCGCGCGGCGCGACGACGACGTTCGTACAGAAGCGCATCGGCGACGTGCATCTCGCGTGGGAGAACGAAGCGCGTTTGGAAGTGCAGGAAGCGAAGGGCGCGCTCGAGGTCGTCTATCCGCCGATCAGCATCCTCGCCGAGCCGTTCGTGGCGATCGTCGACGAGAACGTCGATCGCGCGAAAGGGCATCGCGCCGCGGCGGAAGCGTATCTGCAATACCTCTACACAGACGAAGGCCAGGAGATCATTGCGAAGCACTACTACCGCCCGTACAACGCCGCGGTTCTCAAGGCGCACGCGGCCGATTTCCCGAACATCGAACTCTTCCCGATCACGAAGATCGCACCGGGTTGGGAAGAAGCGCAAAAACGCTTCACCGGTGACGGCGGTCTGTTCGATACCTTTTACAAGCCGGGACAATGACGCCGCTCGAGCGGCGACGCGCGCCTTCGCGGCGGAGCTAAGAAACGAACCATGGCCAGCGTCAACCGGAGAGTGTTGCCCGGGTTTTCGTTAACGCTCGGGTACTCGGTGTTTTATCTGAGCATCTTGGTGCTCGTTCCGATCGCGGCGTGCTTCTTGAAAGCCGGCACGCTGACGCTCGACGATTTCGTGAGCGCCGTGTGGACCGATCGTGCGCGCGCCGCATACGCGCTCACGTTCGGCGCCGCATTCGTCGCGGCGATCGCGAACGTGATACTCGGCCTCTTGATCGCGTGGGTGTTGGTCCGATACGAGTTCCCGCTGAAGAAGCTGCTCGATTCGCTCGTCGATCTGCCGCTCGCATTGCCGACCGCCGTCGCGGGTCTCGTATACAGCGCGTTGTACGTGCCGACCGGTTGGCTCGGTCAATTCTTGGTACCGCTCGGAATCCAAGGCGCGTACACGCGGCTCGGCATCGTGCTCGTGCTGATCTTCGTCGGCTTGCCGTTCGTCGTGCGAACCGTGCAACCGATCCTCGACGATCTCGATGCGGAAACCGAAGACGCGAGCGCGTCGCTCGGCGGCACGCGCTGGCAGACGTTTCGTCACGTGATTCTGCCGTTGTTGTATCCGGCGATGGTCACGGGATTCGGTCTCGCGTTCGCGCGCGGCGTCGGCGAATACGGCGCTGTCGTCTTCGTCAGCGGCAACATGCCGTTCAAAACCGAGATCGCGCCGATCTTGATCGTCGCGCGCCTCGAGGAATTCGCGTACAGCGAAGCGACGGCGATCGCCGTGGTATTGCTGGTGCTGTCGTTCCTATCGTTGCTGCTGATCAACGTGGTGGAACGTTGGAGTACGCGCTATGAGCGCTGAGGGTACGTCGGTCAGGAACTCGCAGAACGATGCCGTTTGGGTGCGCAGAACGCTGACCGGCTTCGCGGTGCTCGTCATCGTCGTGCTCGTGATCATTCCGCTCGTCAACGTGTTCGCCCAAGCGTTGAGCGAAGGTTTCGGAACGTATTGGGACAACCTGTTTCACGATCACGACACGTTCGCGGCGATCAAGTTGACGATGATCGTCGCGCCGACCGCCTTGCTGCTGAACTTGATATTCGGCGTCACTGCAGCGTGGGCCATCGCGAAGTTCAGCTTTCCGGGACGCACGCTGCTGACGGCGTTGATCGATCTGCCGTTCTCCGTGTCGCCGGTCGTTGCCGGACTCATCTTCGTGCTGATCTTCGGATTGCAGGGTTATTTGGGTCCGTTCCTGCGTCGCGACGGGTATTCGGCGATGCCGTACGTGCTGTCGCTGCTCGCGGTCGCGTTGTACGTGTTGCTGTACCTCGGCCTTCGCCCGATCAATCCACTCGAGCTGCGCGGCTGGTGGCGGCATCCATGGTTGGCCACGCTGGTCGGCGGCGGACTGGTTTTCGCCGTCACGTTCGCACCGCAGATCTATTTCGAACTGTGGCCGCGCGACACGAGCTTGAAGATCATCTTCGCGACGCCGGGGCTGATCCTCGCGACCGCGTTCATCACGTTCCCGTTCGTCGCGCGCGAACTGATTCCGGTGATGGAGGCGATCGGCGTCGAGGAAGAGCTCGCCGCGGTGAGCCTCGGCGCGAACGGCTGGCAGGTCTTCTGGCAGATCACGGTGCCCAACATCAAATGGGGCCTCATCTACGGAATCATCCTGTGCAACGCGCGCGCGATGGGCGAATTCGGCGCCGTCTACGTCGTGTCGGGACACATCGCCGGCCTCACCGACACGATGCCGCTGCGCATCGAAAAACTCTTTCAGGAATACAACTTGCCCGGCTCGTTCGCGGTCGCTTCGCTGTTGACGCTCGTCGCGCTGCTCACGCTGCTCGCGAAGATCGGCGTCGATCGCGCGGAAGCCAACCGAATCAAGACGGCGACGGAAGGGACCAACGAGTTACGTTCATGAGCATCTCGATCGATCGGGTCTACAAAAAGTTCGGCAACTTCACGGCGCTCGACGGCGTCAGTCTCGACGTGCCGGACGGCACGTTGCTCGCGTTGCTCGGTCCGTCCGGCTCCGGCAAGACGACGCTGCTGCGGATCATCGCGGGGCTCGAGGTCGCCGACTCGGGGACGGTGATCAGCGACGGCGAGGACATCACGCAGCAGTCGGCGCGCCATCGCAAAGTCGGTTTCGTGTTCCAGCACTACGCGTTGTTTCGGCACATGACGGTCGCCGAGAACATCGCGTATGGACTCAAGGTGCGGAAGGCACCGCGCAAGCAGATTCGCGAGCGCGTCGACGAAATGCTGCACCTGATTCGACTCGAGACGTTGCAGAACCGGTATCCGGCGCAGTTGTCGGGCGGCCAACGACAGCGCGTGGCGTTGGCGCGCGCGCTCGCGGCGCAACCGAGCGTGCTGCTGCTCGACGAACCGTTCGGCGCGTTGGACGCGAAGGTGCGGCAGGAGCTTCGCCAGTGGATTCGTCGCCTCCACGACGAGATCCACGTGACGAGCATCTTCGTCACGCACGACCAGGAAGAGGCGTTCGAGGTCGCCGATCGCGTGGTCGTGATGAACCACGCGCGCATCGAGCAGATCGGCACGCCGCAGGACGTCTACAGCCACCCGGCAACGGCGTTCGTCTATCAATTCCTCGGCAACGTGACGACGTTCGGCGGGACGGTGCGCGACGCGTGGTTCCAACTCGGCCAGACGTCGACGTATCTACCGGTGACCGAGCCGGTGCGGAACGGTCCCGCGATCGCCTGCGTGCGCAATCACGACGTGAAGGTGTACACGCAGCCGAATTCGGCGGCGCCCATCGCGGCGCGCATCACACACGTGAACGCGGCGGGTTCGGTGGTGCGCGTCGAGCTCGAGCGGACCGACGACAAGAGCCGCATCGCGGCGGAACTCTGCAAGGACAACGGTGTACCGCCGTTGCAGCCGGGTGCGACGGCGTATGTCGAGTTGCGCAATGTTCGCGTCTTTCCCAGCGACGCGGCTCCGCCGCATCCGTCGCCGGCCGTGGATGCGACCCGACAACCGGTCGCCCGCGCGGTCGGCTGATTCGGCACACGAGAACTACAGCGACTCGACCAACGCCCACGCGCGCTCGGAACGCATCCGGCACGCGTCCTTGAAGCCAATCGCGGTTTCCGAACTCGCGTTGCCGTCCAGACCGCGTTTGTATACGCCTTGAATGATCGCGGCCGAGCGGAACAGGTTGTAGACGACGTAGAAGTTCCAGTTCTCGATCGCACCGCGGCCGGCAAAACGGCAGTAGTCGTCGATGAACTCCTTCTCCGACGGCACGCCGAAGTTCGCGAGATCCGGTCGCGCGAGGCCTGCGGTCGTGTACGAGTCCGAGTGATAGTCCATGCAGACGTAGCCCAAATCCGCGAGCGGGTGGCCGAGCGTCGACAACTCCCAGTCGAGCACGGCGGCGACGCGCGGTTCGGTCGGGTGGATCAAGACATTGCCCAGTCGGTAGTCGCCGTGCACCACGACCGTCTCGTCAGCTTGCGGCGTGTGTTCGGGCAACCATCTCATCAGGTTATCCATCGCTGTGATCGATTCGGTCTGCGACGCGACGTACTGCTTGCTCCAACGGGTGATCTGTCGCGTGTAGTAGTTGCCGGGCCGGCCGAAGTCTTCGAGGCCGACGGCGCGATAATCGACTGTGTGCAATGCGGCGAGCACGCGCGCGAGATCGCGGTACACGGCGCGACGTTCGGGGTTTTTCAGCGACGGCAGCAGGAGATCGGTGAACACGCGGCCTTCGACTTTCTCCATCACGTAGAACTTCGTGCCGATCACCGCCGTGTCTTCGCATAGCGCATACATCTTCGGCACCGGTACGTCGGAGTCGCGCAGCGCGTGCATCACGCGATATTCGCGATCGACTTGGTGCGCCGACGGCAGCAATTCGCCGGGCGGTTGTTTGCGCATCACGCATTCGTGCGAGCCGGCGCGCAGCGCGAACGTCGGATTGCTCTGGCCGCCCTCGAACTGGCGTACCTGCAGGCCGCCTTGATACCCGTCGACATGCGTCGCCAGGTAGCGATCGAGCGCGCGCTCGTCGAAGCGATGCGCGTCGCGCACGGCTGTCAATTGCGGTGTGTCGGCCATCGCTGGTCCTCGCGAACGAGTGCGCGTCGTCGACGCGCGCAGCGCGCAAGGATACGGCTTGATTCTGCTCGCCGCAAAATGAGAGGCTTGACGGCCTTCTGCGGCAAATTCCGCTTTTTTTCTGCGTCTTCGATCGGTCAATCGGGGGGAAACGATGCCAGTAACCAAGCGAATGGCGGTGACGCTGCCCGCGAGTCCGTTCATCAAGGACACCGTCGAACGCGTCAAATGGGCCGAAGCGAACGGCTACACCGATGCGTGGTTCGGCGACGGCGGAGCACCGGACGCGCTCACGACGACGGCAGCGCTCGCGCACCATGTGAAGACGTTGAGAATCGGGGTCGCCGTGACGCCCGTGTACACGCGTACTCCAGCCGTGCTAGCGGCGACCGCGAACGCGCTCGGGCAGTTGCTACCGGGCCGCTTCGTGATGGGGCTCGGCTCGTCGAGCCAAACGATGATGACGGGTTGGCACGGCATTCCCCTCGACAAACCCGTTACTCGTGTGAGAGAGACCACGATCATGGTTCGGTCGATGCTGAAGGGTGAGAAGTCCGAATTCGACCTCGAGACGATGAAGAGCCACGGCTATCGGCAGTATCCGATGGAGAACCCGCCGCCGATCTACGTCGCGGCGTTGCGCTCGAACATGATCGAGATGGCCGCCGCAGTCGGCGACGGGGTGATCTTCAACCTATGGCCGAAGCGTGCGCTGCCGAAAATGATCGAGCACGTGAAGATCGGCGCCAAGAAGGCAGGCAAGGATTGGCGGGAGATCGAGATCGTCAACCGCGCGATGGTGCTCGTCACCGACGACAAGGCCGAGGCGCGCAACCGCTTCCGTGCCGCGTTCGCGCCGTACTACGCGACGCCGGTGTACAACAGGTTTCTCGCGTGGGCCGGCTACCAAGAGGCAGCCGACACGATCAACGAAGGATGGGCAGCGAAGGATCGCGCCAAGACCGGCGGCGCATTGACCGATGCGCTCATCGACGAGATTGCGATCATCGGCAACGAAGCCGAATGCCGCGCGCGCATCAAGGAAGACGCGGCGGGCGGCATCCACACGCACATCATCGCGCCGCTCGCGGGGTCGAGCGCCGCGGAGGCGATGCGCACGTTCAAGGCGTTCACGCCGCACAACTTCTCGTTCTGACGACAGTGGGAGGCGTCATGGACTATCGCAAGATCATCGTCGACGTGCCCAAGCCGAAGGTGCAGCGCATCACGCTGAATCGTCCGGAGAAACGCAATCCGCTGTCGAACGAACTGCGCGGCGAGTTGTTCCATGCGCTCGAGCGCGCAGACAACGACGATGCGATCGCGGTGACGATCATCCGCGGCGCCGGCGAGTGCTTCTCTGCGGGCTACGATCTGAAGTCGAACGTCGCTGAAGGCCAACCGTTTCACACGGCTGGCGGCATCGGCAATTGGCCGCGCCACGTCGTCGAAGGATTCTTCCGCATGTGGGACCTCGCGAAGCCCGTCATCGCGCAGGTGCACGGCTACTGCCTCGCCGGTGGGACCGAGCTCGCGACCGCGTGTGATCTCGTCTACGTCGCCGAAGACGCAAAGATCGGCTACCCGGTCGTGCGCGCGATCAGTCCGCCGGACAATCAATTCTATCCCTGGATCGTCGGGCTACGGCGCGCGATGGAGTTGATGCTGACGGGCGACTCGATGACGGGTCTCGAAGCCGTCGACTGCGGATTCGCGAATCGCGCGTTTCCGAAAGACGAGCTGGACGCGCGTGTGCTCGACATCGCCGAGCGCGTCGCGAAAGTGCCGTCCGACCTCCAACAATTCAACAAGCGCGCCGTGCACCGGCAAATGGACGCGATGGGTATTCGCGCGGGTATCCGCGCCGGCACCGAGATGCAGGCGCTTGCGACGTACACGCGCTCGACTCAGGCGCATATGGCGGAGCTACGCAAGGGATTGACCGAGGCGCTGACGAAGCGCGATCGCGAATTCGGCGACTACCGCACGACGAAGAAATGAGGCCGTTGCCGATCGCCGCGATCGGCAACGTGCGAAGGCGGTGCGAGGTCCTTAGGCCTGACGCAACGCCGCGATGCGCGCATCGAGCGGCGGGTGCGACGCGAAGAGCGCCGCCAGACCTTGCCGCATGCCGCTCGAGATGCCGAACGCGACGAGCGTGTCCGGCATCGTCTCCGGCATTTGCGTCGCGACTTTCAGCCGTTCGAGCGCGCCGATCATGTTGTTCCTGCCTGCGAGCTGGGCGCCGGCCGCATCGGCGCGGAACTCGCGATACCGCGAGAACCACATGACGATCATCGTGGCGCCGATGCCGAGCACGACCTGCGCGATCATCGTGACCACGAACGAACCGATGCCGCTGCCGTTCTCGCTGCGGAAAACCGCGCGATCGACGATCGTGCCGATGATGCGCGCGAAGAAAATCACGAACGTGTTCACGACCCCTTGGATCAACGTCAGCGTCACCATGTCGCCGTTCGCGACGTGGCCGATCTCGTGACCGAGCACGGCGCGCACTTCGTCGGGCCGCATGTTCGCGAGCAGGCCGGTGCTGACCGCGACGAGCGCGTGGTTCTTGCTCGCGCCGGTGGCAAACGCGTTTGGCTGCGGCGAGTCGAACACGGCGACCTCCGGCATTCC
>Ga0335084_10001397_pt1 | contig 22518 bp, 24 predicted proteins | sample Lox_Sample_44_FD_206721 | JGI IMG/M metagenome (GOLD analysis project Ga0335084, IMG submission 206721) | Soil microbial communities from Loxahatchee National Wildlife Refuge, Florida, United States - Lox_Sample_4.4 | ecosystem: Environmental > Terrestrial > Soil > Wetlands | place: USA...
CGCGCCGGACGCTCCCGCCGCGCCCCCGCCGCTCCGCCCGTCCGCGCGCGTGCAGCTCGCCGCCGTGTTCCGCAAGGAGGTCCAGCAGACCGTCCGCGACCGGCGGATCATGTTCCTCCTGATCGTCGCCCCCCTCATCCAGACCATCGTCTTCGGCTACGCGGTCGACTTCGAGGTGGACCTCGTCCCCACCGTGGTGGCCGACGCCGACCGGACGGCGGAGTCGCGGGGCGACGCGCGCCGGCTGCTCGCCGACGGGACCCTCCTCCGGGCGGGGAGCGCCACCGCGGCCGAGCCGGCGGCCGGGCCGGCCATCGACGAGGGCGGCGCCGGCGCGGCGCTGGTGATCCCTCCGGGGGCGACGCGGGACCGCCTCTCCGGCCGGGGCGAGCGCCTCCAGGTGGTGCTCGACGGCAGCGATCCCAATCGCACCACGGTCACCGGCGCCGCCGCCTCGCGCTACTTCGGCGACCTGGGCGAGCGGCTCGCCCGGGAGCGGCTCGCCACCGCCGGCCGGGCGCCCCCCGCCCAGCTGGTCCTCGTGCCGCGGGTGGCCTTCAACCCCCGGCTGAAGACGCCGCCCTTCATGGTGCCGGGCATCGCCGCCATGCTCCTCGTGATCGTGACCGCCTTCACCTCGGCGATGGGGTTGGCGCGCGAGCGGGAGATGGGGACCCTGGAGCAGGTGCTGGTGACGCCCATCCGACCGCTGCTCCTCCTGGTGGGCAAGATGGCCCCGTTCGTGGTGATCGGCCTGTTCGACGTGACCCTGCTGGTGGCGGCCGGCACCTGGCTCTTCGAGGTCCCGATCCGCGGGAGCCTGGGGCTCTTCTACCTGGGGACGGCGCTCTACCTGGTCTCGACGCTCGGGATGGGGCTCCTCATCTCCACCGTCTCCGCCAGTCAGCAGCAGGCGTTCCTCGGGGCCTTCCTCTTCACCATCCCGGCGGTGCTCCTCTCCGGGCTGATGACGCCGATCCGGGCCATGCCCGGCTGGCTCCAGCCCATCACCTGGGTGAACCCCATCCGCTGGTTCGCCGAGATCTCGCGCGGGATCCTGCTCCGCGGCAGCGGCCTGGCCGAGCTCTGGCTCCCGTTCCTCGCCCTGGCGGTGATCGGGGTGGCCATCCTCACCAGCGCCACCCTCCGGTTCCACCGCCGCATCGCCTGATCACCTGCTACATTGCCGCCCCGCATGACCCCGGTCGTCCGGATCCGCGGGCTGGAGAAACGCTACGGCGCCCTGTCCGCGCTCGGGGGCGTGGACCTGGACATCTCGCCGGGGGAGATCTTCGCCCTGCTCGGGCCGAACGGGGCGGGCAAGACCACCCTCATCTCCATCGTGGCCGGCCTGGTGCGGGCCACCGCCGGGACGGTGAGCGTCCTGGGCAAGGACGTGGTCCGGGACTACCGCGAGACCCGCCGGGCGATCGGGCTCGTCCCGCAGGAGATCAACTTCGACCCCTTCTTCACGGTCGAGGAGACCCTCCGCATCCAGGCGGGCTACTTCGGGGTCCGCCTCTCCGAGGCCCGGCTGGTCGAGCTCCTCGACGCGCTCGACCTGGCCGCCAAGCGAAAGGTGAACAGCCGGGCCCTCTCCGGGGGGATGAAGCGCCGGCTGCTCATCGGCAAGGCCCTGGTCCACGAGCCGAGGGTCCTCTTCCTCGACGAGCCCACCGCCGGGGTGGACGTGGAGCTGCGCCGCTCCCTCTGGAGCTACGTGCGCGGCCTCCGCGATCGCGGGACCACCGTGGTCCTCACCACGCACTACCTCGAGGAGGCGGAGGAGCTGGCCGACCGGATCGGCGTCATCGACCGCGGCCGGCTCCTGGTCCTGGAGCGGACCGAGGAGCTGCTCCGGCGCCACGGAGCGAAGACCCTGCGCCTGGCGCTGGCCCGGCCGGTGTCGGAGCCGCCCGCCTCGCTCGCCGTCCTGGGGGCGACGGTGGAGGACGGCGGCGGGGCGATCTCGGTGGAGGTCTCGGCCGGCGGCTCGTTCGGCGAGGTGCTGGCGGCGGCCTCCGCGGCCGGCCTGGTGGTCCGGGACGTCGAGACGCGCCGGACCACCCTGGAGGACGTGTTCGTGCGCCTCCTGGCCGCCGACCACGCCCGGGGGGAGGGGCGGTGATCTCGCTCGGGCTCAGGACCCTGCTGGTCAAGGAGATCCGGCGCTTCATGCGCGTGCCCGGGCAGACCCTGGCCGCGCCCCTCGTCACCACCACCCTCTACTTCGTGGTCTTCGGCTACTCGCTCGGGAGCCGCCTCCGCGAGGTGGAGGGCGTCCCCTACGCCCGCTTCATCGTGCCGGGCCTGGTCGCCCTGGGAGTGGTCACCAACGCCTACCTCAACACCGCCTCCTCCCTGTTCGTGATGAAGCTCCAGGGGACGGTGGTGGACCTCCTGGTCTCGCCCCTCTCCCACGGCGAGGTGCTGGCCGGCTTCCTCGGGGCGGGCGTGGTCCGCGGCCTGCTCGTCGGCGCGATCATGTGGGCGGTGGCCGGGGTCTTCGGCGGGTTCGAGCTCGCCCATCCCCTCCTCGCGGTCGCCCTCCTCGCCCTGGCGGCGATCGCCTTCTCGGCGCTCGGGTTCGTCACCGCGGTCTGGGCCCGGACCTTCGAGCAGGTGAACTTCTTCCCGACCTTCTTCATCACCCCGCTCACCTTCCTCGGCGGGGTCTTCTACTCGACCTCGATGCTCCCCCCGGCGCTGCGGTGGCTCACCTCGCTCAACCCGGTGTTCTACATGGTCGACGCCCTGCGCTACGGCATGCTCGGGATCTCCGACGCCTCCCCGGCGGCGGGCGCGGGCATGCTCCTCCTCCTCGCCGCCGGGTCGGTGGGTGTCGCACACGCGCTGCTGAGGTCGGGCTACCGCCTCCGCGGCTGACTCCAGCGTCAGCCGTCTGGCCCGCGCGGGGTGGGCGCCCGGACGCTCGCCACCCGCATCCGGCGGGCGATGGCCGCGGCCGCCCCGGCCGGCCAACTTCGGGATCGAATTTGTCCCGGGTTGGGTTTATGCTACGCCCCCTCGAATCAGGGTACTTGCCTAACCCTCACGCCTCACGGAGGTCTGTCCAAATGCGTCGTATGTCCGTCGTCCTGCTCGTCGCGCTGGCCGTGGCGGGATGCAAGAAGCCGGAGCCCGCGAAGCAGGAAGCGGCGGTCCCGGGCCAGGCGCCGGCGGCCGAGGCCGCCCCCTCGGCCTCGATCAAGGGCAAGGTGGTGGAGCGGCTGGACGCCCCGCCGTACAGCTACCTGAAGCTGGCGACGGACAAGGGCGAGACCTGGGCGGCCGTCCCCAAGACCGAGGTGGCCGTCGGCGCCGACGTGACGGTGACCGGCGCCATGCCGATGAACGGCTTCGAGTCGAAGACCCTGAAGCGGAAGTTCGACGTGGTCTACTTCGGCACGATCGGCGGCGAGGCCCCGGCCCCGGCCGGCGCGCCCGGTGCGCCCGCGATGGGAGCGATGGGCGGCGCCAGCCCGGCCAGCATGGCGGAGGCCCACAAGGCCGCCGCGGCCGGCCCCGCCGACGTGGGCGACGTGAAGGTCCCGAAGGCCAGCGGCGCGGACGCCCGCACGGTCGCCGAGATCTACGCGCAGAAGGCGGCGCTCAAGGAGAAGCCCGTCACCCTGCGCGGCAAGGTGGTCAAGTTCAACGAGAACATCATGGGGAAGAACTGGCTCCACCTCCGCGACGGCAGCGGCGCGGCCGGCAAGGACAACGACATCACCGTCACCACCGGCGACAAGGCGGCGGTGGGCGAGGTGGTGGTGGTGAAGGGCACCGTCCGGACCGACAAGGACTTCGGCGCCGGCTACGCCTACCCGGTGATCATCGAGGACGCCAAGCTCGGCAAGTAGGCGCGAGCGACCTCCGCCTCTCGACGGGCGTGGTCCTCCGGGGCCGCGCCCGTCGTGTTTCGGGGAGCGCATGCCGGCGGTGCGGTCCTGGCCGGGGCGCCCCGATCCGGCTCGCCGACGTGCGAGGGCCCCGCGGGCGGTCTTCCCTTCCGGCCCGAGGTCCGGCCCTTCTGGTAGATTGCCGCGGCCGTGAGCCCCGGAGCGCGCGCCATCGAGGAGGAGGTGGAGGCGATCGCCGGAGCGGTCGCCGAGGCGGGCGGCGATCCATCCGCGCGCCGGGCCTGCGCCGACCGGCTCGAGGCGCTGCGCGGCCGGTGGCGCGCCGCCCCCGAGCTCTTCGCACCCCCGGTCGTGGAGCGGCTCCGGGAGCTGGCCGCCGCGCTGGCCCGCGGGGTCGCCCCCCTCCAGCTCCCGCTCGCGCCCCCTCGATCCGCCGGCCCGGCCCCGGCCGACCCGCGGCGGGTCCTGCAAGAGGTCTTCGGCCACGCCGGCTTTCGCCCCGGCCAGGAGGAGATCGTCCGCGCCGTCCTCTCCGGCCGCGACTGCATCGGGGTGATGCCCACCGGGGCCGGCAAGTCGCTCACCTACCAGATCCCCTCCCGGCTCCTGGGCGGGACCACGCTCGTGATCTCCCCGCTCATCGCCCTGATGAAGGACCAGGTCGACGCCATGGCCCGGGTCGGGCTGCGCGCCACCTTCCTCAACTCGAGCCTCGGGCCCGAGGAGCGGCGCGAGCGGGTGCGGGCGCTCCGGCGCGGCTCGGTGGAGCTGCTCTACGCGGCCCCCGAGGGGCTGGAGGCCTCGGTGGGGAGCGCGCTCGAGGGGATCGGGCTCTCGCTCATCGCGGTGGACGAGGCCCACTGCATCAGCCACTGGGGGCACGACTTCCGGCCCGCCTACCGGAACCTGGCCGGGCTCAAGGAGCGCTTCCGGACCCCCGTCCTGGCCCTCACCGCCACCGCCACCCGGGAGGTGAGCCGGGACATCGCCGCCCAGCTCGGCATGGCCGATCCGCTCCTCGTGCGCGGCTCCTTCCTCCGCCGGAACCTCCGCATCCACGCGCGGAAGAAGGGGGAGGGGCTCCGGACGCGCGACGCCCTCCTGCGGCTGGTGCGCGCCCGGCGCGGCCAGAGCGGGATCGTCTACGCGCTCTCCCGCCGGTCCGTGGAGGAGACCGCCGAGCTGCTCCAGGGCCACGGGGTCCGCGCCGAGGCCTACCACGCCGGCCTCGAGCCGGAGGTGCGCGCCCGCGTGCAGGACGCCTTCCAGGCGGGCGGGATCGAGGTGGTGGTGGCGACGGTCGCCTTCGGGATGGGGATCGACAAGCCCGACATCCGCTTCGTGATCCACCGCGACCTCCCCCGCTCCATCGAGGCCTACTACCAGGAGATCGGCCGGGCGGGCCGCGACGGCGCCCCCTCGGACTGCGTCCTGCTCTACTCCTGGGCGGACGTGATGAGCTGGGAACGGCTGCTGGACGAGGCCGAGCCGGAGGTGGCGGAGTGGCAGCGCCGCCAGGCGCGGGCGATGTACCGGCTCGCCGAGGAGGACGGCTGCCGGCACGAGCGGCTGGTGGGCCACTTCGGGGAGGTGGTCGAGCCCTGCGGCGACGCCTGCGACCGCTGCACCGGCGCCGACCCGATCGCCTCCGCCCCGGCCGTGGAGGGCCGGCGGAGAGGGGGGCGCGAGCGCCGGGCGGGGAAGGCGGAGGGCGGCGGGGGGCGCCGTCCCGGGCCGGCCGAGGCCGACGCCGGGCTCTACGAGGCCCTGCGGGCCTGGCGCGCCGGGGAGGCCCGCGCCCGCGGCGTCCCCGCCTACGTGGTCTTCGGCGACGCCACCCTGGCCGAGATCGCCCTCCAGCGCCCCTCGAGCGAGGACGCGCTCCTCGACGTCAAGGGGATCGGCCCCCGGAAGCTCGAGGAGTACGGCGCCGCGCTGCTGGCGCTGGTCCGGGCGGCGGGCTGAGGAACGATCGGGCGGGGCGGCGGTCCAGCTAGAGCTGGTGCCCGTAGTCGTACGTCACCTTCACGTAGAAGGTGGCGCGCACGTCGGCGGTGAAGGCGGGGGTGGGAGCGTCGTAGGTGAGCTTCAGCCGCACGTGGATCTTGCCCGACTGGAGGTAGGGGGAGAGATCGGTGTCGGCGCTCCCCTGCACCGCGATCGACTGGACGTTCGAGGCCGAGGCCGGGCGGGCGTAGGAGGCGACCAGCACCGCGTCGGTCCCGTTCGGCGCCACCACCTCCACCTTGGCGGAGGCGATCCCGTCCAGGTTGGAGGCGCCGGCGGTGAGCTCGATGCCGAGGTCGGTGAGGCGGACCTCGGAGGTGGTGTGGGCGGCCCCCAGGATCCCGATCTGGCTCCCGAGATCGTAGTCGAGGTCGGTCTGGACGCAGCCGTTCGGGTCCCCGGTGCCGCACTGGTTCACCACCAGCGAGGCGGCCGGGAAGCTCTGCTGCGGGAGGACGAGCGCGATGGTCGGGATCTCGACGTCGGCGGTGAGCGCGCATCCGGAGACCAGCAGGAGCGCGGCGGCGGCGGCGTGGCGCATGGAGGGTCCTAGAAGAAGTACTGGAAGCCGAGCTTCACCGAGGGGCTCACCGCCCGCACCTTGGGATCGGTGACCGTCACGACGGTGCCGTCCGAGGAGGTGGTCTGCGAGGTGCCGCGGGCGGCGAGCTGGGCCCAGGCCAGGCCGGCCCGCAGGGAGAACGTGAACCCGCGCTGCGACCCGACCTCGAACCCGAGGTGGAGGGCGGCGTACTGGTAGCCGACGTCCTGGAGCAGCGACTTGAGGTCGAGGTTGCCGCTCGAGTGGACGAACCGGGAGGCGCTGGCGTCGAAGTACCGCCCCACCTCGCCCTCGACGCAGGGGGCGACCTTCCAGTCCCAGGGGGAGAACGACATGCCGCCCTGGACGCCGAAGCTCAGGTAGTCCCAGGCCGGGCCGGCGAAGACGCGGAACCAGCGGATCGGGCGGTAGACGAGGGAGAGGCTGGAGCCGGCCGGGACGCCGAGATCGAGGAGGACCCCGAGCGGCGGGAGGCGCGCGTCGGCGGCGTCGGTCGAGGGGGCCGTCCCGGGCGGCTCGGCCGCGGGCGCGCTCGCCGGGGCCGGGGAACCGGGCTCCACGGCGGGGGCGGCCGGCTCGCCGGCGAGGGCGAGGCAGGGGAGGAGGGCGAGGAGCAGGGCTGGCCGGGCGAGGGACATCGAGCCTCCGATCAGGCGCCCGGAGTCTAGACGGCCGTGCGTGTATGGAACCAGGGTGGGCCGGTAGGCCTCGCTTTTCGGACCGGGATGGGCGATCTCTCCCCCGATGGCGCTCCCCTCCACCCTCCACCACCTCGATCTCCGCCTCTCGAACGTCGACCGGGGAATCGACCGGGAGCTCTCGCTCAAGGTCGCCCGGCACCCCTCGGAGAGCATGGAGCGGCTCTGGCTCCGGGTCCTCGCCCTCGCCTGGCAGTTCGAGGAGGGGATCGGCTTCGGCCCCGGCCTCTGCGAGCCGGAGGCGCCGGACGTGCTGGCGGCGCGGCTCGACGGCACGCCCTCGGTGCTGGTGCGGGTGGGCAAGCCGGATCCGGAGCGCGTGGCGAAGGACGTCTCCGGGGGCGGCGGGGCGCGGGTGGCGGTCCTCTTCGAGTCCCCGCGGCGGCTCGAGGCCTTCCTCGAGGAGGCCCGGCAGGCGCGGCTCGACCGGATCGCCCGGGCCGAGCTGGCGGCGGTCGATCCTCCCCTCCTCGCGGCGCTGGCCGCGCGGGAGGAGCGGAGGATCCGGGCGGGGGTGACCCTCGTGGCGGATCACCTCTACCTCGACCTGGGGCGGGAAACGCTCGACGGCCCGCTCCACCGCGGGACCTTCTAGGAAGCCCGGCGGCCGGAGCCCATCGCGTCCGGCCGGTAAACAACCAAATTATTTCAACAGCTTGCCAGCCGGCGGCGCCGGCGTGGCCCCGGGGGTGCTTCCGCGTGAAATCCCGGGAGGACCCGTTATTATTCTGCCTATCTGGACTGGTTAGGTCCATGATGGCTCCCGCGGGGACCCGGAGCCGGCTGGGAGGCGCCGGATGATACGGATGTCCAAGCTCACCGACTACGCGATCGTGCTGCTCGCCCACCTGGCGCGGGGCGGCGGGACGGTCACCGCCCAGGACCTCGCCTCCCGCTCCCGGGTGCCGCTGCCCACGGTCTCCAAGCTCTGCAAGGAGCTCTCGAAGGCGGGGCTGGTCGTCTCCCACCGGGGCCGGCACGGGGGGTACGGGCTGGCCCGCCCGGCCGAGCGGATCTCGATCGCGGAGATCGTCGAGGCGCTGGAGGGGCCGATCGCCCTAACCCAGTGCGTCGAGCCCGGCGCCGCCACCTGCGATCTCGAGGCCACCTGCGTCGCCCGCGCCAGCTGGGATCCGGTCTCGCGCGCCATCCAGGGAGCGCTGCAGAACCTGCCGCTGTCGGCGATCGCCCCTCCTCCCGATCCGGCCTCGGCCGAGCCCGCCCCCCTCGTCGTCCTCGGAGCCCACGCCTCATGAGCACCGCAGAGCAGCTGAAGGAGCTGACGGAGCAGCGCTACCGCTACGGCTTCGTCACCGAGATCGAGGAGGACCGGGTCCCCAAGGGGCTCTCGGAGGAGATCATCCGGCTCATCTCCGCCAAGAAGGGGGAGCCGGCCTTCATGCTCGAGTGGCGGCTCGGCGCCTACCGGCGCTGGCTGGAGATGGAGGAGCCGGCCTGGGCGAACGTCCGCTACCCGCGGATCGACTACCAGGACATCGTCTACTACGCCGCCCCCCGGCCGAAGAAGCAGCTCGGCTCGATGGACGAGGTGGACCCGGAGGTGAAGCGCGCCTTCCAGAAGCTCGGGATCCCGCTCGAGGAGCAGATGCGGCTGGCGGGGGTGGCGGTGGACGCGGTGTTCGACTCGGTCTCGGTCGCCACCACCTACAAGAAGAAGCTGGCGGACCTGGGGATCGTCTTCTGCTCCTTCAGCGAGGCGGTGCGCGAGCACCCGGCCCTGGTGGAGCGGTACCTGGGCTCGGTGGTGCCGGCCACCGACAACTTCTTCGCCGCCCTGAACAGCGCGGTCTTCTCCGACGGCTCCTTCGTCTACGTCCCCCGGGGCGTCCGCTGCCCGATGGAGCTCTCCACCTACTTCCGGATCAACGCCAAGGACACGGGCCAGTTCGAGCGCACCCTGATCGTCGCCGACGAGGGGGCCTACGTCTCCTACCTGGAGGGCTGCACCGCCCCGCAGCGGGACGAGAACCAGCTCCACGCCGCGGTGGTCGAGCTGGTGGCCCTCGATCGCGCCCAGATCAAGTACTCGACGGTGCAGAACTGGTACCCGGGCGACGCCGAGGGGAAGGGCGGCATCTACAACTTCGTCACCAAGCGCGGCAAGGCGATGAAGGGGGCGAAGCTCTCCTGGACGCAGGTGGAGACCGGCTCCGCCATCACCTGGAAGTACCCGTCCTGCATCCTCCAGGGCGACGACTCGGTGGGCGAGTTCTACTCCGTCGCCCTGGCCAACCACCGCCAGCAGGCCGACACCGGCACCAAGATGATCCACGTGGGGAAGAACACCCGCTCCACCATCATCTCGAAGGGGATCAGCGCCGGGCGGGGGCAGAACACCTACCGCGGGCTGGTGAAGGTGCTGAAGGGGGCCACCGGGGCGCGCAATTACTCGCAGTGCGACTCCCTGCTGGTGGGCGACCGCTGCGGGGCCCACACCTTCCCGTACATCGAGGTGCGCAACCCGACCGCCAAGGTCGAGCACGAGGCCACCACCTCGAAGATCGGCGAGGACCAGCTCTTCTACTGCCGGCAGCGCGGGATCTCCGAGGAGGACGCGGTCTCGATGATCGTGAACGGCTTCGCCAAGCAGGTCCTGAAGGAGCTGCCGATGGAGTTCGCGGTGGAAGCGCAGAAGCTGCTCGGCATGTCACTGGAAGGGAGCGTCGGATGACCATGCCGGGCAGCTTCGAAGCGTTCCCATGGCCGCGCAGAAGCGCATTGGGGATGAACCTCGAGGGGAGCGTCGGCCAGCGATGACGACGAAGGCGGACACCATGCTGCGCATCAAGGGGCTCCGGGCGGTGGTCGGCGAGCAGGAGATCCTGAAGGGGGTGGACCTCGAGATCGGCGCCGGCGAGGTGCACGCGATCATGGGGCCGAACGGCTCGGGCAAGTCGACCCTCGCCGGCGTGCTGGCCGGGCGCGACGCCTACGTGGTCACCGGCGGCGAGGTGGCCTACGAGGGGCAGGACCTGCTCGCCCTCGCGCCCGAGGCGCGGGCGGCGGCCGGGGTCTTCCTCGGCTTCCAGTACCCGGTGGAGATCCCGGGGGTCGCCAACCTCTACTTCCTCCGGACCGCGCTCAACGCCGTCCGGCGCGCGCGCGGCGAGGAGGAGCTCGACGCCATGGACTTCCTCGCCGTGGCCAAGGAGCGGATGAAGCTGGTCGAGATCGACCCGGCCTTCGGGAGCCGCTCCGTCAACGAGGGCTTCTCCGGCGGGGAGAAGAAGCGGAACGAGATCTTCCAGATGGCGGTGCTGGAGCCGAAGCTCGGCATCCTCGACGAGATCGACTCCGGGCTCGACATCGACGCGCTCCGGGTGGTGGCGCGGGGGGTGAACGCCCTCCGCCGGCCCGACCGGGCGCTGCTCCTCGTCACCCACTACAAGCGGCTCCTCGAGCACGTCCGCCCGGACAGGGTCCACGTGATGGCGGGCGGCCGGATCGTCCGCTCGGGCGGGGCCGAGCTGGCGGACGAGCTGGAGCAGACCGGGTACGCCTGGGTGGCCGACATGCCGCCCGAGGTCCCACGCCCGGTGGGGGCGCTCTCGTGACCGCGGCCGCGGAGAGCCTGGTCGCCGCCTTCCGCCCGGGCCGGGCCGAGCCGGCCTGGCTGGGAGAGGGGCGGGCCGCCGCCCTGGGGGCCTTCCGGGCCCTCGGGATCCCGACCACGCGCCAGGAGGACTGGCGCTTCACGAGCCTCGCCCCGCTGGCGGCGGTGGCCTTCGCCCCCGCGCCGGAGGCGGGCGGGCCGGCGGCGTCGCTCCTGGCGGGCGCCCCCCCGCCGGCGGGGGCGCGCCTGGTCTTCGAGAACGGCCGGTTCCGGCGGGACCTCTCGACCGGCGCCCCGCTCCCGCGCGGCGCGGTGCTCGCCAGCCTGGCGGAGGCCCTCCGGCACGCCCCCGAGGCGGTCCGGCCGCACCTGGGCCGGCTGGCGCGGCCCGACGGGCTCGCCTTCACCGCCGCCAACGCCGCCCTGCTCGAGGACGGCGCCTTCCTCCTCCTGCCGCGCGGGGTCGAGGTGGAGGCGCCCGTCGAGCTGGTCTTCCTCTCCGGGGCGCCGGGCTCCCCGGTGGCGGTGCACCCGCGGGTGCTGGTGGTGGCCGAGGCGGGCGCGAGGGTCACCCTGGCCGAGACCTACCGGGGCACCGGCGACGTCTACCTGGTGAACGCGGTCACCGAGCTGGTGCTGGGCGAGGGGGCGGTGGTCGAGCACCTGAAGCTCCAGGAGGACGGGACGCGCGCCTTCCACGTCTCGACGGTGTTCGCCGAGCAGGCGGCCGGCGCCCGGCTCTCGGCCCACTCGATCGCCCTCGGCGGCCAGGTGGCGCGGGGCGAGGTCCGGGCCCGGCTCGCGGGGGAGGAGGGGGCGGTCGACGTCTCCGGCCTGTACATGGCCGACGGGAGCCGGGTCACCGACGCCTTCTCCTGGGTGGAGCACGCCGTCCCGCGCTGCACCACCCGCGAGGCGTACAAGGGGATCCTCGACGGCCACGGCCGCGGCGTCTTCTCCGGGCGGATCAAGGTGATGCCGGGGGCGCAGAAGACCGCGGCCTACCAGCAGAGCTCGAACCTCCTCCTCTCGGAGGACGCGGTGGTGGACGCCAAGCCGCAGCTGGAGATCTTCGCCGACGACGTGAAGTGCGGCCACGGCGGGACGGTCGGGCAGCTCGACGAGGGGGCCCTCTTCTACCTGCGGAGCCGGGGCGTGCCCGAGGCGGAGGCGCGCAGCCTGCTCATCTGGGCCTTCGCCGCCGAGATGGTGGAGCGGATCGGGCCGGAGAGCCTGCGGGCGCGGGCGCGGACCCTGGTCGCCGCCCGCCTGCCGGCCGGCGGCCGGATCCTGGAGGCGGCCTGAGATGACCACGCACGCGCTGGAGCAGCCCCAGGCCCCGGCCCGCCCCGCCGCCCGGCGGGAGCCGGCCGTGGAGGCCTACGACGTGGAGCGGATCCGGGCGGAGTTCCCCATCCTCTCCCAGCGGATCCACGGCCACCCGCTCGTCTACCTGGACAACGCCGCCACCACCCAGAAGCCGCGGGCGGTGATCGACGCCGTCCGCCGCTACTACGAGGAGGACAACGCCAACGTCCACCGCGGCGTCCACCTCCTCTCCGAGCGTGCCACCCGGGCCTACGAGGGGGCGCGGGTGAAGGTGGCGCGGTTCCTCGGCGCCGCCGACCCGCGCGAGGTGATCTTCGTCCGCGGCACCACCGAGGGGATCAACCTGGTGGCCCAGACCTTCGGCCGGCAGCGGGTCGGGGCCGGCGACGAGGTCCTCGTCACCGCGCTCGAGCACCACTCGAACATCGTCCCCTGGCAGCTCCTCTGCCAGGAGAAGGGGGCGACGCTCCGGGTGGTGCCCATCACCGACGCGGGCGACCTCGACCTGGACGCGCTCGACGCCCTGCTCGGGCCCCGGACCCGCCTCCTGGCGGTGGCCCAGGTCTCGAACGCCCTCGGCACCGTCAACCCGGTGGCCGAGCTCGTGGCCCGGGCCCACGCCCGCGGGGTGACGGTCCTGGTGGACGGCGCGCAGGGGGCCCCCCACCTCGGCTTCGACGTGCAGGCGTCGGGGGCGGACTTCTACGCCTTCAGCGGCCACAAGCTCTACGGGCCGACCGGGATCGGCGTCCTCTGGGGACGGCGCGAGCTGCTCGAGGCGATGCCGCCCTGGCAGGGCGGAGGGGACATGATCCTCTCGGTCACCTTCGAGAAGACCACCTTCAACGACCTCCCCTACAAGCTCGAGGCGGGCACGCCGCACATCTCCGGGGCGGTGGGGCTCGGGGCGGCGCTCGACTGGGTGGCCGGGGTGGGGCTCGAGGCCGTGGCGGCGCACGAGCGGGCCCTCGTGGCCCGGGCGGTCGACGCCCTCGGCCAGGTCCCCGGGATCCGGCTGGTGGGGACGCCGCGGGAGCGGGCGGGGGCGCTGTCGTTCCTCCTCGGTGACGTGCACCCGCACGACGTGGGGACGGTCCTCGACCGGCAGGGGGTCGCCGTGCGGGCCGGGCACCACTGCGCCCAGCCGCTCATGAAGCGCTACGGGGTGGCGGCCACGGTGCGGGCCTCGTTCGCCGCCTACAACACCGCGGCCGAGATCGAGGCGCTCGTCCGCGGCCTGCACAAGGTGCGGGAGGTGTTCGGGTGACGGGGCGGCGGATCGGCGGAGGGCGGCGGTGAGCGAGCTCACGGACCTCTACCAGGAGGTGGTCCTGGATCACGGGAAGCGGCCGCGGAACTACGGCCCGCTCCCCGGCGAGACCCAGCGCGCCGAGGGGCTCAACCCGCTCTGCGGCGATCACCTGCTGATCCATGTCCGCCAGGCCGGCGGCCGGGTCGAGGAGATCCGCTTCGAGGGGAGCGGCTGCGCCATCTCCAAGGCCTCGGCCTCGGTGATGACCGGGGTGGTGAAGGGGCGGACCGCGGCGGAGATCGACCAGCTCTTCGAGCGGTTCCACCGGCTGGTGACGGAGGGGGCGCGCCCCGAGGACCAGGAGGCGCTCGGGAAGCTGGCGGTGTTCGCGGGGGTGCACGACTACCCGACCCGCGTGAAGTGCGCCAGCCTCGCCTGGCACGCGCTGCGGGAGGCGCTCCGGGGCGGGGGCGCGCCGGTGAGCACGGAGTAGGCCATGGAACGCACCCCCCTCCACCTCCTGCGCGACGTCGAGGCCCTCCAGGTCCCGAGCGGCTACCTGGCGCGGCTCCCCGCCGGCACCTGGCTCGTGGTCCAGCAGGCGCTGGGCGGCCAGTTCACCGCCATGACCGAGCTGGGCGGGCTGGTCCGGATCGAGGGGAGGGACGCCGACGCGCTCGGCCCGCCGTTCGTGGAGGAGGCCCGGCGGTTCGAGGCGCAGCGTGCGGCCACCGCCGAGGGGCCCTTCGACGAGCAGAAGGTCTGGGAGGCCCTGGGGACGGTCTACGACCCGGAGATCCCGGCCAGCATCACCGAGCTCGGCCTGGTCTACGCGCTCGCGTCGGAGCCGGTGGAGGGCGGCCACCGGGTGCGGATCACCATGACCCTGACCGCGCCGGGCTGCGGGATCGGGCCGGTGCTGGTGGACGACGTGCGCCGCAAGGTGCTGGGCGTGCCGGGGGTGAAGGAGGCCGAGGTGGAGCTGGTCTTCGACCCGCCCTGGGACCCCTCCCGCATGTCCGAGGCCGCCCGGCTCCAGCTCGGGATGATGTGAGCCCGCCGCGCCCCGCCTCCGAGGGTTGTCGGGCGGGGCGGGCCGCCGTAGGTTGACGCGTGGCGAACGTGCTCGAGGTCGAGCGGCTCTCGGTCCGCCTGGGCGGGGCGGACGTCCTCCCCGAGCTCACCTTCGCCGTCCCCGAGGGCAGCGCGCTGGCGGTGATCGGGCCGAACGGGGCGGGGAAGACGGTCCTGTTCCGGGCCCTCATCGGCGCGTTGCCCCATCGCGGGACGGTGCGGTGGGCGCCCGGGACACGGCTCGGCTACGTGCCGCAGAAGCTGGATCTCGAGCGCGATCTCCCGGTCACCGGGGCCGACTTCCTCCGCGCCCGGGCCGAGGTGGCCGGCGCCGGCGAGGGGCCCGAGCGCGTGCTCGAGCTCGTCAACCTGCCGCGGCGCGTCGCCGACCGGCCCATCGGGACCTTCTCCGGCGGGCAGTTCCAGCGCCTCCTCCTCGCCTCGGCGCTGCTGGGGCGACCCACCGTGCTCCTCTTCGACGAGCCGACCGCGGGGGTGGACGAGCCCGGTGAGGAGCGGCTCTACGAGATGATCCACCGCCTGCAGGAGGCGGAGCGGCTCACCCTGCTCCTCATCTCGCACGAGCTGAGCGTCGTCTACCGGCACGCCACCCGCGTGCTCTGCCTCTCGGGAGGGCGGCCCTTCCTGGGCCCCCCCGAGGAGATCCTGACGCCCGAGCGGATCGCCGAGGTGTACGGCGAGCCGCTCAAGTACCATCACCACTGATGGCGTGGCCGGCGCTGGCGCTCTCGATCGGCATGGCGGTGGCCGCCGGCCTGGTGGGCTGCTTCGCGGTCATGAAGCGGATGTCGCTGGCCTCGGACGCCATGTCCCACGTGGCGCTCCCCGGGATCGGGCTCGCCCTGGCGTTCCACCTCCACCCGGTCCTGGGCGGGCTGGCGGCGCTGCTGGTGGGGACGCTCCTGGTCTGGGGCCTGGAGCGGCAGACCCGCATCGCCACGGAGACCGTCATCGGGGTGACCTTCTCCGTCGCCCTGGCGGTGGGGAGCATGCTCGCCACCGGTGAGGAGCTGGTGGACGCGCTCCTCGGCGCCCCCGGGAGCCTCGGGCCCTGGGAGCTGGCGCTCGGGCTGGCGGGCGCCGCCGTGGTGGCGGCCTTCGTGCTCGCGCAGCGGAGCCGGCTGGTGCTCGCCCTGGTCTCGGTGGACATCGCCCGGACGTCCGGGATCCGGGTGGCGCGGCTCGAGCTCCTCTACCTGCTCGCCTTCGCCCTCACGGTGGCGCTCGGCCTGCGGTACCTCGGGGTGCTGCTGATGGGGTCGCTGGTGATCATCCCGGCGGCGACCGCGAAGCACCTGGCGCGGAACCTGGACGGGATGCTCGCCACCTCGGCGGCGGTGGCGGTGGCCTCGACCGTGGCCGGCGAGCTGCTGGCCGCGAGGCTCCATCGTCCCACCGGGCCGGTGATCATCGCCATCGCCGCCGGGCTCTTCTTCGCGAGCCTGCTCGCCCGCCGGGAGGCGTGACGAGGCGGCCAGGGCGGCGACGACCGAGGACGCACGGGGACCCCTCCCCCATCGGCGACGCCACCTCATCTCCGACGATACCTGATCGGCGACGCCGCCAAGGCCGGGGTGAATGGGAAGGCTGCCGCCCGCCCGCCGCTAGGTCTCGACCACGTACTTGAGCACGGTGGAGGCGATCCGCAGCACGTCGCCGTGGCGGAGGGTCTGCTCCTTCACCTGCTTGGAGTTGAGGAAGGTCCCGTTGGTGGAGTCGAGGTCCACCAGGACGTGGGCTCCCCCGGAGGCGAAGATCCGGGCGTGGCGGCGGGAGGCCTGGTCGGAGCCGATCACCACCGTGTTCCCCGCCTCGCGCCCGAGGGTGACGTCGTCGGCGCCGAGCGGGTAGCGCTTTCCTTGCTCGTCCGGGTCCGCGGAGTGGACCACCACGAGCGCCGCGACCGGGGTCGGAGCCTTCCCCGTCCCCTGGGGGGCACCGGCGACCCGGGTCTGGTCGAAGCTCGCCATGCCCATGCCGTTAGCACGCCTCGCGGCGCCGCGCCAGGGTCGGTCCTCGGCCTCAGCCGCGGACCAGCCGACGGGGGACCGGGACGTCGAAGGTCCGCTCGGCGCGCTGAACCTGGAGGAGGACCACCGTCCCCTCCGGCCCGCGGATGGCGTCGATCGCCCCCGACATCCCCAGGTCGGCCACCCCCTGGCCGTCCACCCGGAGGATGAGGTCGCCCTCGGCCAGCCCGGCCTCGGCCGCGCCGCCGCCGGCGGCGAGCTGTACCACCACCAGCCCGTCGCCCTGGGCCGCCAGCACGGCGCCGATCCCGGCCAGCTCCGTTCGCGGCTCCTCGTCCGGCGCCACCGCGTGGAGCCGGACCTCCACCGGCCCGGCCACCGCGCCGGGTGGGATGTCCAGGCCACCCAGGATCCGGGCGTGGTGGCCGGCGGCCGCGACGTCGACCGAGACGCGGCGCGGGAGCCCATCGAGCCGGAAGGTGCCGTCGGCCCCGGTCACCGCCTCCGAGAGCACCGGGAAGGTGGAGGGGGCGAAGGTGAGCGCGCCCTCCACGGTGAGGAGGGCCCCGGCGAGGGGCGCGCCGCTGTCCGCGTCCAGCACCGCGCCCACCAGGGCGCCGCCCGGATCGAGAGCCACGTCCGCGACCGCCTCGTCCGGCGGGGCCGGGATCTCGGCCGGCAGCTCGCGCGAGGGGGCGTGGCCCGGGGCGGAGATCACCACCGCCGCCGAGCCGGGGAGGAGGTCGTGGAGGGCGTAGCAGCCGGAGGGGTCGAGCACCGAGGCGGTGCGCTCGGGCACGATCCGCAGCCCCGAGCGGCGCTCGAAGACGAGCACGGTGAAGGGGGCGATCGGGGTCCCGGTGGCCGCGTCGCGGACGCAGCCGCGGAGCCGCCCGCCGTCCGCGAGCTCGAGGAGCAGCTCCCGCGTCCCCGGCGCCACCCGGTGGAGCGTGGCCGGGGCGCGCCCCTCGGCGCGGGCGGCGACCCGGTAGCTCCCGGGATCGAGCGGGGGGAGCTCGAAGCGGCCGTCCTCGCCGGTGGCGGCCTGGGCCGAGGCGCCCTCGGCGGCCCCGAAGCGCTCCCGGGTGGCGACCACCAGGGCGCCGGGGATGGGCGCGCCGCCCTTCGCGATCACCCGCCCGGAGATGGGCGCCCCCGGCCCGCGCTCCCCGCGCGCTGTCCGGAGGACCACGGTGATCCGGCCGTTCACGATGGCGAGCGGGTCCACCTCGGCGCGGCCGGGGAGGAAGCCGTCGCGGCGCGCCTCGAGGATGGCGCCCGGGGGCACGGCGGCCCGGAACTCGCCCCGCGCGTCGGTGGTGAAGCGGTCGCGGATGGGGACGAGCGCCGCCTCGTCCGCCGCCCCCAGGATCCGGACCTCGGCCCCGGGGACGACGCTGCGCTCGGGGTCCACCACCCGGCCGAGGAGCGCGATGGCCGGCGTGAGGTGGACCTCGATGCCGCGCAGGTGCCTCCCGGGCGCGGCCTCGAGCTGGACGGGGCTGTGGCCCCACTCGGGCGCGAAGGGGAAGAACCCGGGGGCGGTGACGGCGGCCAGCAGCCAGCGGCCCGGGACGGGCGGCTGGAAGCGGAAGGCGCCGCCCGCGTCGGAGCGCACCGAGGCGGCCGCCCCGCCGCGCGAGAAGGTCAGGTCCGCGCCGGCCACGCCCGCGCCGTCCCGGGACGACACCACCCGCCCCTCGAAGGTCGCGGGGAGCGCGTCCGCCCCCGCGGCGGCGAGAGCGCCCGGGGCGAGGCGGAGGGGCAGCCGGGTGGGCGGGCTCGCCTCCGGCGGGGGGGCGGCCGCCGGGCGGGGGAGGGCGCGGGCCGCCGGCGGGGGCGGTGGCGGGGTGCAGCCCGGCCAGCGCAGGCCGGCGGCCACCAGGAGGAGGAGCAGGAAGGAGGCGCCCAGGCCCACGAGGGCGGTGCGGCGGGGGCTGTGCATCACCGCCGTTCTACACCGAACCCGTCGCCGGCGGATCGGCACGCGCGGGCCGAGCCGTGCCCGGGCCCCGCACCGGGGAGGGGACGTCGAATCGAGGCGCAGGCGTGCTCGCGCCCGCGCGGAGCGCCGCCCGGGGAGGGGGCCGGGTCTCCTCGGGGACCTCAGGGCACCGGGGCCGCCGCCTTCTGGCGCTGCGGGTGGTACGGACCGTAGAGGAGCCCGACGCCCGGTGTGGTGAGCACCTGGTCGTTGGCCTGGCGCGCGAGCGGCATGTAGTCGGGGGCGGCCTTGGTGACGGCCGCCGCCACCGCCATGGCGACCAGGTCGGCGAGCGGGTTCCCCGAGGAGCCGCCCCCCTGGCCGCTCGAGTACTGCACGGTCCGCTTGTCGTTCCAGAGCGTGGTCCCGGTCTTCCCGTCCTTGAGCACGTACTCGAACGAGACCTCCACGGTGGTGTTGAAGACCAGGTACTTGGCGTTCCAGGACTGGATGGTCACGTAGAGGACCGAGTCGGCGCCGAAGAGGCCGCAGAGGCGCACCGGGTCGGCCTGGTGGACCAGGTTGGCGTCGGAGAGCCCGTCGTCCTCCAGCATCCGCATCACCAGGTGGGTGGGGAAGACGTAATAGCCGAGCTCCGCCACCGGGACGGGCAGGGTGGAGAGGAAGAACGAGGGCGCCTCGACGTTGCCGGTGTTGTTCACCACCGGGACGATCAGGATCGAATGCGGATCGGCGGCCTTGAAGGCGTCGTAGTTCTTGGCCGGCGGGGCGGTGACGCAGCCGGCCGCGCCGAGCGCCAGGGCGGCCAGGAGGGCGGCGGCGAGGCGGAGCGGGCGGGTGGTCACGGGCGGCCTCCCTGGGGGGGCGGGGCGGCGCCGGCGGGGGCCGGGGCCGGGTTGGTCGCCGGGAGCGGGGCGGGCGGGCCGTCCCGCGGCGAGGGCGGCCGGCTCTCGCGGAGCCGCTGGGTGTTGCGGATCAGCTTCTCCATCAAGACGCGCGACTCCGGCCAGGTGTCCCGCTCCTTGGAGTAGTAGGTGACCGCGTCGTCGAGCTGCCCGTTGGTGAAGAGGGCGTACCCGTACTCGGCGTAGATCCCGGGGGGCACCTTGTCCCGCGCGGTCTCGGCGTTCTCGATCACCTGCTTCAGGTGCTCCAGGTACTTCTCGTTGTCCTGGGGGGCCTTGGCCTGGGCGTAGAGCGCCTCGTCGTAGCCGTTCCAGGCGTAGAGCCGCTTGGGGCCGGTGGCGCAGCCGGCGGCGCCGAGGGCGAGGGCGAGGGCGAGGATCGCTCGGTCGGTTCGCATCAGTGCACCTTGATCGTCTTGTGCTCGCTCTCGACGTAGACCTTCTGCTCGAGGATCACGGCGCCGTCGGCGGCCCGGATCACCACCAGGTGGGTCCCGGGCTCGACCACCAGCACCTGCGGCTGGCCGTCGTAGAGGCTCGGGTCGCCGATCTGGAGCCCGTCCACGAAGAGGACCGCCCCGGCCGGCGCCCCCTCGAAGGCGAGGGCGGGCCGGGTGTCGGGGGTGCGGACGGTGGTCTGGGGCCCGGCGCAGGCGAGGGCGAGGAGGACGGCGAACGAGGCGAGGCGCTGGCGCATGGCGGGCTCCCTAGCTGGCGTCCGAGACGAACAGGTTCGGCGGGAGGGGCGCGGGCAGCGCCCCGGAGATCAGCTCGCAGACCGAGCCCTCGCCGGTCTCGGTGTCCCCGAAGAGCGCCACCACCCGGATCTGCGCCACCTGCCGAGGGGGGAGGGTGACGTCGAAGCCGGACTGCTTGCTCTTCACCACGTCCCCCGCCTGCATCACCGCCAGGACGTCGCCGGGCTTGAGCCCCTGGCTCTTCCCGCCGGAGATGAAGATCTGCCCGCCCTTCACCTCCAGGATGTCGGTGCGCCACCGCCGCTCGCCCAGCTGGCCCACCAGCACCCCGACCATGTTGGAGATCGCGGCGGCGATCGCCCGGTCGTTGAGGGTGGCGTCGTAGTCGGCCTGGCTGCCGAACCCGGCGATCTCGCCGCTCTCGGTGCTCGCCTCCCCCGCGCCGATGGCGGAGAAGTAGGCGTGCCCGGTCCGGACGTCGACGAGCCGGACGTCCACCTTGGCCCTGGCGGTCTGGACCTTGGTGGAGGAGAGGAAGCCGGTCTTCCCGCCCACCGAGCGACCGAACTCGGTCACCGAGCCGATCACCAGCGTGTCCGCCCCCACCAGCCCGGCCAGCCCGGAGGCGGCCTGCTCCCGCTCGATCTTGGCGACGTCGGGCCGCTCCAGGACCAGGAACTGGCCGGACTGGACGAGCCGCGACGTCAGCATGTCCGCGGCCTGCTTGCCGATCCGATCGAGCTCGGCGTCGGTCAGGAGCGAGCGGCCGTAGTTGGTCTCGTTGGTGAACCGGCCCACCGCGATCTTGAGCTTGAAGCGGCGGGCGATGGGCTGCTGCGCCTGCTGCTGGGCGGCCTGCTGCTGCGCGGCGGGCGCGGGCGACTCGGCCCGCTCGGCAGGGGGAGAGACGGTGGCGCAGCCGGCCAGGGCCGCGGCGGCGAGGAGCGGGAGGGGGGATCGCGTCACGGGACGTCCTCCAGGAGGGCGGGCGAGCGGCCCGTCAGAAGCGGAAGCCGAGGTCGGCGGTGAGCATGGCGCCGTCGAGGTGCGTGCCGGCGCCGAAGGTGTTGGCGCGCAGGAAGAGGTAGCGCCCCTCGAGCCCGAGGAAGAGGCGCTCGCCCAGGCTCACGTTGCCGCCGACCCCGAGGAAGAGGCCGAGGTTGGCGGAGTCGTCCGAGGCCCCCCCCAGCTCGTCGTGGACGAAGTAGGCGCCCGCGCCGAGGATCGCGTAGGGCTGAAAGCTCTTCAGGGGGACGGTGCCGCGGATGGCGAAGGTGAGCGGGATCACCCGCAGGGAGCGGGCCGTCGCGCCGGCGACGGTGTGCTGGGTGCGGAAGGTCCCGACCGCCCCCTCGAAGGCGAAGCCCGGGTCGGGCGCGTAGCCGAGCGCGAGCTCCCCGGAGAAGCCGGCGTCGTAGCTCGAGACGTCCGAGGCGACCGGGAAGTACCCGCCCAGCTTGAGCTCGGCGTAGCCGGGGAGCGGAGGCCGGGCGGCGGCGCGCAGCGGGGCGCCCAGGGCGAGCGCCAGGGAAGCCAGGAGCATGGCGTTGCGACGCATCGGTGACCCCCCTGCGATCGGGTGGCGGCGGCGCGGGCGCCGCCCCGGCCATCGCCCGGACGCGAAGTGAGTGTCGCTCCTGGCCTCGCCGGGAGCAAGGGGGATCCGGAGCGTCGGCCCGGTGCGCGAGGGCGCCGCGGACCGGTTCTGCATGACGCGGCGGTTCCGGGGGGCCCGTCCGGGAGGTGCGAGGGGGACCGACCGTGCGCACGAAGAGAAGATGCAGCTCGAGACGCGCAGGGTGACGATCCCGTCGTCCGGGGAGGCGCTGGAGGCGTACCTCGCCCGGCCGGCGGCGGCGCCGCCGCTCCCCGCGGTGATCGTGGTGATGGAGATCTGGGGCGTGGACGCGCACGTCCAGGACGTCGCCCACCGGCTGGCCGCGTCCGGCTACCTGGCCATCGCCCCCGACCTCTACTCGCGCGGCGGCAGGGCGCCGGAGCTGGCCGAGGACCGCATCGCCGCCGCCAAGGCGCTGCTCGAGGCGCTCCCGCCGGCGGCCTGGTCCGATCCGGCCGCCCGGGCGGCGGCGGTGGCGGCCCGGCCCGAGCCGGAGCGGGCTCGCCTCGGCCAGACCCTGGAGCGGCTGCTCCCCGCGCAGCGGCCGATGGCGCGCTGGGTGGGCGATCTCCGGGCCACGGTCGCCTGGCTCCGCTCGGAGCCCGCGGCCCAGGGGCGGCGCATCGGGGCGGTGGGGTTCTGCATGGGGGGCTCCCTGGCGGCCCTCCTCGCCGCCGAGGAGGCCGGCCTCGCGGCGGCGGCGATCTTCTACGGCGCGGCCCCGCCGCCGGAGAAGGCCGCCGCCACCGCCTGCCCGCTGATCGGGTTCTTCGGGGGCGACGATCCGCGCGTCCTCGCCAGCTACCCGCCCTTCGTCGAGGCGATGGCGCGCGCCGGGCGGCCCTTCGAGCAGCACGTCTACCCGGGGACGCCGCACGCCTTCTTCAACGACACGCGGCGCTCCTACCGGCCGGAGCCGGCCCGCGACGCCTGGTGGCGGCTGCTCCGATTCCTCGGGGAGTCGCTCACCCCGCCGCGGTGAGCGAGCCCGCGGCCGCCGAA
>Ga0335084_10001398_pt1 | contig 22517 bp, 22 predicted proteins | sample Lox_Sample_44_FD_206721 | JGI IMG/M metagenome (GOLD analysis project Ga0335084, IMG submission 206721) | Soil microbial communities from Loxahatchee National Wildlife Refuge, Florida, United States - Lox_Sample_4.4 | ecosystem: Environmental > Terrestrial > Soil > Wetlands | place: USA...
CGCTCCCGGTAGAGGTACCATGTGAAGATCGTCCCGGCGTTGCCGTCCAGGAGCGAGTCGTCGACGTCGAAGATCGCGGCGGTCCGGCGGAACGGCACCATCCCCGGGATTCTACGCGTGTCCGCCCGGCTCCGCTCCCTCGGCCTCGCCGCCGGCGGTCTCGGCGCCGCCCGGCGCGGGGGCCGGGGCCTCGGCCGGAGCCTCCGCCGGGGCGGCGACCGCCTCGGGAGGCGGTGCCTCGGCCTCGGCGGGCGCCGGCTCCTCGGCCTTCACCTCGGGCTTGCCCGGCTCCTCGAGCTTGGCGGCGAGCGCCGCGAACGGGTTGTGCGTCAGGGTCTTCTTCTCGGGCGGGCGGGCGTGTGGGCCCCTGTCGCCGGGCAGCCGCGGGCCCTGGTAGCCCTTCTTCCGGTCGCCGAAGCCGCCGGGCCCGCGGGCGTCGCGCGGGCCGCGGTCGGGCCGGTCGCCGTGAGGCCGCTCCGGCCTCTCGCGGCGCTCGGCCGGGGCCGCGCCCTCCGCGTGCGCCTCGCCGGCCGCGGCCGCATCCGCCGGCCGCTCGCCGCCCGGGGCCGGCGTCGCGCCGCCCTCGGCGGCCGGCCGCGGCTCGGGCCGCCGCGCCTTGCGCGCCTGGTCCCGCTGCGGGTCCTTCCGCTTCGCCTGCGCGCCGTTGGCGCTGCCGTGAGGGGCCTCGCGGGGAACGTAGATGACGGGCGCGAGCGGGGTCTCGGGGCCCTTCTTCTCCACCTGAACCGTCGGGAGGGCGCCCCGCCAGATCGGCTGCTCGTAGACGTTGTCGGTGCTCGTCCAGCGGCGGTGCCCGGTCTCGCGGCCCATGAGGTTGAGCCAGGAGTTCACCCGGCTGTCGAGCTCGTCGATCTGGTGCGTGAGCAGCGCCTCGAGCGTCATCGGCACCTTGGGCGAGCCGTACTCGAGCCTGCCGTGGTGCGCGAGGACGAGGTGGACCACGTGCTGCTCGAGGTCGCGCGGCACGCCGATCCGCCGGGCCTTGTCGTGGATCCACTGCGCCGTCATGACGAGGTGGCCGACCAGCCTGCCCTCGTCGGTGTACTCGGGACTCCGCTCCGACCCGAGCTCGCGGATCTTGCCGAGGTCGTGGAAGAACGCGCCGGCGACGAGCAGGTCTCGGTCGACCTGCGGATAGTGGTCGGCCACGCGGTGCGCGAGCTTGAGGCACGACACGGTGTGCTCGAGGAGGCCGCCCGGGTACGCGTGGTGGACGGTCTTCGCGGCGGGCCAGCGGCGGAGCCGCGAGGCCACGTCCTCGTCCTCGACGAACGCCTGGATGAGGGACTTCACGTACGGGTCGGACACGGCCGCGACGAGAGACAGGAGCTCGTTCCAGGCCGTGTCGTCCTGCGGGGCGGGGCGCTCGGGCTTCTTGGGCTCGGGCGGAGGCACCCAGGCGAACTCGGCGGGGTCGATCTCCACGCCCTCGGCGACCTTCGCGACCGACTCGATGCGCAGCTGGGGCTTCCCCTGGAACGCGCCGACCAGGCCCTCCACCTCGACGTGCGCCTTCTCCTCGAACACGCCCGCGAGCTCCTCGACCTTCTCGAAGGCGCGGGCCTCGAGCTCGCCGGTCCTGTCCTGGAGCGTCACCGCCAGGTACGTCTTGCCGCTCTTGGCGGTGGGCACCGCCTTTCGGGCGACGAGGAAGACGCTCTTCAGGCGCTCTCCCTCCTTGACGTCCTTGACCCAGATCTTGTCCATGGTTCGCGCAAGCTAGCTCAGCCGACCGGCCGGGACAACCCGGAATCCCTCGGTTTACCGCGCGACCCGCGCCGCTCCGGCAGCGCCCGGGAGGCGTGCCGGGCCCTGGCCCTGGCGTGCCGCGAGCGGGTCCGGAGGCCCGCCCTGCGCTAGATCTCCCCCATGCGCATCGACCCTCGCACCGATGCCCTCGTGGTCGTGGACCTGCAGCACGACTTCCTGCCCGGAGGGGCGCTCGCCGTGCCGGACGGCGACGCGGTGGTGGCGCCCATCGCCCGGATTGCTCCGTCGTTCCGGACCGTGGTGGCGACCCAGGACTGGCACCCCCGGGGACACGTCTCCTTCGCGTCGTCGCATCCGGGACGTCGCCCCTACGAGATGCTGGAGCTCCCCCAGGGCGCACAGGAGCTCTGGCCCGACCACTGCGTGCAGGGCACGCACGGGGCCGCGCTGCATCCCGGGCTGCCCGACACCTGCCTGACCCTGGTCCTCCGCAAGGGCACCCGGCGCGACCTGGACTCGTACAGCGCGTTCCGGGAGAACGTGGGCCCCGAGGGCGAGCGGCCGACGACGGGCCTCGGCGCCTGGCTCGCCGCGCGCGGGGTGAGGCGGGTGTTCGTGACCGGCCTCGCCCGCGACTTCTGCGTGCGGGCCTCCGCCGTCGACGCCGCCGCCGAGGGGTTCGAGACCGCCGTCCTGGACGACCTCACCCGCGCCGTGTTTCCGGATCACCGCGCGCAGGTGGACGCCGAGCTGTCCCGGGCCGGAGTGAGCCTGCTCGATTCGCGCGGGTGAGCCGCCCGGTTCCTTGACCGCGGAGGGAGGCGGCGGTTCACTGGCCGCGGGGAGATCGCCGTGCGACCGCGGACGCCGGACCAGCTCGACAGCGACGCGACCGCGCGCCCCGGCGAGCAGAGCGAGCAGGGCAAGGCGGCGGCGCTGTTCGTCACCGCCCTCGCCAAGGCCTCCCGCGCCTTCACCCTGTACGACGCGAAGAACGCCCTGGTCCGGCAGTTCATCGCCGAGTACCGCGCGCGCGCCGAGGAGGCCACCTCCCGCGGGCCGCTCGCGCTCGACGTCCTGCCGTTCGATCTTTCCCGCGCGGGCGAGGTCGTCTACCACGAGGACGACCGCGAGCGGTCGCTCGCCTTCAAGCTCTTCCGGGACGGCGTCCGGCGCATCACCGTGCAGAAGGGCGTGCCCTTCGGCGAGCTCCTCGAGCTCCTCCAGATCCTGGCGATCCGCTTCACCGGCATCCGCCAGGCCGAGGAGGACGTCGTCACGCTCCTCCGCAAGGCGGAGTTCGGCGGCATCCAGATCGTGGCGGTCGAGGGTTACGTCCCCGACGAGGACGAGCCGGAGGACTCGCCGGGCACGGGGCGCGACGACGCCGGCTCGCGCCCTCCCGCCGGCACCGACCGGCCCTTCCCGCGCCTCCCGGCCCCGGGCCCGCTCGCGTGGCGCGAGGTCCCCGAGACGCTCCTCGCCGCGCTCCGCGCCGAGGAGTCCGAGGGAGCGCTGCCTGCGAACGCGCTCGGCCTGGCCCGCCAGCTCCTGGCCCTCGCCGCCCAGGGGCAGGTCGACCCCGCGGAGGCCGCCGGCTACCTGGGCGACCTGCGCAGCTTCCTCATCGCCGACGGCCAGCTCGAGATGCTCGCCGCCCTCGCGGAGATGGCTGCAGCCCAGCCCCCCGGGCGGCTGCGCGACGCCGTCCTCCGCGGCCTCGCCGACGCACGGCTCGTGGACGCGCTGCTCGCCGCCGTGCCCGAGGGCTCCCACCAGCTTCCGCCCGAGGCTGCGAAGCTGCTGCCCTTCGTACCCGCGGGCGCGGTGCTGGACCGCCTGGCCGACGAGCCCTCCGAGGGCCGGCGCGACCTCCTCGTGCGCGTCGCGAGCGCGCGCCTGCCGGCCGACGCCGAGGCGGTGGTCGCCCGCCTCCCCGGCCTCCCCGCGGACGCGGCGCGCGAGCTCTGGAGGGCGGTGACCGATCGCGCCCCGGCCCGGGCCGACGACGCCTCGGCCGCGTTGCTCGACCACCCCGACACCGACGTGCGTGTCCTGGCGCTGGAGGCCATCTCCCGCTCGGAGGGCCGCATCGCTTCCGCTCCTCTCGTGAAGCTGCTCGGCTCCCCGGCGGAGTCCCTGCGCATCGCGGCGGCGAGGGCGCTCGAGCGACACGGCGACGCCGCCGCCGCCCGCGCGGTGGCCACGGCGCTCACCGGCCGCAAGGGCCAGTCCCTTCCCGAGGCCGAGGCGCTCGGGCGCGCGCTGGGCCGCCTCCATCCGGCGGTCGCCCACCGGCTCTTCGAGGAGTGGCTCGTCGAGCGGCGCAGTCTCCTCGGTGCGCTGGGCTCCGGCAAGCGGGAGGCGGACGTGCTGCGCTGGGCAGCCGTGGCGGGCCTGGGCGTGCTGGACCTGCCCGACGCCGAGGCGCGCATCCAGGCGGTGGCCGCGAAGGGCGACGCGGATCTGAAGCGGTACTGCGCGGCCACGCTGGCACGTCGCCGCGCGGAGGGGCGGCGCCATGGCTGAGCCGCGTGAGGCGCTGGACGAGGTGGGCCAGGCCCAGGCGGACCTCGGCCGCGCCATCGGGCGCGCGCGCTCCGGCGAGGACCGGGAGCTCGCCGGGCAGGTGCGGGAGCGCGGCGAGCAGATCTCGGTGCTGCTGGCCGGCCTGCTGAAGCTCACCCGCGTCCACGCGCCGGACAATCACGCCTTCGACACGCCGGTGGCCGAGCTCGCGCGGGCGCTCGCTGCGCTCGACGAGCTGCTCGGAACGGTCCACCTCGTCACGGTCGAGGACCAGGTTTACGTGAACGACGTGCGCATCCGCACCGACGGGCGGAGCGGGGCGAAGGACCTCGGACTGGAGCTCTCGCGCCACAACGTGGGCGGGATCTCCTTCCACCGCCCGCTCGGCGACGCCCAGCTCCGGAAGCTCGTGGGGGCCCTGTCCTCGGCGCCCAACGCCACCGCCCCGCGCAGGACGCTGGCCGACCGACTGGGCCGCGAGGGGCTGGGCAGCCTCGAGCTGCAGGGCATCTTCCGGTTCCAGACCACGGTCGACGAGGGCGCGCGGGAGCGGGCTCCGGAGATGGTGGCGTCCCGGCTGCTCGCCCTGGTGGCCGAGGCGTTCGACGCGGTGGGATCGGGCCGCGCGCTCAACCCGCTCCCGCTCCGGCGCGCCGTGCTCGAGGCCATCGAGATCGGCTTCGCGGTGCCGGCTTTCTGGGCGCCGTTCGAGGGCCACCCGCCGCACGCCGCCCACGCCGCCGAGGTGGCCTTCGTGGCCCTTCTCACCGGGCGCGCCGCGGGCTTCGCGGCGGCGTACCTCCAGGACATCGGCATCGCCGCCCTGGTGCACGACGCGGGCTACCTCGCGCCCGGGCTGGGTGACGACGCCGCCTCGCTGCAGCGCCACGGCGTCGAGGGAGCGCGCGTGCTCCTCCGCCAGAAGGGGTTCCACGAGGCGAAGGTCCGCCGCCTGCGCGCCATCCTGGAGCACCACCGCGACTATGCCGATCCGGCCGGGCGACCGTCGCCGGGCGGAGCGCTCCTGCGGCTCGCCGAGGACTACGTGAACGCGGTGCGGTTCTACGGCGCGAAGATCACGCGCGCGGCAGCGCTCTCGGCGGTGCAGCGCGCGGGGGGAGCGTTCTACCATCCAGCGCTCGCGCAGCTCATGGTGAACGCGCTCGGCGCCCATCCGCCCGGCAGCCTGCTCGAGCTGCGGGACGGCCGCATGGTGAGGGTGGCCGCGCCGCCGGCCTCGCGGGAGCGGTTCGCGCTCCCGGTCGTGCAGCACGCCGACCCCGCCACGCGCCGGCCGGTGGGCCCGGTCTTCGATCTCCCGTCCGCCGATGTCGTCGCCCGGGCGGTCCCCGGCTGACCGCCGGGCGCGAGCCGACGGGTGCAGGCGGAGTCCCCCGTTCGGCCGTGCCAGCGCGTCGCAACGGGCCCGGCGAATCCCGCTCGCGCTCAGGGTGCTAGGATCGCACGCGGGGGTGGTGCGCATGACGCTCGTGTCCGAGGCGATGACCCGATCGTTCACGACCGTGCCGGCGGACGCGAGCGCGGCACAGGCCGCGGCCCTCGCCAGCACCACGGGCGCCGGACACCTCCTCGTGGTCGACGAGGAGAACCTGGTCGGCGTGCTCTGCTGCGACTGCGACCTTCCCAGGGCCGGCCCCGGCGACCTCGTCGCCGACCTCATGACCGTCCCGGTGTTCACGGTCCGTCCAGATGCCTCGCTCGAGGACGCGGCCCTCACGATGCGAGACTGCCACGTCGGTTGCCTCCCGGTCGCGACCGGGGGCCTCCTCCTCGGCGTGATCACCGCCGACGTGCTGCCCGGGAGCCGGGTCCGCGCGGGCGGCTGCTCCTGTCACGCCCGGCACGTCCACTGAGTTGCCGCGAGGCGGGACCTGGCCGGTCCCTCCGTCCGCTCGCTGAGTTGCCGCGGAGGGATACTCGCTCCCCGCCGATACTCGGTTTCAACGCCCCGTCCGCGGGCCCACGCCGCGCAACCCGTGCGTCCCCGGCGCGGCGCGGCGCAACGCCGGGACCGGAAAACGCCCGAAATCCGCAGTACCTCCGCGGGCACGGCCGGTGAAAAGCGATTCCACGTGGGTCGGATCGAGGTGGACGCCAGGGAGGCGCTGCTCAGGCGGCGTCGCGCGCTGACGCAGTCGGCGCCTTCGCGCTCGGCGGACCCCGAGGCTCGCTGGACCGACTACGAGGCGCAATCCGCGCCGCTCTCGGACGCCGTGCGGGGCGAGGTCGCCGAGATCGACGCGGCCCTGGCGCGGATCCGCGATGGCAGGTACGGCGTGTGCGTCGCCTGCGGCGGGCCCATGGGGCTCCAGCGGCTGCGCGCCATCCCGGAGGCCCGCTACTGCCTCGGCTGCAGCGGGCACGCGCCCAGCGAGTGAGCCCACCCGTCCTCGCGTATCCGCTCGGCGGCGCGCTCTACCTCAACCTCACGAGCGCGTGCACGCTGGCCTGTACCTTCTGCCCGAAGATCCGGGACGGCGACTTCAGGATCGGCGGATTCGACCTTCGGCTCAGCCGGGCTCCGTCCGCCGGCGAGGTGTGGAGGGCCGTCCGGTCGGCGGGGCTCGAGGGCCGGAGCGAGGTGGTCTTCACCGGGCTCGGCGAGCCCACCCGGCGGCTGGGCGTCGTGCTCGACATCGTCGGCCGGCTGAAGGCCGCCGGCGTGCGGCGCGTGCGGCTCGACACCGACGGCCTCGCGAGCGTGCGCGAGGGCAGGGAGGTGCCGCCGCTCCTGGCGAGCGCCGGCCTCGACGCCGTGTCCGTGTCGCTCAACGCCCCCGACGCGGCCACCTACGCGCGCCTCTGCCCGAGCCGGCTCGGCGAGGCCGCCTGGCACGGCGTCCGCGCGTTCGTGCGGGCCGCGGTGGCCTGCATCCCGGAGGTGACCGCGACCGCGGTGGCCGTCCCCGGCCTCTCGGAGGCCGCGTGTCGACGCGAGGCGGAGGCGCTCGGAGCTCGATTCCGCTGGCGCCCCTTCGACCGCCTCGGGCGGATCGAGGGTTAGTCCGCGGGGGATACTCGGCTCGCTGCGCAGCGAGCCGAAGCTCGCTCCAGCGGCGCTTCTTCGGTTCTTCGACTGGATCTGGGCGGGACTTTCGTGCATAAGCTGCGCCGCACGCATCATTTGCGGAACTCAGCCCCCCCGGCCGAGGACACCCCAGCGCATGGCCCGCACCACGAAGGAACGGATCCTCATCGTCGACGACGAGCACAACGCTCGCGTCGCGCTGAGGACGATCCTCGCCGACGAAGGCTACGAGGTCGCCGAGGCGAGCGACGGCGAGGAGGCGCTCGGCCAGCTCGCGAGCTTCGCGCCCGCGGCGGTTCTCGCCGACGTGCGGATGCCGCGCATGGACGGCATCACGCTCCTCAAGCGCTCGCGCGAGCAGGGCACCGACGCGGTGTTCGTGATGATGACCGCATTCGCCAGCGTGGAGGCGGCGGTCGAGGCGATGCGGGCTGGAGCGGAGAACTACCTCGTCAAGCCGCTCGACGTGAACGCGGTGCTGGTGGTCCTCGAGAAGGCCCTCGAGAAGCTGCGCCTCCAGCGCGACACCCAGAACCTGCGCGAGCGGGTGCGCGAGCGGTACCGCTTCCACAACATCGTCGGCGACGCCCCGGAGCTGCAGGCCATCTACGAGGTCGTGAAGCGCGCCGCTCCCACCCGGGCCACCGTCCTCATCCTCGGCGAGTCGGGCACCGGAAAGGAGCTCATCGCCCAGGCCCTCCACGAGGAATCTCCGCGGGCCGACAAGCCGTTCATCAAGGTGAACTGCGCCGCCCTCTCGGAGACGCTGCTCGAGTCGGAGCTGTTCGGGCACGAGAAGGGCGCGTTCACCGGGGCGCTGGGGCGCAAGGAGGGCAGGTTCGAGCTCGCCGACGGCGGCACGTTGTTCCTCGACGAGATCGGCGACATCACGCCCGCCCTGCAGATCAAGCTCCTGCGCGTGCTCCAGCAGCGCGAGTTCGAGCGGGTCGGAGGCACGCAGACCATCAAGGTCGACGTGCGGCTGGTGGCGGCCACCAACCGCGACCTGGCCGCCGAGGTGAAGGGCGGCAAGTTCCGCGAGGATCTGTTCTACCGGCTGAACGTGGTGGCCGTGACGCTGCCGCCGCTGCGCGATCGCAAGGGTGACGTGCCCGCGCTGGTGTCCCACTTCATCGACAAGTACTCGAAGGCCTACGGGAAGGACATCCGCGGCCTGGCCCCCGGGACGCTCAACGCCCTGCTCTCGCACGACTGGCCGGGCAACGTGCGCGAGCTCGAGAACGTGGTGGAGCGGGCGGTGGTCCTCTGCAAGGAGACCGAGCTCACCGCCGACGACCTGCCGCCCACGCTGCGCGGACCGCGCCCCCGCGAGCGCTCCGCCGGAGCGCTCATCCCCGGCGCGACGCTGTACGAGATCGAGCGCGAGGCGATCCTCCGGACGCTGGAGATGGTCGGCGGGTCGACCTCGCGCGCCGCGGACATCCTGGGCATCAGCGTGCGCAAGATCCAGTACCGGTTGAAGGAGTACGCCCAGGGCAGCCGCGACCCGCGGGAGGTCGAGGACGAGGGCGAGAAGGCCGGTACGGAGTAGCGAGAGACTCGCCTCCGGGGTGGCGGCCCCTCAGCCGCGGGCCGGCAGCCGGAGCGTGAACCTCGCGCCCCCCAGGGGCGACTCCTCCACGGCCATCGTCCCCCCGTGCTGCGCCACGATGGCGTGCACGATGGAGAGGCCGAGGCCCGACCCCCTGGCCTTCGTGGTGAAGAACGGCTCGAAGACGCGGTCGCGCAGTTCCGCGGGCACGCCGGGGCCGTCGTCGTCCACGCGGAGGAGCACGTGCTCGCCCGACCCGGGCGTCGCGGGGTCGGCCGGCTCCGGCAGGCAGGACACCGATACGCGCCCGCCCTCGTCGACCGCCTCGAGCGCATTGAGCCCCAGGTTGACGAGCACCTGCCGGAGCCGCTCCTCGTCGCCGGCCACCGGAGGGCAGGGGATGAGGTCGCGCTCGAGCCGGACGCTCCGGCGCTCCGCCTCGACGGAGAGGAGGTCGAGCACGCGCGCGGCGAGGCCCACCACCTCGAGCGGCTTCGCCTGGAACTCCCTCGGCCGCGCGAACTGCAGGAAGTCCTCGAGGATGTGATCCAGCCGCCGGATCTCGTCCCGCACCAGCGTGAGCGGCTCGAGCAGCGTCGGCTGCGCGTCGCGGCCGAGCTTCTGGATGCGCCGTTCGAGCACGGTGAGCTGGAGCGCGGCCGCGTTGAGCGGGTTGCGGATCTCGTGCGAGAGGCCGGCGGTCATGGTGCCGACCGCCGCCAGCTTCTCCGCGGTCTGGGCCCGGCGCGACAGCTCCCGCTTCTCGCCGTGGAGCCGCACCTGGCGCATGGCCTGCTCCACCGTGACGAGCAGCTCCTGGGTCGCGCACGGCTTCACGAGGTAGGCGCACGCGCCGGCCCTCACCGCCGCCATGGCCGACTCCAGCGTGGCGAAGCCGGTGAGAAGCACCACCTCGCCGTCGGGCGAGAGCTCCTTCAGGCGCGGGGCGAGGCTGGTGCCGTCGCCGTCGGGGAGCTTCAGGTCCACGAGGGCGACGTCGAAGCCTTCCCGGGCCAGCTCCAGGCCTTCCTTGCAGGTCCCTGCGCCTCGCACGGCGTAGCCGCCGGCGGAGAGGATCTCGGAGAGGTTGTCGACCAGCACCTCGTTGTCGTCGACGACGAGGAGCCGTGGCCGGCGGTCGGGGGTCATCGGCTGCCGGAGGTCCTTCTGGCGTGCAGCCGCTCGACGGCGCCGAGCAGCGTGCCGGTGTCGAACGGCTTCGTGAAGAGCTCGTGATGGGGCAGGGGCGGCGGGTCGTTCAGGCCGGTCAACACGATGAGCGGCATCCGCGGGTAGCGTTCCGCCAGGATGCGCACGGCCTCGCCGTCGGGCCCTTCCGGTACGCGCAGGTCCACGAGCGCGCACAGCGGCTCGGCGGGCCCCAGCTTCTCGGTCTCGGCGATGGAGCCCGCGGTCACGGGCGCGAACCCCCGCGTTCGCAGCGCCTCGGCGAGGTTGTCGCAGAGCCGTGAGTCGTCGTCGACGAGGAGCACCACCGAGTCGCGCCGGGCGGCGTCGAGCAGCTCCATGAGCCTCGGCACGGGCACGGGCTTGGGCATGACCGCCAGCACCCCCTCGCGCAGGGCGGCATCGAGCGTCTCGTCGGAGACGTGGGCCGTGATCAACATCACGGCCGCGCCGGGATCGATCCGCCGGATGGCCTGGACGACCTCGGTGCCGCCCATGACCGGCATCCGCATGTCGGTCAGCAGGGCGTCGAAGTGCTCCTTCCGGGCGGCGTCGATGGCCTCCGGACCGGACTCGGCGACCACGACCTCGTCGCCCCGATCGCGCAGGATCTCCGCCAGGTTCTCCGCGAACTCCCGGTTGTCGTCCACGATGAGGTATCGCCGCATAGGGTCGTTTCCGCCGGCGTTCCCCCGGCGCGTCGGACTCAGGAGGGCAACCGCAGCGTGAACCGGGCGCCGCCCTCCGCCCGATCTTCGTAACGGATGGACCCGCCGTGGCGCTCGGCGATCTTCTTCACGAGGGCGAGGCCGAGTCCGATGCCCTTGGCCTTGGTGGTGACCAGGGGCTCGAAGAGGCGCCCCCGGGCGGCCGGGGCGACCCCCGGCCCTGTGTCCTCCACGTCGACCTCCACGGCCCCGCCCCCGACCGCGCGGCCCACCAGGCGGACCACCCCCTTCGGCGAGGCGGCGTGGACCCCGTTCTCGAGGAGGTTCAGGAGGACCTGCCTGAGCTGGACCGGGTCGCCGTTCACCTGTGGGACGCCGTCGAGGAGGATGTCGACCCGCACCTCGGGCGGCCGCTTCACCGCCTCGGCCACGGCGCGCGCGATCGCGGCGAGGTCCACCCGCTCCCGGGAGAGGGGGCGATCGCGGATCATGTCGAGGAGGTTCGTGATGATGCCGTTGGCGATGCCGAGCTGCTCGCCGATGCGCTCGATGTGCTTGTGCGTGCGCTCGTCGGAGTCGGCGCGCTGCCGCAGGATGTAGAGCGAGGTCTCGATGACGCCGAGCGGGTTCCGGAGGTCGTGGCCGATCGAGCCCACCAGCTGGCCGAACGTCGAGAGCCGCTCCACCCGCGCCTGCTGGGCGAGCAGGTCGTCGCGGTAGGTGTGGAGCATGATGGCGAGCTCGAGGTCGAGGATCTTGCCCACCGAGGTCCGCACCGCGTCGAGCTCGGGGCCCGAGTAGGCCTCGCGCGCCACCCGGTCGAGCTCGGCGCGGTGGACGTTCATCGCCCCGAACATGTAGTGCTGGGGCAGGCCGATCTGGACGTGCTTCCGCCCGATCCGGTAGCGCTGCTCCCAGTAGCCCTCGTCCCACGGCCCGAGCAGCAGCCTGTCGAGCCAGGCCACCATCGTCACCTTGAGGTGGCCGACCGAGCTCTCACCGCCGACGAGCGCCTTCCTGGCCTCGTCATGGGAGAGGATCCGGGCGTAGAAGAAGTCGGCGATGCGCTGGAACTGGGGGCTCGCCACCGCGTGGAACGCGCGCAGCCGCGCCTCGTCCGCCCCGTCGAAGAGGACGTAGCGCTTCAGCTCGTGGAACACGGTCTCGGGCACGTCCCGCGGTTCTACCGCGGGACCGCGGGGACCGCCAAGGCGCCCTCAGTGAACGACCAGCACCGGCCGGGTGCTGATGTGCACGAGCCGGTCGGAGGTCGAGCCCAGGAACACGCGCGCCACGGCGCCGTGCCCGCGGCTCCCCACGACGATCATGCCGACGTCCTGGGCCGCGCCCTCCTCGGCGATGGCCTCGGCGGGCGAGCCGTAGAGCACGGAGGTGCTGACCTCGAGGCCCGTGGCATCGAGCGAGGCGACCGCGCGCTCGAGCAGCCGATCGGCGTAGGCGCGATGCTCCTGCTCCACCTCGGCGAGCGTGAGGCCGTATACGTCGGGCGGCAGGAGGAGCTTCGGCACCACGTGCACGAGCGTGAGCTTCGCCCCGAACCGCAGCGCGATGTCCGCGGCCATCCGCGCCGCCTTCAGCGAGGCGTCCGACCCATCCACAGCGACAAGGATGCGCTTCATGTCGATCCCTCCCCGGAACCCTCACAGGTCCTTCAAGGGGGATGCCCGGCGGGCGGTGGACGCTCCCACCCCGGGGGTGCGACCTTCCGTCGTCCAGCGGGCAAGCGACGAGGCCCGGCGCCGATCGTCGGCGCGGGCCTCGCGGGGAGCGGACGGGCCGGCCGTCCGGCGCGGCTAGGCGGGCTTGTTCTGATCGCCACCCTGCGCGGGGGGCGTCGCCTGGGTGGACGTGGGCTTGTCGTCCTCGCCGCCCATCGCCTTCTTGAAGCTGCGGATGCCCTCGCCCAGCCCGGCGCCGAGTTGCGGCAGCTTGTTCGCGCCGAACAACACCACCACGATGATCAGGATGACGATGAGCTCGCCCATGCCGAGCTTCGGAAACATATGAAACCTCTCTCCCCTCGCGCCCTTCTTGGCGCGGGTCTATCTAACAGCTTCAGGCCGCGTTGTCTTCCATGGCGAGGGTGGCAAGCCGCCTCTCGTCGAGCACGCGCACCCCGCGCGTGGCGTCCAGCATGCCGTCCGTCTCGAGCTTGGTGAGGCAGCGGGACAGGGTCTCCGGGCGCATGCCAAGGAGGCGAGCCACCACCTGCTTGCGCACGGCGTTGGGCCGGTCGGCCAGGAAGCGGGCATGGGCCAGCGCGAATCGCGCCACCCGCGACAGGCAGTCGCCCTGGCGCCAGTTCACCTCGTCGCGCTGCTGTCGGGACTCGGACAGGAGGAGGTCGAGCACCGCCCGGGCGGCGCTGCGGTCGGGGCCCACCCACTGGGAGAGCGAATCCCCGGCGATGCCGCAGACCTTCACGCGCGAGAGCGCACGCACCTCGAACGGCGAGGCCTCGTCGGTCATGGCCTCGGTGCACAGGAGCGAGCTCGGGCCACGCAGGGAGAGGAGCAGCTCCGAGCCGCGCGGGCTCACCGAGGAGAGCGACACGAAGCCCTCCTTCACGAAGAACACGGTGCGCGGCCGCTCGCCCTGCGCGCAGATGGTCGAGCCCGCCTCGCGCGTGGTGGGGGTGAGGCGGCAGCGGCCGCCCTGCGAGGCGATGCCCAGCGAGCAGGCGTTGCAATCGTTGACAGGCGCGTTCGAGAGCATGGCGTTTTCCCCCAAGGCTTTGATCCACGTCGATTTGCACGAGGCACGCCCGCGAAGACACGAGGGTTTGTGGCTCCCGTGCCGCACCCCTTGCGCCTTGGCCCAGGTCAAGGGTGGAGGAGCGCAACCTTTGCGAGAGCGGCCTCCCCGCATGGCATGATGCGCGCCGTGAAGAGGCTGCTCGCCATTCGCGACGAGGTCGCGAGAGCGGTGACTCCAGTGGGCGCCGAGCCGGGCGCCATCGCGCTCGAGGCCGCCGCGGGGCGTTATCTCGCGGAGGACGCGCTCGCGGTCGTGCCCTCGCCGCCGGCCAGCTGCTCGGCCATGGATGGCTACGCGCTCCGCTCCGCGGACGCGCCCGGCCCGGTGAGCCTCCCCGTGGCCGCCACCATCTACGCCGGCGACGCGCCCGCTCCGCTGCCGCCCGGCGCGGCGGCACGCATCTACACGGGTGCCCCGCTGCCCGAGGGAGCCGACACCGTGATCCGCGAGGAGGCCGCTCGCGAGGAGGGCGGCCGCGTCTCGCTGGGCCCGGCCCGGCCGGGCGAGAGCGTGCGGCGGGCCGGTGAGGACGTCGAGCGGGGCGCGCTGGCGCTGCCGGCGGGCACGCGCCTCGGGCCGCTCCAGCGCGCGCTGCTCGTCTCGGTGGGCGTCGCACGGGTGCGGGTCCACCGCCGGCCGCGCGTGGCGCTCCTCGCCACGGGGGACGAGATCGTGCGCGGGCGGACGCCCGACTCCAACGGCGTGGCCGTTGCGGGGCTGCTCGCGGCGGCCGGCGCCGAGGTCCGCCGCTCCAGCGTGCCGGATCGCAGGGACGCGCTCACCGCCGCCCTGGGCGAGGCCCTGGCCGGCTCCGACGCCGTCGTCACGCTGGGTGGAGTGTCGGTCGGCGCGCACGACCTCGTGCCCGCGGCGCTCGCCGCGGTCGGCGCCGAGGTCCGGGTCCACGGCGTGCCCATGAAGCCGGGGAAGCCATTCCTGTTCGCGCTCGCCGGGGGGAAGCCCGTGTTCGGCCTGCCCGGGAGCCCGTCGGCCTGCCTGGTCGCCTTCGAGGTCCTGGCGCGGCCGGCCCTGCTGGCCTTGGCCGGCGCGCTCGTCCGGACGAGGCCGGCCGTGTCGCTGCGCCTCGCCGAGCCGGTCGCCGGGCGGGCGGGGCGCGCCCGCCTCCTCTGGGCGGTGGTGGAGCCCGATGGCAGGGCCCGGCCGGTGGGGCGGGACGCCGCCCAGGTGCGCGGTCCGGCCCTGGCGAACGCGCTCCTCGTCCAGCCGGACGGGCAGGGCGACCTCGGCGAGGGTGAGGAGATCGTCGCGTGGCTGCTCCACGACGAGGGGTGAGGGGGTCGCCGACGCGCAGAGCGCCGCGGCGGAGCCGGCGGCGCGCTGCGGTGGTCCTCGCCGTGTCGGGCCCGAGTGGCTCGGGGAAGACGCGCCTCCTCTCCCGGCTCATCCCGGCCCTCGTGTCGCGCGGCCTCTCGGTGGCGGCCGTGAAGCACACCCGCCACGAACACGGCCTCGACGCGACCGGGAAGGACACCGACGTGCTCCGCAGGGCGGGCGCCGCCGCCGTGGCCATCACCGGGCCCTCCGGCACCGCGTGGTTCGGGCCCGAGGTGGGGTCCGCGCGGGCCCTCGCCCGCAGGATGGGCCCGGTTGACCTCGTGCTCGCCGAGGGGTTCCGGTCCGAGCCGCTGCCGAGGATCGAGGTCCATCGCCGGGCCGTCCCGGGCGAGTTCCTCTGCGCCACCGACCGGCGCGTCATCGCCGTGGTCTCGGACGAGCCCCTGCCACGGGACATCCCCCGGCTCCACCCGGACGACGTCGAGGGCGTGGCAGCCCTGGTGGTCCGCTGGCTGAGGGCGCGCGGGCGATGATATGGAGGCGGGCCATGCTCGCCCCCGCCCTGGCGCTTCTCCTGGCCGCCGCCCCTCCCGCTCCCCGCCCGCCGCCTCCCGTCCCCGACGATCCGTTCCTCCGCCAGTGGGCCGATACCTTCGGCTTCCGCGCCGGGCGCCCGGTGGCGGTGAAGCTCTCCCGAGACGGCCGGACGGCGTTCTTCCTCCGGAGCGGCCCGCGCTCGCGCGTGCTGTCCCTCTTCGAGGCCGATCTCGCCGGCGGGGCGGTACGCGAGATCGCGGGCCCGGACGCGCTGGGGGGCGTGCGCGATCCCACCGAGGCCGAGGCCGCCCGGCAGGAGCGGCAGAGGAGCATCGCCCGCGGCATCTCCGGTTACGAGCCGTCGCGCGACGGCGCTCGCATCGCCATCGCCAGCGCGGGCCGGCTGTTCGTCCTCGAGCGCGCGAGCGGTGGGATCCGCCAGGTGGCCGACGACGTCGTCGATCCACGCTTCTCCCCCGACGGGCGCTCGATCGCCTACGTGAAGGGCCGAGACCTCCACGTGCTCGAGCTCGCCGGTGGGAAGGAGCGGCGGCTCACCCGGTCGATCGGCCCCAAGGTCACGAGCGGCCTCGCCGAGTTCGTGGCCCAGGAGGAGATGCGCCGGGAGGAGGGCTACTGGTGGTCGCCCGACGGCAAGCGGATCGCGTTCGCCGAGGTCGACGAGTCACCCGTCGAGACCTGGACCCTCTGCGACCCGGCCCGTCCCCAGCGCCCCTGCCGCGCGCTCGCCTACCCAGCGGCCGGCAAGCCCAACGCGCGGGTCCGCCTCGGCGTGGTGCGAACCGCCGGCGGATCACCGGTGTGGGTGCGCTGGGACGACGACCGCTTCCCGTACGTCGCGACGGTGCGCTGGCCGGAGGGCGGACCACTCGCGATCCTGGTCCAGGATCGCCGCCAGCGGGTCGAGCAGCTCCTCGCCGTGGATCCGGCCACCGGGGCCACCCGGCTCCTCCTCGAGGAGAGGGACGAGGACTGGCTCACGCTCGACCAGGACTTCCCGGCCTTCCGGAAGGACGGGAGCTTCTACTGGTTCACCGAGCGAAACGGGGGGCCGGAGATCGAGCTCCGCGGGGTGGACGGCTCGCCCGCGAGGAGCGTGGTGCCGCCCTCGCTCAACCTCGTCGAGCTGGCCGGGTACGACCGCGAGGCCGATCTCCTCGCCCTGGTCGTGGCCCCCGATCCGACCCGCACCGCGATCGTCACCGTGCGCGAGGGAGGCGCGCCCGCTGAGGTTCCGCTCCCGGCCGATCCTCCGGCCAACCACCACGCCGAGCTCTCGGAGCGCGGCGGAGCGATGGCGGTCACGTCCACCTCGCTCGACCGGATGCCCCGCACGGCGGTCGTGGGCCTCGACGGCCGGACGCTGGCGGAGCTGCCGTCGGTGGCCGAGGAGCCCCCGATCCACGTGAGCGCGACGCTCCGGAGGGTCGGCCCGGGCGATGGGCTCTGGACGGCCCTCGTCCTGCCCCACGGGGCGGCGGCGGGGCCGCTCCCGGTGGTGCTCGACGTCTACGGCGGGCCCGCCGAGCCGCACGCGGTCCACGCCGCCATGCACATGAACCAGTGGCTGGCCGACCAGGGGTTCGCGGTCGTGCGTGTGGACGGGAGGGGAACCCACCGGCGCGGCCGGGCGTTCTCGCGGTCCATCCGCGGATTCGGCGACGGCATCCTGGACGATCAGATCGCAGGGCTGCACGGCCTCGCGGAGGCCGTGCCCGGCGCGCTCGACCTCTCGCGGGTGGGCGCCATGGGTTGGTCCTTCGGAGGCTGGAGCGCGGCCGCGGCGGTGCTGCGCCGGCCGGACGTCTTCTCCGCGGCCGTGGCCGGGGCGCCGGTCGTGGACTGGCGCGCCTACGACACGCACTACACCGAGCGCTACCTCGGCCTGCCCGACGCCGGCGGCGACGCCTACGAGCGCTCGTCGCTCCTGCCCCAGGCCGCGGGCCTCTCCCGGCCCCTCCTGCTCGTGCACGGCACGGCCGACGACAACGTCTGGTTCACCCACACGCTCCGCCTGGCCGACGCCCTCTTCCGAGAGGGCAGGCCGTTCGAGCTCTTGCCGGTGGGCGGCGCCACGCACATGGTGCCGGACCCGGTCGCGTCGATGCGCGTGAGGCAGGCGTCCGTGGAGTTCCTCGCCCGCCACCTCGGCGTGAGGGCCGCCGCGCCGGGGCCGTCAGGCCCGGCCACGGCCGCGGCCGGGGCGGCGTCAACGCGCTGACGGAGCGCGCGCAACCCCGCGACTCGACGGGCCGCGCGCGGCGGCATTGCGCTTGCTCCCCGGGGAGCCGGGATGGCGCGCCTCACGCTCTGCCTCATCGCCCGGAACGAGGAGGAGATGCTCCCGGACTGCCTCGCCTCCGTGCGGGGCATCGCCGACGAGATCGTCCTCGTGGACACGGGCTCGACCGACCGCACCCGCGAGATCGCGCGGGCGGCCGGCGCGGCCGTGCTGGAGCGCCCGTGGGACGACGACTTCGCGGCGCCGCGCAACCTCGCGGCCCGGCACGCGCGCGGCGACTGGCTCCTCGTCCTGGACGCCGACGAGCGGCTGGTCCCGGGCATGAAGAAGCCGCTGCGCGAGGCGATGAGGATGCGCACCTTCGACTGCGGGATGGTGCGCCTCCACAACGCGCGCCGCCCCGACGCCCCGTTCGCGGACATCGTCTCCGGGGCCGAGCGCCACGGGATGCCGCACTGGCTGCCCCGCCTCGTGCGCAACGTCGGCGAGCCGACCTGGAAGGGCGCCATCCACGAGAGCGTCGGCGAGTGGCTGGTGAGGCGGAAGGGCCTGCGCCGCAACCTGCCGGTGGACGTGGTCCACCTCGGCTACGTGCCGTCCCTCCTGGTCTCGCGGAAGAAGCGCGAGCGCAACATCGCGCTGCTGCGCAGGCGGGCGGAGCTCGAGCCCGACGACGTCACGCCGCGCGGGTACCTCGCGCTCGAGCTGCTCGAGGCGGGGCGGGAGGAGGAGGCGAGGCACGTCGCCGACGAGGCATGGGCGATGATCGACCTCCAGCCGCGCGAGCGGGACGTGGCGCGCATCGCGGTGGCGAGGGGCCTCCTCGCGCTGCGCAGGGCCGACCCGGTCGGCGTGCTCGACGCGGCCGACCGCGGCGAGCGCCACAACGGCCCGCACCCGGACTTCGACTTCCTCCGCGGATATGCCCACGAGGTGCGGGCGCTCCGGGAGCCCGCGCGCTCGCCGGAGCGGACGGCCGAGCTCGAGTCGGCCGAGAGGTCGTTCCGATCCGCCCTGGCCCGGCTCGGGGAAGACGTCGCCTTCGACTTCCTGGGGACGGTGAACGAGGCGCGCGCCGGGATGCACCTCGGCGTGATCCACCTCCTCTCCGGGCGGCCCGCCGACGCCCTCAACGCCTTCGCCGCCGTCCTCAAGGCGGAGCCCGAGAACGGATCGGCGCGCATCGGCGCGGCCGAGGCGCTGATCGAGGTGGGCCAGCCCTCGAAGGCGCTCGCCACCGTGGAGAAGGCGCTCGACCGGCGCCCAGACGGCTGGATCGTCGCCTCCGCCGCGGCGCTGGCGCTGGGCGCGCGGTCCGACGCGAAGCTCTTCCTCGACCAGGCCGTGACCCGCAACACGTCCGGATACGAGGCCCCTCACCGCTACGGCATCCAGCGGCAGATCGAGGCGGCGCTCGGCCTCGGCACGCCGGCGTAGTCGTCGTCCCTCGACTTCGGCCCGCTTCGCGGGCCTACGCTCGGAACGACGGGTGAGTGAGCGAGCCGCAGATCCCCCGCGGAAAACAAGGCGAACGGAGGGAGGGACCGGCCAGGTCCCGACCGGAGCGAGCAGGGGGGTGCCGCGGAAAAGAAGCAGGACGGCCTCTCGGCCGTCCTGCCCGGGAAACGAGGACCGCCCTCCCGATCACCTGGGCGCGGCCGACAGGGACGCCACGGCCTGCTCGAAGGCGTCCGCGATGGGTGCGAACGCCCGCTCCGCCTCGCGTGCCACTCGCGCGTCGCGCGAGAGCGTCGCGTCGCCGAGCCGCCGGCAGACGAAGCGGTAGACCTCCGCGAGCTGCTCGCACAGCTCGGGTGCCTTCGAGCGATCGAGCGAGGCGTGCAGCTCGATCACGATGTCCGAGGCCTTGCCCAGCGCGTGCCCCGCCTCCGACGGCTTGCCCGCCTCGAGGGCGGCGATGCCGGACCGCATGTGGCGCAGCGCGGCCTGGAACAGGAGCACCATCAGGCGCTCCGGGGAGGCGGTCTCGCGCTCGGACTGCGCGTACCGTCGGGCGTACGGGTTCATGGAAGCCGTTCCTCGTCTCTTTCCGTGGAACCTGCCGAAGGTGTTCCGTGGTCGGAGGCCGCCCCGGAGCGGTCGGGCTCCGGGGCGGCTTTCCTTCCACTCTGGCGAGCTAGCCGAGGAGCTTCAAGGCCAGCTGCGGCATCTGGTTGGCCTGCGCGAGGACGGAGACGCCGGCCTGCGACAGGATCTGGGCGCGGGAGAGCGCGCTCGTCTCCTCGGCCACGTCGACGTCCTTGATGCGGCTGTTGGCGGCGGACAGCGACTCGGAGAACGCCTGGATGTTGCGGATGGCGCTGTCGAGGCGGTTGCCGGCGGCGCCCAGCATCGAGCGGGCGTCGGAGACCTTGGCGAGCGCCGCGTCGATGTTGGCGAGGGCCGCCTGTGCCGAGGCCTTGGCGGCCAGCGACAGGCCGGTCACGCCGAGGCCGGAGGCGCTCGTCGTGGCGTCGACCGCGGAGAACTGGATGCGGTCGTTGCCGGTGTCGTAGACGCCCACCTGGAAGTCGAGCGGCGAGGTCGACGCGCCGTTCAGGAGGTAGGTGCCGTTGAAGTTGGTGACCTGGGCGATGCGCTCGAGCTCGTTCACGAGCGCGGTGGACTCCTGGTTGATGTAGCCGCGCTCGGTCGAGCCGACGGTGTCGGACGCGGCCTGCGTGGCGAGCTCGCGGAGGCGGGTGAGGATGTTGGCGTCCTCGTTCAGCGCGGCCTCGGACGACTGGATGAGCGACAGGCCGTCGTTGGCGTTGCGGGCGGCCTGGCCGTAGCTGCGGATCTCGGCCTCGAGCTTGGTGCTGATGCCGAGGCCCGCGGCGTCGTCGCCGGCCTTGGTGATGCGGTAGCCGGACGACAGGCGCGACAGCGACGAGTCCAGCATGCTCTGCGTCTGGTTCAGGTTCCGCTGCGCGTTCAGCGACGAGACGTTGGTGCGAATCGAAAGGGACATGGCGATCTTCCTCGTGGGTCGGTGGGCGAAGCTCTCGTTTCGCCCGTTCGACCTGGAGATCGGCACGTATCGGCGCGGCCTTTAGAGGGCCGGATCTGCCGGGTGGGAGGGGAGGTGGGCAGGAACTGCCCGGTGCCACGATCAGCGCCGGTAGGCGTCGGCGGCCCGGCGGCTCCTGGCCGCCCGGCCGACCTCTGCCGCGAGCCGGGCCCGCTCGCCATCGGCCAGCGTGACGCAGCGCGCATGGGCTGCGCGCAGGAGCGCGAGCTGCGACCCGGAGAGCCGCTCTCCGCGCGTCGCCATCGCCTGACACGCGGCGGCGCCGCGTTCCACGGCGTCCGCCGCGGCCTGCGCGTCGCCCCGACCCAGCGCGGCCTCCGCGGCGGCGAGCGCCTCGCTGAGGCCCGTCGCGCTCACGACGACTTCGCGTCCTGGGCGGTCAGGAAGCTTCCGATGCTCTTCAGGTTGCTCACGGTCGACTCCATCGCCGTGAACTGGTCGACGAGCCTCTGGCGGAAGCTGTCGATGCGGAGCTGGACGGCCGCCGCCTGGGCGCCGAGCTGCTTGATGCTGGCGTTGAGGCCGTCCTGTCGGATGGTGAGGAGGCCGTCGCCGATACGGGTCTCGGACGTGACGAGCCCGTCCACCAGGTCGCCGAGGCCGGTGGAGGCGGTGGCGAAGAGAGCGTTCACCGCGCTGCCGTTCCGGGCCACCGCGTTCGACAGGATCGTCGAGTCGACGGAGAGCGTGCCGTCTCGCTCGGTCTTCACGCCCAGGTCGGCGAGCGTGCGGATGCCGCCGGCCCCGACCGAGGTGGTGATGAGGGACGCGAGCTTCGCCTGGAGGTTGCGGATCGTCCCGTCGCCGGCGAGCGTCGAGGACCGGTCGGTCCCGGGCCCGGGCGACAGCTGCGCCTGGATGACCTTCTGGACGTCGTTGTAGGCGGAGACGAACTTCTGGAGACGCGCCTGGGTGCCGTCGGCGTCGCTGCCGATGACGAGGTCCTCGGCCGCGCCCATCGACTCGAGCGTGAGGGTGGTGCCCGGGATCGCGTCGGTGACGGTGTTCGACTGGCGCGTGAAGGAGATGCCGTCCACGTTCACGACCGCGTTGACGGCGGCCTGCTTCTCCGCGAAGCCGGGGTCCTTCCCGCTGCCCGCGCCCGGCGTGAACGTCACGGTGAGGGCATCGGAGGGCGCGCCGGTGGGCGAGTAGCCGGTGTCGAGCGCGGTGATGGAGAGGTAACGGTGGGTGCCGTCGTTCAGGACCACGGCCGAGACGGGCGCACCGCTCTGGCGGATCGCGAACGCCGCGTCCTCGAGGCTGGTGCCGTCGGCGATGCTGATGGGATCGTAGGTCGTGCCCTGGACCTCGAGCTGCAGCGTGCCGCCCACCAGGGTCTCCCCCGAGGCGAAGCCGACGCTGCGCCACTTCGAGGCCTGGGCCAGAGACTCGACCTGGACCGAGTAGCGGCCGGCCGTGGCGCTCGAGCCGGGCGTGGCGGTGAAGCTGTCGTTCGAGCTCGCGACCTTGGTGACGAGTGCGCCGTTGTTCTTGAGGTCGGCCGAGGCGGTGGAGAGCGCCTGAAGCTTCGAGACGATCTGGCCGATCGTGCTGAGCTGCGACTGGATGCCGGCCTGCCGGTTCTGGATGTCGGTGAGCGGCTGCGACTCGAGCTGGACGAGCTTGTCGATGAGGGAGTTGGTGTCCAGACCCGAGGCCAGACCGCCGACCGAGAACGTCGCTGCCATGCATCACCTCGATGTCCGTCGACCGCCCCCCGGGGTGAGCCGGGGGGCGGCCGTCGGAGACTGCGTCTGCCGGAAGCTTACCCGAGGAGCTTCAGGGCGAGCTGCGGCATCTGGTTGGCCTGCGCGAGGACGGAGACGCCGGCCTGCGACAGGATCTGGGCGCGGGAGAGCGCGCTCGTCTCCTCGGCCACGTCGACGTCCTTG
>Ga0335084_10001399_pt1 | contig 22513 bp, 23 predicted proteins | sample Lox_Sample_44_FD_206721 | JGI IMG/M metagenome (GOLD analysis project Ga0335084, IMG submission 206721) | Soil microbial communities from Loxahatchee National Wildlife Refuge, Florida, United States - Lox_Sample_4.4 | ecosystem: Environmental > Terrestrial > Soil > Wetlands | place: USA...
AGGCGCGTGGCAGCCCGCACCCCTCCGACCCTAGGACGGGCCCGGAGGAGCCGACATGAAGCCGCATCTTCCACTGATCCTCGGTGTCCTGCTGGCCGGCGGAGCTCCGGCCCTCGCCCAGGCGCCGCGGCTGAGCGTGCCCGATCAGAGCCCGCATGCCTCGGTCAGCCAGCGCGTGGGCCTCACCGACATCACCGTCGACTACCACCGCCCGGCCGTGGGGAAGCGGAAGATCTGGGGAGCGCTCGTGCCCTACGGCGAGGTCTGGCGGGCGGGGGCGAACGAGAACACGACCATCACCTTCTCCACCCCGGTCACCGTGGGAGGCCGGCAGCTCCCCGCCGGAACCTACGGCCTGCACATGATCCCCACCCCGACCACCTGGACGGTCATGCTCAGCACGGTCTCCAGTGCCTGGGGCAGCTTCAGCTACGAGGAGAAGGAGGACGCGGTGCGGCTGACGGCGACGCCGGCCCAGGCGGACTTCGAGGAGAGCCTCGAGTACCGCTTCGAGAACCCCAGGGAGAGCTCGGTCGACGTGGTCCTCCACTGGGAGCGGCTGCAGGTCTCCTTCCCCGTCGCGGCCGACTCCAAGGCCATCACCCTCGCCAGCCTCAAGAGCCAGCTTCGCGGGCTCGCCCGATTCTCGTGGCAAGGCTGGAACCAGGCCGCCCGGTGGTGCGCCGACAACGACTACGACCTGGATCAAGGCCTCGCCTGGGCGGACCGTTCCATCGGGATGCAGGCCACCTACCCCAACCTCAACACCAAGGCCCTCATCCTGGAGAAGAAGAAGGACTCGAAGGGCGCGGCCGACCTGCGGGCGCAGGCGATGAAGGTCGCCACCGAGGCCGACATCAACAATCGCGGCTACCAGCTGCTGGGCGAGAAGAAGTACAGCGAGGCGCTGGCCGTCTTTCGCAAGAACGTCAAGGACCACCCCGATTCCTGGAACTGCCACGACAGCCTCGGCGAGGCGCTGGCCGCCAGCGGTGACAGGAAGGGGGCCATTGACAGTTACACGAGGGCACTGGCGCTGGCCAAGGACCCCGCGGACAAGAAGCGGATCAGCGGCGTGCTGGCCGGACTGCAGAAGTAGCGCGGGCTCCAGCGCAGAGCCCTGGGCTCACCAACCCTGGAGCGCGTCCTCGAACAGATGCGCCAGGTCCGACTCGTCCACCGGCCGGGGTGACAGCTTGGTCACCCGGGCCTGGGGGAGCGTTCCCTGGACCAGCGCGGGGATGTCGCTCTTCCGGTAGCCCACCGAATGCAGCCCGTTGGGCATCTTCAGGCGCTGCATGAAGCCCACCAGCCGGTCGGAGAGGATCTTTCCCGCGTCCTCCGGCCTGGCGCGTGAGACGTCGGCTCCCAGGATCTCGGCGGCGATCAGGTGGCGGTCCGGACAGGCCTGGGCGGTGAATCGGAACACCGCCGGGGCGTTGAGGATGACCGACATGCCGTGGGGGACGATGGGGTGATCCGCCGGGAAGCCCTCGGGCCGGAAGTCCCGGACCATTCCGGACACCGGATACGACATCCCATGCGGGAGGTGGACGCCGGCGTTGCCGAATCCCACTCCGGCGAAGGCGGCGGCGAGCTGCATCTTCTCCCGCGCCTCGTCGTCGTCCGGATTCTCCACCGCCCGGACGAAGTACTTCGAGACCGAGCGCATCGCCTCCAGCGACCAGATGTCGCTGATCGGATTCGAGCCCTGGTACGCCGGCCGGACCACCGGGCGTTCCGGCCGCGGGCGCTGATGGAACGGCAGCGCGGTGAAGGACTCGATGGCGTGGCTGAGGACGTCGAACCCGCTCGTGGCCGCGACCTGTGGCGGCATGCTCCGGGTGTTCTCCGGGTCGAGGATTCCCAGGAGCGGCTTCAGTCTGCGGTGGGCGATGCCCGTCTTCGCGTGGAGCGGGGTGTGGTCGAAGATGGCGACCCCGGTGGTCTCGCTGCCGGTCCCGGCGGTGGTGGGGACCGCGATCAGCGGCTTGAGCGGCCCGGGGACTGGCTTGCCCTTCCCGATGGGCGCGTTGACGTAGTCGAGGAACTCCGCCGGGTAGGTGGCGTAGAGATTGGCCGCCTTCGCCGTGTCGATGGTCGACCCGCCCCCGACCGCGACGAAGGCGTCGAAGCCTCCCTGGGTGGCGAACTCGATCGCCTCGCGGAAGGAGACGTCGGTCGGCTCGACCCGCACCCGATCGAAGAGGGCATGAGTGATGCCGTTGTCCCGCAGGCTCTGGAGGACGGTGTCCACCGGCCTGAGCTTGGCCAGGGTGGGGTCGGTGAGGACCATCACCTTCTGGGCCCTCATCTCCGCGAGGTCCATCCCCACCTCGCGGGTGACCCCTCGCCCGAAGCGGATGCTGGAGGCAGCCATCTCGAACGCGTACTCGAGAGCCATTGGAACCCTCCCCTCAGCGGCGGTTCTTCACTTCTAGCGCTTCTCGTACGTCCCGATCAGCTCCGCGCTGCCCACCACGTGCCCCTCCATCGCCTTCTGGAGATCGGCCTTGGAGGGCTTGCCGAGGTCCGGCAGCACGGTGTCCAGCGCGTAGAGCTTGAAGAAGTACCGATGACGTCCGATGGGCGGGCATGGCCCTCCGTACCCGGGCTTGTTCCAGTCGTTCAGCCCGTCCTTCGACCCTTGCGGAGGTGACCTCGATGCGCCTTCTGCCAGCGCGGTGGTCCGTGGCGGCACGTTGTACAGAACCCAGTGGACCCAGGTCATCTTCGGGGCGCTGGGATCGGGGGCATCGGGGTCGTCGACGATGAGCGCCAGGCTCTTCGCCGAGGGAGGGACTCCGCTCCAGGCGAGGGGCGGCGAGGTGTCGCTCCCCTGGCAGGTGTACTTCTCCGGGATCGACCCCTGGTGGGTGAAGCTTGGTGACGAGATCTGCATTCGCCCCTCCGCGAGCAGTAGGCCAAGGATGAGCAGCATCCCGAGGCGTGGCATGCGCCGACTCTAGGCCTTCCGCCAGGGCGAGGCGATGGCCCGGGGGTTGGGTGCGTGCTATGCCCAACTGACCATGGCGGAGTCACGCGAGGTTCGCTGCTACGACTACGTGACCGCGCCCTACACCCGGGTGCGCGACCTTCTGCACTCGGATGCCGCCGGGATCTTCGCCCGCGCCACGGCCACGGCGAACGACCGCGCCCGTGAGCTCCTGGCCACCCTGCGGCTGAGCGTGGGCCCGGTGGAGGTGGGGGTCGACGTCCAGCTGCAGCTCAAGGGCGTCACCGACGAGACCACCGCGGTGGGCGACCCGCGGACGCGGCTCGACTTCACCTGGCAGGCGACCCAGAGCGCCGGGTTCTTCCCCACCATGGAAGCCACGCTCAGCGCCTACCCGCTGTCGCCGCAAGAAACCCAGCTCGATCTGCACGGCCGGTACCGGCCCCCGCTCGGGACCCTGGGGACCGCCATCGACGCCACCGTCGGACACCGGGTGGCCGAGGCAACAGTGCTCCGGCTGCTCCGCGACGTCCGCACCGAGATCATCGCCGAGCTCGGCGCTGGATCGGGATCACGGTAGCGCCTTGCCGGGACGAGCGAAGATCAGCACGGTGTTCGTTCCCCCGAATCCGAAGGAGAGGCTCATCACCGTCCGCAGCCGGGCCTCACGTGCCTGGTTGGGGACGTAGTCGAGATCGCACTCCGGATCGGGTACCCGCTGGTTGATGGTGGGGGGCATCACTCCGCGGATCAGGCTCAGGATGCTGATCGCCGCCTCGGTGCTCCCGGCAGCTCCCAGCAGGTGACCGGTCATCGACTTGGTGGAGCTCACCGGAAGCGTGCGCGCGCGCGGCCCGAAGGCCGCCTTCAGCGCCCGGGTCTCGTGGACGTCGTTGAGTGGAGTCGAGGTGCCGTGGGCATTGACGTAGTCCACCTCCCCGGCGTCGAGGGCGGCGTCGCGAAGGGCCTCGCGGATGCAGAGGGCGGCCGGCGCCCCGTCGAGGGTCGGCTGGGTCAGGTGTGAAGCGTTGGCGTTGGCGGCATACCCGGCGACCTCGGCGAGGATGGGTGCCCCGCGACGCCGAGCGTGCGCCTCCTCCTCGAGGACCAGGACGCCGGCACCCTCCCCGAGGACGAAACCGTCTCGCTCTCGATCGAACGGACGGCTCGCTCCCTGGGGGTCGTCATTCCGGCTGGAGAGAGCGTCCATCGCCTCGAAGCCGCCGATCCCCAGCCGGGTCACCGCGGCCTCGGCCCCGCCGGCAATGACCGCATCGGTCCGGCCGGAACGAATCGACCACAGCGCCTCACCAATCGCGTGACCCCCGGTGGAGCATGCGGCGACCGGCGCGTAGTTCGGGCCGGCCGCGCCATAACGGATGCTCACCAGACCGGCGGCGGTGTTGGCCAGGAGCTCCAGCACGAACATCGGCGAGAGCCGGTCGAAGCCGGTCTGCAGCGCCTTCTCGTGTGCGTGCTCGGCAGAAGCCAGCCCGCCGATTCCCGAGCCGAGGATGACCCCCACCCGCTCCGGGGGGTAGCTCTGGGCGTCGTCCCCTCCGATGGTGAGGCCGCTCGACCGGACCGCCATCTCCGTCGCGGCGACGGCGAACTGAGCATAGCGATCGGTGCGCCGCGCTTCCTTCCGGTCCATCCACATCAGGGGATCGAAGTCCTTCACCTCCGCGGCGATGCGGGTCCTCAAGCTCCCGGCGTCGAAGCGGGTGATCGGGCCCACGCCGGACCTGCCGGCAAGCAAGGCGGCCCAGGTGGCCTCGACTCCGGTGGCCAGTGGAGTGACGAGCCCCAGACCGGTGACCACGACGCCTCGTCCTGCCATGGCGCCCGAGCCTTCCACAGTCCGGAACCAGGTGGGGGACGCACCTGGACATGCAGTCGCCGAGGCCACGGTCGGGCGCCTGCTCTGCGACGCCTCGACACTAGAGGGCGCCGACCTCGGCGCAGGGCCCGGAGCAGCGTCGCCGCCCTGACGAATCGCTGATCCCCGGCCCGTATCCCGACAGGCGGGTGTGACGACACGCGACCGACGTGTCGAGCGCCAAGGTCGGACGGGGGCCGGGCCCCAGGAGTCACGCGGACTTGCTCGGGCGCTCCAGGCCCACGCGGATGGCACACGGGATGCTCTGGGCCTGATCGGGCCATGAGCAAGCACGGCGACGAAGAGAGGTCTCGAGCAGCCCCCGATGTCCGGGGCAAGGGCTCGCGGCGCTGGGTCGCGGTGCTCGGAGCCGCCGTCTGCGCGTTCGCCGCAGCGACGATCGCCGGACGGGACGCCCCTCCGGTCACCGCGCTTCACGGCCTGGTCCCCCGTGCCACACCGCGAGCTCTCGCCGGGACGGGCGAACGGTGTCCGGAGGGCGAGGCGGAGAACCCTGCGCGCCACGCGCCGGAGCGGACCGCTTGCTCCCACCGCGGCGTGGTGGGTGAAGCCGGGATCTCCCCGCCGCCTCGATGGAGCGCCGGCTGGGCGCGCTGAGCGGTGGGGATCGGCGTCTACGCCGCGGCGCTGTTCGGGACGATGGTGGCCGCCACTCCGATTCCGCTCCAGCCGATTCCCTGGCGTGACCCGGCCCCACTGGGCCGGCTGTTCCTCCAGCAACCGTTCGAGGCTCCACGACCCGAGGATTCCGGCCTGAGCGTTCAGATCCTCTCCGCCAACCTCCTCATGAAGGGCGGTCGCGCCGGTGGATTCGAGTACACCGTGGACGAGGAGATCGCTTCCTTCTCGCTGACCGGGCAGCTGGTCCTCGCAAAGCGATGGGGCCTGAGCGTCAGCGTGCCGCTGGTGCTGCAGTACGGAGGCTGGCTGGATCCGGTCATCGACGGGGTGGAGAAGCTGCTCGGCGCGAGCTCCGCGCGCCGGGGAACCACCTCGTTCCAGACCGTCGTCCGGTTTGCCACCCCGGGCGGGCCGGTGCTGGAAAGGGATGGACCCTCCGCCTCCATCGGTGACGTCACCCTGGGCGCACAGGGATGGCTGGTGAAGCAGAGCGGGTTCCGCCCTGCCCTGGCGCTCCGCGCAGCGCTGAAGGCCCCCACCGGGGGACCGCTGGTGGGGAGCGGCACCTGGGACGTCGGTGGCGGCCTGCTGGCCGGCTGGGAGGCGGGGTTCTTCGCGGCCCATCTGGCGTTCGACGTCGCCCTGCCGACCGGGAGGCTCCGGGTGCTGGACCTGGCCACCCGTCCGTACGCCTCGGTCCAGGTAGGCCTCGGCTTCCGGGTCGACGAGGCGGTCGCGCTTCACCTCCAGCTGAGCGGCCACACCCCTCCCCTCCGGGTGGACGACGCGCCGGGCCTGTCGGAGTCGACCTTCTACATCCTGGCTGGCACGGACTGGCAGCTGGCTCCCGGCACCAGCATCGCCCTGTCGATGGCGGAGAATTTCCTCAGCCCCGGCCGCGGTGCCGACTTCTCGGTGCTTCTCGGGCTCCGGCTGACCCCCGGGGCGGCGGGCGGCGGGGGGTCGTGGTAAGAACCAGGGAGCTCACTCCGTCCCCGCCGAGGAGGCGCCCGTGTTCGAGCTCAAGCCGCTGCGCGCCGAGGCCATCCCCGCTGCGCTCGCCAAGGCCGAGCGCTACAGGCTGCTCAACGAGCCCGAGCAGGCAGAGAGCATCTGCCAGGACGTGCTCCGGACCCAGCCCGGCAACCAGCAGGCCATCACCCTCTACTTGCTGGCGGTCACCGACAGCTTCCGCACCAGCCGGCCGCCCGACGTCCGGCGAGCGCGCGCGCTCCTCGACCACTTCGAGTCCGAATACGACCGTTGCTACTACGCCGGCATCATCGACGAGCGCCTCGCCCGGGCCAAGCTCGAGTCGGGCGAGGTGCTCGGGCCCCAGGAAGCGTACGACGGCTTCCGTCGCGCGATGCGCTGGTACTCGCAGGCCGAGGCCCTCAGGCCAGCGGGTAACGACGACGCCATCCTCAGGTGGAACACCTGCGCGCGCGAGCTGATGGAGAACGTGCACCTCCGTCCGGCGAACGACGATCTCGGCGAGATGCGGCTCGAGTAGCCGCTCCTTCGCGGCGAATCGTCATTGACACCCCCGGGCTGTCCCCGGAGACTTTCCCGCCATCGTCGGCGAGCTCCTCGCCCCTGGACGGAGGTCCGGATGTCGGCCGTTGCCCCGCAGGCGCCGCCCACCACGATGGTCACGCCTGCGCGGCTCGACGCCTGGTGGGTGAAGCCGGCCGTGACCGCGCTCGTGCTCGGAGGCTTCGTCGTCTACGCCACCTGGGCCGGACTCCAGAACGCGAACTACTACGCCGCCCCCTACCTCTCTCCCTTCTATTCGCCGTGCCTGAGCGCGAACTGCACCCACACCGACGTGCCGTTGCTCGGTGACTGGTGGAAGTGGTCGCCGGCCATCCTCATCCTCTGGGCCCCGGGCGGCTTCCGGTTGACCTGCTACTACTACCGGAAGGCCTACTACCGGGCGTTGGTCTGGGCTCCACCGGCGTGTGCGGTGCCCGATGCGCGCGCCAAGTACTTCGGCGAGAGCCGCTTTCCCCTCATCCTCCAGAACATCCACCGCTACTTCTTTTACTTCTCGATCCCCATCCTGGTGTTCCTGTGGTGGGACGCCTTCCGGGCCTTCCGGTTCGCCGAGGGCTTCGGCATCGGGGTGGGCACGCTGGTCCTGGTGGCCAACGCCTCGCTGCTCACGCTCTACACGCTCTCCTGTCACTCCTGCCGTCACGCCTGCGGCGGCAGCGTGGATCGCTTCTCGACCCACCCTGTTCGCTACCGGCTGTGGAAGAGGCTCAGCGTGCTCAACGCTCGCCATGCCCAGATCGCCTGGGTCAGCCTCTTCGGAGTGGCCCTGACCGACCTCTACGTCCGCCTCCTCGCCACGGGCGCGATCCGTGACCTGAGGCTCCTCTGATGGCCGAGTACGAGACGCACGAGCACGACGTCCTGGTCATCGGCGCCGGCGGAGCCGGACTGCGGGCCGCCATCGAGTCCTCCGCCCAGGGCGCCGACACCGCGCTGATCTGCAAGTCGCTCCTCGGCAAGGCCCACACGGTGATGGCCGAGGGAGGCATCGCCGCCGCGCTGGGCAACGTCTGGCCGGAGGACAGCTGGAAGGTCCACTTCCGGGACACGATGCGGGGCGGGAAGCTCCTCAACAACTGGCGGATGGCGCAGCTCCATGCCCAGGAGGCTCCAGCGCGGGTGCTGGAGCTTGAGGAGTGGGGTGCACTCTTCGACCGGACCAAGGACGGGCTGATCCTCCAGCGCGACTTCGGCGGGCACCGCTACGCGCGGCTGGCCCACGTCGGCGACCGGACCGGGCTGGAGATGATCCGCACCCTCCAGCAGCACGCGGTGCACAAGGGCATCGCGGTGTACATGGAGTGCACCCTGGTGAGCCTCCTCAAGGATGGCGACCGGGTGTGCGGCGCCTTCGGCTACTGGCGCGAGTCGGGGAAGTTCGTGGTCTTCAAGGCCAAGGCGGTGGTGCTGGCCACCGGTGGGATCGGCAAGGCCTGGGAGTTCACCTCCAACTCCTGGGAGTACACCGGCGACGGGGTGGCGATGGCCCTGGACGCCGGAGCGGACCTCATCGACATGGAGTGTTACCAGTTCCACCCCACCGGGATGGTCTGGCCGCACAGCGTGCGGGGGATCCTGGTCACCGAGGGCGTGCGCGGCGATGGCGGCGTGCTGCGGAACTCGCAGGGGCGCCGGTTCATGTTCGACTACATCCCCGAGTTCTTCAAGAAGGAGACCGCCGACTCCGAGGCGGAGGCCGACCGCTGGTACACCGACAAGAAGAACAACCGCCGCCCGCCCGAACTCTTGCCGCGCGACGAGGTGGCGCGGGCGATCAACGCCGAGGTGAAGGCCGGTCGCGGCAGTCCGCACGGTGGCGTCTTCCTCGACATCGCCACCCGGCGGGACGCCGAGACCATCAAGCGCCGCCTCCCGTCGATGTACCACCAGTTCAAGGAGCTGGCGGACGTGGACATCACCACCACCCCGATGGAGGTCGGGCCGACCGCCCACTACATGAACGGCGGAGTTCGGGTGGATGGAGATCGGGCGGCCACCGCGGTCCCCGGCCTGTTCGCAGCGGGCGAGGTCGCCGGCGGCCTCCACGGCGCCAACCGGCTGGGGGGCAACTCTCTCTCCGACCTCGTGGTCTTCGGGCGGCGCGCCGGAGCAGCCGCAGCCGAGTACTCCAAGTCCCAGGGCAAGACGCTCTCCGTGGACGCGAAGCGCCTGGAGGCGCTCGCCCGAGAGGCGCTGGCTCCCTTCGATCCGGGCGGCACCGAGAACCCCTATACCCTTCACCACGAGCTGCAGAAGACGATGCAGTCGGACGTGGGCATCATCCGCGTCCAGCACGAGCTCGAGCGCGCGTTGCAGAAGATCTCCGAGCTACGTGCCCGGTTGAAGCGCGTCCGGGTGGAGGGCCATCGCCAGTACAACCCCGGCTGGCACCTGGCGCTGGATCTCCGCTCGCTGCTGCTCTGCGCCGAGGCCGTGGCCCGGGCGGCGATCGAGCGGAAGGAGAGCCGCGGCGGTCACGCCCGCGACGACTACCCCAAGCCAGATCCGGCCTTCGCCAAGGTGAACATGGTGGTGCGCAAGCGGGGTGAGGGCCTGTCGGTATCTCCCGAGCCCATCCCCGCGATGCCCGAGGATCTGAAGGCTCTGCTCGAGGGGTGACGGATGGCGCAGGTGGCGAAGCTTCGAGTCTGGAGAGGGGACGCCTCGGGAGGGGGCCTGCGCGACTACGACGTCCCCTGGGAGGAGGGGATGGTTCTCCTCGACGTGCTCCACGTGCTCCAGGCGACCCAGGCCGGCGACCTCGCCGTCCGTTGGAATTGCAAGGCCGGGAAGTGCGGCTCGTGTAGTGCCGAGGTGAATGGGAAGCCGCGGTTGATGTGCATGACGCGAATGAGCGCGCTCGACACCTCCATGCCCATCACCGTGGCACCGATGAAGACTTTCCCGGTGCTACGCGACCTGGTCACCGACGTCTCGTTCAACTTCGAGATGGCCAAGCGGGTGCCGGCGTTCAATCCCGCGCCCCGGCCGCCCGATGGAAAGTACCGGATGATGCAGGAGGACATCGACCGGGCGCAGGAATTCCACAAATGCATCGAGTGCTTCCTCTGCCAGAACGTCTGCCACGTCATCCGTGACCACCCGGAGAACAAGGCGCACTTCGCCGGGCCCCGGATGTTCGTCCGCTACGCGGCGCTGGAGATGCATCCGCTGGACACCAACGACCGGCGGGCGCTGCTCAGGGAGAAGATGGGCCTGGGGATGTGCAACATCACCAAGTGCTGCACCGAGGTGTGCCCGGAGAGCATCCGGATCACCGACAACGCGATCATCCCGCTGAAAGAGCGGGTGGTCGACGAGTTCTTCGACCCCGTCCGCTGGGCATGGCGGAAGCTGACCGGCGGGGGCCGGGACTCGAAGTAGCCCGCGGGCCCGGCGGTTGACCGCGACCGTGAGCTCGTCGAGCCGTCGGCGAGGTCGCTCAGCGATGGTGGACCACGTGGTGATGTGGCCAGAAGGTCTCGTCGCTGTTCGGCACCAGCGAGAGGATGAAGATCAGCGTCGCGGCGAGCACCGTCACGTGAAAGTGGTCGATGTTGGGAAGCACCGCTCCCGACCAGAAGAGCCAGACTGCCACGGCGAGATTGAGGAACCGCAGCCGCGGAGCCCAGATGGCCATCACCGAGACCACCGCGACCAGCGCTCCCAGCAGCAGGTCGTGCCAGAAAACCGCCGACCCGGGGGGTAGCAGGAAGGCGCTGGCGAACACCGCAGCGCCAAGGAGAACGCTGAGGACTCGAGCGATCATGACGCACCTCCGGCTCGCCACCATCCGCCTGCCGCGCGCAGGGCACAAGGGGTGGTACACCCAGTGCGCGTACCGGGCGCACACCCAGGCTTGCTGGCCTTCACCCGGTAGGGCGCATCACGTGGGCGATCTGCCAGACGTTCCCCCGGGGGCCCGCAACGTCCCTGGCTGGTCTCCGTAGGGAGTGTGGGGCGGCTCCGCGGTCAGCCGGCGGAGATGAGCGCGACCGCAAGCCCCGCCAGCGCCAGTCCGGCTCCCTGCCTGCGGGCGATGGGCTCGGCGAGGAGCCACCGGGCGAGTGCCACCGTCACCGCCGGGTAGAGCGAGGTGAGGACGGCGACGACGCTGAGCAGCCCGAACGTCGTCGCCAGGTAGTAGCAGATGACCGCCACCGTCCCCACCAGGCCGATGGCGATCGGCCCGACCCAGGTGAACGTGGCAGGTGGGCGTGCCGCCTCGCCCGGGTTCCGGGGGCCGGTCCTGGTGATCAGCTGGGCGGCGACCATCACCAGCGCCGACATCAGCTGCGAGGCGGCCGACGGCCAGAGTCCCACCCCCCGCCCGGCGCGTTGCAGCCCGATGAAGAGCACCGCGAACCCCACCCCGGCGAGGACACCATCGATCACGCTCCCCAGCTTCGGTCCCGACCGGTTCTCGGACGGCCCGCTCGAGACCAGCCACACCGCCGGCATCGAGAGCACCAGCCCCGAGGCAGCAGCGACCGACGGACGTTCGCCGATCACCAGCCCGAACAGGGCCGGCAACCCTGCGGCGAGCACCCCGGAGAGGGGGGCCACCACGCTCATCCGACCCCGGGCGAGCCCGCGGTACAGAGCGAGCGTTCCCAGCCCGCCGCCCAGACCGGAGAAGGCTCCCCAGCCGAGCGCGGCCCCGTCCGCGGCGCCTCCGACGACCAGCGCGGCCAGCGAGGCACCCACGGCCGCCGTCAGCTGGGAGATCAGCCCCACCCAGCCGTAGTGCGCGCGCCGGGAGAGCCAGCCAGCCAGGAAGTCGGAGACGCCATAGGAGAAGGCCGCGCCCAGCGCGAGGAGGACGGCGAGCATCCCGGGGTCTCTAATCGGCGTCCGCCGACCCCTGCCAGCGGCCGGAAGTGATCGGCCTCGGCCGCATCGACCTGCACCCGCAGTCAGGCGTGCCCAGGGAGCTGGCCGAAGTACACCTCGAGCTCCTGGAGCCAGTAGCGGACGAACGCCTCCTCGCCGTCGACGAAGCGCTTTTCGATGGTGAGGGTGCGGATGCGCTCGCTGTTCGGCCAGCGCGCTCGAGGTACGCCGCGCGATCGATCCGCCCGTCAATAGGGACTGGTGACATGGAAGTCGGCGGCGACTCGCGGAAGGTGGGACGGGTCCGGACCTGCCAGCTGGAGCCCGATGCCTTCCGGGTCGCCGAGACCTGGTTCTCCGCGCGACGGAGCGCCTGGGAGCGCCACCTCGATGCCCTCGGCGAGTACCTCGCCGCGCAGGACCCACCACCACCCAGGAGGAAGTCATGAGTCAGCGATCCACCCAGCACGCCGCCTTCACCCTCGAGCGTTCCTACCCGGCTGCCCCCGATCGGGTCTTCGCCGCCTGGGCCAACGTCGACGCCAAGGCCCGGTGGTTCACGGGCCCGCCCGGGGAGTGGAAGGTGCTGAAGCGGGAGCTCGAGTTCCGGATCGGCGGGCGCGAGCATGTCAGCGGAGCGTGGGCCGGAGGAAAGGTCTCCCGCTTCGACGCGCGCTACTTCGACATCGTCCCCAACGCCCGGATCGTCTACGCCTACGAGATGCACATCGACGACACCCGGATCTCGGTCTCCCTGGCCACCGTCGAGTTCGAGCCGGCCGGCAGCGGGACCAGGCTGCGGGTCACCGAGCAGGGGGCGTTCCTGGACGGATACGACGACGCCGGCTCGCGGGAGCAAGGCACGCAGGCGCTGCTGGAGCGGCTCGGAGCCTCGCTGAGGGCCTGAGCCCTCACCGGACGCGCTTCTCGTATCGGCGGCAGGGGACGGAGATCGGCCCGGCGCTCGTCTCCGCGCCGTAGTCCAGGGCGCCGGCGTCGGACCAGCCCTGGCGAGCGTAGAACCCACGGCCCGGTACACTGCACTCCTCGCCGCGCCCTGTGCGATGTCAGACTTCGCCGGGTCAGTGGCAGCAGAGCGGCGACCTCGAGACTTGATGAAGGCCAGCGGGTCGGCGTTGATGGTTCTCCGCCGGAGGAGAGTCCAATGACCGATGAAACATCCTTCGATCGTCGTCGCTTTCTCGGCGCCGCGGCCATGACGCTCGCGTCCGCGGAGCTCGGGTTCGCCGGGACGGCCAGGAGCGCACCTCCGGCGCACCCGTCGCTCGGGCCCATCAGGCAGGTCGATGCCGGTGTCTTGAACGTCGGATACGTCGACGCGGGACCGGCTGCTGGTCCGGCGGTCATTCTCCTGCACGGCTGGCCTTACGACATTCACAGCTTCGTCGACGTCGCCCCTTCACTGGCGTCGTCCGGCTACAGGGTGATCGTCCCGTACTTGCGCGGCTACGGGACGACGCGCTTCCGCTCGAATGACACCGTCCGGAACGGTCAGCCATCGGCGCTCGCCGTCGACACCATCGATCTCATGGACGCTCTCAAGATCAAGAGCGCCATCCTCGCCGGCTTCGACTGGGGAGCGCGAACCGCAGACATCGTCGCCGCCTTGTGGCCGGAGCGCTGCAACGCGCTCGTCTCCGTGAGCGGCTATCTGATCGGCAGCCAGGCAGCAGGCAAGGCACCATTGCCGCCGAGCGCGGAGCTCCAGTGGTGGTACCAGTACTACTTTGCGACCGAGCGCGGCCGCGCGGGCTACGACAAGTATCGGCATGACTTCGCGAAGCTCATCTGGAAGCTCGCCTCGCCCAAGTGGGACTTCGACGACGCCACGTTCGATCGCACCGCGGCATCCTTCGACAATCCTGACCACGTCGCGATCGCCATCCACAACTACCGCTGGCGCCTGGGCCTCGCGGAAGGCGAGCAGAAGTACGACGATCTGGAGAAGCGACTCGCGGGATTTCCGGTCATCACCGTCCCGACGATCACCCTCGAAGGGGACGCCAATGGCGCGCCCCACTCCGACCCGAGCTCCTACGCCAGGAAATTCTCCGGCAAGTACGAGCACCGGCTGATCTCCGGCGGCGTCGGGCACAACTTGCCCCAGGAAGCACCGGCGGCGTTTGCGAAGGCCGTCGTCGACGTCCACCGAATGGCGTAGTCCCCCAAACTCCGTGCAGGGCACGGTGAGCCCTGGCGGAACGTCCACCGTCTCCGTGGCAGACGGCAGCCCTCACGGGACCTGCGTCAGGGTCCCGACCTTGATGGCGATGATGTCGATGTTGGAGACCTTGAACGTCGCGGTGTTGGCAACGAGGACCGCACACGAGACCACCAGGTCCTTGGTGGTCGCCAGCGTCACTGTCCCCTGGATCGCTGCCGGCCAGACCATGAACCTGTTCCAGACGGCTGACCCCATCCCCTGAATGTTCGGCGGCTCCATCGGAGCCGGGCCGCCCACGGCCTGGAATCCAACTGAGCCAGGAGCACCCGCGGTGATCTCGCAAAGCCCTTGAACGGTGTCGATTCCAGAACCGGTCTGCGCCTCGTCGACGTTCGCCTTGAGGGTCACGAAGACGGCGTAGTTGCCGGCGGGGACCGACATCGACAGCACCGAGGTCCAGGTGGGGAGCGCGGTCGCCACCGTGGTGAGGTTTCCATCGAACTTGTGGAACCCGTCCGACGGTCCGGGCGGGCCCTGGACCCCGGGCGGGCCCTGGATCCCGGGCGGGCCCTGGATCCCCGGTGGGCCCTGGAGCCCCGGAGGCCCCGCGACTCCCGGAGGGCCAGCATCTCCAGCGGGTCCCTGAGCCCCGGGCGGCCCTGCGTCTCCCGAGGGCCCGGCGGGTCCAGCGGGGCCCTGTGCTCCGGCGGGACCTGCAGGCCCCGTCGGACCGGGATCTCCCTTCGGCCCGGCGGGGCCCTCCGTTCCCTGGGAACCGGAGCACCCGGCCAGTGCCAGAATTGCCGTCACGACTGCAACCGCGGTGAAGCGTGGAAGCATCGCCACCTCCCCGACGAGGACGGACGCACGATGGCCGAACACGGCCCGCCGGCAAGTCCGAAGTGCGCGCAGCTCCCGCCAATGCTCCAGCCTGACGCGGGACGTCGTTGCCCGGCTTCCGGATGCGGCCCCTTACCTCGCCACCGCGAGCTCGCCCCCGGGCCCGAGCTCGACCACGGGCTCACTCCGATGCTCCTCGGCGATGACCCGTGATTCCTGTGCTAGGTCCCCATCCTCTTCGAGGAGGGGCGCGTGAGAGCGGAAGCGGTGATGCCGGCGAGCGCGGCGCCACTCGCGGGAGACGTCCTGGGGCACCCGCGCGGGCTCTGGTACCTCTGCTTCGCCGAGGCCTGGGAGCGCTTCTCCTACTACGGGATGAACGGGCTGCTGGTGCTCTACCTCACCCAGTCCCTGCTGCTCCCGGGACACGTGGAGCACGTCGCCGGCTTCGCCGCGTTCAAGGCGGCGCTCGAGCACGCATACGGGCCGCTGGCCACGCCGATCGCCATCGCCTCCGCCATCACCGGGGTGTACACCAGCGGTGTCTACCTCACTCCCATCGTCGGGGGATTCATCGCCGACCGGTGGCTCGGACGAACCGCCACGGTGACGCTCGGCGCGCTGCTGATGGTCCTGGGACACTTCCTGATGGCCTTCGACGTCTCCTTCGTCATCGCCATCGCCTGCCTCTTCGTGGGCGTGGGCTGCTTCAAGGGCAACATCGCCAGCCAGGTCGGCGAGCTCTACGGGCCGGGCGATCTTCGCCGAGCGGACGCCTATCAGGCGTTCATGCTGGGCATCCAGCTGGCGATCATCGTCTCTCCACTGGTGTGCGGCACCCTGGGGCAGAAGGTGGCCTGGCACTGGGGCTTCGGCGCCGCGGGGATCGGGATGCTGCTGGGGCTGGTGGTCTATCTCTCGGGCCGCCGGTACCTGCCGGCGGAGTCACCCCGCGGGGCGCGGGCGAGGGCCGGGCGCCCGAGGCTCGAGCGGCGAGACTGGGTGGCGGTCGCAGTCCTGGTCGCCATGCTGCCCGCGCTGGCGCTGTGCACCATCGCCAACCAGGAGATCTTCAACGCCTACGAGGTGTGGGGCCACGCCCACTACGACCGCAACCTGTTCGGCTTCGACCTCCCCGTCACCTGGCTGCTCTCGCTGGACGCCACGATCTCGACCTGCACCATGGCCGGCACGCTGCTGTTCTGGCGCTGGTACAGCCGTCGCCGGAGAGAGCCGGACGAGATCATCAAGATCATCATCGGCGCGGCGATTGGCGCCTGCGGCCCGCTGCTGCTGGCGGCGGGCGCCGCGGAGGAGGCGGCGACCGGGCAGAAGGTCTCCCTGCTCTGGGGCCTGGCCTTCCACCTCGTCAACAACACCAGCTTCGCGATGATCTACCCGGTGGGGCTGGCGCTCTTCTCCCGCGCCTCGCCGAAGGGCGTGGGGGGAATGATCATCGGCATCTATTACCTCCATCTGGCGATGGCCAACCTGGCCACCGGCTACCTTGGCGGGCTGCTGGAGAAGATGACCGGGTTCGCCTTCTGGGTGATGCATTCCGGGCTGGTGGCGACCGGAGCGGTGGCGATGGGGGTGTTCGCCCTGCTGTTCCGGAGGGTCCTCGCACCGACGGCGGAGCCGGCACCGGCGGCTGGCTGAAGCTCGGGGAGACCCTCCGCCGCTACTTCTGGAGCGCGGGCTTCACCGACATCGGGATCTTCAGCGCCGCCGAGATCGGGCAGCCGTTCTTCGCCCCCTCGGCCGCCTTCTCGAAGCCGGACGCATCGATGCCGGGAACCCAGCCCTTCACCTCGAGCGTGGACGATCGGACCTCGAACCCGCCCCCGGACTTCGGCCCGAACTCGACCACACAGCTCGTCTCCAGCCGCGTCGCCGGATGGCCTCCCTGCGCGAGGGCATGCGAGAGAGCCATCGAGAAGCAGCTCGCGTGGGCCGCGGCGAGCAGCTCCTCGGGCGTGGTCGAACGCGCCACGCCCTCCGTCCGGGCCTTCCAGCTCAGGCTCGCTCCCTGGAACGTCCCGCTCGCGGCGCTGACCTTCCCCTGGCCGCCCATCAGATCGCCCTGCCACTCCGCGGTTGCCTTGCTCTGCATGGCCACACCTCCGTTCCAGTGCGTTCTGCCGCGAGCCGGCCTCCGGCGCAACTTTCCCCGGACATCTCTGCTCCGGCGCTCGACGAAGCGGCGCCGAGCCGTTCAGAGCGCCGGGCCGGGCCGGGCGACGGCGGTGCGGTTCCGCTGCACGGCCCGGACACCGAGGGCGATGAACACCGCGAGCATCGCGACCTGTGCGACGCCGAAGGGGGGCTCGGACTGGGTGGGGGCGAGGGCGTGCAACGCGGGGACCTTGGCGAAGAGCTGGGCCACCAGCACGAACACGTTCAGCCACAGCGCGGCCACCGAGCCAATGATGAAGACCTGCGCCCAGCGGCCCTGCATGGCCCGCCCGTAGCGAGCCCAGAGGACCACGGCGAGAATCACCAGCGAGACGACGCCGACCACGTGCGAGGGCAGCAGCTGCGTGAAGGGGAAGAAGAAGCCCGTCACGCTGGTGAGCACGGTGGTGATCAGGAACAGCGCCGTCCAGCCCCGGCGGTCCTGCCCCCGGAGCATCCCCGCGAGCACCACCAGTCCGGAAGCAATTCCCACCAGGCTGATCGCCGTGTGGATCGCCGTCAACAGCGCCAGTCCGGTCATCTCCACCTCCGTTGCCCCGCGTGCCCCCGGTTGTCTATGCGGCCGCTGCCCGAGATGCGAGGGCGGCGATCAGCGGACGGTTCCGCCGCGAAGCGCGCTCCCGCCGAGCTTCTGGGACGTTTCACTGTCAGTGAATTGGGGGCGCTCACTTGCCAGGCGCGTTCATCGCCGCGGCGATCGACCGGACCACCGCCCGAGGGCCGAAGCGGACACCCAATCCGAGCACCTTGTTCCTCCACCCGTGAATCACGAACGGCGTTCCCCGGAGCATGGCCCGGTAGGCCTCCTTCGCCACCACCGCAGAGGGCATGACGCCGGAGCGGAAGAGCCGGGTTCCTCCACTCCCCGCCACGGAGGCGAACTCGGTCGCGGTGGCACCGGGGAGGCTCACCGTGGCGGTCACGCCCGTGCCCTTCAGCTCGTGGGAGAGCGCCTCGGTGAACGAGTTCACGAAGGCCTTGCTCGCGTAATACACGGCTCCGTACGGCCCGGGCTGGAGGCCAGCCGTCGAGCCGATGTTCAGGACCCGCCCGCGACGCCGGGACAGCATGCCCGGGAGGAACGCGTGGGTGAGCCGGACCAGCGCCCGGACGTTGACGTCCACCATCACCAGCTGGGTGGCCAGGTCGCTCCCGGCGAACGGACCGACGTTGCCCAGCCCGGCGTTGTTGACCAGGAACTCGATCTCCAGTGACTCGCTCTGCACCTCGCGGATCACCTGCTCGACCTGGTCGGGGACCGCCAGGTCGGCAGCGATGACCTGGACCGACCCCTTCCGGGCCGCGCGCAGCTCCGTGGCCAGCGCCTCCAGCCTCTCCCGGCGCCGAGCGACCAGCACCAGATCGACTCCGTCCGCGGCGAAGAGCCGCGCGAACTCCTCACCCAGTCCCGAGGACGCCCCGGTCACCACTGCCGTCGTGCCCATGCGGGACGAAGACCTAACCGACCCGCGACGCTGCCGCTCGCCCTGCGGTAAGACGCTCGCCCCGACCCTCACCCATGCCGGACACCGTCGACGTCCCCTGGAAATCCATCGCCCGCGTCTGGACCGATGCCTGGGCCGCGCCGCGCTTTCGTCGCGAGGTCGTGCTCACAGCGGTGGCGTTCATCGGGGTTCTCAACGCCATGGCCCGCTTCCTGAACTGGGTGGAGCTCCGGCCAGGGGTCGTCCTCCCGGACCCGGTGCTGGCGGCCATCTCCCCTCGGGACGTCACCTGGGTCACCTTCGCGCTCGTCTACGCCGGCATCCTCACCACGGTGGTGGTGCTGCTCCCCTCCCCGCGACGCCTGCTGCTGGGGCTGCAGTCCTACGCGGTGATGGTGCTCCTGCGCATGGTGGTGATGTCGGTGACGCCGCTCGAGGCTCCGCCGGCCATGATTCCGCTCCAGGACCCCCTGGTGCAGGTGCTCGGGACCGGTCAGACCCTCACCCGGGACCTCTTCTTCTCCGGGCACACCTCGACCCTGTTCCTGCTGACGCTCATGGTGCCGGGGCGGCGGCTGCGCGCCCTCTTCCTCGCCTGCACCATCGCGGTGGGCGGCTGCGTGCTGTGGCAGCACGTGCACTACACGGTGGACGTGCTGGTCGCGCCCTTCTTCGCCTTCGCCGCTCGCGCGCTCGCCGTCAGGCTCCACGGCCGTGCCCGCCCGGGCTAGAGCTCGCGGGTCATGAACCGGCTGAAGGGATCTTCGCGGTAGTCCCCGAAGGGACCGCAGGAGCGAAATCCGGCGCTCTGGTAGAGCCGGAGTGCCGGGAGGAATGCCGGCGCGGAGCCGGTCTCCAGCCAGACGCTCCGCAGGCCCCGGGCCCTCGCCTCGGCGAGCAGGTGCTCGAGGATGGCCCGCCCGACTCCCCGTCCGAGGAACGCGTCCGCCACCCGCATCGACTTCAGCTCCCCTCGCTCGGCGTCCAGGACCTTGAGGGCGCCACAGCCGGCGATCTCCTCCCCCACCCAGACGGACCAGAAGGTGACCCCGGGCTGCCGGAGCTTCTCGGTGTCGAAGGCGTGCACGCTCTCGGGCGGCGAGCTGGCATGCATGCCAGCGAGGTGCCGGGCGATCAGCGCCCGGGTCGGCGCACCGGACAGGTCATCGACGACGAAGCGCAGCGACGAGCTCAATCGCCGCCGCACGGTACCATCGGGGCTGGCTGGTCGAGGTGTGCCGGAGGCGGCGGTGCATTGCTGTGATGGAGTCGGCCGGGCGGCAACGGCAGAGCGGGGCCGGTGTCCTCAACGTCGGCCAGCCGACCCGCGGCTGGTCACCGAACCAGGAGCTCGAGACGTGCACCCTTCCCCGACCCTCTCCCGGGTCCTCGCCGGCCTGCTGTGGATGGCGGCGCTCTGCGCCTGTGGCCCGCAGCCGGTCCCGCCCGAGGGCGGCCTCTCCCCGCAGGACCTGACGCTCGCCGGAGTGGCGGCGGTCAAGCTGGAAGCCTGGGAGCAGCGGAAGTGGGTGGTCCTGGTCGAGACGCTCCAGGAGCAGCTGCTGGTGACCGAGCCCGCCCGCAAGCTGGTCTGGCTCGACGCCGACCTCCACGTGGTCAGGGAGCACCTGCCAGCGGAGGGGCGCTTCCTGGTCGACTTCACCGTCCATCCCTCCGGCGCGGCCACCCTGGTGGAGATCGAGCCGGCCCCCGGAGCCGATCTCCTCCGGAAGCCCATCAAGGGGTGGCTGACCCGAGTCCTCCCCGACGGCTCGGAGATCACGGCCCCGCTCGACTCGGGCATCCCCGACACCGGCCAGATGCCCCCCTTCCTCTTCTCGCTCGACCGGGCCCGCATCTGCGCGGTGGGCGAAGGAGTGCTGGTGGCCATGCGCTGGTCTGACAACTCCGTGCGGGCCCACCGCCTGGAGCTCCAGGACGGCGGGTTCCATCCGGCGTGGACCACCGTCGTCGAGCCTCCGGCGGCGCTGCTGGCGATCGGGATCATCGGTGGCGGGTTCGACAACTTCCACCAGGGGGACCGCTCGGCCTTCGTCTACCTCGACGTCGATCCGACCGGGGCGGCGTACGTCGTCGTCCCGAGCACGGCGGACGTGCTCCCGGCCCACGACGCCTTCTTCGGCGAGCACTTGCTGGCGGGCGCGGACCCAGCGCACTTCGACTACGGAGTGTCGATCGTCACCCGGCTCTCGCCCGACGGGCAGCGTACCTACGCCGCGCTCTCCGGTCTGGGCACCGGCAAGCGTCTGCTGAGCATCCGCGTCGCGCCAGGGACCCTGTGGTTGACGGGGAGGGCCCGGACAGGGAGCGACCCCGGGGGCTGGGACGCATGGGTCCAGTCCCTCGACGCCGCGACCGGCCAGGCCCTGGACGAGCGGCTGGTGGACGTTCTGGCCGGCGACATGTTCTGGGAGATGGCGGTGCTGGGCGACGGGTCGGTGCTGGGCGTCGGCTCCACCAATTACACGCAGAATCCGAGCGGGTTGAGCGTCAGCGACGCCCGGGACGACCTGGCGGTGATCGTCGGTCCGGACGGAGCGGTGCGGAAGCGCATCACCCTCCCCGCAGGCCCGCCCGGTCGGGGCAACGAGGTCACCTCGGTGCGAGTGATCGATGGCGCCTGGGGGATGTTCGCCGGAGTGAAGAATGCACCGGGCACCCACGCCCAGGTGTTCTCGGATGCCTTCCTGAGCCTGCGCCCACTGGAGTAGCCGGTGGCCCCCCCGACCGGCGCTATGGTTCGGGCAGTGGACGCGCCTGCGACCCTGCACATCCGTCTGCTCGGCGGGCTCAGCCTGGTGCACGGCAACCAGGCGGTGACCGCGATCCACTCGCCGCGTCTGCACTCGCTCCTCGCCTATCTCCTGCTGCACCGCGACGCGCCGCAGCTGCGTCAGCACCTGGCCTTCACCTTCTGGCCGGACTCGAGCGAGGCGCAGGCCCGCAACAACCTGCGGCAGATCCTCCACGAGCTGCGCCACGCGCTCCCCGAGGCGGACCGCTTCCTCGTCGCCGACAACCGCACCGCGGGCTGGAGGGCGGACTCGGCGTTCGAGCTGGACCTGGCTGCCTTCGAGGCGGCGCTGGCCGAGGCCGCTGCCTCCCGAGGCGACGGACGCGAGCGGGCAGCACTGGAGCGCGCCGCCGAGCTCTACCGCGGCGAGCTGCTGCCCGGCTGCTACGACGCATGGATCGAGGGCGAGCGGGAGCGGCTGCGCCAGCTCCACCGGCGCGGGCTGGCCCGTCTCGCCGAGGTGCTCGAGGCGGCGCGGGACTACCCCGGAGCCATTCGCCATCTCCAGCGCCTGGTGCACGACGAACCCACCGACGAGGACTCCTGCCGCGCCCTGATGCGGGTGCTGGCGCTCTCGGGAGATCGGGCCGGGGCGCTGCGGCTCTTCCGCGATCATGCGGCGACGCTCCGGCGCGAGCTGGGAGTCGAGCCGGGAGCAGAGCTTCGCCAGGCACACGCGGCGCTGTTGCGAGACCAGGAGCAGGCCGTGCCGGGGCGGGAGCCGCCCCTCGACGCCGCCCCACCGCTGGTGGGCCGCGACCGCCAGTGGCAGGTCCTCCTCGAAGCGTGGCGGGGCGCCAGCGGCGGAACCCCGAGCTTCGCGCTGATCACCGGCGAGCCGGGGATCGGCAAGTCGCGCCTCGCCGAGGAGCTCCTGGCCTGGGCCCGAAGGCAGGGAGTCACCGTGGCGGCCAGCCGCTCCTACGCCACCGAGGGCCAGCTCTCCCTGGCCCCGGTCAGCGAGTGGCTGCGGACCGAGCCGGTGCGGCGCGCGCTCCTGCGGCTCGACCCGACCTGGCTCACCGAGGTCTCGCGCCTCCTGCCCGAGCTGCGTGCCGAGCGCCCCGAGCTGCCGCCGCCGGAACCGATGACCGAGTACGGCCAGCGGCAGCGTTTCTTCGCCGCCCTGGCCCGCTCGGTGCTCGCTGCCCCGCAGCCCGTCGTC
>Ga0335084_10001400_pt1 | contig 22512 bp, 20 predicted proteins | sample Lox_Sample_44_FD_206721 | JGI IMG/M metagenome (GOLD analysis project Ga0335084, IMG submission 206721) | Soil microbial communities from Loxahatchee National Wildlife Refuge, Florida, United States - Lox_Sample_4.4 | ecosystem: Environmental > Terrestrial > Soil > Wetlands | place: USA...
CACCCTGCTTGCTCACGAGATCGTCGGCAAGACGGTCCTGGGCATCGACCTCGGCGAGCAGCCGCGCTGGGGATAGGCTGCAGATCCTCGAAAGGAGCCCGGAGACATGCCGCTCTATCTGGACGTACACAGCAAGATCGACGGCCTCACCGCCGACGCCGCGGCGGATGCCCACCGCAAGGATCTGGAGATCCAGCAAAAGCACGGGGTCAGGTATCTGCGGTACTGGTTCGACGAGGGCACCGGGAAGGTTTTCTGTCTGGTGGAGGCCCCGAGCAGGGAGGCGGCCGAAGCCGTGCACCGCGAGGCGCACGGCTTGGTCGCCGACGAGATCATCGAGGTGAAGGAAGGGTCCTAGCCAGCGCGCTGGCCAGCGGCCGCATCCCAAGCCTCTCCGCAAGCGTGAGCCCCGCGCGGTAATACTCGCTCGCCATCTCGGCGTCCGGGGAGGCGGCGCTGCCCGTGGCCTCCCCCAGCAGCCTCAAGGCATAGGCTTCGTTCCCTCGTTCTCCACGGCGCCTCGCCATGTCGAGGGCGCGCAGCCCGAGTCGTTTGGCGACATCCGTATTGCCCGCCAAGGCATGGGCCTGGCCCAGCCAGACGAGGCGGAGCGCGTGGTTGGCACCGAGCTCCATAGCCTCTGTCCGCTCCACGGCGTCTTCGAGGAGGCGAATGCCCTCCGCGTGCCGGCCGGCGAGCGCATACGTGAAGCCGAGGGGCGCCGCGACCGCCGGAAAGAGCAGCGGGATATCGGAAAGCCGCCCGATCACCAGGCCGCGCTCGAGTGGTCCCATCGCTCTCTGGTAGTCGCCTCTGAACATGTCGACCATGCCGGTCCCCACATACGCCACGACGAGGCTGAAGGGCTGCGCCTCGTGCTCGGCGAGCGCGGCCGCTTCGCACGCCGCGCTGGCCGCCTCGTCGAAGGAGCCCAGCTCCGCCAGGCACAGCGCCAGCCACGAGCCCGAGAGGACGGCGGGGAGGCCGGCGAGCCCGAAGGTCTCGCGGCGGAGGTCGCCGTCGAGGAGCTGCACGTTGCGTCTGAGCGCGTCGACCGCGCTCGGGTAGTCGCCGAGCGAATAGTAGATCTGCCCCAGCCGGTAGTTCGTCCGGACCGTATCGCCGAAGCTCCCGAAGCTCGCCGCGACGGCGCGGTCCCTGAGTGCCACGGTCAGCGCGCGGTCATGCTCCCCGCGAACCCACAGCATTCCGGGGTTCTCGGGCCCGCCGAACGTGGCTTCGATGTTCGGCCTGGAGGTGGTCACTCCGGTCTGGCGCAGATAGCGAAGCGCCTTGTCCCACACTTCGCCCCGGAAGGCGTGATGGGCCAGCCGGTCGACGTGCTCCGCCAGCCGGTCCGCGTAGAGCCGCTCGATGACGTCGACGACCCGGGCATGCACGGTTCGGCGCCGCTCCTGGAGCACGCCGCCATAGGCGACCTCGTGGGTGAGCGCGTGCTTGAAAGTGTACTCGGAGGCCGGAAACAGCCTCGCCTCGTAGACGAACTCGGCGGCCTGGAGCCGGGCGAGGCCGCGACGGATCTGCTCCTCCGGTTGCTCGGCGGTCTCGAGGAGGACGGCCCAGGGCACGTCCTTCCCGATGACCGAGGCCGTCTGGAGGAGCTGCTTGTCCTCGGGGGGCAGGCGGTCGATGCGCGCCGCGAGGATAGCCTGCACGGTCGCCGGCACCTGGAAGGCAATGGGATCCTTGCCGAGGCGATACGCTCCAGGCCGCCCGACCAGCACCTCGGTTTCGACGAGCGACCGGACGCTCTCCTCGAGGAAGAGCGGGTTGCCTTCCGTGCGCTCGATCAGCATGCGCTGGAGCGGCCGGAGCTCCGGGTGATCGCCGAGCACGGGCTGCAGCAGCGCCTCCGCAGACTCCTGCGGGAGCACATCGATCCGCAGCTGCCGGTAGTAGGTCTTGCTCGCCCACGTGTGCTGGTACTCCTGGCGATAGTTCACGGCGAGCAGGACGGGCGCAGTGGGAAGGCTGTCGACGAGGACATCGAGCAGGGTCTGCGTCTCGGCGTCGATCCAGTGGAGGTCCTCGAAGACGAGGAGCAGCGGCTGATTCCCGCATTCCCGGAGCAGGAGCAGGCGGACGGCATCCACCGTCTGCTCGCGGCGCCGGCCGAGATCGAGGCGCAGGAACTCGTGGTCCGCAGGCAGGGCATCGAGAAGCCATGAGAGCGGCGGAATGATGTCCTTGAGTCCCTCGTCGAGTGTCAGGACGCGGCCGGTGATCTTGGCGCGTATGTCACGCGTATCGTCCCTATCGGTGAGCTTGAAGTAGCCCTTGAGGAGGTCGACGAGGGGAAGGTACGGCGTCGTCCTGCCGTACGAGACCGAGCCCGCCTCGAGGATGAGCCAGCCTTCGGTTCTGTGCGAACGCATGAACTCGTAGAAGAGCCGTGACTTGCCAACGCCGGGCTCTCCGACCACCGCCACGACCTGGCCGCGGCCGGCCCCGGCCTGCTCCAGCGCCCGCCGGAGCTCATCGACCTCGGCATCGCGACCGACGAAGCGCGTCAGCCCGCGCGCCATCGACGCGTGGAGTCGCGTGCGGGCGGAGCCGGCGCCGACGATCTCGAAGACCGGAACGGGCTCCGCCAGTCCTCTGACCGGGGTGGGCCCGAGCGCCTTCACTTCCACGTAGCCTTCGGCGCTCGCGAGGGTAGCCTCGGTCAGGAGTGTGGTGCCCGGCCGGGCGAGCTGCTGCATGCGGCCGGCGAGGTGCGTGGTGTGGCCCACCGCGGAGTAGTCCATGTGGAGATCGGTGCCTATCGACCGCACCACGACCTCTCCGGAGTTGATCCCCACGCGAATCTGGACGTCGACCCCGTGGCGCCGGCGCAGGTCCAGGGCGTACTGCGCGACGGCCTCGTGCATCCGCAACGCGGCATAGCAGGCCCGCACCGCGTGATCTTCGTGCGCCAGCGGCGCCCCGAAGAGCGCCATGATGCCGTCGCCCATGACCTGATTGACGGTGCCTTCGTACCGATGCACCGCCTCCATCATGAGCTCGAGGACAGGATCCAGGAGCTCACGGGTCTCCTCGGGGTCACGGTCCAGCAGAAGCTCCATGGAGCCCTTGTGGTCGGCGAACAGGACGGTGACGGTCTTCCGCTCGCCGTCCAGCGCCCCCTGGGAGGTCAGGATCTTCTCCGCCAGATGCTTCGGCGTATACGTGCTCGGCGCGACGAACCTCGTGGTCGGACCCAAGCGGAGCGAGGCGGCGCACTGCCCGCAGAACCTGCTCTCCGGCGGGTTCACCGCTCCGCAGACGGCGCAGACCGAGGCGAGCGGCGAGGCGCATGCACCGCAGAATCTCGCGCCGGCCGAATTGTCCTGATGGCACCGGGAACACTTCATGCGCGGTCCTCTTTCGGTCCAGTGGGCTCGACCGCAGCGGCGAGCTCTGCCGCCTTCGTGTCGCTACTGGAGAACGTGATCGGCTCTCTGCAGCAGCGACTGCGGCAGCGTCAGCCCGAGTGCCTTGGCCGTCTTGAGGTTGATGATCAGCTCGAACGCGGTCGGCTGCTCCACGGGCAGATCGCCGGGCTTGGCGCCTTTCAGGATCTTGTCGACATAGCCGGCCGCGCGGCGGCACATCTCGGGCACGCTCACGCCGTAGGACATCAGTCCCCCGGCATCCACGAACTCCCGAAATCCGTACATGGTGGGCAGCCGTCGCTTGGCCGCGCGCTCGACGATCGGACCCAGGTACCTCACGGTGAGCGGATCGGTGAGGACGACAAGTCCCTGCACCTGGTCGTCACCAATCGCGCCGAACACCCGATCGAGGTCCGCCGGGTCGCGTATGCCCTCCGCCTTGAGCTTCATCCGGAGCTGCGGGGCCGCGGCTTCCAGCGCCTTCAGATACCCAACGTTCGACGGATTGCCGGGATTCCAGAGAACGGCCACCGTCGACGCTCGAGGCACCGCTTCCTTGAGCAGCTCCAGCCACTTTCCCGTGAACTCGACGCCCAGCGAGAGCGACACGCCTGTGAGGTTCCCCCCCGGCCGCGAGAGACTCGAGACGAGCCCGGAACCCGACGGGTCGGCGGCGACGAAGACAATGGGAACGGTCGCCGTCGCCTTCTTGGCGGCGAGCGCGGCCGGCGTGCTCAGGACCACGATGACATCGGCCTTCTGCCGGAGGATCTCGGCGACCAGATCGGGGAATCGTTCGCCGCGCCCCTCCCCCCAGGACGCCTCGACGACGACGTCGCGCCCTTCGACGTAGCCGCGCGCGCTGAGTCCCTCGCGGAGGGCGGCGAGAAATTGCTGGCTGGTCGAGGGGCCTTCGCCCCCGAGAAAGGCGATGCGGGCCTGTCGGACGGCCCGCTGCGCTTGGACCCGAACTGGCGCGGCAAGCGCGCCGAAACCCAGCGCGCCGACGAAGAGGAAGGTCCGCCGACCAATCATCGAGTTACCTCGTAGATCTGAAGCCCTGGCGCCGCTGGCAGGTCGACCGACCCCGGACGTCCCCGAAGTTTACGCAGGATGGGAAAGCCCTGTCAAAGTCTCCGTCGCGCACGGGTCCGCGAGTCGTCGCCGGTGGTACCATGCGGACTCGGGCTGGGTCATCTTCCTGCGGGAGGCATGCGATGAACCCTCTTCGCCGCGCTGTCGTGGTCTGGCTGGGCCTGACCGGGCTCTCGCTCCTGGGTCATCCGGCCGAGGCGGTGGAGTACCGGCTCCTCGTCGCCAGCGTCTTCGACACCTCCCTCACCTCCTTCGTCACCGCCAGGGAGCTCACATACGGTGCGTCGGGGCCGGGGCTCCAGCGACTCGGGACGGCCATCAGCACGGGCGAGATCGACTGGGGCACCATGCCCGTGGGGCGACCGCTCACGGCCGTGCCCGACAGCATCGCCCGCGCCTGGGCCGGCGTGGGCATTCATCTCCTGGACCGATCCGAACATCGACCGCGAAGGGCGTAGCAAGATCGTCCCGGGGGGGTTCCATCGCTGAACGCGCCGTTTGACGTCTGACACGGCCTGTACCAGCGCTTCGAGCTTGCTACTTGAAGATCTTCTTCACGGCGCCCACGGCCTCGTCGACGGGACCGGCCTTGGTGGGCGCCGGCGGGACGAGGCGCACGTGCACCTCTGACGTCTGCCCGGCGAACACCTGCACCTGTCGCGCCTCGGCGACGAAGCGCGGATGCGTGACGCGAAGGCGGTACGTCCCTTCCTTGAGCTTGCCGCGAGACTGCCCGCCGGTGCCCGGCGCCAGCGTGGTCACCACCGCGTCTTTCAGGGTCAGAATCTCCACCGTCGCGTCGGTGACCGGCCGGCCCGACCTCGCGTCCTGCACGATGGCCACCACCTCGCCTACCACCGGCGCGGCCGGCTTGGACATGTGGAGATACGAATAGAGGCCGAGGCTGATGGACAGGCAGCCGGCGATGATGCCGATGATCGAATGGGTGCGCGGCAGGGTGAGATGGGCACGGGCATATTGCACCAGCCGTCCGATCGGGCCGGAGGGAGCTTCGGCGACACCCGATTCGCGCTCGCCCTCCATCTCGGGCGTAGCTTAGCAGGAGGCCGGAAGCGAGAGCAATCTACCGAAACACGTCGACCGCCTGATTCAGGAGCGCTGCGGGAATGGTGAGGAAGAGCGCCTTCGCGGTGCGGAGGTTGATGGCCAGCTCATAGCCGGCGTACTGCTCGACCGGCAGATCGCCCGACCGGGCGCCCTTCAGGATCTTGTCCACGTAGGCGGCGACGTGACGCCCCAGATCGGCCGGGTTCGCGAAATACGAGATGAGGCCGCCCGCTTCGACGAATTGGCGCCCCGGATACATCGCGGGTATCCGGCTCTGGGAGACCAGGCGCACCACTCTCCTGGATGGATCGATCTGCGTCACGCTGGCCCCGACGATGAGCGCCTGCACCCGGCCCTGGACCAGCGTGTCGAAAGCGACCTTGTAGTCGGCCTCGGTTCGCGCGTGGACGAAGCGTATGGTCACGCCCGAAGACGGCGCCTGCCGTTCCAGCGCCCGGAAGAACGAGACGTCGGAGGGAATGTCGGGATTGCCGAGAAAGGCCAGCCGCGCGGCCTCGGGCACGACCTGCTTGAGAATCTCCAGCTGCCTGACCGCCAGCTCGGGCCCGAGGACTTGCACCCCCGTGACGTTTCCGCCCGGCCGGGCCGTGTTCGCGACGAGGCCGGAAGCGACCATGTCGCCGCTCCCCGCGACAACGATGGGAATGGTGGACGTGGCCTGCCGGGCGGCCAGCCCGGCCGGCGTGGAGATGGCCACGATGACGTCGACGCGCCGCTGCACCAGGTCAGCCGCCAGCTCCGGTAACCGCTCGATCTTGCCTTCCGCGTACCGGCTCTCGAAGACCATCCGGTCCCCTTCGTGATATCCGCGGGCGCGAAGTCCCTCGGCCAGGGCCAGGCGCAGCGCCGGGTCCGACGTGCTGTACCAGAGCGTCAGATAGCCGATCCGATGGACCCTCCCCACCTGCTGCGCCCGGGCCGGATTCGGCGCGGCGAGGATGGCGGTGAGCGCGAGGACGCCGGCGATCAGCCGCCGCACGCTAGAGCCGGCGGCCGACCAGGTCACGGCCCACCACGAGCAGCAGTGCGGCGGCCATCCACGCCAGGGCGCCGTCGACCAGAAACGCCCCGGGCAGGCTCAGAGCGGCGAGGCCACCGGTCGCCACCGGGCTTGCCGCCGACGCGAATTGCACACCGAGCGCGAGCCAGCCGAAAGCGGCGCCGCGATTGTCGCTGGGAGAGAGATGGCCTCCCAGCGAATACGCAAGGGTCAGCGCCCCGCCCAATGAGAACCCGACCAGACAGCGCAGGACCAGGAGCATGATCCACGAGCTCGTCCAGGCCATCAGCGCGCAGGGAATTCCTCCGGCGAGGCAGCCGATCAGGAGCAAACGCGCGATGGGCCAGCTCTGCGCGAGCCGGCCGGCGAGGCTGGCCGAGATCGTGCCGCACACGGCCGAGACCGAGATGATGATGCCGGAGACCGCCGCGATCCGCTCCACTCCGGGCAGATGCGCGACCTTGAGCGGGATCAGCAGGGATAGCCCGCGGTCGATGAACTGGGCGATCAGCAGCAGGCCGAGCACCAGCGCGAAATGCGGCAGACGAAAGACGTCTCGAAAGTGCAGCGGCGCCGGCCGACTGGCCGCCTCGCCCGGACGCGCCTCCTTGAACAGGACGATCAGGCCGATGAGCGACAGCGCGCAGAGGCCGGCCGTCACGAAGAACGCATAGCGGATGCCGAAGTGCGACGCGACGTAGCCGCCCGCCGCCGGTCCGATGGCGGCGCTCAGGAGCTGAGCCGACTGGACTCGGCCCACCGCTACCGGCACCTTGTCGCGGGGGCACGACACGCTCGCGAGCGCCATCGCCATCACCGAGAACCCCGCGAAGACGCCCTGGAGCAACCGCGCGGCGAGGAGCTGGTAGACGGAGGTCACGAGCCCCATGGCGGCGATGGTCACGATGAAACCGGCGAGCGACCGGATCATCATGAGCTTGCGGCCGACGCGGTCGGCGAGCCGGCCCCAGAGCGGCCCGAGCAGCCCGGCCAGGCCCGGCGTGACCGCCATCAGCACGCCGGACCACACGGCGATCTCGGCCGGATCCGTGACGCCCAGCTCCTGGACATAGAGGGGCAGGAACGGCGAGAAGAACTGGAATCCGACGAAGGCGGTGAAGACGATGAGGGACAACGCCCACACATTGCGCTGCCAGCTCTCCGGCTGTGCACGTGGCATCAGATGATGAAGCGCACTCCGCCGAGCGCCGCGATCTTGTAGGGAAAGCGGCCTGGCGGCGGAAACGACCCGGGAGCTATGTCTTGCCCTTCTCGACCGTTGCCCGCTCCACGCCGAGCAGCTTCTCCAGGTCGATCACCGAGAGCATCGCCTTCTCCGCCGGGCCCCAGTCTGGCGCCGCGGTGGTCCCGGCGCCGAAGCCGTCGGCGAGATTTTCGTACACCTTCTGCCAGGGCACGAACGCGGCGAGACGCGGCGTGGACGGATCGGCGACGATCTCGTAGCCGAGCGCCCCGGCCATGGGTGGACACCCTCCTGCGGCGGACGCGGCCATGAGGCCGACGGCGCCTCCGAGAAAGTCCCTGCGCAGCATGCCATCCATGTCAGCGCCCCTCCACCTGCTTCAAGAACGCGATGAGCTCGGTGTTCACGGCCTCGGGCCGCTCCTGCTGGGTCCAGTGCCCGCAGCCGGGCAGGATGGCCGCGTTCTTGAGATTCGGCACGCTCTGGGCCAGATGGTCGACCGCCGCCTTCCACCGGATCAGGACCAGGTCGCGGTCTCCGGCGATATAGAGCGCGGGCTGCATGACCTTCGCGTCCTTGTACGCAGCCATGAGCTCCCAGGTTCGATCGAGCGTGCGGTACCAGTTGAGCCCTCCGGTGAAACCGGTGCGCTTGAACTCGGTCGCATAGAAGTCCACGTCGGCTTCGCTCAACCATGGCGGCAGGGCATCCGGGTCGTTCATCAGGTCGAGGAACTTGGCCGACCGCGGCTTCGGCGGTCGATCGGGCGCCTCGCCGGACGCCCAGTAGAGCACTCGCCGGATGGTCGCTCGGACGTTCTGCTCGAGCTCGGCCTCGGCGATGCCGGGGGTCTGGAAATACAGCATGTAGTTGAAATTGTCTCCGGCCGCGAACCTGAGCCCGTCGGTGGGCCGGATCACCCCTCGGGGAATATATGGCACGCTCAGCGCCGCCACCGCCCTGAAGCGGTCGGGCCGCATCAGCGCGGACGTCCACGCCACGGGAGCGCCCCAGTCATGTCCCACGATGACCGCCTGCTCGGCCCCGAGCTCATCCAGCAGTCCGACCATGTCGCCGGCCATGTGGAGCATCGTGTACTGCGCGATGTCCTGCGGGCGGTCGGTCTGCCCGTAGCCGCGCATGTCGGGCGCGACGGCCCGGTAGCCCGCCGCGGCGAGAGCGGGCAGCTGGTGGCGCCACGAGTACCAGGACTCAGGAAAGCCGTGACAGAGCAGGACGAGCGGACCCGTGCCCTGCTCGGCGATGTGCATGCGGATCCCGTTGGCCTCGAGAGACCTGTGCACGAGCTCCGTCACGTGCTGCTCCCTGGGATCGGTCAGGCCGCGACGGGGCGCAGCACGCGACCCGATCCGCGGCGGTCCGACGATTCCGGCAGCTTGCCGTCCCGGATGACCGCGCCCCCGTTCACGAAGGACCAGGCGATGCCGCTGGCACGCTGCACGAGGCGCGGACCGCCATCGGGCAGATCATGGATCAGCTCGGGCTCGCCCGCCGCGATGGTCTCGGCATCGAAGACGACGAGGTCGGCCGCGAGGCCGGACCGCAGGCGTCCGCGGTCCGCGAAGCCGAAAATATCGGCGGGCATCGAGGTGATGCGCCGCACCGCCTCTTCGAGCGAGAGCGCCTTGCGCTCGCGCACCCAGTGGCCGAGGAGCCGGCTCGTCTGGCCCGCCTCGCAGAAAAGCGTGAGATGCGCGCCCGCGTCGGCCAGGCCGATGAGCGCGATGGGATGCGTGAAGATCTCCGCCACCGCCGCGGCGTCCGTGTTCATGATGGCCACCGTGAAGCGGGTCTTGAGATCGTCGGCGAGAGCCAGGTCGAAGAAGGCGTCGACCAGCTCCTTGCCGAGGGCCGCGGCGACCTCACCGACGGTGCGCCCCACGAACCGCTGATGCTCGGCGCGATACACCCCTTCCACGCGCAGCGGCGACGTGTCGCCGACGAAGAGCGAGGAGCGGCCCGCCGTCGCGCGGAACTCGGCGCGGAAGCCGGGATCGGCGAGCACCGCACGCCACTCGGACGGCGGCGCCTCGAGCACGCGCTTCCACACGGGGAAACGATAGAAGACAAAGGCGCCGTAAACGTCGAAGGTGGAGGTGAGCGGCGAGCACGTCACCTGCGGGTAGATCCGGAGACCGTCGCGGTTCAGCGCTTCCAGGCGAGACAGGATCACCCGGTGCTCCCATGCCCGCTCGGGATTGTGACGCAGGGACACGGGGGTGATGGGCCGGCGCGCCGCGTGCGCCAGCTCCACGAAGCGGTCCACCTCGGCCACGCGGTCGGGACGCGTGCCCCCGATGGTGATCTCCATCACGCCGCGGCCGCTGTCGCCCATGGCGGCGGCGAGCTGATTCATCTCCTCGTCGGTGGCGAGCCGGCTCGGTACGGGGCGGCCCTTGGCGCCAACGTGGTTGTGATTCGTGGTGGAGGAAAAGCCCACCGCACCCGCCGCCATGGCCGTCCGCACTTCGCGTGCCATGCGCTCGATCTCCTCCTCGGTGGCCGCGCGCTCCCAGGCCGCGTCGCCCATCACGAACTGGCGCACCGCCGAGTGACCGACCATGGCACCCACGTTGACGGCGAGACCGCGGCGATCGAGGGCGCCCAGGTACTCGGCGAAGCTCTCGAACTCCCAGCGTATGCCCTTCTCCATCGCCTCGAGGGACATGCCTTCGACGTATTCGAGCATGCGCATGAGCGTGAGGCGGTCGGCGGGACGGCAGGGCGCCAGCGTGAAGCCGCAATTGCCGGTCACGATAGTGGTGATGCCGTGCCAGGAGGAGCAGGAGGCCAGCGGGTCCCAGGTGAGCTGGGCGTCGTAATGCGTATGCGGATCGATGAAGCCGGGCGCGACCACCAGTCCGGTCGCGTCGATCTCCTCCCGCCCGCGGCCCGTCACCCGGCCGACTTCGGATATCCGGCCGTCGAGCACCGCCACGTCACCGGTGTGCGACGGCGCTCCCGTTCCATCGATGATGGTCCCGCCCCGGATCACCACGTCGTAGCTCATGAGCGTCCTCCAGAAGTTCTTCGGGATCGTAGCACGACGGCCACCGGGACTCTCGGCTCGGGCTCACGCCCACTCGCCCACGAATGGCGAGTGATACTGGGTCGCCGTCGTCGTCAGCGCTTCCTCCTCCGCGGGGCTCAGCGCCCGGAATCGCTCGGCGGCCGCCAGCACCTTCGGCAGGACCGTGACGTCGCCCACGCTGCAGAGCGTCGTCACCGGCTTGGAGAGCACGAAGTTGACCGCCCGGTCGATGACGGCCTCCTCGGTGAACGGCTCGTACCATGTCGTATGGGTGCGCTCGCGTCCGCCCCACGGATCCTTGGCCACGGTCTTGATGATGTGCACGCCGACGTCCCGCTTCGCGCACTCGGCCAGCAGCGTCTCCACGCTCTGCCGGTACTCGGGTATGGCCCAGAGCACGAAGTTGAGCGGAAACATGACGGTGTCGAAGTCGAAGCGCCGGAGAGCCTCGAGATGCGTGCGCGGGGCATCGTGCGTGTGCCCGGTGACGCCGAGCCAGCGCACCAGCCCTTCCTCCCGGGCCTCCACCAGCGCCTCGAGGGCCCCGTCCCGGGCCGTGCACGCATCGAGATCGGCCAGCTTTCCCACGGAATGGTGCTGATAGAGATCGAGCCGGTCCGTGCCCAGCCGCTCCAGCGAGCGATGCAGCTCCGCCTTGGCGGCCTCGCGCGTACGCTCGATGGTCTTGCAGCCGAGAAAGACCTGCGCGCGGATCTTGGGCATCCACGGCTTGAGCCGCAATTCGGCGTCGCCATAGCGGGGCGCCACGTCGATGTGGTTGACGCCGTGAGCCAGAGCAAGCGCGATGGCGCGATCGGCCACATCCTGCTGCACCCGTCCGATACCCGCCGCGCCGAAGGTCACCACACTGCTCATATGTCCGGTCCGTCCAAGGCGCCGCCTGTCCATGTCGTCTCTCCTCGCGTGCAACGCGGATGAGGCCTCGGCATTGCGCCGGCCGTCTCGCCGATAGTAGCCGAAGACCGCTCTTGTGGTCTTGGGTGATTCGACAGTATCCTCGGCCCGGCATGCCCATCGCGCCGGTCAATGGGATCCGCCTCTACTACGAGGTGGCAGGCTCGGGGCCTCCCCTCGTGCTCGTGCACGGCTTCGCGTGCGGCGTGCGGAGCTGGGATCCGCAGGTGCGCGTGTTCTCGCGGTCCCGGCGCGTCATCACCTACGATGTCCGCGGTCACGGGATATCCGAGGCTCCGGAGAACGCGGCGGCCTATTCCCAGGACATCTCCGTGCAGGATCTCCACGCGCTCCTCGGACACCTGAAGATTCGCCGCGCGGCCATCGGCGGCCTGTCCATGGGCGGGAATATCGCCCTCAACTTCGCCCTGGCCCATCCGGAGATGGTCAGCAAGCTGATCGTCGCGGACACGGGCGCCGGGTCCGAGCAGTCGGACGATTGGACGGCGGATTCCCTCGCCTTTGCCGAGGCGCTCGACACACGCGGGATGGAGGCGTTTGCCGACATGGCCTGCGCGAGCCCTCTCTTCGCGCGCTATGTCGCCGGCAGCCCCACGGCCGAGCGCTTCATCCGCTCCTGCCTGATGACCCATCGCGCCCGCGGCATCGCCCACACCGCCCGCGAGGTGCTGACCAAGCGCCCCACCATCTACGCCCTCGAGCCCAGGCTCCGGCAGCTTCGAGTCCCCACGCTACTCGTCGTGGGCGAGCACGATGAGCCGTGCCTGAAGACGCATCGATTCATGGCCGACTGCATCCGTGGAGCGACCCACCTCGTGCTCCGGGATGTGGGGCACCTGACGAATCTGGAAGCGCCGGCCGCCTTCAACGCGGCCGTGAAGCGCTTCCTGAGCCGGTAGGTCGCGACCGTGTCCTTCTCGGCCGACCTGTGGCAGTCGATCATGCCGATCTACGCGGCGATCCTCGAGCATCCGTTCGTTCGCGGGCTCACCGACGGCTCGCTGCCGCGCGGGGCCTTTCGCTTCTACGCCGTGCAGGACGCGCTCTACCTCCGCGATTTCGCGCGCGCGCTGTCCATCGCCGCGGCCCGCGCGCCCGAGGACGACTGGATCATCATGTTCAACGAGCATGCGGCGGGCGCGCTCAAGGTCGAGCGGGCGCTGCACGAGAGCTTCTTCGCCGAGTGGAATCTCACGCCGGAGGCCGTGGCCGCCACGCCCATGGCGCCGACCAACCAGGCCTACACGAGCTATCTCCTCGCCACCGCGTACAGCGCCCCCTTCCATGAGGCGGTGGCCGCGCTGCTCCCCTGCTACTGGATCTACTGGGAAGTGGGCAAGGCGCTCGAGCGCTCGGGCTCGACCGATCCGCTCTACGCACGCTGGATCGGCACGTACGCGTCGGACGAGTTCGGCGCCCTCGTCCGGCTGGTCATCGACTGCGTCAACGAGATGGCCGCGCGCCACGGCGCTCGCGAGCGGGACGCCATGGCCCGCCACTTCGTAACCACGAGCCGCTACGAGTGGATGTTCTGGGACATGGGCTACCGGCAGCAAGCCTGGCCGGTCTAGCCGCAGGCCGCCCGCGCGCGCGTGGCGTGCTGCTGAATTACTGGAACTTGATCTGGACCTTGACCTTGGGAAACTCCGGGCCTCTCCCTTCCACGTCCACGATGCGCCACGTCTGATCCGAAGCCTCCAGCAGGAGGTTGTTGTTGCTGAAGGCGACGAACTTTCCCCACGCCTTGGGCACCGTGACCTCGTACTTGGGGGCGGCGGTCTGCGCCTGCGCCGACTCGGGTACGAGCCACGCGCGCAGCCCGGGTTCCGGGAGGAGCGGGCGAGCGGCGATCACGACGAGAGCCACGGCGATGACGGTGAGCACGACCTTGCTATAGCGGTCGACGGGCACGGGTTCCCTCCTTCGGTGAGTGGTTCACGCTGCTGCGACGAGTCCAGTCCTTCCGCATAACTCGCTCCGTGGCCGCCCGATGTCAAGCGAAGTTTTCCGCTTCCGCCGGGCCACACATGGCCGCGGCGTGTGAACCGGCAGCAGGAAGGCCGGGGGCAGATCGACATCAAGTCGGGTAAAATACCCGGAGCCTCCGTCATGTGGATCGTCAGGGTCGCGCTCGACCGGCCGTACACCTTCATCGTCCTCGCTCTCCTCATCCTCATCGTGAGTCCCGTGGTCATCACGCGTACACCCACCGACATCTTTCCCACCATCAACATCCCGGTGATCGCGGTGGCCTGGCAGTACACGGGGTTGAACGCGGAAGAGCTGGAGGGGCGCATCACCACCTCCTACGAGCGGGTCCTCACCACCACGGTGGACAATATCCAGCGCATCGAGTCCACCACGGTCAACGGCCAGGCCATCATCAAGATCTTCCTGCAGCCGAACGCGCGCCTCGACACCGCCAACGCGCAGATCACCGCGATCTCGCAGACCGTGCTCCGCAACTATCCGCAGGGCACGACACCGCCGCTCATCATCAACTACAGCGCGTCGAGCGTGCCGATCCTCCAGCTCGCCCTCTCCGGGCAGGGGCTGGCCGAGCAGCAGCTCTTCGATCTGGGCGTCAACTTCCTGCGGCCCCAACTCGTGACGATTCCCGGCGTCGCCATCCCCTACCCGTTCGGCGGCAAGCAGCGGCAGATCATGGTGGACCTGAACACGCGCATGCTGCAGGCCAAGGGGCTCTCGCCGAGCGACATCCTGAACACGCTGACGCTTCAGAACCTCGTCCTTCCCTCCGGCACCGCCAAGATCGGCCAGTTCGAGTACGACGTCAGCCTGAACTCCGCGCCGCGGACGGTGCCGGAGCTGGGCGACCTCCCCGTCAAGGTGGTGGGCAACTCCACGATCTACCTGCGGGACGTCGCGAACGTGCGGGACGGCTTCAGCGTGCAGACGAACATCGTGCGGCGCGACGGCCGGCGCGGCACGCTCCTCACCGTCCTCAAGGCGGGTGATGCTTCCACCCTCGACGTGGTGGACAGTATCCGCAAGGCCGTCCCCCGCGTGGCCACCACGCTGCCCCCCGAGCTTCAGATCGATCTGCTTGCCGATCAGTCGATCTTCGTCCGCGGCGCCGTCACCGGCGTCATCCACGAGGCCATCATCGCCGCCTGCCTCACCGCGCTGATGATCCTGCTCTTCCTGGGAAGCTGGCGCAGCACGCTGATCATCGCGGTGTCGATCCCGCTCTCCATCCTCACGTCGGTCATCATGCTGAGCCTCCTGCGCGAGACCATCAACATCATGACCCTGGGCGGCCTCGCCCTCGCCGTGGGCATCCTCGTGGACGACGCCACCGTCACCATCGAGAACATCGAGCGCTACCTCGAGGAGGGCCGGGAGCTGCGGACCGCCATCTTCGACGGCGCGGCCCAGATCGCCGTCCCCGCTCTCGTCTCCACGCTCTGCATCTGCATCGTGTTCCTGCCGATGTTCTTCCTGAGCGGGGTGGCCCGGTACCTGTTCGTGCCGCTCGCGGAGGCGGTGGTCTTCGCCATGCTCGCGTCCTACGTGCTCTCGCGCACGCTCGTGCCCACGCTGGCCATGTACCTGCTCCGGCCGCACGCCTACGGAGAGACCCCCTCGCGCAATCCGCTCGCGCGGCTCCAGCGCGGCTTCGAGCGGGGCTTCGAGCGGACGCGCGCGGCCTATCGCAGCGTGCTGACGCGGCTCCTCTCGCGGCAGGGCGGCTTCGTGGCCGTGTTCGTCACCGCCTGCCTCGCCGCGTGGCTCCTCGTGCCCTGGCTCGGCGAGAACTTCTTCCCGACCACCGACAACGGTCAGTTCATCCTCCACCTGCGGGCCAAGACCGGCACGCGCATCGAGGAGACGGCCCGGCTGGCCGACCTCGTGGAGGCGGCGATTCGCCGCGAGATTCCCGCCCGCGAGCTGGACAACATCATCGACAACATCGGGCTGCCCTACAGCACCATCAACTACATGTACAGCCGGTCCGGCTTCATCGGCACCGCCGACGCCGACGTCCTGGTCACGCTGAAGCAGGGGCACCGGCCCACCGCGGACCACGTGCGCAATCTGCGCCGCCGGCTGCCCGAAGAGTTCCCCGGCGTCACCTTCTATCTGGTGCCCGCCGATATCGTGACGCAGATCCTGAACTTCGGCCTCCCCGCCCCGATCGATGTGCAGATCGAGGGGAACGACCTCGAGGGCAACCGGCAGGTCGCGAACAAGATCCTGGACGAGCTGCGGCGGGTCCGGGGGCTCACGGATCTCCGCATCCAGCAGAACTTCGACTACCCGAAGTTCCAGGTGACCGTGGACCGCACGAAGGCGGCGGGCGCCGGCTTCACCCCGCGTGACGTCGCGAACAGCGTGCTCCTGTCGCTCTCCGGCAGCAACCAGGTCTCGCCCGCCTACTTTCTCAACTGGCAGAACGGCGTCAGCTACAGCCTCATCGCGCAGGCGCCGCAGTACTCGATCCAGTCGCTGCAGGATCTGCAGAACATCCCGATCAGCGGCGCGGTGACCGGCCGGCCGCAGATCCTGGGCGACGTGGCCTCCATCGCGCGCTCGAACGGGATCGCGGTCATCTCGCACTACAATACCCGTCGCGTGGTCGACATCTACGGATCCGTGCAGGACCGCGACCTCGGCGCGGTGGGCCGCGACATCGCGCGCATCGTGGACCACTATCGCCCGACGCTGCCGCGCGGCAGCTTCGTGACCCTGCGCGGTCAGGTCGAGACGATGCGCACGTCGTACGTGGGTCTGCTCGGCGGGCTCGCGTTCGCGATCGTCCTCGTCTATCTTCTCATCGTGGTGAATTTCCAGTCGTGGCTCGACCCCTTCATCATCATCACGGCGCTGCCCGCCGCGCTGGCCGGCATCATCGTCTTCCTCTTTCTCACCGGCACCACGCTGAGCGTGCCTGCCCTGATGGGCGCCATCATGTGCATGGGCGTGGGCACGGCGAACAGCATCCTGGTCGTGGCCTTCGCCAAGGAGCGCCTGGCCGACCACGGCAACGCGCTGCAGGCCGCCATCGAGGCCGGCGTCACGCGGTTCCGCCCCGTGCTCATGACGGCGCTCGCCATGATCATCGGCATGATTCCCATGGCGCTCGGCCTCGGCGAGGGCGGCGAGCAGAACGCACCCCTCGGCCGCGCCGTCATCGGCGGCCTTCTCTGCGCCACCATCGCCACCCTGGTCTTCGTCCCCGCCGTGTTCAGCCTGCTCCATGGGCGCCGGGCCGGCGTGGTACAGCAGCCGGAGCCGGCGCCATGAGCCGGCGCTGGCGGCATTCACCCGGCTTCTGGGCGGTGATCGGCGCCGCTCTCCTCCTCGGGATAGGGATCTATGCCGGCATCCACGGCCGCCACGGGGCGGACGCCGCCCTCGAGCGGGCCACGGAAGCGGCGGCCACGCCCACCGTGGCCGTCACCTATCCGTCGGCCTCCGCACCCACCGACGAGCTGATACTGCCAGGAACGGCGCGCGCGTTCACGGATGCCCCGATCTACGCGCGGGCCAGCGGCTATCTCAAGGGATGGCAGGTGGACATCGGCAGCCGGGTGACGCAGGGACAGCTCCTGGCCGAGATCGAGACGCCCGAGCTCGATCAACAGCTCCAGCAGGCCCGGGCCGATCTCCAGAACGCGCGGGCGAACATGGAGATGGCGCGGACCACGGCGGGACGCTGGCAGACTCTGCAGAAGAACAACTTCGTATCCCGGCAGGAGACCGACGAGAAGGTCAGCGACTACAACGCGAAGCTTGCCGCCGTCGAATCGAGCTCCGCGAATGTCCGGCGCCTCGAGAACCTGCAGAGCTTCCAGAAGATCTATGCGCCGTTCAATGGCGTGATCACCTCGAGGAACACGGATATCGGCGCCCTGATCGATGCCGGCGGCCAGGCGCGCGAGCTGTTCCGCCTGGCCGCAATCAACAAGCTGCGCGTCTTCGTCTCGGTGCCCCAGATGTATGCGCAGGCCGCGCGCCCCGGGACGCCGACCATCGTGACGCTCGAGGAATCTCCCGGCAAAGCCCTGCACGGCACCCTGGCGCGGACCTCCAATGCCCTCGATCCCGTCTCGCGCACGATGCTCAGCGAGGTCGAGGTCGACAATCCCGCCGGCGAAGTCCTGCCCGGCGCCTATGTGGTGGTGCGCCTTCGCGTCGGCCGTGAAGCCCGCGGCCTGACCATTCCCGCCAACACGCTCCTCTTCCGCTCGGAGGGCCTGCGCGTGGCCGTCGTGCGGAACGGGCGGGCGGAGCTGGTCCCGGTGACGATCGGCCGCGACTACGGCCGCAGCGTGGAGGTCCTGTCGGGGCTGGGGCCGACGGACGCCGTCATCCTGGATCCCGCCGACTCGCTGGTGAGCGGCACCGTCGTTCGGGTCAGCGAGCGGGCGAGTCAGTCCGGCAAGCCGGGCGGACAGTAAGACCGCCTGACGACCGTCGCGCGGCGCCGTTGGCCCCACAGCCGAAGTCTTCCCGCCGCCCTCGAGGCTAGCTGCGCCGGCGTCTCCAGGAGATTGCCGCGCATGCGGCGGCTCCCGCCCCCAGGAGCACGAGCGTGCTGGCTTCGGGAACCTGTGCGAGCATCGCGCTGCTGATGATCAGATGTCCGGCCGAGGTCGGATGAATGCCATCCCAGAAGAGATACTGCGATGGGTCACAGGAGGTGAACTGGGCACACGCGTCCGTCACGTTCGTGAGGCCGAATGCTCCTGGATCCGTCACTATACGGTCCGTCAAACCGAACACATCAAACAGCTGGACGTCCGGATCGCCTGCAATGGCGGCGGCGAGCACGGCGTTCATCGAGGCGGCGACCAGCCTTCCGATCGCCGCCGCGCCCGCGTCACGAACCGCAGGCGCATCCCCGAGATCCGGCACATCCCACACGACGATCTTCTTCGCACCCGCGAGCTCAAGGTCTGCATCGATGGTTCCAATGTCTCCGGCAAAGGCAATCGCCGCCGCTTGGACGATCGCATTGACGCAGGCCATGGTGCCGCAGCCGGCAATGTCATTGAGGGCGTCTCGCGCATTATCCCCACCGCCGGCGACCACGTAGAGCGCATCGCTCGGCGCCACGTTCGCATGCTGGAAGAGAAAGAACGCGACCTGGGTCTCGAGGCTCGGAGGGAAAGGGTCGAGCAAGCCTCCGGGAAGAGGATTGGGGGTGAGCGGCCCGGTCCGGGCACCGCCAAAAGCATAGTCGGTTCCTCCCGGATCGAGCGACGGATTCGCGCCGAGGCCCAAGTCCGACGCGAAGCTTTGAGCCCACACCTGGCCATTGGTGTAGCGCCCCGACGCATAGGGAAAAGTGGGGATGAAGCTGTTGCCGGAGATAGGGACCGGGGTCACGCCAGGTGCCAGGACGATGGCGTTGTTCCCCGAATCCGAAAGACTGTCTCCGAAGATGAAGACGCTCGAGTAAGCGGCAGAGACATCCGGCGACGAAGCGAGGCAGACGAGCGCGAAAAGCCAACCGAGCGGCCAATTTCTCATAGCGCCCCCTCTTTCTCGACGGTCTTCGATCGTTGTGTTTCGCGTGTTCCAACGCGGTGAACACGCGCACGCCCCTGGCTGGTAACGGAGCTAGTCGAGTGGGGGAGAGCGGTCGAGGAGACTGATTCGCGCGGGCTTGCAGAACTTCGTCGGGCCGGGGAAAGCCACCGGCGTGTGCCGCGTACCCGCAGGGACGACAGACGCAGCGCTTCTCGTTGGAGATGCGCTTACCTCAGTGATCGCGATGACCGCGTCGTCATGGTCCGCGTCATCGTACAGGCCGGCAATCCAGGTTGGATCGGGAGGGCTGGCATGGGCGAGTGGGGCCAGCGCAAGGAGCGCGATGCCGAGGAGCACGGAAACGAGCCGGCCAAGCACCAGCCATCCGCACAAGTGATGGACTTCGGCATACACGAGGGCGTCGGATGGGCGCGCGAGGACTCGCTGCTCGATCATGGCAGCCCTCACCACGAACGGACTGTCGGGACGGTCGTGGGACATTGGTCCGACGGCGGGCCAATGTCAAGCCGCCTCTGGTCGAAAGTCAGCAGCCGGCTCGAGCCCTCAGCCGGAGCTTCGTCCGCGCCGGCACGCACGACCCGGACGGGCACCCGTGTGCCGTCCGTCGCGGGCGACCTCGGTGCCGTTGACGTAGACGGCGCGGATGCCCGTCGGGAAGCGACGGGGATCGTCGTAGGTGGCGATGTCGGCGATGCGCGCAGGATCGAAGACGACGAGATCGGCGAAGGCGCCCGAGCGCACGGCGCCGCGGTCGATCAGCTGGAACTTGGCGGCCGGCATACCCGTCATGCGATGGATGGCCGTGGCCAAGTCGAGCACCGGCGCCTCGCGCACGTAGTGGCCGAGGATGCGCGCGAAGCAGCCATAGAGCCGTGGGTGCGGCTTGCCGCCGGCAGGCACGCCGTCGGAGCCGATCATGGTCGTCGGGTGCGCGAGGACGGTGCGGATATCGGCTTCGTCCATGGTGAAAAGCACGACGAAGCACGCCTCGCCCTCGCCCGCGAGGATGCGCTCGGAGGCCTGCTCCGCCGGGACGTCCCAGCTCCGCGCGAGCTCGTCGAGTCTCCGCCCCTCCCACTCCGGATGCTTCGGCGCCGAGGCGATCAGCACCTCTGCCGCGCTCAGCTGACCGAGACCGCCCGGGCTGTCGCTCCGGAACGCGCCGTTCTGCACGACGGCGGCGAAGGACGTGCTCCCGGCCGTGTAGGGATACTGGTCGGCCGTCACGTCCACACCGCGCGCTCGCGCCTCCTCGATGAGCCGGAGCGAGTCGCGCACGCGTCCCCAGTTGTTGCGCCCACTCGCCTTGTGGTGGGAGATCTGCACGGGCACGCCCGCCTCCTCGCCGATGCGGATGGCCTCGCGCACGGCATCGAGCAAACCGTCGGCCTCGTTGCGCATATGGGTCGCGTAGAGACCGCCCGCTGGGCCGCCGAGCTCGCGCGCGAGGGCGATGATCTCCTCCGTGAGCGCGTAGCGGCCAGGCTCGTAGATGAGACCGGTGGAAAGCCCCACCGCCCCCGCCGCCACGGCCTCGCGCACCCATGCGCGCATCTTGCCCAGCTCCGCCGCGTCCGGCTCGCGCTGCGCCATGCCCATGGCGCCGGCGCGCAGCGTCCCATGACCAGCAAGCACCGCCACGTTCAGGCTGGGACGCGCTTCTTCCACGCGCTCCAGGTAGCCGGCGTAGCCATCCCAGCGCGCCGGACTAGCCCCGGGGTGCAGCCGGGAGAAGCGGGTGACGCCAGCCTCGTACGGGACGACGCCGGAGCCGCAATTGCCTACCACGTCCGTGGTCACGCCCTGCATGACCTTGAAGGACATCTCGGGCTCGAGCAGGACGGCGAAGTCGTCGTGCGTGTGGACGTCGATGAAGCCCGGGGACACGGCGAGCCCGGTGGCGTCAAGCTCGGTGGCCCCGCGCGCGGCGATCGTTTCGACGGCAACGATGCGGTCGCCGCGGATGCCCACGTCCGCGACGCGCCCCGGTTCTCCGCTGCCGTCGTGCACGGTGCCGCCGCGAATGACGATATCGTAGCGGTCAGTCGAAGCCATCATGGGTTGCATCTCCTTGGATACCTGTAGACGAGTACCTCATGGCCGCGAGGATTTCCGCCACAAATATTCGCCCCGAATTCCGCCGATACACCGGCCAACCAGTACATACTTCATCCTCGGATGGCATTGTATTCGCGTCTGAAGGCGAGTAAATAGTACAAAACCTGATGCTGAGCAGGTCGGGCGGCCGCTCGAGCACGATCGTCACCCACAACCGGGCCGGAGAATGGTCATGGTGAAGCGAGTCGAGGCAGGCGTTCTCAGCGTCGCGTATGAAGAAGCTGGCGCGGCGACGGGGACGCCCGTCCTGCTGCTGCATGGCTTCCCGTACGACCCGCGGGCTTACGACGACGTCGTCCCGCTTCTCGCCGACGCGGGATGCCGCGTGCTCGTCCCCTACTTGCGCGGTTACGGCCCCACGCGATTCCTGTCCGACGCGACGCTGCGCTCCGGACAGCAGGCGGTGCTTGGCCACGATATCCTCGCTCTCATGAACGCGCTGGGCATCGAGCGGGGCGTGTTGGCCGGCTACGACTGGGGTGGCCGCGCCGCCTGTATCGTGGCGGCCCTGTGGCCCGAGCGGGTGCACGGGCTGGTGTCGGGCGGCGGCTACAACATCCAGGACATTGCTGGTGCGCTGAAGCCCCAGATCCCTGAGCGCGAGCTGGCCTTGTGGTACCAGTACTACTTCCACAGCGAGCGGGGACGGGCCGGGCTCGAGGCTCATCGTTACGAGCTTGGCAAGCTCCTGTGGCGGCTCTGGTCTCCGACCTGGCGCTTCGACGAAGCGACCTATGCGCGGACCGCCACGTCGTTCGAGAACCCGGACTTCGTCGCGGTGGTGATCCATTCCTACCGTCACCGGTTCGCGCTCGTCCCGGGCGATCCGACCGTCGAAGACACGGAGCGCCGGCTGGCCGCGCAGCCGCCCATTGCCGTGCCGACGATTACGCTGCACGGCAGTGACAACGGGGTCTCACCCGCGGCGAGCTCCGAGCGCCACGCGCGGCACTTCACCGGTGCCTACGAGCGCCGCGTCGTGCCCGGCGTTGGTCACAACCTGCCCCAGGAGGCGCCGCGGGAGTTCGCCGCCGCTGTCCTCTCGCTCGTCTGAGGATTCGTCTCCAGTGTCGAGTCACCGTGCGGGGATCCACAAGAAGAC
>Ga0335084_10001401_pt1 | contig 22508 bp, 12 predicted proteins | sample Lox_Sample_44_FD_206721 | JGI IMG/M metagenome (GOLD analysis project Ga0335084, IMG submission 206721) | Soil microbial communities from Loxahatchee National Wildlife Refuge, Florida, United States - Lox_Sample_4.4 | ecosystem: Environmental > Terrestrial > Soil > Wetlands | place: USA...
GCGGCCTGCGAGCGCTGCCACGTGGGCTACACCGCGACCGCGGTCAACCTGACCGACCACGTGAACGGGACGGTGGACTACCTCCTGACGTGCACCTCGTGCCACGGCAACCAGAACCCGGCCCCGCCGATCGACACGCACGGGGTGACCGGGACGACGCTGGTCTCGGTGGGCGCGCACCAGTCGCACGTCGCGCCGACGCTGACGAACACCGCCATCGCGTGCAGCGCGTGCCACGGCAGCGCGGCCGACGGGTACGGGAACTTCCACTCCGACGGGGTCGTCGAGGTGGCGTTCACGGGGCTCACGAACCAGGGGACATCCACGTCCTACGCGAAGCAGTCCGGGACGAGCGCGACGTGCGCCTCGAGCTACTGTCACGGCGGGAGCGCGGCGCTGAAGGGCGGGACCGGGACGACGCCGGTCTGGACGGCCGTCGACGGCACGTACAAGGCGTGCACCGCCTGCCACGGCGACCCGCCGCCGCCGCCGCACCTGCAGCGCAGCGACTGCGGCACGTGCCACGGCGGTTACACGAGCACGAGCGTCAACCTGACGCTCCACGTCAACGGCGCGATCGACGTCATCCCCCTCACCTGCTCGACCTGCCACGGCCAGGCGCGCACGCCCGTCGCGTCCGCCACCGGCACCGACGCGCTCGGCGCGAACCTCGTCCTCTCCTCGCCGCCGCTCGACTCGGCCGGCTCGGCCGTGAGCCCCGCGGTCGGCACGCACCTCGCGCACGTGAACCAGGGCGACGTCTCCGTCCCCGGCGCGCTCTCGAACGCGCTCGCCTGCACGAGCTGCCACGTGGTGCCGACCAGCACGACCCACGCCAACGGCCAGACCGACGTGACCTTCGGCGGGCTCGCCACGGCCCAGGGCGCGGTGCCGACGCCCTACAGCTTCACCACGAGGAACTGCGCCTCGACCTACTGCCATGGCCAGTTCGTGGGCGGCAAGGGGGCCGACACCATCGCCTGGACGGCGGGGGGCAAGCTGTCGTGCACGGCGTGTCACCTGTCGCCGCCGGTCCCGGCGGCGGCCTCGGGCGGCGTCCCCGCCTCGTACCACCCGAACGACCCGACCTGCACCGACTGCCACCCGGCGGGCTACTCGGCCACCACGGTGGTCGCCGCGACGCACGTAGACGGCCAGGTGACGCTCAACGCGAACCGGGTCGGCTGCGTGCAGTGCCATGGTACGCCCGGCCTCGTCGCGAACGATCCCGCGACCGCCGACCCGAACGTCGCCGGTTCGCCGCCCAAGGACTCGAAGGGCAACTCGGCCAACACCACGCTGGGCGTCGGCGCCCACACGCCGCACGTGAACCACACCATCGCCGGCCGGCTCTCCAACGCGATCCACTGCACCGAGTGCCACGGGCCCGACAAGACCGACCGCACCCACGCCGACGGCAACTCCGCGCCGATCTTCGGCACCGTCGCCAAGACGGGCGGCCTCTCGCCCACCTACTCGGCGGGCACCTGCGCCTCGACCTACTGCCACGGCAACTTCACGGGCGGCAAGAACGCCTCGCCCGCCTGGAACGTGCCCGGCCAGCTCGGCTGCACCGACTGCCACCTGTCGCCGCCCGTTCCGGCGGCCGCCTCGGGCTCGGTGCCGGCCTCGTACCACCCGAACGACCCGACCTGCACCGACTGCCACCCTGCGGGCTACTCGACCACGACCGTGGTCGCGGCGACGCACGTCGACGGCGCCGTCGCGCTCAACCCGAACCGGACCGGCTGCGTCGCCTGCCACGGCACGCCCGGCCTGGTGGCGAACGACGCGACGAACGCGGACCCGCTCGTCGCCTCCGCGCCGCCCAACGACTCGAAGGGCAACTCGGCGACCACCACGCTCGGCGTCGGCGCCCACGCGGCGCACGTGAACCACGCGCTCTCGGGCCGGCTCTCCTACCCGGTCAAGTGCAGCGAGTGCCACGGTCCGAACAAGACCGACAAGACGCACGCCGACGGAAGCTCGACGCCGATCTTCGGCACGCTCGCCAAGACCGGCGGCCTCTCGCCGACCTACTCGGCGGGGACCTGCGGCGCCACCTACTGCCACGGCAACTTCACCGGCGGCCGGAACGCGTCGCTGGCGTGGAACGTGCCAGGCCAGCTCGGCTGCAACGCCTGCCACGGCAGCGGAACGGGCGCGTCCGCGCTCCCGCCCGGCCCGGTCAGCTCCACGCTGCACCACCCGCAGAACCCGAACTGCGGCGCCTGCCACGCGGGCTACACCGCGACGACGGTGCCCGCCTCGGCGCACGTCGACGGCGTCGTCCAGAAGCCCACCGGCTGCACCGCGTGCCACGGCGACCTCTCCGTCGCGAACGCGGCCAGCACCGACGTGCGCGCCGCGCCCGGCGGCGACGCGAACGCGGTCGACTCGAAGGGCAACCTCGCCACCGCGACCAGCCAGCGCGGCGTCGGCGCCCACGCCGTGCACCTCCTCGGCATGACCTGGCGGGCGACGCCCATCGCCTGCAACGAGTGCCACACCGTCCCCGCCACCGCCGACGTGGCGCACGCCGACGGCAACCCGGTCGTCACCTTCGGCACGCTGGCCAGGACCGCCTGGTCCGGCCAGCCGGCCATCACGCCGGCCTGGAACGGCGCGGGCGGCGCGACCACGCTCACCTGCTCCAGCGTCTACTGCCACGGCGCGTTCAAGAACGGCGCGAACGCGGCGCTCACCTGGGCCACGCCGAGCGCGGTCGTGTGCGGCACCTGCCACGGGGTCAGCACCACCAGCGGTCCGGGCGGGACGCACCCGACGATCACCGCCGGCCAGACCTGCGGCAGCTGCCACGGCGGCACGTACACCAACACCTCGATCGATCCGGCGCTGCACATGAACGGCGTCCTCGACGGCGGCGGCGAGCCGACCGCCTCGAGCGCGTCGAACAGGTGCGGCGGGTGCCACGCGAACGTCTTCGGCGGGATGAACGGCGGCACGGCGGCGGTGACCCGCCACACCCTCGGGAACGTCTCCGGGACGAACGACTCGCCCATCGACACCAACACCACCTGGCCGACCGGCGCCGGGCTGGCGGGCGTGGCGGCGGCGCAGCGCTCCTGCGTGAACATGTGCCACGAGGACCACCCGCACACGCTCACCAGCCCCGCGACCGCGACGCACCAGAACAACGTCTACGTCGACGCGGGCTCGCAGACGCTGCGCGTGGCGACCAGCAGCACCTCGAACGACAAGGCCGCGACCGACTTCGACAACACCAGGACGAACGGCGGTCTCTGCCTCTCGTGCCACAAGAGCCCGGTCGAGACCGCGGCGCCGGTGCTCCACCCGCCGGTGAGCCAGGCCGCGTTCAACGCCTCGAAGCACAACTACACGGCGAACACGCAGGGGACCTGGGGCTACCAGCTCCACGACGCGTCGACGTTCACGCGCAACTGCACCAAGTGCCACGCGTCGAACGCCGAGGGCAACACGCCCACCTTCAGCGCCTCCGGCGGCATCCAGGGCCCGCACTACTCGCCGAACCCGTCGCTGCTCTCCGGCCCGACCAATCCGGGCGCGACGACGAATGTCGGCCTGCCGGCGAGCGGGTTCGTCTGCTACAACTGCCACGCCAGCACCGCCTCCCCGGCGAACAGCGCGCAGGGCAACCGCTCCGGCAAGGACGTCCTCGCGGCCACGCAGAAGAAGTACTTCCACCCGGTGAACCTCGACTCGAAGCACGACACCGGGGCCGAGAAGGTCACGGCGACCGGCTACAACAGCGGGCGCTACTCCGGCACCAACCGCCACGCGAGCTGCATGGACTGCCACGAGCCGCACCAGTCCGGCGGCACGCTGGTGAGCCGCACGGCGACCGCCACCTCCACGCGCAACCGGATCCAGCCGGGCAGCCCGCTCGCGGGCGCCTCGGGCGTGGGCTTCACCCCGCCCACGGCGAACTGGACGGCCACCGCCACGGGGAACTTCGCGTTCAAGGCGGCCGCGACGGCCGAGTACGAGATCTGCTTCAAGTGCCACACCTCGTACGCCTTCGGGACCACCGTGCCGACGGCCACCGCGGCGAACGGAGGCTCCGGCCAGGCCGAGACCGACCAGGCGCAGGAGTTCTCGACGGGCAACCTGTCGGGTCACCCGGTGGTCGCGGGCCTGAGCAGCTACGCGAACTCCGGGACGCCGAAGAACCTCGCCGCGGCCGTGCTGCTCGCCCCCTGGTCGTCCAACATGGGGACGCAGACGATGCTCTGCACCGACTGCCACAACACGGACACGGCCTCGCCGGCCGTGCAGGGGCCGCACGGCTCCGCCTATCCGTTCATGCTGGCGGGGGCGAACAAGCGCTGGCCGTACCAGTCGAACGGGACCACGCTGTGGGCTCTCTCGAACAGCGAGACGAGCATCGGCACCAGCGACGGCCTCTTCTGCCGCAACTGCCACCCGCGCATGTACACGAGCAGCTCCGCGTACTCCAACTACTACCACTACCGTGTGTACTCGCAGCACTCGAGCAGCCTGGGGACCAACTGCGTGAGCTGCCACCTGGTGATCCCGCACGGCGGCAAGGTCGGGCGGCTCGTCGCGACGACCAACACGCCCGCCCGGTACCTGATCTCGGGCAACCGGATCATCTTCGCGACGTTCCGGAAGAGCGCGACGCCGGCCACCTCGCTCGGAACGTGGAGCAGCAACGGTTGCACCCAGCACAGCGGCTCGGGCGACGCGTGGTGACGATCCAGGGGCGCCGGCGTCTCGCCGCGCCGGCGCCCTGCCCCCGCCTTCGGACGCGACAATGTGCAGCAGGGGCGGGGATTCAGAGTGCCTAACCATGCGGCTATGCTGATCGAATTTCGGAGGCCGCGCCTGCGGTCCCGAGAGGAGCCCGTTTGGACGCGATGACCGCCCGCCGCACCACGAAGGTGCTCTTCGTCACGCCGCCCTACCACTGCGGCGTCGTCGAGGTCGCCGGCCGCTGGATCCCGCTCATGTACGTGTACCTCGCGGGCGCGGCGCGCGCGGCCGGGTTCGACTGCGAGATCTACGACGCGATGAGCCTCGACGTCGGGCACGAGGACATCGAGCGCAAGCTCGACCAGGCGCGCCCGGACGTCGTCTGCGTGTCGGCCATCACCGCGACCTATCCCGACGCGCTCCAGGTCTGCCGTGCCGCGAAGGCGCGCGGGGCGACGACGGTGATGGGCGGTGTTCACGCGACGTTCATGGCGCCCGACGCCCTGCGCGAGGACGCGGTGGACTTCGTGGTGCTGGGGGAGGGCGAGCGGACGCTCGCCGACCTGCTCCGCTGCCTCGCGGCCAAGGACGATCCGGGCAAGGTGGCGGGGCTCGCCTTCGCGCGGCACGGCGGCGTGGTCCGGACCGCGCCGCGCCCGCGGCTCGACTCGCTCGACGGCCTGCCCATGGCCTTCGACCTCCTCGACTGGTCGCCCTACACCTACTTCGTGAAGCCCGGCTCGCGCCTGGGCGCGGTCTCGTCCTCGCGCGGCTGCACCTACGCCTGCGCCTTCTGCTCCCAGACCCAGTTCTGGGAGAAGACCTGGCGCGCCCGCGCGCCCGCCTGCGTCGCGGACGAGATCGCCTCGCTGCGCCGCGACCACGGCGCGGACGTGGTCCTCCTCACCGACGAGTACCCCACCAGCGACCGCGCCCGCTGGGAGGCGTTCCTCGACCGCATGATCGCGCTCGACCTGGGCGTGGACCTGCTCATGGAGACCCGCGTCCAGGACATCGTCCGCGACCGCGACATCCTCTGGAAGTACGCGAAGGCCCGCGTGGTCCACGTCTACGTGGGCATCGAGGCGACCGACCAGGCCACGCTCGACCTCGTCAACAAGGAGACGGCGGTGGACGACGGGCGGCTCGCGCTCCAGCTCCTCTCCGAGCACGACCTCATCTCGGAGACCTCGTTCGTGCTCGGCTTCCCCGACGAGACGCCGGCGCACGTCCAGGAGACCCTGGCGCTCGCCAAGTCCTACGATCCCGACTTCGCGCACTTCCTCGCCATCGCCCCCTGGCCGTACGCCGCGATGTGGAAGGACCTCGAGCCGCACGTCACCACCCGCGACTGGCGCCGCTACAACCTCATCGACCCGGTGGTGAAGCCGAAGGCGATGACGCTGCGGGAGATCGACGACGCCATCGTCGCCTGCTACCGCTCCTTCTACTTCTCGAAGGGCAAGCAGCTCCTGGCCATGAAGCCCGGGTTCCGGCGCGACTACGTCTACCGGTCGATGAAGCTCATCATGCAGTCGAGCTTCGTGAAGAAGAAGATGCTCGGCGCCGCCATGCCCGAGGAGGTGCGGAACCTGCTCGACGCGCTGGGGCGGAAGTCCGCCGTGGGGTAGGGGGCGGCGATGAGCCCCGGCCTCGGCGTCGCGGTGATGATGAACAACTACCTGCACGACGTCGCCACCGCGCTGCTCGCGGCGAGCGGCGTCGCGCTCTGGGCGATGCTCCGGCGCTGGGAGGCGTGCGGCGGAGGCGTCGAGGCCGGGCGGTTCTTCCTCGCCATCCACCGGAGCATGGCGCGCCTGGCGCGGCTCTCGCTCGCCTGGATCGTGCTGGGCGGGATCCCGCGCACCTGGTTCTACGCGGAGTTCGAGTGGGCGAACGCCGCCGGCCGCGGACAGGTGGCGGCGCTCGTCGCGAAGCACGTCGTCGCCTTCGCGCTGGTGGGCGCGGGCGCTGCGCTCTGGCTGCGGCTCCGGGCGCGGGTGGGCGAGGTGCGCATCGCCGTCGAGCGCGGGACGGCCGTGTCGCCGCCGGTGCGCGCGGGTGCGGCGTAGGGAGGCGGGATCACCTCCGGGCGGCGGCCACCCCGTGGACGCGCTCGTACTGCTCCCGCATCAGGTGCGACGAGACGATGAAGTCCGCGCTGGCCCGGTTGCAGGCGGTGGGGACGTTGTAGAGCACGGCGATCCGGAGGAGCGCCTTGACGTCGGGGTCGTGGGGGAGCGGCTCCAGCGGATCCCAGAAGAAGATGAGGACGTCGATCTCCCCCGTCGCGATCATCGCCCCGAGCTGCTGATCCCCGCCGAGCGGGCCCGAGAGCAGGCGCCGCACCTCGAGGCCGAGCTCCGCGGCGATCATCCCGCCCGTGGTCCCGGTCCCGAGGAGCTCGTGCTGCGAGAGCGTCCCCGCGTTGAAGCGGGCCCACTGCAGGAGATCGAGCTTGCGATTGTCGTGCGCCACGAGCGCGATCCGCTTCCGGTCCGGCATGCGAACGATGGTGTCCATGGGAAGGGCGAGCATGCACGATGCGCGCCTCCGGCGCGGCGAAAAGTTCGCCTCGGGCGGGTGACGGATCGGCTAGGCTCGCTCATCCCAAGGAGGGACGCTTCCCATGTTCGACGCCCTGGTGGCCGCCGCACCCCTGCTGGTCCTGCTCGTCGGCCTCCCCATCCTCATGAAGCCGGCCGCCAAGGTCGCGCCCATCGCCTGGGCCGCGACGCTCGTCATCGCCGTCGCCTGGTTCCACCTGCCCGCCGAAGCGGCGATCCGGGCCGCGGTGCAGGGCGCGCTCTTCGGGATCTTCCCGATCATGTACATCCCGTTCGGCGCCATGGTCGTCTACAACGTCCTCAAGGCGACCGGGTGGATGGACAAGATGCAGCACGCCATGGCGAGCCTCACGGTGGACCGGCGCGCGCAGGCGCTGCTCATCGCCTTCGGCTTCGGCGCCTTCCTGGAGGGGATCTGCGGCTTCGGGGCGCCGGTCGCGATCCCGGCGAGCATCCTCGTGGGGCTGGGCTACGAGCCGATGCTGGCCGCGCTGGTGTGCCTCGTCGCCAACACCGGACCGGTGCCGTTCGGCTCGCTCGCCATCCCCACCGACACGCTCGCGCTCACCACCGGGCTCGACGTGCTGCGGCTCTCGCAGATGACCGGCCGCCTCATGGCGCCGCTGGCGTTCCTGATGTCGTTCGCGACCGTGTTCGCGATGTCGCGCGCGAAGGGAGTCCGCACCGCCCTGCCCGCCATCCTGGTCACCGGCATCAGCTTCTCCCTCACCGAGTTCCTGGTCTCGAACTTCCTGGGCGCGACCCTCACCGCGGTGCTCGCCTCGCTGGTGTGCCTCACCGCGACGTCGATCTACCTGTCGGCCTTCAAGCCGGCGGCGCCCTGGCTCTTCAACGGCGAGGCGCCCGCGCCCGCGCAGCGCCCGGACTTCCACCCGAAGGAGCTGTTCCTCTCCTGGCTCCCCTACCTGCTCCTCGCCGTCCTCGTCATCCTCGTGAACCTGCCCGGGACCAAGCCGCTCTTCGCGGGGAAGGCGCCGGGCTGGGAGTGGATGCTGGTGAAGTTCCAGATCTACAACCCCGGCAAGCTCTACCAGTTCGCCTGGCTCCAGAGCCCCGGCACGATCATGCTGCTCGCCGGCCTCGTCGCCTTCCCGTTCCTGGGGATCCGGATGGGCGTGGTGGGCGAGCAATTCGGCAAGACGGCCCGGCAGATGATCCCGTCCTTCATCGCGGTGGCGTCGATCCTCTCCATCTCCGAGGTGATGAACCTCGCGCTGCCCATCGTGGACCCGAAGACGAAGCTCGCGGTCTGGGGCACCGTCGGCGTGAAGCAGATCTCGATGGTCGCCACCATGGCGAACGCGATCGTGAGCAGCGTCGCGTCCTCCGTCTACCCGGTGCTGGCCCCGCTCTTCGGCACCATCGGCGTCTTCCTCACCGGCTCCAACACCTCGTCGAACGCGCTCTTCGGAAACCTCCAGAAGCTGACCGCCCAGGGGATGGGGCTCTCCGACGTGCTCATGGCGTCGGCGGGCAGCGCCGGCGCGAGCGGCGGCAAGATGATCTCGCCGCAGAGCATCGTCATCGCGGCGACCGCCGTGGGCGTCCTCGGCAAGGAGGGCGCGATCATGCGGCAGACCATCAAGTACACCGTCCCCTACGTCCTCCTCCTCGGCCTCATGGCCTGGGGGTACGCGTTCCTCTTCCCCGGCCTGGTGCCCTGACCTGGCGGGCAGCCCGGAGGCGCCATGCGCGTCGTCGTCGCGCCGGACTCGTTCAAGGGGAGCGTCTCGGCCCTGGGCGTGGCGGAGGCGATGGAGCGGGGCGTCCGCGCCGTGTTCCCCGAGGCGGAGGTGGTGAAGGTGCCCATCGCCGACGGCGGGGAGGGGACGGTGGAGGCCCTGGTCGCGGCGACGGGCGGGCGCTTCGAGGAGCGCACCGTGCGGGGCCCGCTCGGCGAGCCGGTGCGGGCACGGTGGGGCGTCCTCGGCTCCGGGCAGGCGGTGATCGAGATGGCCGCCGCGTCCGGGCTGCCGCTCGTCCCGAAGGACCGGCGCGATCCGCGGGTCACCACCACCTACGGCACCGGGGAGCTGGTCCGCGCCGCGCTCGAGCTCGGCCTGCGCAAGCTCGTGGTCGGGATCGGCGGGAGCGCCACCAACGACGGCGGCACCGGCCTCGCCCGGGCCCTCGGCGTCCGCTTCCTCGACGCGGCCGGCTCGGACCTCCCCGAGGGCGGCGCGGCGCTGGCGCGGCTGGCGCGGATCGAGCTCTCCGGCCTCGACCCGCGCCTCGCGAGCGCCGAGGTGATGGTGGCCTGCGACGTCGACAACCCGCTCACCGGCCCGCGCGGCGCGTCCGCCGTCTACGGCCCGCAGAAGGGGGCGACGCCGGAGGTGGTGCGGGAGCTGGATGCGGCGCTGTCGCACTATGCCGTGGTCGCGCGCGCCGCGACCGGCCGCGACGTGGCGAACCTGCCCGGGGCCGGCGCCGCGGGGGGGCTGGGCGCCGGCCTCCTCTTCTTCACGCCCGCCCGGCTTCGCCCCGGCGTCGGGCTGGTGCTGGAGGCGACGGACTTCGACGCCCGCGTCCGGGGCGCCGACCTCGTCATCACCGGCGAGGGGCGCACCGACTTCCAGACCGCCATGGGGAAGGCGCCGGTGGGCGTCGCGGCGGCGGCGAAGCGCCATGGTGTCCCGGTGGTGTGCCTCGCCGGCGGCCTCGGGGACGGCGCGGACGAGGTGCTGGCACGCGGGATCGACGCGCTCGCCGCGGTGGTGCCCGCGCCCATGGCGCTCGACGAGGCGGTGGCGCGGGGCCCGGAGCTGGTCGAGGCGGCGTGCGCCCGCGCCTGCCGGCTGGTGCGGGTGGGGATGCGGATGCGATGAAGGCTGCGCCGCTTCGCGCCCTGGCCACCGCGATGCTCCTCGCCCCGGCGGCCGGCGGGCTGCGCGGGGCGCGTCAGGCCACCGCCACGAAGGCCGCCACCTCGCGCCAGACCGCCTCGAACCGTGCGCGGTCGAACCCCGACCCGGAGGCCACCCAGTCGGCGTGCGGGGGAACGTGGGTCGGCCCGTGGAAGTGGCCGATCACGTCGTGGTGATCGGCCCAGGCGGCGGCGACGACGTCCCCCCGCACCTGGCTGAGCGTGGGGACGATGGCGTCGTTGGCGCGGACGTCCGGGACGCGTCCGAACGCCCGGCGGAGCGCCGCGGCCTGCTCCTGGGAGATGGGCGGGAAGCGCTGCAGCGGCGTGGCCGAGGTGATGCGGTGCAGCGCCACGAAGATGGCGTGCGTCGCCTGCGCGTACGGGCTCAGGCCGGCGCGCAGCGCCGAGCGGATGCCGGGCGGCCGGGCCTGCGTGACCACGCAGCCGTAGCGGACCCCGGGGCGGTCCACGGCGGAGGCGTTGAAGACGTCCATGCCGGCCGGCGTGATCTGGCCGGTGAGATCCTGGTCCTTCCCGACGCTGTCGAAGAAGCCCTCGATGGCGAGGCGGCGATCCCGGGAGAAGTCCCCGAGCAGCTCATGGAAGACCTGGTCGACGACGCCGGAGGGGACGGCGCGCCGCCCGCGCAGGAGCCGGGCCAGCCGCACCACCAGGCCGATGGGGAGCCGTCCGGCGCGGAGCGCGTGCATGGTGCCGAGCGAGAGGAGGCGCAGCAGCTGCTGGCCGAGGATGGTGTTGAAGGCGTGGGCCAGCGGCGTCCCCAGGTGCGGCGTCGAGACGGAGACCACGGCGCGGACCGCCCGGGCGCAGGGCTCCACGTCCACGGGGGTCGGCAGGGAGACGCCGGGGGCGACGAGGAGGCGGCCGTCCAGCCCTCCGCTGGAGTGGCCGACGATGCTGACCACCCCGCCCGAGGTCCGCAGCATCTCGGCCACGCTCTCGGCCAGCAGCGCGGCGCGCCGCAGGAGCGACGCCGTGGGGACGGTGCGGACCACCCGCACCTCGCCGCGCAGGCCCACCGCCGGGCCGAACTCGGCGAGGAAGTCGCGCACGTGGCCGAAGTAGGCGAAGTCGCCGAGGTTGGCGAAGCCGAAGAAGCCCGGCACGAGCAGGACGTGGTGCGCGCGCGCCACGCCGGCAGTGTACGGCCGCGGTCGCGCCCGGCGGCGGCGCACCTGGGGCGCGCGCCAGGGCGCGGGGACGGGCCGCTGGAAGGGCTGGCGCCGCGCGGCGTGCGGTGCGATAACCCGCCCTCCGGCCCGCGACGGCGCTCACCGCCCGCGCCGGGGAGACCCATGGGAAGAATCTTCGAGACGCGCAAGGCGACGATGTTCGCCCGGTGGAACCGGATGGCGAAGGTCTTCACGCGCATCGCCAAGGACATCGCCATCGCGGTGAAGGCCGGCGGCCCGAGCCCGGACGTCAACCCCGCGCTCCGCCGCGCCCTCCAGAACGCGCGCGGCGCGAACATGCCCAAGGACAAGGTCGAGGCCGCCATCAAGCGGGCCAGCGGCCAGGACCAGAAGGCGTACGAGCTGGTGCTGTACGAGGGCTACGGGCCGCACGGCATCGCCATGATGGTCGAGACCGCGACCGACAACGTGGTGCGCACCGTCGCGAACGTGCGGATGCACTTCAAGGACCACGGCGGGAGCCTCGCCACCACCGGCAGCGTCGCCTTCCAGTTCCAGCGCATGGGCGTGTTCCGGCTCGCGCCGGAGGGGCTCGACCTCGACGCGCTGGAGCTCGACCTCATCGACCACGGCCTCGAGGAGATGGGCGAGGGGCAGGGCGAGAAGGGCGAGAAGCAGATCGTGATCCGGTGCGCCTTCGCGAGCTTCGGGCAGCTCCAGGCGGCGATCGAGGCGCGGAAGCTCCCCCTCGTCTCCGCCGACTCGGAGTACGTCGCCCAGACGCCCGTCGAGCTGCCCGAGGCCCAGGCGAACGAGGTGCTGAAGCTCGTGGACGCGCTGGAGCAGGACGAGGACGTCCAGAAGGTCTTCCACAACCTCGCCTGACGGGCAGCGAGGGCGAGCGCCGCGGGCCCGGTTCCTGCTAGGTTGTCCCCGCGTCCCGGGCCTCCCGGGAGCCGAGGAGCCACCACATGCCGGTCAGCAAGAAGCGGAAGAAGGACGGGAAGCCGGTCCGGCGCGAGCAGCCCGCGCCGCACGCCGCCGAGGGCCACCCGGAGTCGCACGCCACGCCGCAGGAGCTGCGCGTGGGTCAACCGAAGAACCCGTTCGTCACCGCGCAGCAGCAGATGAAGCGCGGCGCCCAGCGCGGGCGCTGAGCCTCGCACCGGCCGTCACACCGGGCAGACGAGCTCCTCGGCGGGGCGGGTCCGGAGCACCGCGTCCGGCTGGACGGCCACGCGCGCCTGGCCGAGCCGGCCGGGCGGCGGCTGCCGGTCCGGATGGAGCCAGGCCGGCGCAGTACCCGGCTGCGCGCGCCCAGGCGGGCCACCTCGTGATAGAGGTCCGTCGCGGCGGCGGCATGCCGTGCGCTCCCGATTCGGCGCGCGGGTCGTCGGGGCGCGAGGAGGCGAGCGTGGACGACCGGGTCGGCCTGGGCCGGGTGGCGGTGCTCGATCGCGGCGAGGGGGCCCGGCGCGTGCTCCGGTCGGTGCGCGAGCTGGTGCGGGCCGGGCTGGCCGGGGCGGCCGTCGCGGTGCACCCGCGCCGCGACCGGCAGGCGCGGTACGTCCGAGAGGCCGACGACGCCGTCGAGGTGGAGGGGTCGCCCGAGCTGGTGCTCGGCCTCGCCCGGGCGCACGCCGCGTGGCTCGGTCCCGCCTCGCCGGAGCACCGGGCCGCATTCGCCGACGCCTGCCGCGACATCGGCGTGCTCCACCTCGGACCGTCCGCCGGGGCGCTGCGATCCGCGTCCGGCCCGGAGGCGCGGGCGCGCCTCGCCGCCGCGGCGCAGGTCCCCGCCGCGCCGCCCACCCCCGACCCCCGCGCCCGCGTGGTCGAGGTGGTGGTGGCGCGCGACCGCCGCGGCGAGGCCGCGGCGCTCGGCGTGGGGGACGCCTCCATCCGGGTGGGCGGACGCGCGGTGCTGGTCGAGGCCCCCTCGCCGGCGCTGTCGCCGCAGGCCGAGGAAGAGGCCACCGCCGCGGCCCTGCGCATCGCCGCGGCCGCGCGCTGGGTGGGGGTCTGCACGGTCCGGTTCGTGGTCGCGCCCGGCGGCGCGCCCGCGCTCGCCGGCGTCGATCACCTGCCGGAGTCCGCGCTGGCCGTGGAGGCCGCCACCGGCGTCGATCTGGTGAGGCTCGCCATCCACCTCGCCGGAGGCCACGAGCTGGCCGCGCCGGCCGCGCCGCGCCGCGGCCACGCCTTCGCCGCGCACATCGCCGCCGGCGAGCCGGGGGGCCGCCCGCCGGAGGCGCCCGGCCGCGTGGAGCTGCTGCGCCTCCCCACCGGCCCGGACCTGCGCGCCGAGGCGGCCGTCGAGGTGGGCGACGAGCCCGCCGGCGACGAGGGGGTGCTCGCCACCCTCATCGCCCGCGGCGACGACCGCGGAGCGGCGCTGGGGCGGCTGGAGCAGGCCCTCGCCGACGCCGACGTCCTGCTGCGCCGCTCCCCGACCTCGAAGGCCTGGCTGCTCGCGCTCTGCGGCCGTCCCGAGGTGCGCTCCGGCGAGGCGGGCGTCGGATTCGCGCAGGAGGCGGTCGCCTCCGCGGCACCCACCGCACGCGACGAGCCGGCCCTGCTCGCGACCGCCCTCGACGCCTACGAGGCGGAGCAGGACCTGGAGCGGGCGAGGTTCCTCTCGGAGGCGCGGCGCGGCCGCCCCCGGGTCGGGCCCTCGTCGGGCCGCAGCGTCACGCTGCGCCTGGGCGGGAAGCGGCACCGGCTCGAGGTGCGGCAGACGGGGCCGGAAGCGTACCGGGTCGCGTTCTTCGGCGGAGCGCCGATCGACGTGCGGGTGCAGCGGCTCGGCCGCCACGAGCGGCGCATCGCCTGGGCTGGCGAGCGGGCGCGCGTCCTGTCCGTCGCGGACGGCGGGCACCACCTGGTGGAGGTGGACGGCGCGCCGCACCGGGTCGAGGTCGAGCCGGCGGGGATCGTCGCCTCGCCCATGCCCGCGGTGGTCGTCTCCATTCCGGTCGTCCCCGGACAGGAGGTGGCGAAGGGCGATCCGGTGGCGCGCGTCGAGTCGATGAAGGTGGAGATGGCGGTGGTGGCGCCCGAGGCCGGGGTGGTCCGTGAGATCCTCACCGTCCCGAACGCGCAGGTGGACGCGGGGGCGCCGCTCCTCCGCATCGAGCCGCTCGGGGAGGCGCCGCCCGACGCCGCCGCGCCGCCACCGCACCCGGACGAGGCGGCCCTGCCGCGCTCGCCGCACGACCGTTACCTCGAGGCGCTGGACGAGCTGCGCCGGCTGATCCTCGGCTTCGACCTGTCGGACGCGGAGGCGAGGAGGCTCGGCGCCCGCTGGCGCGAGGCCGCGGCCGGCGTCCCGCCGGAGGACGCGGAGGTGCTGCGGGTCGAGGAGGAGGTCCTGGGCGCCTTCGCCGACGTGCAGTCGCTGTTCGAGCGAACGCGGCCTCCGGAGGCCGGCGCCGACGCGCGGCCGCCGCACGAGGAGCTGTGGCACTACCTCCACGCGCCGGAGCACCGTGGCGCGGGGCTGGGCGCCTGGTTCGTGGCGCGGCTGGAGCGCGCCCTGGCGCACTACGGGCTCGGGCTCGACGAGCCCGGGCGCGCGCTGGAGCTGGCGCTGCTGCGCATGCAGAAGGCGTACCTTCGCGCGTCGGCGCCGGTGGCGCCCCTGACCGGGATCCTGGAGCGCAGGCTGGAGGGCGGAGCCGCGCCGCCCGGCCTCGACGCGCCCGGCGCGCGGGAGCTGCTGGGTCAGCTCGCCGAGGTGACCCAGGAGCGGTTCCCGGCCGCGGCCGACCTGGCGCGCGAGGTCCGGTACCGGCGCTTCGATCGACCGGACCTGGAGCGGATCCGCACCGCCGCGTACGCCCAGGCCGAGTCGGACCTGGCCCGCCTCGCCTCCGCGGAGGGCGTCGAGCGCGAGGCGACGGCCTGGCGGCTGGTCGAGTGCACGCAGCCGCTCGCCACCCTCCTCGCCTCGCGCATGGCCGACGCGCCGCCGGCGCTCCGCGCCCGGCTCGTCGAGACCCTGATGCGCCGCTACTATCGCGGCCGCGATCTCGGCTCCGCCAACGCCCTGGAGCGGGACGGGATCGCCTGCGCCTGGGCCGACTACCGGCGCGGCGAGCGCCGGCTGCGGGTCCTCGCCTGCTTCGCGCCTGCTGCCGACGCCGCCAGCGGCGCCCGCGCCCTGGCGCGGCTCGCGGCGGAGGTGCCCCCCGAGCGGGAGCTGGTGTTCGAGCTGTACCTGTGGCGGGCGGGCGCACCGGAGCCGGAGGACGCGGTCGCCGAGGCGCTCCTGGGCGCGCTGCGCGCCGCGGGGTTCCCCCGCCCCGCGACGCGCCTCGCCGCGGCCGTCTTCTTCCCGGAGCGGGGATTCGGCCGGCAGGCCAGCCAGCAGCACTTCACCTTCCGCGGAGGGCCGGCCGACTGGGCCGAGGACCGGCGCCACCGCGGGGTCCACCCCATGCTCTTCGAGCGGATGCAGATCGGCCGGCTCGCCCGGTTCGACCTGGAGCGGCTCCCGTCGGTCGAGGACGTGTTCCTCTACCGGGGAGTGGCGCAGGCGAACCCCAAGGACGAGCGCCTCATCGCCGTCGCCGAGGTGCGGGACCTCACCCCGGTGCGCGACGGGCGCGGGCGGGTGGTGCAGCTCCCGCACCTGGAGCGCATGCTGCACGAGGCGCTGGCGGGCATGCGGCGCTTCCAGGCGCGCCGCCCGCCCCAGCAGCGCATCGAGTGGAACCGGGTGCTCCTCACCGTGGGGCCGCCGCTCCTGCTCGGCCCCGAGGAGCTGCGCGCCCTGGCGGAGCGGCTCGCGCCCGCCACCGCCGGGCTGGGGCTGGAGATGGTGCTCATCGACGCCCGCATCCCCGACCCGCAGACCGGCGCCCTGCAGGACACCCTGCTGCGCATCATGGTCTCGGAGCGCACCGGGCTGACGCTCCGCTACGACGTCCCCACCGACCGGCCGCTGGAGCCGCTGGGCGAGTACCAGCAGCGCGTCGTCGCGCTGCGGCGGCGGGGCCTCACCCACCCCTTCGAGATCGTGCGCATGCTCGCGCCGCCGCGGGAGGCGCGCACCGAGATCCCGCCCGGCGAGTTCGTCGAGCACGACCTCGATCCCTCCGGGGCGCTCGCGCCCGTGGAGCGCGGCCCGGGCCGCAACTCCGCCAACGTGGTGGTGGGCGTGGTTCGCACCTTCACGGACCGTCACCCGGAGGGGATGGGCCGGGTGGTGCTGCTGGGGGATCCCAGCCGGTCGATGGGCTCGCTCGCCGAGCCGGAGTGCCGGCGCATCGAGGCGGCCCTGGAGCTGGCCGAGCGGCTGGGGGTGCCGCTGGAGTGGTTCGCGGTGTCGGCCGGCGCCAAGATCTCGATGGAGAGCGGCACCGAGAACATGGACTGGATCTCGCGGGTGCTGCGGCGCATCGTCGAGTTCACCCAGCGCGGCGGAGAGATCAACGTGGTGGTCACCGGCATCAACGTCGGCGCCCAGCCGTACTGGAACGCCGAGGCCACCATGCTCATGCACACCCGGGGCATCCTGGTGATGATGCCGGGCTCGGCGATGGTGCTCACCGGGAAGGAGGCGCTCGAGTACTCGGGGAGCGTCTCGGCCGAGGACAACCAGGGGATCGGCGGCTACGACCGGATCATGGGTCCGAACGGCCAGGCGCAGTACCGCGCCGGGAGCCTGCTGGAGGCCATCCAGATCCTGCTCCAGCACTACGACCACGCCTACGTCGCGCCCGGGGAGCGGTTTCCGCGGCGCGCCGCCACCACCGATCCGCGCGACCGCGACGTGCGCTCCTTCCCGCACGGGCCGGAGGGCGGCGCCGGGTTCGAGACGGTGGGAGACGTCTTCAGCGCGGACAGGAACCCGGAGCGCAAGAAGCCGTTCGCCATCCGCCGCATCCTCTCCGCGGTGATCGACCAGGACCACGCCCCGCTGGAGCGGTGGCGGGACCTGCGCGGCGGCGAGACCGCGGTGGTGTGGGACGCGCACCTGGGCGGCTGGCCGGTCTGCCTCCTCGGCATCGAGTCGCAGCCGCTCCAGCGCCAGGAGTTCGTGCCGGCCGACGGCCCGGACCAGTGGTCGGCGGGGACCCTCTTCCCGCAGTCCTCGAAGAAGATCGCGCGCGCCCTCAACTCCGCGAGCGGGCGCCGGCCGGCGGTGGTGCTGGCCAACCTCTCCGGGTTCGACGGGTCCCCCGAGTCGATGCGGCGGCTGCAGCTCGAGTACGGCGCGGAGATCGGCCGCGCGGTGGTCAACTTCGACGGCCCCATCGTCTTCTGCGTGGTCTCCCGCTACCACGGCGGAGCGTTCGTGGTCTTCTCCAAGACGCTGCGGGACGACATCGAGGTGGTGGCGGTGGAGGGCGCCCGCGCCTCGGTCATCGGGGGCGCCCCGGCGGCGGCCGTGGTGTTCGCGCGCGAGGTCGAGACGCGTGCCCGCAAGGACCCCCGCGCCCTGGAGGCGGAGAAGGCGGCCGGGAAGGTCCTCACCGCGGTCCGCTCCGAGAAGGTGGGCGAGGTGGCCGAGGAGTTCGACCGGGTCCACACGGTGGAGCGCGCGCTCCAGGTCGGGTCGCTCGACCGCATCATCGCGCCCCGCGACCTGCGCCCCTACCTCGTCGACGCGGTGGAGCGCGGGATGGCGCGCACCGCGCGGAGGTGAGGGTCCTCAGTTGCCGATCTGCACCGTGACCACCGCGGCGCCGACCCCGCCCCTCCCGTCGGTCACCACGTAGCTGAACGCGTCGGTGGCGTTGCGCAGCCCGGGCGGCGTGTAGGTCACCACCGCGCCGGCGAGCGTCACCGTCCCGCCCAGCACGCTCGACCCGGAGGGGAGCGCAAAGGACAGGGGGTCGGCGTCCTGGTCGCGCACCAGCGTGGCGAGGTCCACGCGCCTGGGCGTGCCCGCGGCGGTGGGCACCGTCACGTAGGCCGCCTCCGGCCGGGCGTCGCCCGCCAGGGCGGCCACCTGCCCGTCGAGCCAGGCGGCGATGCGGCCCATGGCGGCCGGCTCGATGCCGAGGTAGCCGTGGTAGTCGAACGCGCCGCAGACGTCGGGCGTCACGTTGCTCCCCGCCACCGTGACCCGCAGCCCCCCCGTCACGGTGTCGGGCGAGGTCGGGGTCGTGAGCGACAGGCTCGCGGCGAGCGCCTGCGCGCCGGCCGGGGTGGAGACGTTGCACAGGTCGCTCGTGTTCCAGAGGACGTGCGCCGGGCGCTGGACGTAGGCGGGGAGGAGGTTCGGGACGCCCGGCTGCCCGACGTGCAGGTAGGTGAGGCCGCTCGTCACCGGGCTCGAGACGGAGATGCCGGCGGCCACGAGGTTCAGGGCGACCGCCGAGAGCGCCCCCTTGCTCGTGCCGGCGATGAACACGTGCCGGTTCTCGGTGTTGACGTGCTTCAGCACCTGGAGGACGTCCACGGCGTGGCGCGCGGAGATGCGGTACTGGTCCGCGTCGGCGGTGGTGTCGGTGGCGCCCGGCGAGGGAAGGTCCGAGGGGCGGTCGACGGCGATGGTCGCGTAGCCGGCGTCGGCGAGGAGCTGCGCGGCGCGGACGAGGAAGTTGCCGCCGCCCGTCGCCGCGGCGACGCCGGTGGAGGCGGTCCCGCCGATCCCCGCGTCGAAGTCCCCGCCCGGGATGAGGACCACGATCGCCTTCGGGTTCCCGGTCGAGGGGCGGCTGGCGAAGTAGTCCATGGTCACCTGGGCGCCGGCCGCGGTGAGCCGGGTGGGCGCCACGGCGTAGAAGGCGCAGCCGTTGGCGTGGATCGCGGTGGCCAGGGTCCCGTCGGGATTGACCGTGCTCGCGGTGGTGCAGGCCGAGAGCGCCGCGGCGTCGTAGACGCGGAGGGCGGCTGTTCCGGGGTGCGACAGGCCCCCGGCGTCGGTCAGCTCGTAGGTGAACAGGTCCGTCCCGCTGGCGAAGGCCGCGTCCGGCGTGTAGGTCCAGCGGTTCCCGGAGGTGGTGACCGTTCCGCTCGCGGGGGGCGTGAGGACGGAGACCGTGAACGTGTCCCAGAGGTCCGGGTCGTCCACCCACGGGATCCGCGAGGTGCTCTGCCCGGCGAGGAGGACGCGCCCTCCGCCGGTCGCGGTCGGCGCGTGGTTCGCGGCCGTGACGCTCACGGTGGCGGTGCCGTCCACCGACAGGCCGCCCGAATCGGTGGCGCGGAAGGTGAACTGGTCCGCGCCGGAAAAGGCCGGATCCGGCGTGTACACGAGCTGGCCGGCCGTGACGGCGGCCAGGCCGCGTCCGGGCTGCGTGACGATGGAGAAGGTGAAGGTGTCGCCCGGGTCGGGGTCGGAGACCGTGGGCGTGACCGGGGCGCTGGGCGTGTCGGCCGCGGTGGCGAGGGTGGCGCTCGCGGAGGTGGGCGCATGATCCGGGCTGGCCGCCTTCCCGCCGCTGCAGGCGACGGCGAGGCATGCCACGGCGAGGCACGCGGACACGAGCAAGGGGGGCGTCCGGCGCGGGATCGGCGGGCGGGTGCGGGCCGCGGACATCGGGAGCGTCCTTTCGACGGCGGGTGGACCGCGCGTAACATGCTCCCGGCGAGCGCTTCAACGCCCGGGAGGGGCCCGGGCGGGGAGGATGCTCGCCATGTGACGGACGCGTCACGCCGGGTGCGCCGGCGGCCGCCCCCGCCGCAGCGGGCTGGGCGGCGGTCCTGCCGCCGCATAGGATGCGGGGCGGCGCGCCACCGGAGGGAAGATCGCCCGATGCGCGAGTACAACTTCGACGGCCTGGTCGGCCCGACGCACAACTACGGAGGCCTCTCGCCGGGGAACGTCGCCTCCCTCGCGCACGGCGGCGAGGCGTCGAACCCGAGGGCCGCCGCGCTGCAGGGGCTCGCCAAGATGCAGCTGGTCCACGGCCTGGGCGCCGGCCAGGCCGTGCTGCCGCCGCAGCCGCGCCCCAGCCTCGGCACGCTCCGGCGCCTCGGCTTCCACGGGACGGACGAGGAGGTGATCGCGCGCGCGGCGAGCGGCGGGGAGCACCTGCTGCGCCTGTGCTCGAGCGCCTCGGCGATGTGGGCGGCGAACGCCGCCACGGTGGCGCCCTCGGCCGACGCCTCGGACGGGCGGCTGCACCTCACCCCGGCGAATCTCACCTCCATGTTCCACCGCGCCATCGAGGCGGACACCACCTGCGCCGTGCTGCGGGCCATCTTCGCCGACGAGCGGCGGTTCGTGGTCCACGCGCCCCTCCCCGGCGGCGCCCACCTCGCCGACGAGGGGGCCGCGAACCACACCCGCCTCTTCGGGCGGCGGGGCCCGGTCCACCTCTTCGCCTGGGGGCGGAGCGGGTGGGGTGGCGACGGGCCCACCCGGTTCCCGGCGCGGCAGACGCTGGAGGCGAGCCAGGCGGTGGCGCGCCTGCACCGGCTCGCTCCGGACCGGGTCCTGTTCCCGCGGCAGGACCCGGCCGGCATCGACGCGGGCGCGTTCCACACCGACGTGCTCGCGGTCGGCCACGGCCCGTTCCTGATGCTGCACGAGCGGGCCTTCGCCGACGGGAGCGGGCTGCTCGCGACGCTCCGCGCCCTCCTGGGGGAAGAGCTCCGCGCGCTCGTCGCCACCGAGGCGGAGCTGCCGGCCGCGGACGCGGTGGCGGCCTACCCGTTCAACTCGCAGCTCCTCGAGCTGCCGGGCGGCGGCCTCGTCGTCCTCGCGCCCGAGGAGAGCCGCGAGAACCCCCGCGCGCGCGCCTTCCTGGAGCGCGTCGTCGCGGAGGAGAACCCGGTGGTGCGCGTGGAGTACCGCGACGTCCGCCAGTCGATGAACAACGGCGGAGGGCCCGCCTGCCTGCGGCTGCGCGTCCCCCTCACCGGCGACGAGGTCCGCGCCCTGGGTGCGGACGTCCTCTTCTCGCCCGCCCTCCACGCCCGCCTGGTGGAATGGGTCGAGCGCCGCTACCGCGATCGGCTCATGCCGGACGACCTGCGCGATCCGGCCCTGGCGCGGGAGGGCATGGTGGCGCTCGACGAGTTGACGCGCATCCTCGGGCTGGGGAGCGTCTACGACTTCCAGCGCGAACGCTAGGCCGCCCGGCGGGGGGAAGCCGCCTCGCGCACGCTCAGGGTGGAGGGGGCGAGCGCCCACGCCACCACCAGGCCGGGCTCGGAGACGAGCAGCTCCATGCCGGCGTCGAGGACGTGGTCCTCGAGATCACCCTCGCGGGTGACGAGCACCACGCCCCGCTCGACCCGGATGAGCGCCATCCCCCCGTGCCGGGGGATCCGCAGGGTCTCGTTCCGGGCCAGGTCCCAGGTGTCCGTCTCCCGCCCGTACCGAACCGCCATCGTCCTCTTCATCGCCGTCGCGATCATGATCTCCGTCCTTCCGTCTCGCCCCGCTGCTCCGGGGAGCCGGGAGGAAGCTTGGCGCCGCGGCCGCTCCGATGGAATGCACGACGGTGCACGCCGGGCGTGCAGGAATGCACGGGGGTGTGGCAGGCTGGCCTCCATGCTCGACTGGAGCGACCTGCGGTTCTTCCTCGCCGTGCACCGGGCGCGGAGCCACGCGGGCGCGGCCCGGCTGCTGCGCGTGGCGCCGACCACCATCGGCCGGAGGATCGCGGCGCTGGAGGAGGCCGTCGGGGCCCGCCTCTTCGCGCGGACGCCCGACGGGCTCGCCGCCACCGCCGCGGCGCGCACGCTGCTCGCGCGCGCCGAGCGGATGGAGGCGGAGGCGTTCGAGGCGGAGCGCGAGCTGGCCGGGGCGGACGCCCGCCCCACCGGCACGGTCCGGGTCACCTGCGGCGACGGGTTCGCGACCTTCCTGCTCGCTCCGGCGCTCCCCGCCTTCCTCGCCGCGTACCCGGGCCTGAACGTCGAGGTCCGGGCCGACGTGCGCGTGCTCGACCTGACCCGGGGCGAGGCGGACGTGGCGCTCCGCAACTTCCGCCCCCGCGAGCGCTCCCTGGTGGCGCGCCGGCTCGGGATCGAGCGCCAGGGGCTCTACGCCGGGGTGGCGTACCTGGCGCGCCGCGGGACGCCGCGGACGGCGCGAGACCTCGCGGGACATGACCTGATCCTCTTCGACCGCGACCTGGACCGGATGAAGACGCAGGCCTGGTTCGTCCAGAGCGCGGCCGGCGCGCGCGTCGCGGTGCGCGCCAGCAATACCACCACGATGCACGCCGTGTGCGCGGCTGGCGCGGGGATCGCCCTCCTCACCGGCGCGTTCGT
>Ga0335084_10001402_pt1 | contig 22507 bp, 20 predicted proteins | sample Lox_Sample_44_FD_206721 | JGI IMG/M metagenome (GOLD analysis project Ga0335084, IMG submission 206721) | Soil microbial communities from Loxahatchee National Wildlife Refuge, Florida, United States - Lox_Sample_4.4 | ecosystem: Environmental > Terrestrial > Soil > Wetlands | place: USA...
GCATCACCGACATCGACAGCGCGGCAGCCCTCGCGCTGCTCAACCGCATTGCGACGACGGGAACCGACGTTGAGCAGCTCGCGCTGAAGGGCTTTGCGCCCAACGAGGCGCGGATCGTCGAGCAGGTGCGCCGTCGGCTGCCGGAGATCAACGGCAAGGTCCCGCACCGGCGCGAAGGACTGTTCGCCCACATCGGGCGCGAGACGCTCTCCGTCATGGCCCTGCTCGCCGGCCACCTGAACTTCCTCGGGGAAGTGCTTGCGGGCTTGGCGCGCACGCTGGTCGTGCGCGGACGCCTGCGTCCACGCGAGCTGACCGCCCAGTTCGAGCAGGTCTGCCTAAACGCGATCCCGGTGGTGGCGCTGGTGACGCTGCTGATCGGGGTCGTGGTCGCCTACCTTCTCGGCCTGCAGGCCGAGAAGTACGGCGCGAACATCTTCGTCGTGGACGGCGTCGGCATCGGGGCGACACGCGAGTTCGCGCCGATCATCGTGGCGGTGATCGTCGCCGGCCGCTCCGGCGCGGCGTTCACGGCGCAGCTCGGCTCCATGCGGCTCAACGAGGAGACCGACGCTATCCGGACGCTGGGCCTCTCGCCGATGGACGTGCTGGTCCTGCCGCGCGTACTGTCGCTGATGCTGGCGATGCCGCTGCTGGTGTTCGTCGGTGACGTGATGAGCCTGCTCGGCGCGATGCTCATCGCCGGACCGCAGCTCGATATCACGCCGACGACCTTCCTGGCGCGCCTGCAGGAGAACCTCTCCATCCGCCACGTCTACGTCGGCCTGCTGAAAGCGCCGGTCTTTGCGCTGTTCATCGCGGTGATCGGCTGTCGCATGGGCATGACGGTGCGCCGCGACACGCGCGCACTCGGCATCGCAACGACGTCGACCGTGGTGCAAGGCATCGTCGCGGTCATCCTGCTCGACGCGGCATTCGCCGTGCTGTTCCAGGAACTGGACATCTGATGGCCGCGTCCGGCACGGTCATTGAGATCGACAAGGTCGTCACCCGTTTCGGCGACCAGGCGGTGCACGACGGCGTCAGCTTCGGGGTCGGGAAGGGAACTCTGGTCGCGCTGATCGGTGGCAGCGGAACCGGCAAGACGGTCCTGCTGCGCGAGATCATCGGACTGCAGCGCCCCACTGCCGGCCGCATCCGGCTGCTCGGCACCGATGTCTGGAACGCGAGCGAGGACGAGATGAACGCGACGCGGCGTCGTTTCGGCATGATGTTCCAGGACGGCGCCCTATTCTCCTCGCTGACGGTTGCCGAGAACGTCGCGGTGCCGCTGACCGAGCACGCGCAAGTGCCGCCCAGCATGCTCGATCCGCTGGTGCACCTGCGGCTCGCGCAGGCGGGCCTCGGCCCCGATGCCGCTCAGAAGATGCCGAGCGAACTGTCGGGGGGCATGCGCAAGCGCGCGGCGATTGCGCGTGCGCTTGCGCTCGAACCCGAGATCCTGTTCCTCGACGAACCGACCTCGGGTCTGGATCCGACCACGGCGCGCGGCTTCGATGCGATGGTGCGCTCGCTGGTCGACGACCTGGGCATCACGGTCTTCCTGGTGACGCACGACCTCGATACGCTGCTGACGGTGGTCGACCGCATCGTCGTGCTAGCGCGCGGCAAGGTTCTCGCCGATGGCCCGCCGAAGCAGGTGATGCGGGTCGACGATCCCTGGATCCAGAGCTACTTCTCGGTCCGCACGATGGTGGGCGACTCGGTGCGCTCGTAGACCGCGCCGAAGGCGCCGAGATAGGTCCTAGAATCCTGCGCAGCATGGAAGCCGAGGCCAAGTACACGTATGTCGGGCTCGCCGTCGTCGGGCTGCTGACCGCGCTCGTGGTCGGCATCATCTGGCTCAAGCACAGTGGCCGCATCAGCGACTTCAACTTCTACACCGTGTACTTCGAGAACCAGAATCTCGATGGGTTGCAGATCGGCGCTGACGTCTCCATGCGCGGCATCAAGGTCGGCCGCGTCGAGGACTATGCGCTGACGCCAGACAACATCAACCGCGTGCGCGTGCTGCTGCGTATCGATCGCCGCACCCCAGTCAGCACGAACACGGTGGCGGTGGTCAACCGCCGCTTCGTGACCGGCATTGCCAAGATCGACCTCGAGACCGGCGCTCCGCCGGGGCCGCCTCTGCTCGAGGTGCTGCCCAACGAGAACTTCCCGGTGATCCCGGAAGGCACGTCGAACCTCGACGAGATCGCGAACCGCCTGAACAAGGTGGGCGAGACTGCTGCAGAGACACTGGAGCGCCTGAACGACGTACTGAAGCCGGAAAATCGCGCCGCGCTCGAAAAGACGCTCGCGAACCTGCGCGACCTCACCGGCGGGCTCAACCAGCGGATGGCGGAGCTCGACCGCACGCTGAAGTCGATCCAGGGCGCCGCCGACAATCTCGGCCATGCCAGCAGCAGCGTCGGCGTTTTCGCCGACAACGCCGGACGCGACCTGCGTCCGGTGCTGCAGCAGGCCGAGCGCACGCTGAAGGACATATCCGCAACGACCGCTGCGCTCGAGAAACAGGCCAATTTCCTGGCGCAGTCGGTCGGCACGACCGTCAATTCGAGCGGCGACCAGCTCACTGCAGCCGTCGCCGAACTCCAGGCGACCGGTGCCACGCTGAGCCGGTTGCTGGACCGCCTGCAGGATCCGCGCGCGGCCCTGCTCGGGCCGTCGAACACTCAGCGCGGGCCGGGAGAGTGACGATGCTCGTACGCCTGCTCGCCGCCGCGGCCGCCACCGCGCTCGCATCCGGCTGCGTCTCGCTGACGGTCGGCAAGGACACACCCGTTCAATCGCAGTTCCGCATCGTCGATCGTGGCGCGCCACCGGCGCCGGCCGCGCGCCCGATCGGCCGCGAACTCGTCATCGCCCCGCAACCGGGCGCGTCGGTCGATGATTCCTTCGCGCTTGCCTACTCACGCGCGGCGCAGCAGCGCGCCGCCTATCAATTCGCTTCGTGGAGCGACCGTCCATCGAGCCGGCTGGCGCAGCTGCTGGTCGATCGCCTCACCGCGCGCAATGCCTTCACGTCAGTAGCGCTGGTCGGCCGCGGTGTCGCGGGCAACCTGCAGCTCAATCTCACGGTCAACGACTTCTTTCATGATGCGTCGAGCGACCCCGGCACTGCGCGGGTTGAGGTCAGCGCGGAACTGATCGACCGGACGACGCGGCGGTTGCTCGGCCGCAAGGTCTTCAATGCGACGGCGCCGGTCGAACGTGCCGACTCCGCGGCGGCGGCCGCCGCACTCAGCGCCGCCAGCAGCACCGTGCTCGACCAGCTCACAGCGTGGGTCGAGGCCACCGCGGCACCCTCGGCGCTGGCCCTGCGCCACTGACCGATGCGCGACGCCGACCGACCGTCGTCCGCGCGCAATGTGCTCGGCGGGCCGCTGGCGCCCTGCTGCGAGGATCCGGCGACCGGCTTCTTCCGTGACGGCTACTGCCACACCGGCCCGCAGGATCTCGGCTCGCACACGGTCTGCGCGAGCATGACCGCGAAGTTCCTCGCCTTCTCACGTGCGCACGGCAACGACCTCGGCACGCCGCGGGCCGAGTTCATGTTTCCCGGACTCGTGCCCGGCGATCGCTGGTGCCTGTGCGCAGCGCGCTGGCGCGAGGCGTGCGAGGCCAGTGCGGCGCCGCCGGTCATCCTGGCCGCGACACACGAGCTTGCGCTGCGCACCGTCACGCTCGAACAACTGACCCGCCACGCCCTCGATCGCGAATGAAGGTCGCGACTGCAGTCGTCGACACCAACGTGCTGCTCGACTTCTGGGTGTTCGAGGATCCGCGCGCGGTGCCTCTGCGGGCTGCGATCGAGTCCGGCGCGCTCGGCGCCTGGCGGAGCGGCGCCGTCGTCGACGAGCTGAGCGACGTGCTGGCGCGTCCCGCGTTCGGCCTCGCCAACGAGCGGCGCTGCGAGATCCTGCGGCTGTGGGACCGGCTGGCACGGCCCGTGGCCCGCGTCATGCCCGCACCGTGGAGTTGCAGCGACCCACGCGACCAGATGTTCCTCGATCTCGCCTGCAGCGTCCGCGCCGACTGGCTGATCACGAGGGACAAGGCGCTCCTCAAGCTCGCCCGGCGCGTGCACGGCTCCGGCTTGAACATCGGCGAGCCGGCGCGTGTGGTGCACGGCGTCGTCCATGGCTGAGCGTTCGCTCGCCATGGCTCTGACGACGGCCGGCGGCTCGCTGCAGCCGCTGGAACGTGACCTTCCGACGCCCGCCACCGATGAGGTGCTGCTGCGTGTGCACGCCTGCGGCGTCTGTCGGACCGACCTGCATATTGTCGACGGCGAACTGCCGGAACCGCGCCTGCCGCGGGTGCCCGGCCACGAGGTCGTCGGCGTCGTCGTCGCGCGCGGGATGGCAGTTGAACGGTTCACGATCGGTGATCGCGTCGGCGTGCCGTGGCTCGGTGGCACCTGCCGCACGTGCCGCTTCTGCCGCTCGCAGCATGAGAATCTCTGCGACGCGCCGGTGTTCACGGGTTACACCCGAGACGGTGGCTACGCCGAGCATGCGGTCGCGCGCGCCGACTACTGCTACGCGCTGCCGCCGGAGATCGACGATCTGCACGCGGCGCCCCTGCTCTGCGCCGGGTTGATCGGCTACCGCGCGCTGCGGATGGCGGGTGAGGCCGTCCGCCTTGGCGTGTACGGCTTCGGCGCCGCCGCGCACCTGATCACACAGGTCGCGGTCGCGCAGGGGCGCGAGGTCTACGCATTCACAAGGCCGGACGACACATCGGCGCAGGCGTTCGCGCGCTCGCTGGGATGCGCCTGGGCGGGCGGCTCGGAAACTGCGCCGCCGGTCGCACTCGACGCTGCGATTCTGTTCGCGCCGGTGGGATCGTTGGTGCCGGCCGCACTCGCGGCGACGACCAAAGGCGGCACCGTTGTCTGCGCGGGGATCCACATGTCCGATATCCCGGCGTTTCCGTATCGACTGCTGTGGGGCGAGCGTGTGGTGCGTTCGGTGGCGAACCTGACGCGTGCCGACGGCGACGAGTTCTTCGCGCTGGTGCAGCGCTATCGGCCCAAGGCGAGCATCGACGTCTTCCCGCTGCGCCAGGCCAATGAAGCGCTTGCGGCGCTGCGCGCGGGCCACGTCAGCGGCGCCGCCGTGCTCGACTGTCGCTAGCGCCGGGGTCACACCGGCGCGGGAACGTGCGGCTCGAGCACCAGATGGCGCAGGGCCCGTGCGTCGTCGAGCGCGTGGTGCCGCCGGAGATTCAATCGCTGCGTGGCTTCGTCCAGGGATTCGTAGGCGATCGGCACGCGGCGCCATTGCACATTGGGCGGCAACTGCTCACCGCCGAAAAGCTCGGCCAGCGCCCAGCGATCGAAGCCCGAGTCGCTGATGATGGTCGTCGGCAGCCTGCGCGCGCGTTCAGTCAGCCACTCGGTGAGCGCCTGTGCGCCCAATTCCTTCGGCACGGCGTCGCCGTCGAGCAGCGGGATCACGGTTTCGTTGACGAAGCGGCTCGCACGGGCGCGATCCCAGCCTTCGAGCTCGGCATAGAACGCGGTCGAGTCCGTCGCCACCGCGCCGACGCTGATCAGCTGCGGCGCCCTGAGACTGGTGAACTCGCTGTCGATGAACACATAGGTCTGTGACGGGTCGGCGCGGAACACGGTGCTCGGCGGCGGCAGGATGCGAAACAGCAGCATCTCGTCGCCGTACTGTCCCGCAGGCAGCTCGAGCTTGGCCACAACTTCCGGCGCCGGCAGATCCGTCTCGCGGAAGCCGGCGCGGCGCATCGCCCGCAAGGCCTTCACGTTGCGCCGCGACGGCCGTGCCAGAAAGCGGTTAACGCCGAAGTTGACCTGCAGCCAGTCGCACAGCGTGACCAGCGCCTCCGAGCCGTAGCCGTGTCCGGCGACACGTCGCTCCGCCAGCCAGATGTCGAGTTCGACGACGTCGTTCAGCACGTCGATGGGTCCGTGCGAAATGCAGCCGAGTTCGTCGCCGGCGACGCCAATGATGTACATCCGCCCGGCGTATGGCCGGGTCCCGTCGTAGAAGTGCGCCGGGTACGCCTGCGCGAACTGCTCCGGCGACGGAATCGGTCGATCCGGAAACATCGGCGGCCCCATCAGGTTCACCGTCAGATCGGAACCGATCAGCCATTCATAGATGCGCGCGCGGTCGGTATCGCGGGCGCGGCGCAGCGTGACCTTGGCGCCGGTGATGGCCGTCATGGCGCGGTCCGCTCCAGGTGCTTCAGCACCGGACCGAGCATATCGGCACCAAGGCGCGCGCTGCGCGCGGAGCTCCATCCTGCGTCGGCATCGGGCGCGTTGGCGTTGTCCTTGAACGGCATCTCGAGAGTCAGCGACAGACAGCCGAACGTGTGGCCGATGTACTTCGACGCGAGCTTGAGGACGTCGTCCTGGTACTTCTTCGCCGAATAGCCGTGCTCGCTCTGGAAATCGGCGCTCGCGGCGCGGAAGTCCGCGGCGAAGGCCCCCTGCTCCTGCTGCTGCCGTGCCGTGAAACCGGGCAACATTTCGCACCCGGCGATGAAGACATACGGCAGGACCTCGTCGCCGTGGATGTCGAAGAATGCAGCGCAGCCCGTGGCCTGGATGGCATCGCGCACGGCGAGCACTTCGGGACTGCGCTCGGCCGACGGCTGCAGCCACTCGCGGTTGAGGTTCGCACCCGCCGCATTGGTCCTCAGGTTGCCGAGCACCGAGCCGTCGGGATTCATGTTCGGAACGATGTGAAAGGTCGCCATGCGCTGCAATCCGCGCGCCACCGCGTCGTCCGGGTCGAGCAGTCGCTGCAGGAGGCCGTCGACGAACCATTCGGCCATGGTCTCGCCGGGGTGCTGGCGCGCAATGATCCACACCGGCTGCGGACCGGAACCGATGATCAGCCGGTCCAGCTCGCGCCCCTGCAGGCTGCCTCCCAGCCGCTGCTGGCGGGCGCCACGTGCTGTGCAGTCTGCCAGCAGCGCTCGGTGCCGTTCCCATGAATACGGCTCGAAGTACGCGACTTCAATCGTTCGCGACGGTGGAACCTCGATCGTCATCGTCCGGCCGTCGTAACCCGTCGGCAGGCGCATCCAGCGTTGCTCATCGATCCGCGCGACGGCGCGGTAGCCCCTCCATCCCTCCGGATAGGTCGTTTCGCCGGCGTTGGTCACACGCAGGCGCGCGCCCGAGGAACCGACGCCGCCGACGCGGAAGTGAAACCACTGCCGAAATTCAGAGCGACTGCCGTCGCTGCGAACATCGGGGCGAATGCGCAGTTCGGCGGAGTCGTCCCCGACGGCGTCCACTTCAATGGCGCCGCTGTCGAAACTGCTGGTGAAGGTGAGCGACATACGTGAAGTGAAAAGTATATAGTCGGCGCGCTCTAAGCCCCTGTTTTGCCTGTGATTTCATGAACGCCATCGAACCGGTTTCGCGGCTGCCGCGCGTCGGCACGACGATCTTCACGGTGATGTCGCAGCTCGCTGCAAAGCATGGGGCCGTCAATCTCGGCCAGGGCTTTCCGGACTTCAACTGCGATCCGGAGCTGCAGCGCCTGCTCGACGAGGCCGTGGCAGCCGGCAACAACCAGTACGCGCCGATGCCGGGCGTGGCCGATCTGCGCCGGGCGATCGCGGCGAAGTGCGAATCGCTTTACGGGCATCGCTACGACCCGGACACCGAGATCACGATCACCGCCGGCGCGACGCAGGCCATCATGGCCAGCGTGCTGGCGCTGGTGCAGCCCGGCGACGATGTGATCGTGCTCGAACCCACCTACGACAGCTACGTCCCGTCGATCGTGCTCGCGGGCGGGCGCCCGATCCAGGTGCCGCTCGATGCGGCTCACGGGTACGCACCGGACTGGGACCGCGTGCGCGCGGCGATCACGCCGCGCACCCGGCTCATGCTGCTCAACTTTCCCCACAACCCGACCGGCCGCACGCTGCAGACAGAGGACCTCGTCGCGCTCGAGCAACTGGTCGAGCGTCACGACCTGTTGCTGCTGTCGGACGAAGTCTACGAGCACATCGTCTTCGACGGCGTGCCGCACCGCTCGCTGATGCGTTCGCCAGTCCTGGCCGAGCGCACGGTCGTGATCTCAAGCTTCGGCAAGACCTTCCACACCACGGGCTGGAAGGTCGGCTATGCGATGGCGCCGCGCGCGCTGACGGCCGAGATCCGCAAGGTCCACCAGTTCATGGTGTTCGCCGTCAATACGCCGGCGCAGCACGCCTTCGCGCACTACCTGGAGTCGCCCGCGCCGTATCTGCAGCTTCCGGCGTTCTATCAGGCCAAGCGCGATCTGCTGGTCGCGGGGCTCAAGGACACGCCTTTCCGGACGCTGCCGTGCGCCGGCACCTACTTCGTGCTGGCCGACTATTCCGCGCTGAGCGACGCGCCCGAACCCGAATTCGCACAGGCCATGATCACGAAGTTCGGCGTCGCGGTGATCCCGGTGTCGGTCTTCTACGATGCGCCGCTGGATCGGCGCGTGGTCCGCTTCTGCTTCGCAAAGAAGGATGAGACGCTGCGCGAGGCGCTGGGGCGCATCAAGGCCGCGCTCTAGCCCCTGACACGGGAGTGCTCGTGTAGGCCGCCGCTCTTACCGGAATTTCCGTCAGAGTGGCAATCTCATACCGGGCCTCGTTCGGGCGAGATAGTCTTGCAGACTGATCGCATTGAATCCGGCGGCGAGTTTGCTGGCAAGCTGTATTTTCATTCGCGACATCCACTGCATAGCTCACGCTGCAACTCGTAGGGCGACATGCACGGCGCCGGCCCACCGCCCGCCCCCGAGCCCACGACCTCGCCGCCCAGATTGATCATCTGCTGGGTCAGGTGCCTGACGCATCGCGTTGTTCTGAAGCATCGTCGCGTAGGAGTTGTTGTCCTTCGCGAGCGCGGCGGGCGGGGCCAGGAGCAGAAGCGCGGATAGCAACAGCTGCGCCGAGACGACCGCCCTATGGAACAGAGCGTATGGGTTCGCCATGTGATGGTCCCTCCAAGAGGGTGCGTTACGCCCGTACTCGATAGACTAGCTATTGCGCGACCGCAAACTCTTGCCCACGTAGCGCTGGCAGCAGCTCCCGCGTGATCGGATTGCGTCCCGCGTTGATTTCCGAGATCCATTTGCCTCGTTGGGCAACGACTTCGCTGTTCGTTGCGGAATGCGTTCGCACAAAGTCGAAATCTTCGCGCGCACCGAGAGGATCACCGCACATCGCTCGTGCTACGCCGCGCGAATCTCTGTTTTGCGGACTGTCAGGCTCCATCGTCACCGCGCGATCGCATATTCCGAGGACGTCGCGCGGATGTCCTGCGATTGTCCACTGCCTGCAGAGCTGCTCGAGCTTGCGGGCGTCATTGATGTAGCTTGCCTGTTCCAAATCCAGTTTGAGACCGCGAGCGCATAAGGGAGCGGTCAGCCTCTCTTGGCCGGAAACGATCCCGTAGTAGCAAAGGGTATTCATTGCGTCGGTTTCACGGCTGTACTCGGCGACCTTGCCCGCAGTGGAAAGCACGATTGTCAGTTCCTTCTTTTGCGCCGAGTTGTAGTGCTGTTCGGCCTCGTAAGCCAAAGTGCTCAGCAGGCGCCCGCCAACCCGACCTGCACAAGTGGGGTGGTATTCCAAATTGGGGAAGAACTGTCGCCAGTCCTGCAACGACATGTTTTGGGACACGCGGTCGCAGGCCCGTTCAATCAGACTGCGTGCAGGCCGCTTCCGCAACTGCTGCAAGGACCAGACACTCACTCTTCCATCGTCAGCGGCCGCAACGAGGCTTTCCGGCGAAAAGGCGAAAGCCGCGATAGGCGCCGAGTGCAAGTCGCCAAGTACCGACAGCGGTTCGTAAGTCTTGGCATCGAGGACCGCGATGGAGCCGGTCTGCGTTCCAATCACCAGGAAGTCGCCTGTCGGATCGAGTCGCAGAAGCTTGGCGTCCGGGAATACCGAGGCGGTCCCCACAAAAGCGCTCAGAGAACGTTCCAACACGACCTTGTCGAATTTCCAGTGCCGGACGATGCCGCCCTCATGTAGGGAGAACAGCTCGGTGCCATCGGCATTCAAATCGAAGCCAACGGCGCTTGCCGCCTGGCGCGGAAACTTCACAAGCGCATCGCGTCCGTTTTCCAGATTGATGGCGCGCAGGCGGAAATGTTCGTCGATCCATACGGCCGCTCGGCGGTTCGGCAACAGCACCACCGGCGAACTGATGTCAGCGTCAACGCGGAATTTCGCAGGTGGCGCTTCAGGCTCCTTCAGTGGAACCAACACGCCCCAACCGTTACCGCGCTCCGCCGCAGTCTCGACAGAAGCAATCGCCCTAAAGGTCGCAATGAAGAGTGCCTCCCCGTCTGGGGCGAACGCTAGCTCCGTGACGCGTTCATCGTTGCCCAATTGGAACGGAACGAACTTCAGTGGCTCGAGACCTTTGGCAGCCCGCACCTCGACGCCTTGGGTCGTCTGCACGGCTACGAGGGATCCGTCCGGGCTGACCGCGACGTGGGCTTGGCTTGGCGCCTGGACGTCGACGCTCTCGCGACGCCCGCCGGCCGCGAAATCCCAAACTTGGAGCTGTCGATTCTCCCGCGGCCTTCCGGAAGCAGCTACGAGCGCGGCCATGATGGTTCCGTTGCGCGACACTTCGGTTTCGCGGGAAGTTGGCGGCGCCCGGTTGAAGTCCGACCTCGAACCTACGCACTGGGCCGCCCGATTACCGATGCTAAGGGGGACAGCGGCCGGCATATTCAGTAATCCTGACCGAGGGTAGGCACCAGCCGTGCCGTCCGAGCGACACGATGAACGCCAGGTTGCCGTTTCTCCAGCGATCAGCGTTTCACGAACGTTGACACCCTACAGCTCTTGCCTGCGCGGCGGTCAGGAGCTGGCGAGTTCGACGATGCGGGCGAACAGCCGCCGGTACTGCAGATCGACGTCACCCGAAAACCTTGGGTCGTTGTTGCTTGCGAACGCCTGGTCGATCTCGGCCCAGTCCCCGTCGGTGAGATGGCGCTGCGCAGCGGGCAGGATCACGCCCTCCTCGCGCCCCATGTGATCCCAGATGAAGCGGGCGTAGGCTTGCACCGCCTCTTCCAGCCGGATGAGATCGACAGGATCGCTTTCGATCAGCGTCGCGAGCTCCGCGACCATCTGGTGATCGCGCTCATGCTGCCTCTCCAGCTCGTCGAGTTCCGCGTCCACCGACGACGTGCGCTCGCGCAGGCGACGGAACAGGTAGTCGTCCTCCTTCGGATGATGCAGCGCGACCGGGAAGTCGCGGATGTAGCGGATGATCGCGCGCAGCAGCGCTCGATCCGGCGCCTTTCCCTCCGCGCGGGCGGTCTCGATGAGGTGGATCCATCCGTGCAGCACGGCAGCAAGCGAGCGATGCTCGTCGCGGATGATGCCGATCGCCCGCGCCGTCGAATCGGGGTTGCGGGTCGCGGCAACCAGCACCGGGATCTCCGTGTGCGTCAGGACCCGCAGCGTCTGCGAGCCGAGCACCATGCCAAGGCTGCTGGCCCGCCCGTGCGAGGCCATGTAGATCAGATCGCAGCCGGCGTCGCGCGCCGCGCCGAGGATCGCTTCATACGGCTTGTCGTCGATCGTGCCCACGATGCTGCACGGCACCTCCTGCGCGCGCGCAGCCGCCTGCGCCTTTGCGAGCAGTTCGCTGGCGCGCCCGTCGAGTTCGTGAGCGGCCCGTCCCGAAGTGGTCCACACGACCTCTTCGCCCGTGATCGCCGGCGCCACCTTGCGCGGCGCCGCGTGAAAGAAGGTAATGCGCGCTCCAAGCGTGCGTGCGAATTCGACGGCCTGTCCGACGATCTGGATCGACAGGTCGCTGCCATCGAGGGGAACGAGCAAGTGCCGGTACATGGAACCTCCGGGTAAGCGGTCGCCTGCGCGGTCTGCTGCGCGCAGTGCACCGATCACATGCTAGGTCGATCCGCGGCGTATTCCCCCCTAGCGGCAGGGGGGCCGCGCTGATTCGCGTCCACCTTTCGCGGCACGGTTGATCTGGATCACTCCTACAATCCGACACCTTCCCTGGCCGGCCTCAACGTCCATCTGGTGACTCGCACGAACACCGAGCAGGCGGGCAGTTCGACCGCGGACGCCGTCCCTGCCGAAGAATCGAGCAAGGGGCTGCTGTTGCAGGTCACGCCAGCGCGCGTACCGCGCAACCTGCTGATCCGGGCCCGGCTGTCGTCCGACGAACCACTGTTTCGCAATCGATCCGCAGCGCTTCGATATCACGCACGGTGGCCGCTAGCGTCGCTTCATTGATGTCGCAGACCGCGACGCTGGCTCCTGCCTCCGCCATCGCGAGCGCAATCGATCTCCCCAGCCCCGGCCGGCGCCGGTGACCAGTGCCGCCTTGTCCTTCAGCTTCATGCGTTCTTTCAATGCACCAGCGGAGAAAGCCCCGGTTGCATCCGTGCGCGCAGCGCCGCGTAATGCAGGCAGTCGCGCGGATACGCGCGCGCCGCCAGCACGAAGCAGGCCGCAGCGGCCAGCGAGACCAGCGGCGCAATCATCAGGGCGGTCTGCAGGCCGAAGGCATCGGACAGCTGACCGACGGCCCACGGTCCCGGCGCCAGGCCCAGCAGATTGTTGAACAGCACCACGGTCGCGGCGGCGGTGGCGATCAACCCCGGATGCACGACGTCCATCACGGCGGCGCTGCTCGCACCGGAATGACCACCGGCGAGAAACACGCCTGCGTACAGGAACCCCAGCTGCGTCGGTCCCGGCGGCAATGCGAAGGCGGCCGTCAGCAGGACGAAAGTGATCAGCGCATAGAGTGCCGGCATCCTGAGCTTGTTGCGCGGATCCTTCCGCCCCATGCGATCGGCGAGCGCGCCGCCAATGATCATGCCGACACCGAGCACTGCAACCACGCCTGCTGCCTGCAGGCCCGCCTTGTCGGGCGGCAGTCCATAGCCGCGCGCGAAGAAGCTCGGCAGCCAGGCCATCAGCGCGCCCAGGATGAACATCTGCAGGCCGCTGCCGCAGTAGGCGAGCACGACGGTACGAAAGCGGAACAGCTCGCGCAGGATTCCTCGTAGCCCCGCGCTGGCAGCCCGCGCTCCGTCCAGATCGGACTCCTCCTGCGTCAGCGGCACGGTCTCGTAGTCGCGAACGACCAGCGGATACAGCACGACGAGCAGCAGAGACGCGGCGCCGACCGCGATGAAGGCCGTGCGCCAGCCGAATTGAACCGACAGTGCGCCGCCGACTGCGACGCCCAGGACGGAGCCGAACAGCGACGCCGCCAGGAACGCCCCCAGCACCATGGAGCGCCGTTCTGGTGGAAACACGTTTGCGAGAATTGCCCCGCCAGCCGCACCGTAACCCGCCTCGCCGAGGCCGACGAGGCCGCGCGTAACCAGCAACTGCGCGTGGTTCTGCGTGAGGCCACAGCCGATGGTCGCGAAGCACCACAGCGCCGCCATTACCGTGATGCTCTTGACGCGGCCCCAACGGTCGGCGAGCAGCGCGATCGGGATCGAGGCGACCCCGACGACCAGCGCAACGACGCTGACCAGCGCGCCCAGCTGCGCATCGGTCAAACTCCATTCCGCCTTCAGCAGCGGGAACACCGCGCTGATCACGTTGCGCGTCAGGTAGTCGGACAGCATCAGTCCGAACGTCAGCGCGAAGACGCTCCACATGTAGAGCTTCGATGCGCCCCGTGCGGGGCGATACTTGCCGGCTTCCGTCGTAGAGAGCGTCGTGCTCACCGGGGTTCCGTGGCGGTTATGGTCGGCATATGCGGGCGGGTGGCGATCTAAGCAGCGCGCAACAGCTGCACGCCGCGCTCGCCGATGCGGCGATTCGGCGTGTAACCGACCCGGGCCAGCGTCTCGTCGACGTCGGCATAGTGCTCGCCGATCCGGTAGATCTCGCGGGCCTGCGCGCCGCTCGCGACCTCACGGTGCAGCTCACGCGCCACGCGCACCATCTGCTCGACCTGCTGCACGCTCGTCATCCGTTCGCCCTTCCTGCCCCACAGATTGTCTTCAATGCCGACGCGTACGTGCAGCCCCATCGCAATCGCCATCGTGTTCAGCGGCAACACGTTGCGCATGATCGACTCGATCGTCAGTACGGCGCCAGCCGGCACGCGGCGGATGAACTCCATCATGTTGTACGGGTTCGGGCCATCGGCGCCGCCGCCGATGCCGACCCAGTTCAGCACCAGCGGACCCGTGTAGACGCCGCGGCGAATCAGGCGTTCCACGGTCTCGAGCTGGCCGACGTCACCCAGCATGAAGTGCGGCTGGATGCCCGCATCCTGCAGCCGCCTCAGGTGCTCAGCGACGAAGGCCGGGCCTGACGGGATCGTCATTTCGCTGTACGCAGCCTGGAAGACCGGCAGCGCCAGCGAGGTGCCGGCCACGTCGTCCGCGCTCATCAGTTCGCAGACGTTCATCTGGTTGGTGTTGATTGCGATCGTCACCTGGTCGGGCTTCGGGTTCAGCTCCGCCAGCATGTGGCGCGTGTCATCGTTGAGCCACCTGGCGTCGGCGCCCTCGGCTTCCGGCGCAAACGATATCGAGCCACCAACCTGCAGCAGCATCTGCGGAACCGCTTCGCGCAGGCGCGCCAGCATCTCGTTGAACATCGACAGTCGCTTGCTGCCCTTGCCGTCGGCTTCGCGGACGTGCACGTGCAGCACGGTGGCGCCGGCGTTCCAGCAGTCCACGGCCTTCTGCACCTGCTCGTCCATCGTCACCGGGATGTCCTCGGAGTCGCCCGGCAGGAACTCGGGACCGTAAGGGGCGACCTGGATGACCAGGGGTTGCTGGTTTTCGGGAAGCAGCGAGTCGTCGAGGAATTGCATGACGGTCCTTTCGGGAATCGGGTTCAAGGGGTGGCAGTCGCACCGGACTGATGCGCCGCGAGTTCTTCCAGAAGAATGGGCGCGCTCAGACTCATCGTGTGGATACCCAGCACGCTGGTCGGCTGCAGCACCGCAGCGATTTCCTGCTGAGTGGCGCCGAGTTCTAGCGCCTTGCGGATGTGCCGGCGCACGCCGGGTTCGTACATGTGCGTGCACGACGCGTCGACGGCGATGGCGATGAACTCGACGGTCTTCGGGTCGAGCACACCCGCGGCCAGCGCCGCTGTCGCCATCGCCATGAAGCGCTCGGTCCAGAGCGGATCGAGCTTGCGGAACTGCTCCCATTTCGGGTTCCATTCTCCGAGCGCCTTGAGTCGATCGATGGTCGGGGTCGGGATTTCAGCGGTGCCATGCATGTTGGAGGGTTCGCTCATTGGGGCCTGTCGGCGCATCCGACTGGGCAGCCGAATTCTTGGCGACGCCGGAGTTCCTGAACCCCCTCCCGGTCGGGGGTGGTCGCCGGGGACGAAGGCCGGGCAGGTCCGCCTGCACTCCCGATACAGGTTTAGCGGCCCCGGGGCCGGCGTTTCACGGCGCGTCGCGCCGCGGGGGCGCGTGCGGCGCTCCGCCGGGTCCGAGGCGCCGCGCGATCCGCATGGGCGCCGTGGACGAAGCGTTCGACGCGGTCGGCGATCTCATCGGCGCGCGTCAGGATGAAGAGGTGGCCGCAGTCGACATCCTCGACCACGGCGTTGGGCAGGCGCGAGGCGAGGATGCGGCCGTTGACCGGCGGCACGATCGGGTCGTCGGTGCCGGTCAGGATCAGCGCCGGCGCCTCGACGCGAGGCAGCCGATGCCAGCTGGTCCAGCCCCAGATCGCGAGCATCTGGTAGAGGTAACCGAGGCTGGTCGGGCTACGCAGTGCTTCGGCGTGAACACGCAGCAGTTCACGCTCGGTGCGGATCATGCCGCCGTAGAGCTCCCCGCCGATCGCCATCAGGTGCGCGGCATCGAAATAGCGCCGCGGGCTCAGCATGTTCCGCAGCACCATCGGCGATCCCGGCACCATCACCCATCCGGCCGTCGTCGCGGCGAGCGTCAGAGTACGGGCGCGATCCGGAAAGCGGATCGCGAATTCCTGTGCCGCCGCGCCACCCCAGGAGACTCCAAAGACGTCGACCGAACCGATACCGAGGTGATCGAGCAGGCCCGCGGCCAGCCCGACGAGGTGCTTCAGGCGATACGGCACAGGCGGCGTCGGCGAGCCACCGACGCCCGGCACGTCGAAGGTGACGATGCGCGTGCGTCTGAACTTTGCGGCAAAGCTCGCTACGGTTTCGACGCTGGCGCCGATGCCGTTGAAGAAGAGGAGTACGCGCGATGCGCCCGGCGCGCCGCCGATTGCGGCGCGCAGCGTCTGGCCTTCGAGTTCGACGGTGAAGGTCTGCAGAGTTCGGGTCACTCGGCGGCTGCGCCGGAATCGGCCGAAGTATGCACGTAAGTGCCCGGCGCATCGGAGACCGGCTTGAACGCCCGTGATCCGAGTGCGCGCGGGGCGCGCTTATCCGGATCAGAGCGCGCAGCGAGCCACTCCGAAAGATGCGGCCACCAGGTACCCTCATGCAGCTTCGCACCCGCGGCGAACGACTCCGGCGTATCGTGCTCGCCCTCGTTCGTTGAATACGAGCTCTTCTTGCCACCCGGCGGATTGACGATCGACTGCACGTGCCCGCTGGAGCTCAGCACGAAGTGGCTGCGGCCGCCCAGCAGGCTTCGCGTCCGGTAGCAGCCTTCCCATGGCGTGATGTGGTCGGTCGTGCCGCCGAGGATGAAGGCGTCGCACTTGACGTCGGCGAGATCGAGCGCCCGGCCGTCGATCGTCACGCCACCCGGCACCGCGAAGGCGTTCGACTCGAGCAGTCCGATGAAGTCGGAATGCAGCCGCGCCGGCAGCCGCGTCGTATCGGAGTTCCAGTAGAGTACGTCGAAAGCCGGCGGCGCCTTGCCCAGCAGGTAGTTGTTGACCCAGTAGTTCCAGATCAGCTCGTTCGGCCGCAGCCACGCGAAGACCTTCGCGAGATCCCTGCCTTCGAGCACGCCGCGCGCGCGTGACAGCGTGCGCGCCAGGTCGAGTGTCTCCAGGTTCGCGAACAGCCCCATCGAGCTGTCGGCGATGCCCTCGATGTCGAGGATCGCGACGAGCAACGTCAGCGAACGTGCCCAGTCCATCTTCTTGGCTGCGAGCAACGCGAGCAGCGCCGCGGCGGTAATTCCGCCCGAGCACGCACCCATCACATGCAGCTGGTCGGCTCTGGCGATGCGCCGCGTCACGCCCATCGCCTGCTCGAGCGCGGCGACGTAGGTCGCCAGCCCCCAGTCGGCCTGAGCCTCGTCCGGGTTGAACCAGCTGACAACGAAGACCTGATGCCCCTGCTGCACCAGGTACTCGATCAGGCTGCGGCCGGGTGCGAGGTCCCAAACGTAGTACTTGTTGATCTGCGGCGGAACGATGAACACGGGCGTGCCGTGCACCGCTTCGGTCTGCGGCCGGTACTGAATGAGCTCGAGCGTCGGGTCGCGATAGACCACTGCGCCAGGCGTCGCGGCGAGATTGCCGCCGACCTTGAAACCGGAGCCATCGACGGAAGCGGGCAAGAAACCATTGCGGCGCCAGTCGCTGAGGAAGGCGCGGGCGCCAGTCTTCAGGTTCCTGCCTCCGGTGTCGAGAGTGCGCTTCAGCGCCGCCGGATTGCCGAGCAGCGTGTTGGTCGGAGCAAGCGTATCGGCGACGATCCCGAGCACCATCCGCGCACGCGCCTCGTCGCGCGGCGGCAGCTCAAGCTCGCCGACCCAGCGCTGGCCCTCGGAGGTGAGTGCGAGGTAGCCCTGCAGCAGCCGGCGATATACGACATTGTCGCGCCACGCCGGGTCTTCGAAGCGTCGGTCGCTTGCTGCAGGTTCGAGGGCGGATCGACCGCGCGCGGCCTGCACGACCGCGGCACCCATGCGGCGCAGGGTCGCTGCAGACTTGCGTGGATTCGCGAGCGCCGCCTTTGCAAAGCGCTTCAGCGACGTATTGAGCCGCGTCGCCGTGCGCGGCAGCGTCGGGTCGATGATCAGCGCCGGCACTTTGGCACCCGCCTTCAGCGCACGGCGCTGAGGTCCTGCGCGCTTCGCGCCGGCACGCGACCGCCTGGCCGCGGCCGCGCTCGCAGAGCCCTTCGCGCTTTGGGCCCGCTTGGGACGCCTGGCCGCGGTGCTCAGGGGAACCGCCGCGCTTCGCGCTGCGGTGCGAGCTCGCTTGGGACGGCCCGGCGCCGCGCTCATGCCAGCACCATCGCCAGCGATTCGCCGACCATAACGGTGCGATCCGGCGCGTCCGGGTTGAACGCGGTGTTCAGGCAGCGCACAAGGAAGCGGCCCGGGCCCTTGGCCTCGACGGCGGCGAGCTCGACGCGGATCGCGAGCGAGGTGCCGGCCGGCACCGGCGCCAGGAAGCGGATCTTCTCCATGCCGTAGTTGAGCACGCTGCGCGCATCGAGCGGATAGACGCCGAGCTGGTACTGCGCGACCGGAACCAGCGACAGCACCAGCAGGCCGTGCGCGATGGTCGAACCCACCGGGCTCTCCCTGCGCGCGCGCTCGACGTCGACGTGGATCCACTGGTCGTCGCCGGTGCACTGGGCAAACTGGTCGATGCGTTGCTGGTCGATGTGGACCGCTTCGGAGACGCCGAAGACGTGGCCGACATTGCTAGGCAGCGTCGCGGCGTGATAGTTCTCTGGGGCAGCCATGGGATCCTCGAAGGCGTTAAGGGGTCAGGCGGTCGGCTCGAGCTGGATCTCGACGCGGCCGTCGTGCACGCGCACCGGAAAGCTGCGGGTCTTGAGGCCCGACGACGATCCGGCCTGGCATCCAGTGCGCAGGTCGAAACGCAGCCCGTGCGCGCGGCAGGTGACGATCGCGCCCTCGAGCCTGCCCAGAACCAGCGATCCGCCGGCATGCGGGCAGCTGTCCTCGATGGCGTAATAGGCGCCGGCGATGCGGAACAGTGCGATCTCGTGGCCTTCGCGGCGCACGAGTCGGCGCGCACCGTCGGGCAGGTCGGCTTCGGCAGCGTCGATCCACATCGGATGGCTCGGGGTAGGTGATTGGTCGAACCCGTCTGGGGCGGAATCATCCGCCGAGCGCCATTGTCCGGGCTTGGCCCGGCACGGGCCCCCTCACGGTCGGGGGGCGTCGGCCTCCCCCGTTGCCGCGGCCGAGGAAGGCTGCGATCACTCCTACAATCGGAAACGGTACGGGGAGCGATGGCAGCGTGCGGCCGGCGGGCCGTACGTTCGAGGGCCTTGTCTTCCAACCAACTCGGCGACACTCCACGTGACCTCCCAAATGGACCGAGCAGCGTCGACGGCAGTGTCGAGCCTGCTGCTGAAGGTCACACCGGCACGCGTCCCGCGCGACCTGCTGGTGCGTCAGCGCCTGTCGACGGAGGACCCGCAGCTGCGCGAACGCCCGGCCGTGCTGGTACAGGCGCCGGCGGGATTCGGCAAGACCTCGCTGCTGGCCCAATGGCGACGCGAGCACCTGGCACGCGGCACCGTCGTCGCATGGTTCTCGGCGCAGGAGGAGGATGACGCGCAGCGCCTGGTGCGCGGACTGGCGCTCGCGGTGCGCCTCGCCTGCGGCAAGCCCGGCTTCGGCAGCACGCTGCTGGAGGGCGCCGTGCCTCCGGGACTCGAGGGCATCACCGCGTGGCTCGCCGAGGTCGCCCAGAGCGCGCTCGACATCGTGATGATCATCGACGAGGCCGAGCGGCTGCCGGCGGAATCGCGCGAGGCCCTGACCTACCTGATCCACAACGCGCCGTCGAACCTGCGAGTGATCGTCGCGGCGCGGCCCGAATGCGACCTCGGCGTGGCCGAACTCGTTCAATACGGTCATTGCGCCACTTTCGGCGCGGCGACGTTGCGCTTCAGCCTCGACGAAACGATCGCGCTGGCACGCAGCCGGCTCGGCAGCCGGGTCGATGCGGACACCGGCGCGCGCTTGCACGAGCTGACCGAGGGCTGGCCGCTCGGACTGCAGCTGGCGCTGTCCGCGATCAGCCGCAGCGCCGAGGCGAAGGCCGCGATCAACGCGATGGCCGCGCGCAGCGGCGAACTGCATGAACGCTTCGTCGGAGCGCTGCTCGCGAACCTCGATGCTGACGACGCCGAATTCCTGACGCGCATCTCGATCGTCGACGACCTTCACGCGGACCTGTGCCGCGAGATGACCGCGATGCCCGACGCGCGCGAGCGGCTGGGACGCCTCGCTCGCGACACGCCGCTGCTCGTGGTGGGAGAAGGCGGCGACTGGATGCGGCTGCACGCCGTCGCCCGCGAAGCACTGCGCGAAAGATTTGCACGCCTGCCGGCGGCAACGCGGTCGGGGCTGCAGGGCCGCGCCTCGCAGTGGCTGGCTGAACACGGCCTGCTCGAGGAAGCCGCGCGCCACGCGCTCGCGTCGGGCCGGCGCCAGACGGCCTACGACTACGTCGAGCGCTGCCTGTACGAGAATTTCATGCGGCGCGGCCACGTCGACGCGGTGCTGGACTGGCTCGCGCGCCTGCCCACGGACGAACTCGACCGTCGGCCCCGGTCGCTGCTGGCCGCAGCCTGGGCGCTCGGGGTCGGCGGCCGTCACGGGGAGGCAGACGCGATGGTCGAGCGCATCGTGGCGCAGGCCCGCGGCGATCCCGCGATCGAATGCGAGTGTGCCCTGATCCGCAGCGGCGCCGCGGGATTTGCCGACGACCCGGACCGCTTTGCCGCGCTGCACGATCCGTGGGAGAAATCGCCGCCGCTGACCGACCCGCTGCTGCTGTACATCCACGCCAACCGCCGTGCCTTCCGGGCCCTCTTCGAAGGCGACCCGTCCCAGGCACGCCACGCCCAGCAGCAGGCGCCGCGCGGCGACCTCGGCAGCGCCTTCCGCTTGGTCTCGCGCTGGGGCGAGTTCGTCATTGGCCTGTCCTACCTCTGGGAGGGTCAGGTGCGCCTGGCCGAGAACGTGCTGAGACCTGCGCTGGCCGGCGCCGAAACCGATCTCGGACGGCGCAACCCCCTCGTCTGCATGCTGGCAGCGCTGCTGGCGGCGGCCGTATGGGAGCGCGACCGACCACAGGAGGCAGCCGCGCTGCTCGCCAACCGCCTCGACGTTCTGGAGCGCACCGGCCTGCCTGACGCGGTGATGCTGGGGTACCGGACCGCAGCGCGCATCGCTTCGGCCGAGGGCGCCGAACACCGTGGATTCGAACTGCTCGACGCGATGCATGCGATCGGCTCCAGCCGGCGCCTGCCGCGCCTGTGCGTCGCGAGCCTGTCCGACCAGGTGCGCATGCATGCGCGCCGCTTTCGGCCGGAGACGAGTCGGGCCCTGTGCGCGCGCATCGATGCGCTGCTGTCTGGTGACGAGGCGCCCAAGGGCCGGCTGTGGCGGAAGAGCGTCGAGTGGATGCAGCACCTGGCTCACGCCAATGCGGCCATCGCAGCGCAGGAGTGGCGCAATGCGCTCGGAGCACTCGACCGCACCGCCGCGCTCGCGCAGTCGATGCAGTACGGCCGTGTGCGCATCGAGGTCATGGCGCTGAGAGCATTCGCGCTCGACCGGATCGGCGAGAAGTCGCTGCCGCTGCTGAAGGAGGCGATGGACCTCGCGCGGACCTTCGGACTCGACCGGCTCTTCCGTGATGCACATCCCGCGCTTGGGGACTGGGTCCAGCAGGTTCTCGATGATCGCTCCGGCAGCGCAGACGATCGCGCCGGCGCCGTGCGTGCCGCGCCGCTGGCCGCCCCGATGCAGGCGCCACGCCGCGCCGGAGCTCCGCGCGCGATCCCTAGCCTGGCGCTGACGCCGAAGGAGCGCGAAGTGCTCGAACTGCTGGCGCGCAATCTCTCGAACAAGGAGATTGCGCGCGCAATGCAGATCGGCGAGGAGACGATCAAATGGCACCTGAAGAACCTCTTCAACAAGCTCGACGCGGGCACGCGCAAGCAGGCCGTCCGTCGCGCGGAACTGCTCGGCCTGCTCGAAACCGCGCGCTGATTTGGGGGGCCCCGCTTCGCCCCCTCGGCGAGGGGGGGAGTCCGGCCTGCCCCGACGCCTAATCTGCGCAGCATTCGAGATCGCTGAGCCGGCAGGGGCTGGACGCCAACGGATCGAACCGGGCCGCACGAGAGCCCGGACATCACGGGAGACAGATCGATGTCACAGTTGGATACCGCAGCACCGGAAGCGCCTGCCGTCGTCAGCGCAAAGTCGCTGAAGGGCATCAAGGTCGACCCGCTGACCTGCGCGATCGGCGCCGAGCTCAGCAACGTCAATCTCGGCGTCGCGTCGCGCGATACCGGACTCGTCGCGGAAATTCGCGCGCTGCTGCTGAAGCACCGGGTGCTGTTCTTCCGCGATCAGGACATCACGCGTGCCGAGCACGTTGCCTTTGCCCGCCACTTCGGCGACCTCGAGGATCACCCGGTCGCCGGCAGCGATCCCGAAAATCCCGGCCTTGTCCGCATCTACAAGAATCCAGATTCGCCGAACGACCGTTACGAAAACTCCTGGCACACTGACGCCACGTGGCGCGAGAACCCACCGTTCGGCTGCGTG
>Ga0335084_10001403_pt1 | contig 22499 bp, 17 predicted proteins | sample Lox_Sample_44_FD_206721 | JGI IMG/M metagenome (GOLD analysis project Ga0335084, IMG submission 206721) | Soil microbial communities from Loxahatchee National Wildlife Refuge, Florida, United States - Lox_Sample_4.4 | ecosystem: Environmental > Terrestrial > Soil > Wetlands | place: USA...
AAAAGATCGAGCAGGATCGCCCGGACCTGGTGACGCTCGACATCACCATGCCCCAGATGACCGGGGTGAAGGCCTACCGGCGGATGAAAGAGGATCAGTCCCTCCAGGGGATACCGGTCGTGATCGTGACCGGGATCACCCACGATTTCAAGCAGTTCATCTCCTCGCGCACCCAGGTGCCGCCCCCCGAGGGCTACCTGGAGAAGCCCGTCAAGCCCGAGGAGCTGCTGGCAGAGGTCAAGCGGCTGATCGGGTAGCTGCGGCTCGGAAACGTCATCAAGGGTCATCGAGCAGGACCCTCCGCCCCGGGTCCCCCCGTCCTTGGCAAGGATGCCACCCACCCCACGTGAAGAGCCGGCGTCTCGGCTCCACTGCCTGCGTGCCGACGCCCCTGCCCCCCTCTGTCATGATCCCATCCCCTGCCACCTGCCGGCTGATCCCTGCCCGCTGCTGTCAGCCAGCCGCCAGCCGGCAGCGGTACTCCGCCATCCGCCAACTCATGGCGGCGCCGGAGAAAGCGAGGCGGTCCATCGGTGTCCGGATTGCGGATTCCCGCTGTCCCTGTCGGCTGTCGCTGTCGCCCACCTGGTTCTCCGGCGGAGGAGGCGGCGCGGCGCCACGGGGTGCGGGGCCCCCAGCCTGGAAGGTGATAGTGGATGACTTCGAATCCACCCCCGGCCAGGGTCATCGCTCTTACCTCCTCTCGAATGTTCCCTTGGCAGGGGTGACACTCGAGGAGGAGCGTAAGGGAGATGACCCTTTTCTGTCGACCGGAGCCCCGCCGCCACCCGCTCGCTGCGCGACACCGGTGGGCGCGCTGCTCGCGCCGGCGGCTCTCTCCGATCTGTCAACACTATTGCGACTCAGTTCAGCCTAGCGCATCACCGCTCTGTCGATGCACGTTTCTCAGCGGACAATGCGCAGGCGATGCCGGCGATCGTCAGCCGTCCTACACACGATCATCGAGAGGCTCTCGAAGGAGCACTCCTCGAACGGCGCGTCGGCATCGAAGGCGGCAACGAACGCCAGCGACAGAAGGTCGAACACCTCGAGACGCGCACCGCCGCGCGCCAGCAGACCGCGGATGCCGGTCCTGCCTTTGCCGGTTCGTGTCAGCGCCATCGCCACTGACGATACGCCCGTCGAATCCATCTCGATGACCGGTGCTCGGCGCGAAAGCTGCCAGATTTTCAGCCGATCCGCGTCAATCCCGGCGGCGAAATCGCCGTCGGCCGACAGGCGGATCGATGGCGTCGTGACGGGAAAGATGCTGGGACGGCCGAAGGACCACTTGGCGCGAGCGAGGGATTGTGCCCTGGCGCTCGAGCGCGGCACGACCGACCAGTGGTGGATGTTGCCGCCGGCGAACCACCATGCCGATCGTCCGTCCGACGCGACCGCGGCCTTGTCGATCTGCGGCACGCGCCACTTCGCCACAGCGTCGCGCTGCCCCGCCGGCCACACGCCGAAGAATCGGGATGCGTGCATGGCGAGGATGTGCGTGCTATCGGGCGTGAAGCGCGGCGATCTCTCCGACGGCAGCCCGTCGCCCCGACGATCCCACTCGAACGGCCCCTCGGGTGACGTCAAACGGCTGCCGGAGTTGAGGGCCCACAGGGCAATCGCACCGTCGAGCGCACACAGCAGCATGCAGCCGTCGGGCGAAAACACAATCACCGCCTGCGCGAGGAGCCGAGCGTTCTGCCGATCTCTGCGCTGTGCTTCTGGGGACTCGCCGGTACCAGCCGTGGCAGCCACAGGCGACTCCGCGTCGAACGGGAAGACGTGCTGCCGGAGGCCGGTCGCCACCTCCCACACCGAGACGCGACGATCGAAATCGAGGGACGCCACGAGCCGGCTGTCCGGCGAGAGGGCCGGCGACGTGACCCACATGCCGGACTCGATCACAGGCGACCGATCGGTACGAGCTCGATCGGCCACACTGAACGCGCTCGGCAGGCTGTCCTCGTCGTCTGTCCATCGTGGCCGCTCGAACTGCTTCGGCACCACCGTCCAGCCATCGCTTGCAACGGTCGGGAACCAGCGCACGTCGAACGGAGGCGCCGCGCCCGCGTGGACGTCGGTCACGAACACGCGCCTCCACCGCGCCGCATGCTCCCGATCATCATCGTCGGCATAGCCGCCGGCGTACACGCCCTCCCGTTGCGCAGGATCCACGGTCAGATCCCAGACCCTGACAGTGCTGTCCATCCCCGACGTAATCGCGCGCCGTCCATCCGGCGTCAGTGCGAGCTGCTGCACACGATGTCCCGTCGTGCTCACGACCTTCATCACCACGTCCTCGACGCGTTCGCCCGCGGCGGCCACGCCGACGCCGCGGTGGACCACGAGGCTCCCGTAGTCATCCGCAGTGACCACCTTCGTGCCATCAGGCGTGACCGCGATGGCGGTCACTTTCTTGTAACCATGGCCGGCGAACTGGCTGATCTGGGCTCGTGCCTGCACGTCCCAGACTTTGATGCGTCCTTCCCAGTCGGCCGAGAACGCATACCTGCCATCCGCGGTGATCGCAACCGACGAGACCCAACTGTCGTTGCCCTGGTGCCACTGGGCGATGCCGCGGTTGGCCTCGAGGTCCCACAGCGACACGAAGTCGTACACCCCGCCGATCATCATGAGACGCGCGTCGCCCGACATCGCGATTGCGGTCGTGGCGCCTCCCGGATGAATCGTGCCCAGGCTCTGGCCGCTGGCGAAGTCCCAGAGCATCGCGGGACCATCGCTGCCCGAAAGAAGCCGAGCGCCGTCGGGCGTCATCGCCATCGCACGCCAGCGTCCCTTGCCCTGCCAGCGGCGGACGAGAGACCCGCTCGCCACGTCCCAGACGTCGATGCTGCCATCGTCTGATCCCGATACGACGGACTTCCCATCCGGCGTCACCACGAGCGACCAGACCTCGCCGTGTCCCACCGGTATCACGAAGCGCTCGACCTGGTCGTCCAGATCCCAGACGCGGATCGTGCCGTCGGCCGATCCAGACATGCCCAGCTCGCCGTCCGGCGTAATGCCGACCGCACGTACTCCCTTCGCATGCCCCGCGAGAGTCGCGATAAGGTTGCCGCCCGGCGGCGCCAGGGTGACGCCGACCGGCTGCAGCGACGGCGTCGGCTCGTGCGCCTTGGCTGCTGAGACGAGCGCGTCGAGGATCACATTGCCGTGCGGGTCGATGCGGCCTGTGAGCTGGGGGCCAAGCTGCGAAGGATCGCGTCCGAGGATGTGAGCGCTAAGCCGAACGAGCGAACGCAGCGTGATCAGCGCCTCGAGTGCCGGCGCCGGAAGTGCGGCCCGCGCCGCGTCGACCTCGAGGGCCAAATCCAGATCGTCGATAGCGGCCTGCGGGCCGGCCGTGCGAATCCGCGCGTCCAGGAAGGCGAACTCGGCGACCACCTGGACGAAGCGGTCCCAGCGCGCCGCGCCGGCCAGATGCCAGGGAAGCTCCGAGAGCCGGCGCTGGTTCGCGGTCCGCGAGGCACCGACGACGGGCGGCTCCCCGTCGAAATAGTCCGCCAGGTGCGCGTGGCGCTCGCGGCGGTCTGCACCCTCGAGACATTCCGTTGCGGCGATCTCGGCAAGCTGGCGATGGAAAAAGCCGAGCGTCGAGGTCCTGTCGGCATCGCGCCAGACGAGATACGGCTCGAGCTCGTCGTAGAGACGCGACCAGATCACTGGAGGCAGGCGATTCGTGATCGGAGAATCCGGCGACCGGCGGCGCACATCGTCCACGACGTCCGCATCGGCGGACAGCACGTCGATGATTTCATCTTCGGTGAGACCGTTTCGCGACGCTGACAGGTAGCCCAGGCTCCGACGGACGAGCACCGGACCATGGTTGGCCTCGCGTGACAGTCGCGCGAAGAGCTGTCGCACCAGCCCCTGCGCATCGTCGGCAAGGTTGGTCGGAGCGTCGAAGGATCGCCAGCGCCGTGCCTCCTCGAACAAGAGCCGGAGATGGAGCGGCAGCCCGGACCTCGAGAAGCTGTCGAGCACCTTGTGTCTTTGCTCCGCGGCCAGCTCGCGTCCGGCGGCGTGAACCCATGTGTTGAGGAGCTCGGCGCCGCTCGCAGGAGCGAGCGCTTGAAGGCGCAGGATCGCGTGTTCCGGCTGCCGGCCCTCGAGCACGCGAGTCACGTCGCCCGGCGCCGCCGAGACGACGACGCGGACGCCCGGCGGGAGCATGTGCGGAAGCCATGCCAGTGTGCGTGCGCCGTCGCTGGCGGCAAGCTGATCGAGTGCGTCGATGAAGACCACCAGAGGGCGCTTCGACGACGCACGCGAGAGCGCTACCGGGAACCAGGCGGTAAGGGCCTTGAGCGTTGCAGGAGGCTCGTCCACGGCATCCTCGGCCGATGCGATCTCTGCGCCCAGGCTGCGCAGCAGCTGCACGCCGGACGTGGACGACGCGGTCGCGCCGATGAACCGGAACACGACTTGTGGTGCGCAGGCTCCGCCCACGCGTACGGCCCGCTCCGCGGCGTCGACGACACCGCGCGCCATCAGTGTCGACTTGCCCGACCCAAATCCACCCAGCACGGCCAGTGGCACGGGCTCATCGCTCCCGATGTACGCCGCAACGCTCGCCAGTTCCGCGTCGCGTCCAACGACGACAGCCGCTCGTCCGTCCCGGAACGCAGCGTGCGCGTCGCACTCGAGGTCGAGGGGTGATCGCGCCTGGACGTGCAGGCATTCGGTGCGAATGACTCTACCGAGATCGTGCCAGACCGCCTCGCAGACGGTTGCGGGCGGGACCGATGTATCGAGCAGCGGCAGGCAGGCGTGGAGGCTCGACGGCAGTGTCCCGATGTGTCCGGTCGAAAGGCCGTGCTCCGTCCACGCTGCGCTGACTTCCACCATCCGCGGCCCAAGCCGCGCCTGCAGCCGCTTCCTCAGCGCCTGGAGGAGCGCGGCGGCTTCGACGTCGGGGCTGCCGTCGCGGCCGGAATCAACCAACACGCCGGCGCCGCCATCGCGCGGGAGGCCGGCAATGACGCGACTGACCGCGACCACGTGCTCGCCTGCGCTGGCGGATGCGAAGAGTCCACGCTCGATCTCGCGCTCGGTGGCGGATGAGATGTACGGCGCTGCCCGTTGTGGCGACCAACGGAGACGGGCGACTGCGCGCCGGAAGGTTCCCGCGAGCCTCCGCTCGACGTCGGGCCATGCGGCATCGTCGCCGGCTGTTCTGGGCCGGAGCACGAACACCGGTGGGACCGCGTTGTCGTCGCGCCGGTACCATTCGTGAAGCCGCTCGCGATCACCGATCTGTTGCGTCGTGGCTTCGATGGCGGCGAGATCATCGAGCGGGATGGCCGAAGGGAGCGGCCGCCACCCGTAGCGGTCGGCGAGCAGGATGAGCAAGTTCGGTCGCGGGGTCAGGCGCTGGCAGCGCTCCACCTCGCGCAGACAGATGTCGAGCGTTTGCTGATCCTCCGCGGCATCCGCGCTGATACCCCAGCGGAGGTCCACGGCCTGGAAGCGCGCGCCATAGCTTGCGCAGAGCTCGCGCAGCCGCGGAAAGACGAACGCCTGCAACGCCTCGCGCTCCGCCTGCAGGTCGGCGAAGGTGGAGCTGATGAAGACCCGGAAGACGTGCAACTATCCCTCTCTCTGCAATAGAGGTGGAAGTGTATCCAAAAGCCGCACTCCGCGACGAGGTGTAGGTGTACAATGGGGCTGCAGAGGAAATCTATCAGGAGCTAAAACCCGATAGGAAGTTCGAAAACCGCCTCGGCTGGACGCCAGGGCCAGAACCGACGGACCGGCCACCCGACGGCCGCACCGAGGGGAGAACGTGCGCCGAACCCGAGACGGGAAGGACAGTACCACCGATCGTCTGGGGGTGTAAAGCGAGGTATCAGGGACCATAACCCGGCGTGGGGTGGGCGGGGGCAGACTGGTGCCTCGGGCCCTCCGATCACGCCATCAGAGGATCGGGGATGGGGAGGTCGTCAAGGACGGGTTCGTATGACCACTCACGCGGTTGGTCAGCCGCCAAGCCCTCGGGCGGATCGGGCGGCATCCGGAGGCTTGCCGCGCTGGTGGGGGGGCCCAGATGGCCTAGGATCTGCCGGACAACTGCGGGGCGCTCGATGACGGCGATGATCCTCATCGTGCCCCCGCAACCCGGACACACGAGCGGATGCACCTCGTAGACCTGGCGGAGACGCAGGGCCCGGGACCGGCGGATCTCCAGCGGCGCTCGCTCCGCCGCGATGGCGGCCTATGTGGGACGTTGCGGTCTTTGTCGTCTTGCGCTCGCCAGCAAGCTACCCTGCCTCGCCTACTCTGTCTCGAGGCCCTTCCGCCCCTCTTGTGGAACCTGGCATAGGCCGGGGGGGCGGCGGACTGGGAGAGTTAATCATTTCTGTGCCCGTCAAGAGAAAGCCACCCGCTCGATGCAGAGCGATGGAACGTGTCGCGAAGGTCTGTTCTTAGGTCTCCCCCCGAGGCCGTTCCTGGCCGATCTCTCGCGCCCCATCGAAGAGGTGCCGGGCAATTGCGGAACGCGAATTACCGGGTGCGGAATGTGGTCCGCGCTGTCCCTGTCGGATGCCCCTGTCGTCCAAGGTGTCCCTCGGGCGTGCGGAGCCAATGGACTGATTGAGAATGAGAGGGCGCCGCAGGATAGTCCCTTCTCCTGGAACGCCGGCCTGCCCTCTGCGGCTGGATCCCTGGCAGCAGCGTCACGCTCGCCGAAAAGCAGAAGGGCACTCCCCCCTTGACGGACCGGGAAGGTTCTGTACGCTGGGAGACAGGACCGGAGCGATCAGACGAGGCCAGGGAGGAGCCCAGGGATGCTTGCCAGGTCCCGGGACCAGGGGCCAGTCGCGACGCCTCATCGGCAGCCGGAGGACGAATTGGGCATACTGGAAACGGGAATCGCGAATGGCAGTGCAGTGCACGGGAAGCTCCTGGGGCCTGGCAGCCTAGGAGCAGGCCCCGGAGGGGCCCCGCATGCCTGAGCCGCCCGGGCAACGCCGGCTCCCCCGCCATCCGGTGCAGATCCCGCTGGTGTACTGGAAGGAGGGCGAGGTGCACCACCTGCAGGCGGGCTGGACGCGCGATCTGTCCGAGCACGGTGTGGGGGTCGAGCTGGACGGGAACCTCCGGCCGCGATTCCCTGTCGCGCTGCGGATGGCGACGCGCTACGGCCCCGTCGCCCTCCGAGCTCGCGTGGTCTGGTTCGGGGCGCAGCAGGCGGGGGGAGGGATCCCCCACGGGCTGGAGTTCCAGGAGGTGACCCTCCAGCAGCGCGACTTTCTCGAGGGCTTTGTGCAGACCCTCCCGGACCGGACGCGGGTGAGTGTGCGCTTCCCTCTCGCCCTCCCGGCCCGGTGCCAGCCGAAGAGTCCGGCGGGGCCGAGCTTCCAGGGCCGTACGGGAGATATCTCCCGGGGCGGGGCGATGCTCTACCTCCCCCAGGCGGTGCCGGTAGGCTCGGTCCTGGGGGTGACCATTCACAGCACCGCCGGCTTGGCTGAGGTAGATGGAGTGATCGTCTGGGTGGACCCTCCGAACCGACGGTCTGGCAGTAGCCCGATCCGCCATGGGATGGAGTTTGTCTTCCTCGACTGGGCCGCGGCCCTCGTGCTCTCGCGGGTCCTAGCAGGGGACCTCTAGCCCGGTTGTTACTCGCTTTCGAAATCGAGGGGACGTAGTTTCTTTCATTGCTTTTGTTCCAGGGCTCACCATTCCCCGCTCGCCGCCGGCCGCCGGTTATCCCTTCTTCAGGAGCTTCAGCACCTGGGCCAAGAGGTTGGGGTCGGCGTCGCGCAGCAGGTCCTGCGCCTCCCGCCGGGCGCCCTCGACCGCCGGCTCTCCTGCCTCGGGCTCGGATTCCAGCTGGACGTGCAGGATGGCGGCCACCGCCGCGACGAACTTCTCCGCCGTCACCGGTTTCTCCAGGTACGTGGCAGGACCCGATAGGGTGCTGCCGGTGAGGGTGGCGGCGGCGTCCAGGTCCCTGTGGACCGCCGCCTCGCGGGCGTGGCCGGTGACGAAGAGCACCGGGATCTTGGCCCAGCGGGGATCGCGGTGCAACGCGTGGAAGAGCACGATCCCCGACTTGCCCGGCATGACCATGTCCAGGGAGATGCAGTCGGGCGGGGAGGCGTGGATCTTGCGTAGGGCCTCGTCCACACTCAAGGCCGTCTCCACCTGGAAGCCGGCGTCCTCCAGCGCCGTGCGGAGGAAGAAGACCACATCCTCCTCGTCGTCCACCACGAGGACCCGCGTGTCCTGGGGTCGCCCCATCTTGATTCTCCTCACCGGACGCCGTCTCAGAGAGGATCAGCTCCGCCGGCGGGCGGCGCCGCTGACGGGTCCGGAACCGTGAGGACGGGGAGGCGGTGCCGAGGCAGGGTGATGGTGAACCGCGTCCCCTGCCCCGGCTCGGACTCGACCTCGATCCGCCCGCCGTGCTCTTGCACGATCTTGCGGGTGAGGAGCAGCCCCAGCCCGGTGCCCCCCTCCCCCTTGGTCGTGAAAAAGGTCGTGAAGATCCGCCGCTTGATCTCGTAGTCCATCCCGCAGCCGTTGTCAATCACCTCGTACCGCAGCACCCCCCCCTGCTCACCGGTGCGGAGCAGCACCTGCCGATCCGGCTGATCGCTCAACTGGCAGGCGTCGAGGCCATTGCTGACCAGGTTAGCCAGGGCGGCATGGATGCCCTCGACGTCAAGAGGGGCAAGGGGGAGGGCGGGCTCGAATTCGCCGCTCAAGCGAATACCGGTCTTGGCGGCGGCCTCCGCATACAGTTCCAGCACCTCGCGGGCCACGACGTTCGGATCGGTGAGGGCGACCGTCGGGACCCGACCCCGGGAGAAGCTCAAGAGATTTCGGACCAGGGTCGAGATCTTGTCCAGGTTGCGGGTCAGCATCTGTGCGCCCCGCTCGACCTTCTGGAGTGCCCCCTGGCGGAGCCCGGACTGGATGACGTAGGCGCCCCCCTGGAGGCCCATGAGCATGTTCTTGATCCCGTGGGCCAGGCCGGCCACCGTCTGGCCGACCGCCGCAAGCCGCTCGGCCTCGAGCTTCTCCTGCTCCAGGGCGTGCAGGGCCGTGACATCCGTGGCCATCTCGATGACATAGCTCACCCGGGGTCCCGTCCGGCCGGGTTCGCGGACGAGGGGGGAGGCCGTCACGACATAGCGAGTCACCTTGCCGCCCGCGGACATCCCGACCTGGGACGAGGTGTGCTCGCCGCCGTCCTGGAACACCCGGAGCGCCGGGCACTCCCGGCAGGGCCGGTCGGTGTGCTTGAAGATCTCGTAGCAGCGCCGCCCCTGCCCCTCCCCGAACGTCTCTCGCGCCCGCCGGTTCACCCGGACGATGCGCAGGTTCCGATCCAGGACGGTCACGTAGCAGGGGGCGCGCTCGAAGAGGATCTCGTTCTCGCGCTGCAGGCTGCTTGCCTCGGTTACATCGGAGGCCATCCAGAGGATATGGGGCGGTGCCTCCGGGGCGGGGGAGGGGAGGGGAGCCACCCGGACGAGGAAAGGGGGGGTGGGTCCCACACGGACCTGCAATCGGTCCTCGCCTGCCCGCGGGACGCCGTCCGCCAGTGTTGCACGGGCATTGCATCGATCGCAGGCCACATCACGGCCCTTCAGGATCTCGTAGCAGTGGCGACCCTGCCAGGGCCCGAACAGGTCGAGGAAGCGGGCATTGCCCTCGACGACCAGCAGCGCCTGGTCCAGGACGGCGATGGGCAGCGGCGCATGGTCGAACAGGTGGTCCTGGAGGAGGTCTCGGATCTCAAGCACGGCGATCCTCTCCTCGGCGGCGCAGGACATCGTGGACCGTCTCGACGAGCCGGGGCACCACGATGGGCTTCTCCAGATATCCGTCGGGCGGTGGGAGCCCCCCCGGCCCCGCCGGGAATTCCTCGGTTCGCGAGACACCGGTCACGATGATCACCGGGATGTCGGCGGTGGCCGGATCCTCCCGCAATGTCCGGTAGAGCGAGGCGCCGGTCTGTCCCGGCATCAGGATGTCGAGGATGATAGCATCCGGTCTCTGCTGCCGAACGCGCGCTATCACCCGCGCCGGATCGAGTTCCCCTCCCGCCTCGAAGCCGTTATCTTCGAGGACCGTGCAGAGGTACTCGACGATGTCCGCCTCGTCGTCCACGACGAGGAGGCGGATGGGATCTCTGCGGCCCTCGGACGGTATCATCCGCCGCCTGCCCGGCTGGCGCTCGTCTGGACGCTTTCGCGGTAGAGGCGCTCCGCCCGGATCCCCTCGTTGTGGCAGGTCCCGCAGTAGCCCAGCTGCGGGCGTTTGATCGAGGGGTCCTTGCCCTTCTCCGCGTGGCAGGGGATGCACATCCGGTGCATGGCATCCCGGTACCCGCCCCCCACCGGCTTGGTGAAGGAGGTGACGATGGGGTTGGGGCCCATCATGTCTTTGCGGTGGCAGTCCTGGCAGGCCGCCACGGACGAGGCAACCTGCGCCTGATCCGGCCCATGGCACTTCGGGCAGGAGGGGCGCTCCGCCACCCAGCGGACGTGGGCCGCGTGATCGAAGACGAGCGTGGGGGTGTCGAGGGCCCGGTGGCACTCGCTGCACGGGGTGCCGACGTCCCCCACCTTGTGCAAGTGATGGCAGCGCGGGCAGGAGGTCGAACCGCCAAGATCCTTCTGATGCCGGGCGTGCTCGAAGTAGACGTATCCAGGCCCCGGCCCCACGCGCAGGACCTCGGCCCCCCGGGCCCGCTGGGTGGAGATGGCCACCACAGGCTCGCCCGTAGGGGCGCCCACCAGGCTCACCGCCATCGCCCCCATGAAGATCATGGAGTACACGCGGGCCGCCTTGCGCCAGCCCTCGCCCAGCCACACCTGGGTGAGCGCCGGGAACTGCGGGAGATTCCGGGCCCGGGCGGCGCGGTCCTGCTCGGCCCGGGCGAGCGTCTCCCGATCGACGGGGAAGTGTTCCTGGATGAAGCAGAAGATCAGCCCGCAGGCGGCCACGATCCCCAGGCTCACCGCGAACTCGGTCCAGGCGGGAAAGTAGAAGAACCGGGTCGCCCACACCTGGCTCAGACCCGAGGCGTTGATCCGGTCGAGCACGAAGCCCAGGACGGCAGCGGAGGCGCCGAGCCAGACCCCGGCGAAGGAGCGCCGCACCGCCGGCACAAAGAAGAGGGCGGCGGGGATCACGGCGGAGAGCAGCATCTCCACCAGGAAGAGATTCCGCTCCCAAGTCGGCGCGGCGAGCAGCCCGAGCTTGCCCTGGGCCCACAGATCGGCCAGCCTGATCACCAGGTATCCGGCGAGGGCCCAGGCCGCCATGCGGGCCAGACCCGCCAGCATGTCCCGCTCGGGCTCCTTCCGGTACAGCCAGGAGGTCAGGCAGGACTCGACCATGACCATGGCGAGGCCCAGGCAGATGGCCGAGACGAAGAACAGCTCGGGCAATCTCGGGGTGTACCAGAGCGGATGCACGCGGAACGGCATGATGAGGAGGAGGGACCCAAGGGATGACTGGTGCAACGTGGACAGCATGATCCCCAGGATCATGACGGGCAAGGCCAGGCGCAAGAGGAGCTGCCGCAGACGCTGGAGGCGCGTGCGCTCGAGGAGGACCGGGGCCACCTCCAGCGCGAGGACCGCGAAATAAAGCATGACGCACCAGGCCACCTCGAAGAGGGGCGAGCGGACATTCCAGAAGATGACCGGGTGCCAGATGTTCCAGGGGAGGCCAAGGTCGAAGAGCAGGCCCACCACCACGGCGCCGTACCCCAGGAAGGCGGTGAGGATCGCCGGCCGCGCCGCCGGCAGATACCGCTCCCGCCCGACGATGTGGGTCACGGCGGCGATGACGAATCCGCCCGCCGCCAGCGCGACGCCGCCCATCACGTCGAATCCGATCCACAGCCCCCACGGCGTGCTGTCTCCCAGGGCGGTCGAGGCCCCGAGTCCGGCGGCGAACCGGTAGAGTGCCACCCCCGCTCCCAGGCCGGCCAGGGCCCAGAGGGCCGCCTTGAACAGCACCATGCGTCTAGTCTGCATGCCGGTCCTCACGGGAGTTGCCGGGAGGGCTTTCCTCCCCCTTCCGGCCCGCCAAGAGCTGACGCCGCCGGACGATCCAGGCCAGCCCGCTCATCAGCACCCCGACACCGAAGAACTCGAAGGGTACCAGCCGGAGGGCCGCCCAGGTCCGTTCGGGCAAGGGAGCGTCTCCCAGGGTGTGCCCATCGCTCCAGGCCAGGAAGTCGAGCGGAATATCGGACAGGTAGAACACCGAAGTGCCCCCGACCTGTCGCTCGCCCCAGATGCGGGACAGGTACCGCCCGGGATCGGCCTGGAGCCGCCGCCTCGCCTCGGTCAGCATCTGGTCCCGTGTGCCGAAGAGCGTGGCCTGGGTCGGACAGGCGCTGACGCAGGCGGGTGCCGCCAGACGCCCCGAGGCGAGGTGGGGGTAGCACAGGATGCACTTGCGCACGGAGGGCGCGATCGCGTCCCACTCATAATGCGGGATGCCATAGGGGCAGGCCAGCATGCAATAGCGGCAGCCCATGCACAGGGACCGGTCATAGACGACGGGGCCCTCCGGCGTCCGCTGTAGGGCTCCTACCGGACAGACGGAGACGCAGGCGGGCTCCAGGCAGTGGCGGCAGTGCTTGCGGACGAAGTGATTCCCTGGCCGGCGGACGACGCTCGTCCAGCGCGTTGCCGAAAGGCCGTCGGGCGTTGCGCCCGGGCGCGGAGGCGGATCGACGGCTGGCAGGCCGTTCACCCGCTTGCACGCGACCACACACTCCTCGCAGCCGATGCACTTCGTCACGTCGGTGAGGATCGCCGGGGCCGGGATCATACGGGCTCGCCCTCCTTGCCCAGCGCGGCCCGGACCCGCTCCCCGGCCCCGGGCACGAAGTGCCAGCCCAGCTCCCAGGAGACCTGGGTGAAGGGGAAGAGGAGGGCATGCGTCAGCTTTGTGAAGGGGAGCAGGACGAGCAGGAGCTCGGCGCTGAGCAGGTGAACGAGGTAAGTCGCCGGGAACGGCAGCGGGTTGGCAGCTGGATGGGCCACGGCGTACCCGGAGAGGAACACGAGCCCGCAGAGGCCCAGGAGGAACCAGTCCTGGAAGCCGCTCAGCACCCGGGACGCCCGGTCGAGGAAACGCAGGAAGGCGAGGGCCGCCAGGGCCGCCAGCGCCCCCAGGGTCAAGGTGTCGGCCGCGGCCGCGGGCAGGCCGGGCCAGCCGATGCCCAAGCCGCTGCGGATCAGCTGCACGTGGCCGCTGAGGAACAGGGGAACGACCAGGACGCCTGCGTGGAAGACGAGCGAAGCCAGGGTGTAGGGAATCCGGGTGCCCCGCAGGGCATTCACGGGCAGGATCCAGCCCAGGCTCCTGCGGAAGAGCAATCGAACGGGAATGAACTGATCGCCCGCCCGGCGCCACGCCAGGACGAGCTCGCAGAGGGTGAGAGCCAGCTGCCGCAGCACGCCCAGCGCCAGGATCGCGAAGCTGAGCTGGAGCAAGGGGCCCCGCGCGAACGTCAACCACGCTTCCATGCCGGTGCCTCCGGGGGGCATGCAGCCTCAGAGAGCGAGGGCCTTGTACAGCAAGTCGTGCAGCCCCACGACCTCCACACCCTCGAGGCCGTGATCCTCGCAGACCTCGCGGAGCTGCTTCTTGCAGTTGGCGCAGGGGGCCACGACGTAGCGGGCACCCGTGGCCCGGATCTGCTCGGCCTTGAGCTGGCCCGTGACTTTGGTCCGGTAGGGCCGGATCTCGTCCACGGACACCGTCCCCCCGCCCCCGCCGCAGCAGAAGTTGCGGCTGCCCTTCGGCTCCATGTCCACGAAGTTCGCGCAGAAGCTCCGCAGGATCTCGCGGGGCTGCTCCACGATCCACCCCGTCCTGGCGATGTTGCAGGGGTCGTGGTAGGTGACCCGATCGGTGACGACATTGCGGTCGAGGCGGAGCTTTCCCCGTCGCAGGGCGTCCAGGGTGTACTCCATGATGTTCAGGACGGGGAGCGCGCCGCGCCCGCCACCGAAGGTCGGGACAAAGAGCTTGGCGCTCCGCGAGGCGTGGCCGCACTCGCCGATGAGGATGGTCCGGCCCCCGAGACGCCGGGTCTCGGCGATTTCCTTCTGGATGATCCGCTCCGCGCACCAGTCGCTGTAGAAGAGGCCGTAGTTGATCCCGTCGAAGTACCCCGTGCCGATGGTCCAGCGATCGGCCTCGCCCGCGGCGTGAAAGGTGGCGGCGATGCCCTTCAGGGTCTCGGCCTCGAGCAGGAAGTCGCTCACCGCGGGGAAGAGCACGAACTCCCGGCCGGCCTGGTCCACCGGGAAGGGGATCCGGACCCCGCGCTCGTCGTTGATGTCGTCGCTGAGAAACTCCAGGGTGTCGAGGAGGGCCGGGACCGGGATGGCGGAGGTATTGCCCGTCTCGCCCTCGAGTTGCTCGCGCGTGGCCACCACCAGCGCCTTGGGGGCGATGTCCATCTCGCTCAGGATATAGCGGCTGAGGTGGGTGAGGAGCCCGTGGTCGATGCCCAGGGGGCACTCGAAGGAGCAGCGGCGGCAACCGGTGCAGTGATACACGGATTCGGCCAGCTCACGGATCCGCTCGTCGGTCAGATAGAGGCTGCCGGTGAGCTTGCTCTGCAGCAGGCCCCGGAAGGTGAAGTGCCGCCGGTAGATCTCGAGCAGGAGATTGCTGCGGTAACAGGGCACGTCCTTGGGGTCCTGCGTGGTGAGATAGATCTGGCAGGCCGAGGCGCAGTGGGCGCACTTCGCCCCCACCCGGGCGTAGGTGTCGATGAGCTGGGCGTAGTTGCTGTGCTGCAGGATGGCGGCGAAGATTTCCAGGAACCGTCTGGGTCGATCCCCGGGATAGAGACGCTCGAGGTAATAGCTTACCCCCAGAACCTGATGGGGCTTGGGCCCCGAGGGGGAACGCCCTTTGCCCGCAGAGGTCCGGGCTGTTCTGGTGGGCTCGGTCGCTGACACTGTCGGAGGTTGCGCGCTCACGATGTCCTCAGGCCTCACCCTCTTTGGAAGGGTGCCAGATCCGGTAGTAGTCGCAATCCTCGCAGCGGTCCACCTTCCGGGCGGTGAGCGGGAGGAGGCCGTGCAGTTCCCAGCAGTTCAGGGTGCCGGAGCGGTGGACCAGGCAGGCGTCGCACATACCGGGGGATCCGCTCCCGTAGCGGGCGGCGACCACGCAGTGATACTCCCAGCAGTACGGGCGGATATCCTTCTCGGCATCCAGCAGTGCGGTGTCCATACCCCTCTCGGCCATGAAGGCTCGCAGATTCTCCAGGGGGATGCGATACTGGCCTCCAGCAGTCCGCTGGGCCTTGAGCTGACCAGTGCGAATCCAGTTCACGATCGTGTCGGCCGTCACGTAGCAATACCGCGCAGCCTGCCCGGTTGAGAACGCCTGCATACGAGGATGAGACCGGACCCTGGCCACGCGGGTTCACTCCTCTAGCCCGGATTATCCACGGAATTTCCGTGAATAATCCGGGCTAAAATGCCAAATGGCCATTCCCGCAGCGGGATGACGCATGGTGGTAAGCGCACCGGGTACCAGTCCCGCGTCCCGCGGAATGGGTGCGGTGTCGAGATCCCCCAGGGATGCTTGATCCGTCCTGGGCCACCAAGCACAAGAGCTTCGATTAAGCCCGCATTGTTCGCGAGCCGCGTTCGCGAATAATGCGGGCTAGGTGGAATCGGTGCTCTCGGCACATTCCGTCTATTCCCAGACTTGAGCAGGATGTGGGCCAGATTCCTAGGTAGGAAGTCCTGAATCACACCGCGCCGCGGAACAAAGCGATTTATCAGGATGTTCTGGCCTCCAGGTATAGATCCGTGAGTGGTCTGCCAGGGTCCAGTGATGTATCTCTCCTATATCATTTTGCTACGCCATCGCGCGACACTGTTGCATCCTGCATCACTGTATGATAGCAAGGATGCATGGACCAGCGACTGCACCTCCGCTACTTCCCCTTGGTGCTGGACGTGGTGGATCAGGGGATCTTCACCGTGGATCCGCAGGGCCAGATATCCTCCTTCAACAAGGCCGCCGAGCTCATCACGGGACACACCGAGGCAGAGGTCGTGGGGAGAGAATGCGCCTCGGTCTTTCGCACGGACCTCTGCCAGACCGTCTGTCCGCTGCGCCGCAGCATCGCCTCTCGGGAGCGCATCCGGAACCGCGAAGTCCGGATCACCACGAAGGACGGCCGCCAGATCCCGATCGCCATCAGCACCGCTCCCTTGGAGACGGTGGAGGGGGAGCTGCTCGGCGGCGTGGAGGTCTTCACGGACCTGTCTCACATCGAGGCGCTCAGGCGACAGGTGGACGGGCAGTACCACTTCGGAGACATCTTGAGCCGCAATCCAGAGATGCGGCGCCTCTTCGAGATCCTGCCGATGGCGGCCGAAAGCAACAGCACGATCCTCATCTGCGGGCCAACCGGTACCGGCAAGGAGCTAGTGGCAAAAGCCATCCACCACCAGGGGCCCCGCCAGCGCAAAGCGTTCGTGGCGGTCAACTGCGCCGCCCTGCCCGAGACGCTCCTCGAGTCCGAATTGTTCGGGTACCGGAAGGGCGCCTTCACCGACGCGAAGCGGGACAAACTGGGACGGATCGCCCAGGCGGAAGGGGGAACGCTCTTCCTCGACGAGGTGGGGGATCTGCCCACGGCGCTTCAGGTCAAGCTGCTCCGCTTCCTGCAGGAGAAGACCTACGAGCCGCTTGGCTCGACGGCTTCCGTGCAGGCGGACGTCCGGGTGATTGCCGCGACGAACCGGGATCTCGCCGGCATGGTCCGAGCTGGGACCTTCCGGGAGGACCTCTACTTCCGCCTCAACGTGCTGCAGGTCACCCTCCCTCCCCTCAGCGAGCGGCGGGAAGATCTCCAACTGCTGGCCCGGCATTTCATCCAGCGCTTCCGCCAGGCGACGGGCAAGGCCATCCACGGGATCTCCGACGAGGCGCTGGCATCCCTGATGCGCTACGGATTCCCGGGCAATATCCGCGAGCTGGAGAACCTGATCGAGCGGGCCTTCATCCTCTGCCGCGGACCCGAGATCGCCCTGGGCGATTTGCCGCCGCACGTCATCGGCGGGCCCCAGCCTGCCGGCACCGTGTCCGGCCAAGAGGGTGACCTCACCTCTCTTGAGCGCGACGCCATCCGGACCGCGCTCGAGCGGCATGGTGGAAACCGGACTCGGGCTGCCCAGGACCTCGGCATCCACCGCACGACCCTGCTCCGCAAGCTCAAGCGGCTTGCACCGTGATGACCCCGATCCGGTGCCGGTCGGCGGGTCTCCGCCGGAGGGGGCACCTCGGCCTCGCGCCAGTCCCTCGCGGGGCGCCCACGGGTGGCAGGCGGTCTCGCCCGAATGTTCCTGACGGATGACCTTCCGAGCATCAGGGGTGGATGATGGGAGAGGATGGGGGTAGAATAGCAGGGCATGAGTGGAATGCGCGAACAGCAGCAGCGGGATCGCCCATCTTGGCGGGGTATGGGTGGGCACCGGAAGCGGGGATGCCTTGGCGATGCGTCCTGACGCACAGCGAATTGGGCCGGACGACCTCGCGGTGATCCTGGACTCCGTGGCAGACGGGGTCTTCACCGTCGATGGCGATTTTCGCGTGACCTCGTTCAACCGCGCCGCGGAAGAGATCACCGGTGTCCCGCGTGTCGAGGCGCTGGACCGGCCATGCTGCGAGGTCTTCCGTGCCTCCATCTGTGAGGCCCAGTGCGCCCTCAAGGAAACCATGCGGACCGGACGACCGGTCGTGAACCGGTCGGTCTACATCCTCCGCCCGGACGGCGAGCGGGTCCCGATCAGCATCAGCACCGCCTTGCTGAAGGACCGCCAGGGGGCGGTGCTGGGCGGGGTGGAGAGCTTTCGCGACCTCCGCCCGGTGGAGGAGCTGCGTGCGCAGCTCACCGCCAAATACACCTTTAATGACATCATCAGCAAGAGCCGGGAGATGCGCCGGCTGTTCGACATCCTGCCCGAGGTGGCCGAGAGCGACAGCACGGTGCTCATCGAGGGGGAGAGCGGCACCGGCAAGGAGCTGGTGGCGCGCGCCATCCACAACCTCAGCCCCCGCCGTGACAAGCCCATGATCACGGTGAACTGCGGGGCCCTGCCCGACACCCTGCTGGAATCGGAGCTGTTCGGATACAAGGCCGGCGCGTTCACCGATGCGCGGAAGGACAAGCCTGGCCGGTTCGCCCTGGCGGAAAGCGGGACGATCTTCCTGGACGAGATCGGCGATGTTTCCCCGGCGCTCCAGGTGCGGCTCCTCCGCATCCTGGAGAACCGGACCTTTGAGCCGCTCGGGGGCACCGAATCCATCAAGGCCAACGTCCGGGTGGTCGGCGCCTCCAATCGGAAGCTGGCCGACCTGGTGAAGGCCGGGAGCTTCCGGCAGGATCTGTTCTACCGGATCAACGTCGTGACGCTGACCCTGCCCCCCCTGCGCCAGCGCCGGGAGGACATCCCGCTGCTGGTGGATCATTTCATCGGGCGCTTCAACCGCCTGCGGGGTAAGGATATCCTCGGGGTCTCCCCCGACGTGCTCCGGATCCTCCTGGCGCACGATTTCCCCGGCAACGTGCGCGAGTTGGAGAACGTCATCGAACATGCCTTCATCCTGTGCACAGGCGGCATGATCCGGCCCGAACACCTTCCTGATTCCCTCCGGCCGGAGGAGCTCTCGGAGGCGGCGAGGCCGGCGAGGACCTTGCAGGAGCTGGAGGCCCGCTTCATCTATGACGCCCTCCGGCGTAACGGTTGGAACCGGCTGGCAACGGCTAAAGAGCTCGGCGTCCACAAGACCACGCTGTGGCGACGGATCAAGCAGCTCGGGTTGCAGATTCCGGACGATTGAGGTGCCTATGATCATGGAAAAGTGATCCTCCCTCCCGTTGTCATCCTCTGCTCCGCGCGCCCATGCGGGAGGGCTCGGCACGGCAATGCGAATCCTCCGTGCGGCTTCGGAAACGAATTCCTTCTGTCCCTCGCCTCCTTCGTCCCCAAGGTCTCAATGGGGGTTCCAAGTCTCTCCAAGGGCGTGCTATAACCGGAAGCTGCAGACGCCGGACCCCGGGGTGCGCCGACGTCATCAGGCGCCATGAAAGGAGGGCCCATGCTCGGCTACCGGATCGTGGACCTGAGCCTGCCCCACACGGGGTTCCTGGTCCTGGCTTTTCCGGTGAAGGTCCACCGGGCGGGCGGGGCCTGGGTGCGCGCCGTGGCCCTGGTGAAGGACGCAGAGGGCGCCCCATGAGCCGGAACCTGATCACCGGCGGCACCGGGCTGGTCGGCGCTTACCTGGCCCGGCAGCTCCTGGCGGACGGCGAAGAGGTGGTCCTCTTCCAGCGCCAACCGGGGCTCCCGCGCAGCGCGGCGGACCTCGCGGGGCGGGTAGAGATCGCCAGCGGCGATGTCGGGGAGTGGGTTCACGTCCTCGAAGCGGTGCAACGGCACCGGGTGGAATGCATCTACCATGCGGCCGCCATCCTCAGCGCCGCATGCGAGGCGAGCCCCGCCAGCGGCTTCCGGGCGAACGTGGCGGGGACGGTGAACGTCCTCGAGGCCGCGCGTCTCCTCGGGGTGCCGGGTGTCGTGTTCGTCGGCTCGGGGGCGACGTACGGCCTGGGCAACGTGCCGCGGCGGGTCGACGACGGCACGCCGCAGCGGCCGGAGAACATGTACGCGGCCACCAAGCTCTCCGCCGAGCTGCTGGGGGTGGAGTATCACCGAAAGTACGGCATCGACTTCCGCGGGGTGCGCTGCGGCATGATCGTCGGACCCGGCCGCCAGCCGAGCCATCTCTTCGGGGACTGGTCGGGTGTCATCGAGCGGCCGGCCCTGGGACATCCCTACACGGTGCACGCGGATCCCGATTCCCCCTGCGCCTACAACTACGTCAAGGAGGTCGTCCGCGCCCTGGTGGACCTCAGGCGCGCCGAGGGCGCCCGGCTGCGGCAGCGGATGTACAACATCCATGGCTTCTCGGCGACCCTGCGCGAGATGGCCGAGGCCGTCCGGCGCCAGCTCCCCGGGGCGCAGATCGCCTTCGACCGGGACCAAAGTGAGACCATGCGGGTCGCCAACCGCTCGCTCAGCTACCAGATGGACACCACGGCGGCGTCCGAGGATTTCGGTTACGCCGTCCGCTACCCGCTGGACGCGATGGTCGCCGATTTCATCGCAGAGGTGCAAGCGGGAAGAGCGGGGTAGCACAGGAGCTCGCGCCGGGGCGTCCATGTAGGCCGCATCCTGGCCAATTACCCGACGTCGTGGCATTACCAGTCGAATGCTCGTACGAGACCATCCCACTCCTCCCCATGGGTCGCGCCCGCGGCGCGCGGCGTGACGCAGGGGAGAGTAGCGTCAGGCGAAAATAGCCGCCGCGTCCCGTATGCCTTGCTAGGCCGCATTATTCGCGAACGTGGCTCGCGAACTCTGCGGGCTTCGCAGTAGCTCTCGCGGTTGGTGGCCCAGGACGAATCAAGCATCCCTCCCGTGTTGCTTCGCCGATGGACCCAGAGGAGGACGCCATGGCCCCCGAGTTGGTTGCCAGGTTGATTGTGCTCGACCTCGCATATGAAGGGCGCGCGCTCCACTCTACCAGGTACATCGCGTCCTTGGTCGGCAAGGATCGGTTTCTCGTCAAATGGTACCCCTTGAAAACGACCCCCAAAGGCTTCCAGCCCGTCGCTGGTGGTGTGGTGTACGTTCCCGATGAAGTGGCCGTCGCGGAAGACCGGGTCCCGATCCAATCCACTCCACGCAGCTGCCGCTACAAGGACGACACCGACATGCTTGTGCTGCTGCTCCCGCGCGGCGAAACGCTCTCGTGGCACCACATGCCGTGGGCCGCCAAGGAGTGTGACGGGCGGGTAGCGGTGTACTGGCTAAGACCGGACCAGGCCCAACTCGTCGAGGTGGTCTGGGCGCTTCGTTCGAGCGATGCTGATGCCGTGACGGTCGCGGCGGACCTGAATGCTTTCGTCGAGGATGAACGCGGCGAGATCCCGAGCTTTTCCGTGGACAGGTACAAGCACTACGATGTCGCTTTGTCGTATGCCAGTGAGGACCGTCCACGTGCGGAGGAGATCGCACGAGCATTGCAGAGAGCCGGCAAGCGTGTCTTCTTCGACTACGACCTCCGTTCGAGCCTTTGGGGCAAGGCGCTGGGCGAGGAGCTCGATGCGATCTTTTCGAAACGATCCACCTTCTGTGTTCTCCTCGTGTCAGAGCACTACAAGATGAAGCGATGGACGCTGGAGGAACTCCAAGCGGCGGTCAAGGGCGCCGCCCGCACGCAGAGGCGAGACTACATTCTTCCGGTGCGGCTCGACGCTACCACACTCGAGGGCTTGGCCGAAGACATCGTCTACGTACCCATCGAGAAGCTGGGACCCGCATGATCGCGAGAATCCGGAGCCGCAGCATTCTGTCTTCGCCTACTGCCCAGCCAGCCCGACGGCTCGGCGACTAACCAGCGCCGGGTCCAGAACGGGATGGCAGGCTGCCTCCGGGGATCCCCTCGGGGGGCGGCCCGTCTTATCTCCGCAATCCAAGCTCTCTCCGCTGCGTTTCACATCTGCAATCCGATTGCCGCGGCCGATGGGGCTCGCCAGGAGCCAATCGGTGTCCCGCGGCCTCTTCTCAAGGAGTTATCCAGGACCATATCCTGCGCCGCCGGCGTTCGCGGCGTGGCACGGTGCATGCTTCTTCGAGAGGCGGAGGCGTGCACGAGATGCGTGTGGCGATTCCCGTCTGGAATGATCGGGTGGCCCCGGTGCTCGATGAATCGGCCCACCTCTTGGTGGTGGACATCGAGAACGGGCAGGAGCGGGGGCGGCTGGAACACGAGCTGTCGGCGGCCTCCCCGGCACAACGGGCAAGGCAGCTCGCCGGCCTGGGCATCCACGTGCTGATCTGCGGTGGGATCTCGCGCCCCCTGGTGAGCGTTCTGGAGACCTATGGCATCAGCCTCCTTCCCTGGACGGCCGGCCCGATCGGCGACGTCCTTGCCGCCTACCTCTCGGACAGCCTTCTGGATCCGTGCTGGCGTATGCCGGGCTGCGGGTGGAGAGCCCATCGGTTCCGGAACAGCCGGCGGTCTCGGCGGTGAGGAGAGGGCGGTTAGGTCGGTCGGGCGCCGCAAGGCCAGGAGGAGAAGAGGAACGGACCATGCCAAGCGGAGATCGAACGGGACCCGTGGGATTCGGCTCGATGAAGGGTCGGGCAGCCGGCTACTGTGGCGGCTCTGGCATGCCGGGACTCTTGAGTGGGCTCGGACGATGCTGGGGACGGGGAGCCTGGGGTGGCGGCGGCCGAGGATGGCGGCGCTTGTTCTACGCAACCGGGCTACCCGGCTGGATGCGCTTCGGCGGGGGGATGGTCCCATACCCTCTTGCGCCCGTCGCGGCTCCCGTCCCTGACGAGGGGGCCGAGCTGGAGGCGCTGAAGGAGCAGGCCGAG
>Ga0335084_10001407_pt1 | contig 22487 bp, 19 predicted proteins | sample Lox_Sample_44_FD_206721 | JGI IMG/M metagenome (GOLD analysis project Ga0335084, IMG submission 206721) | Soil microbial communities from Loxahatchee National Wildlife Refuge, Florida, United States - Lox_Sample_4.4 | ecosystem: Environmental > Terrestrial > Soil > Wetlands | place: USA...
CCGCGCCCGGTTCGACCCGCGCCAGGTCGGCGACGACCGGCTCTCCTCGGTGCAGTACCTGCGCTTCGACGTGGGGGGCCGGCAGCCGATCGCCGTGGGAAGCGACCTGCCCGCCTTCACCGCCGAGACCGCGCTCGACGGCGAGCAGCGCGAGGCCCTGCGTCAGGACCTCGAGAGCGACGCCCGCGGGGCCTGATCACCTTCCCGGCGGCGCCTTCGGGTCGGCGTCGCCGCTCGCGTCGTAGAGCTCGAGATGCTCGACGAGCGGGAGCTGCTCCAGGAGCTCGAGGTTCCTCACCACCTCCTCGTCCTCCGGCGCGGGCCCGACGTCCTTTCCCTGCGCCTTGCGGTCCGGCGCGGGCTCGGTCCTCGGAGGAGGCGGCGGCGCCCGGGGAGGCCCCGGCTCGTCGCCTCCGGCGGTGCCGATCGCGAGGGCGAGGGCGAGCGCCGCGATCATGGCGTGAGGACGTCCACGGCGATCACCTTCTTCGTCACCGTGCTCTGCCCCCCGTAGAAGTCGCCGGGCCAGAGCACGTCCCACTCCAGCCCGACCGAGAGCCAGGGCACGGGCGTGAACGAGGCGGAGAGGTCGAGCTCGGTGCCGTACACCTTCCCGCCGTACGGGCCGGTCACGTCGGCACGCAGCCATGCCAGCCGCGTGTCCAGCCCGAACGCCTCCGACGGGTACCACGAGAGCGACGCCGCGGGCGACAGCACACCCCGGCCGTTCACCCCCGGAGCCGTCGTGCGCAACGTGGAGAACGTCTCGGAGAGCCCGCCGCCGAAGAACAGGTTGGCGTGCGGTACGAGCGGCGCCACGCCCAGGAATCCGCGGTACGTGCCGGTGGCCGCCACGAGCTCGCCGTTCGACACGGTCGCCTCGGGCAGGGTGCCTCCCGTGAGCCACAGGAACGCGCCGCCGGCCGAGAAGCCGCGGGGGAGCTCGACGTCCCAGCGCACGCGCGCCGCGCCGCCGTGAACCGCCACGTCCCGCAGGAGCGTGCCCCGGGGCACGTCCACCGAGTCGATCGTCCCCTCGAGCGCGGCCGCGGTCCAGGTCAGCCGCTGCCCCGGGAGCGGAGAGAGGGCGCCGGAGGTGCCGAGCCAGAGGAGGCTCGCATCGCTCTCGTAGTGTGCGGCGAGCGTCGAGGCGAGCAGCCCGGCGGCAACCACCTCGTCCGCGCCGGACGGGTCGGCCTGGGCCCGCGCCAGCCGCACCGCAGCGCGCTCCTCGTTCTGCCCGCGCAGCATCTCGGCCACCCCGCCGCTCCGATCCTGCATCGCGGCCGCGAACACGCCCACCGACTCGAAGAGCGAGGGAAGCCAGGCGGCACGCGCCACGAGCATGGGGGAGCCCGTCGCTCCGGCGGTGGGCCAGTCCCGGCTCGGCACGAGGAGGCCGGCCGCCACCTCGAAGGGAGGGCCGATGGCGCCCAGGTCGAATGCGGCCTCGATACCGGCGGAGGTGTCGTCGTGCACGAGGCCGTCGGCGACGGTGATGCGGCGGCGGCCCGCGGTCAGGCGCGCGAATCCGGCCCGCCCGAAGGCGAGCGAGGCCCAGGCCTCGCGGATGAGCCAGGTGTCCTGGGCCTCGGTCGCGGCGGGGCGCCCACCCAGCGTCAGGATCGGGTCGGCGGGGACCGTGGTCTCGAGCGAGACGATGCGGTGGAGCCCCGGGGCGAGGCACCCGGGCCCGCTCGGCGGCCCGAGGCCGGTGCCACCGTTCTGGAGGCAGACGTCCTGGAGGCTCGGAAACGCCTTCCGGCGCGCCTCGCCCGAGCCGGCCCCGAACCGCCAGCGGAGGTCGCCGTCCAGGGCGCGGCCCTCGAGGGCTGCCGAGACGAGCGCGGACGGGTACGTCTCGTCCACGGAGGGTACGAGGTAGCCCTCGAGCGCGAACGTGTAGCGTGACGGGTCGTAGAGGATGTCCGAGTCGGGCCGCTGCCGCCACGAGGTGAAGCGCAGATGGAGGTCCGCCTCGCCGGTGACGTACGGGCCGTCGGCGACCGCCGCCCCCGGCACGAGCGCACACGCCGCCAGGCCGGCGGCGAGGCCGGCGCGGGCGAACGCGCTCGCGCGTGCGAGGGCGGGCACGTGGGCCTAGGGCCTGCGATCGCGCTGCCGCTCCATGATGCGCCGACGCTGCTCGGGCGAGAGCTCGCGCCAGCGCTGCCGAAGCCGGTCTCGCTCCTCGGGCGTCAGCTCGCGCCACCGCTCCAGGTTGTCGAGCCGCCGCCGGCGCTCGCCGGGCTCCGAGCCGAGCACGTCGCGCAGGACCGCGCGCAGCTCGGAGCGACGCTCGGGCGACATCTCCCTGTACCGGGCGAACAGTCGCAGGATCTCGGCGCGATCCCGCTCCGGCAGGTCCCGGAACGTCTGGAAGTTCCGGCGGATCTCCTCCTGCCGCTCGGGGGGCAGCGCGCGGAAGCGCTCGAGGCGCCGGCGCATCTCGGCCTGCTCGTCGGGCGGAATCGCCTGGAACGCGCGCCAGCGCTCCCGGAGCGCCTGGCGCTCCTCCGGCGAGAGCCGCTCCCAGCGCTCGCGCGCGCCGGTCGGGGGCCCGCCGGGCGGCGAGTCCGGCTCCTGCGCGCGGGCGGGAGCGCCGGTGAGCGCCGTGGCGAGGGCGAGGCCGAGGAGGGCGAGGCGCGCGCTCATCGCGGTGAGCCCTCCGCCTCGAGGGCGTCCAGGTGGGTCGCGATCTCGGCGTCCCCGGGCGAGGAGAGCGCATCGAGGTTCGCCACCACCTCGTAGTCGGCGAGGAGGTCGAGCTGGGAGGCGAGCTCGCGCTCGTTCGCGGCGCGGGTGCGGACCACCACGACCGTCACCGCGGCGGCGACGGCGAGCGCGCCCACCGGCGCAGCGATGCGCCAGCGCACGGCCAGCGCTGCGAGGCGGGCCAGCGGACCTCGGCGCCTCGAGGCCTCGGAGGCGAGCCGGGCCTCGAGCCGGACTGCGAACCAGGGGGACGGCTCCGGCGGCGGGGGCAGGCCGGAGAGCGCCGCGACGGCCCCGGTGATGCGGGCGTGCAGGGCCCGGCAGCTCTCGCAGCCCGAGAGGTGGTGGCGCACCTCCTCCGCGCGCCGGGGCGGGAGCGCGCCGTCGACGAGAGCGGAGAGGTCGTCGGTCGGGTGCCTCACGGCAGGACCTCCTCGAGATCGGGCCGGGCGAACGGGGCGAGCGCCTCGGCGGCCGTCACGGTAGCGCGGTGGACGAGCGACTTCACGGCGGAGACGCTCGTCTCGAGCACGGCGGCGATCTCGTCGTAGGAGAGCCCTTCGAACCGCGCGAGCACGAAGGCGGTGCGCTGGCCGTCGGGCAGGCGGTCGAGGAGCACCCTCACCGCGCGCTCGAGCTTCCTCGCCTCGGCGCTCGCCTCGGGCCCGGCCTCGGGGGCGGGAAGGGCGTCGGGGTCGGCCGGCGAGCCGGCGCCCGCGGCCGCCTTCCTCGCCCCGTACTCCCCCCGGCGCAGCTCGTTCAGGCAATGGTTGGAGGCGATCCGGTAGAGGAACGTCTTGAAGCGGGCGGAGGGCTGGTAGCGGTCGGCCGCCCGGTAGAGCTTCACGAAGACGTCCTGGGCCAGCTCCTCCGCCCTCGCGGTGTCGCGTACGAAGTGGTGGCAGAAGGCGACCATGGCTCGCGCGTGCCTCTCGTAGAGGGTCCGGAAGGCGGAGGCGTCGCCCCGCTGGAAGGCGAGGAGGAGCGCCGCGTCCGGGTCCGGAGCCATCCACCCGATTGGAACACGGCCGGCACGGGAAGGTTGCGACGGGGCTCACCCGGCCAGGAGGATGAGCGCCTTCACCGCCACGAAGAGCACCGCTGCCACCAGCGCGGAGGCGGGAATCGTGAAGATCCACGCCCAGATGATGCGTCCCGCCACCCCCCAGCGCACCGCCCTGGACCCCCGCGTCGCCCCCACCCCGACGATGGCGCCGGTGATGGTGTGGGTGGTCGAGACCGGGATGCCGGCGTGGGCGAGGGCGAGGATGGTGACCCCGCCGCCGGTCTCGGCGCAGAAGCCTCCGATGGGCTGCAGCTTGGTCAGGTTATGGCCCATGGTCCTCACGATGCGCCAGCCCCCGAGCAGCGTGCCCGCGCCGATCGCCGCATGGCAGGCGAGCACGACCCAGAACGGCACCGGGAAGTGCGTCTTGAGGCTCGCGCTCGTCACGCGGTCCGCCCACACCGTGCCGTAGAGGACGACGCTGATGACGCCCATGACCTTCTGGGCATCGTTCGTCCCGTGGCTGTAGCTGAAGATGGCGGCCGAGAGAAGCTGGAGCCTGCGGAACCAGCGGTCCACCACCGCGGGCCTCGACCAGCGGACGATCCATGCCGTCAGCGTCATCATCGTGGACCCCAGCACGAACCCGATGAGCGGGGAGAGCACGATGAAGGCGGCGATCTTGAGGATGCCGCCCGGGATCAGGCCGGAGACCCCGAGCGACGGGATGGTCGCGCCGATGAGGCCGCCCGCGAGCGCGTGCGAGCTGGAGGAGGGCAGGCCCAGCCACCAGGTGAGGAGGTTCCAGACGATCGCGCCCACGAGCGCGGCGAACACCACCGCGAGGACGATCGGCGTGCCCTGGGAGCGCAGGGCGTCGAACTCGACGATGCCCTGCCCCATGGTGGAGGCCACCCGGAGCTCGGCGCCCCAGAGCACGGGCGCCGCCGACACGAAGTTGAAGAAGGCGGCCCACACCACCGCCGTGATCGGCGTCAGCACGCGGGTGGAGACCACGGTGGCGATCGAGTTCGCCGCGTCGTGGAACCCGTTGAGGAAGTCGAACGTGAGCGCGACGAGGACGAGCAGGATGACCGAGGCGACGAGCATGGCGTGGGTGGGCGGCGGGCGGTCCCCGGGTCGGCGGGCCGCCGGCGTCGTGCGCTATGCGTGGCCCAGCACGAGGCCCTCGATGACGTTGGCGACGTCCTCGGCGCGGTCGGTGGCACCCTCGATGAGGTCGATGATCTCCTTCCACATCATCACCGTGAGCGGATCGTTGGCCTTGCGGAAGAGCTTCGCCATGGTGCGCCGGGTGAGCGCATCGGCCTGGTTCTCGAGCACGTTGATCTCCCGGCAGGCGTCGAGGATGGTCCCGGGGTCCTTCTTGAGGTCGCGCAGTCCGCGCACGGCGTCCTGCATCTTGTCGGCCTGGGCCACCAGCACGGCGGCGATCTCGCGGGCATCGGGAAGGATGGAGTCGATCTCGTAGAGGGCCAGGCGGCTGGCGGCGCCGTCGGCGAGGTCGATGACGTCGTCGATGCGCGAGAGCAGGCGGTGGATCTCGGCGCGGTCGAACGGGGTGATGAACTGCGTGTGGAGGCGGGCGAACGCCCGGTGGGTGATGTCGTCCGCGCGGTGCTCGACGTCCTTGATGGCCTGGACCTTCCTCTCGACGTCGCGGAAGTCGTCGAGCAGGTCCTTGAAGAGCCTCGTGCCCTCCGCCACGGCGGCGGCCTGGGCTTCGAAGTCGGAGAAGAAGTCCTCCGACCGCGGCATGAGCCTCTCGAAAAACCCCATGGAGACCTCCTCGGGCGCGGCGCAACATACCCGACCGGCACGGGAGGGCAAGAGGTGTCGCGCCCGGCCGCCGGATCGCGCGGCGGGAGTGGCCGAAGGGTGTGCGTGGCGCGCGCGATCCCGGGCGCCCCTCGTCTTCGCGCCGCCTGCGGCGGCGCCGCGCGCGGGGCGACCGGGGCCGGGAGCTGGACTCAGAGCGCCGACGGTCCGCCGTCGGGGGTGTTCCCGCCGCGCGAGCTGCGGTCGCGCCAGGTGCGGCCGAGCGGCCGGTGGGCCGGCTTCCGGGCCGGGCTCCGCCGCTTCTCCAGCTGGCGCTTCACCAGGCGTTTCAGCCGATCGCTCGCGTCCATGAGGGCGGCGTGGAGGTCGTCGGCCACGCTCTCCACCCGCATCGTCCGCGTGCCCGGCATCCGGAAGGAGAGCTTGCACTCCCGGTCCGGGCTTCCCCGGCGAGGATGGGCGTCCCCGAGGTGCACCTCCAGCTCGGCGGCGGAGTCGTCGTACACGCGGGCGAGCGGTCTCGTGACGTGCTTCTCCAGGTACGCGGGGAGGTCGTCGGGGATGGCGAGGTGGTGGGCGTGGATGGACACTCTCATGCCCGGAGCATACCTCCCCGGGCCTCGCCCGACCCGCCGGGCTAGACTCCAGGCGTGACCGCGAGGCTCTACCTGGACGATCCGTGGCTGCTCGCCTTCGACGCGCGCGTGACCGGCGTGCGCGAGATGGCCGGGCGACCCGCGGTGGTGCTCGACCGCACCGCGTTCTACCCGGAGGGCGGCGGACAGCCGGCCGACCGGGGCCTCCTGGGCGGGGTGCCCGTGGTGGACGTGCAGGAGGTGGACGGAGAGGTGCTGCACGCGATCGACGGTGCGGCCCCCGGAGCGGGGCAGCCGGTTCACGGGGAGGTGGACTCGGCTCGCCGCCGCGATCACGTCCAGCAGCATCACGGACAGCACCTGCTCTCGGCCGCCTTCGAGGCGGTGAGGGGTGCACGCACGGTCTCCTTCCACCTCGGCGAGGAGATCTGCACCATCGACCTCGATCTCCCTCTCGCGGCGCTCGGCCCCGACGCCCTTCGCGAGGCGGAGGCCCGGGCGAACGATCTGGTCTGGCGCGATCTGCCGGTGAGCGCCCGCGACCGCACGCCGGAGGAGATCCGGGCCCTGCCGATGCGCAAGGAGCCCGCGAAGGGAGCGCGCGTGGTCGTGGTGGGCGAACCGGGCGCGGTCGCGGACGCCACGCCGTGCGGCGGGACCCACCCGCGACGCACCGGCGAGGTCGGAGCCGTCGCCGTGCTCCGCGCGCTCAGGTGGGCCTCGGGCACACGCGTCGAGTTCGTGTGCGGCGGCCGCGTGGTGGCCATGCTGGCCGGTGCGGGCGAGCGCCTCGGCTCGGCGGCCCAGGCGCTTCGCTGCGCTCCGGCGGAGGTGGCGGTGGCGGCCGCCCGCGCGGCGGAGGACGCCTCGGCCCGGCGGAAGGACGTCGAGAAGCTGCTCCTGGTGGCGGCCGAGGCCGAGGCGGCGCGGCTCGCGGCGAGGGAGGAGGGGCCGGCGGTGAAGGCGGTGCTCTCACCACCGGTCGCCGGGGCGGCGGCCTGGCTGAAGGCGGTGGGCCAGGCGCTCGCCGCCCGGGGTCGCGTCGCGCTCCTGGGCGCCGTCGAGGACGGCCGGGCCCACCTCGGGTTCACGCGCCCGCGGGGGGAGGGCCCTCACCTCGGCCAGGCGCTCCAGACGGCGGTGGCGCTCCTCGGGGGGAAGGGCGGCGGCGCGCCCGACGCGGCGCAGGGCAGCGGCCCGGCGATCGGGATGCTCGAGGCGGCGCTCGGCGAGGCGGCGAGGCGCATCAGCGCCGGAGCGTGACGAGCACCGCGCCCCACCCGCCCCCGTCCTCGCCCGCGGTGCGGAAGGACTCCACGAGCGGGCTCCTCGACAGGATCGCCGCCACGCTCCTCGCGAGCGACCCCGTTCCCTTTCCGTGAACGATGCGGAGCTCGTGCAGCCCCGCCTCCCGGCACGCCTCCATCCACTCCGGGACGAGTTCGCCCACCTCCGCGGGATCGAAGGCGTGAAGGTCGAGCGTTCCGTCGATGGGCACGCGGACCGGTCCGGCGGGCGCGCCGTCGTCCGCATCCGGCGCGGGCGCATGCGAGCCGCGATCTTCGGGCGTCCTCGCCACGGCCTCGATGATAACCTCCGGGCATGCTCATCGCCCGCACCGCCACGGCGCTCGCGCTGGCCGGGTGCCTCGCCGCGCCGGGCCGGGCCACCGCGGGTGACGGCGAGGAGTACGCGCTCGAGCACCATCCGGGCGACCTCGCCGTGCTGGGCGCCTCGACCGCCGCATGGCTCGGCCTCGAGGTCGCGAAGGACACGCTCGCGCCGCCCGCCTGCCGCTGGTGCACCACCAACGCGTTCGATGACTGGGCGCGCGCCCGCCTTCTCTGGAGCGACCCCGCCCGCGCGGCCCGCGCCTCCGACGTGGCCATCGTGGCCATGCCCACCGCGGCGGTCGCCTACGCGGTGCTCGCCGCGCGCTCCGGTCCCGGGGCGACGGAGGGCTGGTGGGACGCGGTGGCCATCGGCGAGGCGGTGGCCCTGACCGGCACCCTCACCAGCGCCGTGAAGTACGCGGTCGGGCGGGAGCGGCCGTATGCCATCCACGGGAACTACGAGGCCGCGGGCCAGGAGCCGGGAGCGGAAGATCACCTCTCCTTCTGGTCGGGCCACACCTCGATGGCCTTCTCGATCGCCGCGGCCACCGGGACGGTGGCGAGCCTGCGGGGCCGCGATCACGCGGCCTGGGTCTGGGCGGTGGGCATGACGGCGGCCACCGCGGTCGGCTGGCTGCGGGTCGCCGGGGACAGGCACCATCTCACCGACGTCCTCGCCGGCGCAGCCGTGGGCACGGCCATGGGCGTGGCCGTGCCGAGGTTCCTGCACGGCAGGGTGGAGGGCCCGGGCGGCTCGCAGCTCTCGCTCGTCCCGGTGCCGCTCGGCATCGCCGGGACGTTCTGAGCGCCCGCGGGCCCCGTCAGCTCCGGAGCGCGCTCTCGGAGAGCTTGCGGGCGAGCGCCGCGCGCAGGACGCCGAGGTCGAACGGCTTCTCGAGGCAGGTGACGGGTGTCCTCGAGAGGAACTCCCGGGCGGCTGGGGTGAAGGCGCCGCCGGTGAGGAAGACCAGCCGGCGTGCCATCGAGGCGTCCTTCGCGCGGAGCTCGTCGTAGAGGTCCATGCCGCTCATCTCGGGCATGAGCAGGTCCGACAGCACGAGGTCGTAGCGCTCGCCGGAGGCCAGCCGGTCGAGCGCGGCGCGGGCCGAGGTGACGACCGTGACGTCGTGGTCCTTGCGGAGCGACCGGGCGAGGACCTTGCCCACGAGCGCCTCGTCGTCCACGACGAGGATGCGCGCGCGCGGCGCGTCGGGGGCCGGCGCGACCGCCACCGGCCGGGGCCGCGCCTCCCCCGCCGGACGGAGCGTCACGCGGAACGTGGAGCCGTGGCCCACCTCCGACTCCGCCGCGATCTCGCCCCCCAGCGCGGCCACGATGCCGTGGCAGATCGAGAGGCCGAGGCCCGTGCCGACGCCTGGTGCCTTGGTGGTGAAGAACGGGTCGAAGATGCGCGGGAGGTGCTCGGCGCGGATGCCGCAGCCCGTGTCGTGGACCTCGATGGCGATCCGCCCGTCTTCGAGCACGGTCCCTCCGACGCGGATGAGGTGCTCGTCCACACGGCCCTCCGGCAACGCCTGGGCGGCGTTCACGAGCAGGTTGAGGAAGAGCTGCCCGAGCCGGCCCTCGTTGCCGTGCACCGGGGGGAGGCCGGCCACGTCCTTCACCAGCCGGGCGCGATGCTTGATCTCGTTCCAGGCCATGTTCACGGCCGAGTCCACCACGCGGGCGACGTCGACCGGTCCCGTGTGCTCGTCGTCGGCGCGCGAGAAGGTCTTCAGGTCGCGGATGATGACGCGCATGCGCTCGCAGCCGTCGCGCGCGTCGCGCACCGCATCCGTCAGCTGGCCGGCGAGGTCGGCGTCGTCCGGCTGGACGGGCTCGCCCGCCACGAGCCGGCCGGCGCGGGCCACCCGCTCGGCGAGGAACGAGAGGTTGGCGGTGACGTAGGCGAGCGGGTTGTTGAGCTCGTGGGCCACGCCCGCGGCGAGGGTGCCGACCGAGGCCATCCGATCGGCGAGCGCGAGCCGCGCGCCCATGAGCCGGCGATCGGTCACGTCCCGGAGGACCACGAGATCGCGCCCCGGGCGGATGTCGGCGACGGCGATGTACTCGGCCATGCGCCGCTCGCGGCCGGGGACGGCGATCTCGATCTCTCCGGTCGCGCGGCCCTCCGGCCGCCTACGCTCCCAGCCCTCCGGCCCCTCCGGGCCGAGGGCGGGGACGACCTCGCCGAGCTCGCGCCCGACGAGCGCCTCGCGCCGATCACCGAGGAGCTCGCAGGCGGCGGCGTTCACGTCCACGAGCCGGCCCGCGTCGCCCACCACCAGCATGGCGTCGAGCGGAGCCTCGAAGACCGCGCGGAGCTGCGCCTCGCGCTCGCCCAGGGCCGCCTCGGCGCGGAAGCGAGCCAGCGCCGAGGTGAGGACGGCGGCCACCGCGTCGAGCAGCCTCGCCTCGTCGTGGCCGAAGGCCCGGCGGGCGCGGGCGTACGCTCCGAGCACCCGGTGGCAGCGCTCCGCGCTGGGCAAGGGGATCTCGTGGGCCACCTCGAACCCGAAGGCCGAGGTGATGCCCCGCTCGCTGCCCGCCACCCTGCCGATCGGAGGGGCGTGCCGGCCTGCCGAGGCGCGGACGTACCAGCCGTCGGAACACACGTCCACGACGGTCACCGCGTCGAGCCCGAGCAGGTCGGCCGAGAGCTCGCAGGCTCCGGAGAGCAGGCCGGAGAGCTCGGTCCCGCCCAGCGCCTGGTCGGTGAAGGTGGCGAGCGCGGCCTGCTGCGCAGCGCGGCGGTGCAGCTCCTCGTTCACGGTCCGCTGGTGGGTGACGTCGCGGTAGAACGCCACACGCATCCGGCGCTCGCCGTCGCCGACCACCGAGGCATGGCGCTCGAGCACCCGGCCGTCGCGGAGCCGCACGTCGTCCACGACCGTGCCCTGGCTGGCGACGGGGGCGTGCTCGCCGGCGACGCGGCCCGCGAGCTCGCGGTCGAGCGCCTCGAGCGCGGCCGCGGTGGCCCCGTGGGCGAGGACCTCGGCGCGCACCTCGTCGCCGACGCCCCACAGCTCGAAGAGGCGGTCGTTGGTCGCGACGAGGCGCCCGTCCAGGGTTGCCACGAGGAAACCCTCGGGCGCGGCGAGACGCAGCGCCTCGAAGCAGGCCGACGCCTCGACGACACGTCCCTCCGACGCCTGGCTCGACAGGCTCGGCCCCTCTTCCCGCTCCGTCACGAGGTGACCGCATCTGCAGGAAGCGGGCTCCGTTGACCTGGATCAGCGAGTCCCGAAAGCGTCCGCAGAACCTACATTTGGGTCGCGTCAGGGTGTTGACGCTCCCCCTGAACACCTGGTCACGTCGAACCCAGGGTCCGGTGGAACCGGTTCAGGCCCCGGGAAAACCGCTGCGATCACGAGGCTGGAACGAGGAGCTCGAGCACGCGCTCGGCCGGGCGCGCCACGACGGCCCTCGTGCCCGAGACGAGGATCGGCCGCTCCACGATGCGCGGGTGGCGCGCCAGCGCATCGAGGAGGTCGTGCTCGGGCGTGCGCGGGGAGAGGCGGAGCACCTGGTACTCGTCCTCGCCGGTCCGGCAGAGGGCGTGGGCCGAGACCCCAAGGCGCGCCGCCACCCCGGCGAGCTCTGCCGGCGTGGGCGGCTCCTCGAGGATGCGTCGCAGCGCGGGCTCGAGGCCGCGCCCGCGGAGGAGCTCGAGGGCGCGCCGCGAGGTGGGACAGCGAGCGTCGAACCACAGCACGAGGTCGTTCATCCGGTGCCGTCCGGCCGTGCCGGTCCCCGCCCCGCCCGTCATGATACTGGACGCCGTGGACCTCGGTCAGCACCTGGCCCGCCTGGGCGAGCTCCTCGAGGCCGAGCGAGACGAGGAGCGTGCCCGCCTGGAGGGCGCCCGGAGCATGCTCACGCTGGCCGAGCGCGAGGCGCGCGGGCTGGCCCTCGCCGACGTGGAGGCGGTGGACGAGGCGGCGCTCGCCGGGCGGGCGCTCGTCACCTATGGCCGCCCGGGGAGGTCGCTCGGCGCCTCGCGCGTCGGCGTGGGCAGCCTGGTCTCCGTGACGCTCCAGCGCGAGCGCCGCGACGACGAGCCGCGCGGGGTGGTGGCGCGCCGCACGCGCGGCGCCGTCGGGGTGGTCTTCGACGAGCCGCCGCCGGACTGGGCCACCGCGGGCCGCGTGGTGCTGGAGCTCGTGCCCTCGCCGGTCACGTGGGAGCGCCTCGCCTCGGGCGTCGCCCGGATGCGGGACGAGAAGGAGGGCCGGCGCTGGCACGCGGTGCTCGGCGGGGCGGCGCCGCGATTCGACGCCCGGCCGCGCGGCCCGGCGCTCGCCCACGCGCTCAACGCGGAGCAGGCCGCGGCGCTCGACCTGGCGGATCGCGCCGCCGACGTCGCGCTCGTCCACGGTCCTCCCGGCACCGGCAAGACCACCGTGCTCGTCGAGGTCGTCCGGCGGGCCGCTGCTCGCGGCGAGCGGGTACTGGCCGCCGCGCCGTCCAACCTCGCCGTGGACAACCTGGCCGAGCGGCTGGACGCGGCCGGCCTGCGCTGCGTCCGCCTGGGCCACCCGGCCCGCGTCCTGCCGTCGCTCCACGCCCTTACGCTCGAGGCGCGCGCCGAGGCGCACGAGTCGCACCGGATCGCGAAGGCGATCGTCGACGAGGCGCTCGCGCTCCGCCGCGAGGCGCGGAAGCGGAAGCAGCGGCGGGGCCCCGGGCGGTTCTCGGCCTCCCGTGCGCAGGAGCGGGACGCGCGGGCGCTCCTCGCGGAGGCGCGGGCCCTCGAGGCGCGCGCCGAAGAGGAGGTCCTCGACCGGGCCGAGGTGGTGCTCGCCACCCTGACCTCCATCGACGCCCCGGCCCTCGCCGGCCGGCGGTTCGGCCTCGCCGTCGTCGACGAGGCGACCCAGGCCGTCGAGCCGGCCGCGTACCTCGCGCTCCTGCGCGCGGAGCGGGCCGTGCTCGCGGGCGACCCCATGCAGCTCCCGCCCACCGTGCTCTCCGCGGAGGCGCAGGCGGGCGGGCTCGGCCGCTCCCTGTTCGAGCGCCTGTTCGACGCTCACGGCGACGCGGTGAAGGTCACGCTCGCCGAGCAGCACCGCATGAACGCCCGCATCATGGCGTTCCCCTCGGAGGCGCTCTACGACGGCGCGCTGCGCGCGCATCCACGGGTGGCGGACCGCACGCTGCCCGGCGACGTCGCGCCGCTCGAGGTCGTGGACACCTCGGGGATGGGGCACGAGGAGGAGACCCCGCCCGGCTCGGAGTCGCGGGTGAATCCCGCCGAGGCGGAGATGGTCGCGGCCGAGGTCCGGGCCATCCTCGCCCGCGGCCCGTCCCCCGGCGAGGTGGCGGTGATCTCGCCCTACGACGGGCAGGTGCAGCGGCTCCGCGAGCTCCTCGCGGCGGAGGTGGAGGCGGGCCTGGAGGTCGACACCGTGGACGGCTTCCAGGGACGGGAGAAGGAGGCGGTGGTGGTCTCGCTCGTGCGCGCCAACCCGGACGGCGAGGTGGGCTTCCTCGCCGACGTCCGCCGCATGAACGTGGCCATCACCCGGGCCCGGGTGAAGCTCGTCGTGGTGGGAGACGGCGCCACCGTCTCGCGCCACCCTTTCCACGAGGCGTTCCTGCGCCATGCCCAGGCTGCCGGCGCCTGGCGCAGCGGCTGGGAGCGGGCCTGGCCGCGCTGATCAGTGGTCGAACCGGAATACCTTGGAGGCGCCGGCGCCGGAGTTCTGCGCGAGGACCCAGACGACGCCGCTCGAGTCCACGGCGATCCCGCTCGGCACGTAGCCCGCGGGCGTGAGGGGGAACTCCTCGTTCGCGAACGTGGTGACGTCCATGGAGCCGATCGCGCCGCTCGCCGAGTACCAGACGAGCGCGTCGTCATGGGTGATGCGCCCGACCACGACGCCCCCGGCGTAGCCCACCACCGCGTGCTCGGTCAGGTCGCCGGCGACGGTGACGACGCCGAGCTTCGACTCGTTGAACCAGAGGTTCCCGTCGGGCCCGGCGGTCACCCAGGTCGGCGATGAGTAGCTGTGGGCCGGATCGGTCGGGAACTTCGTCACCGTGCCGCCCGTGGTGATGCGCGAGAGCTTCAGGTTGTCGTACTCGGCGAACCAGAGGTTGCCGTCCGAGCCGTACGCGATCCCGAACGTCTCCGGGAACGCGCCGGCGAGCTCGTGCTCGACGAGGGTCGAGGTGCTCGCGGTGTCGATGCTGCCGACCTTGTTCGGAGAGCCGCTCGGGCCCGGGCAGGTGAGCTCCGTGAACCACACCGTCGAGCCGGGGCCCGCGGTGATGCCGAACGAGGCGCAACCGCTCGGCAGCGCGAACTCGGTGCCGGTGCCGGAGGGGGTCACGCGCACGACCTGGGCGTGGGCGTTGTCGGACACCCAGAGGTTTCCGTCCGCGCCCACGGTGATGTCCACCGGGTCGCTGTCGGCGTGGGGGAGCGGGTACTCGGTGACGGCGCCGGCGGGCGTGACCTTCCCGACGGTGCCATGCGCGCGCTCGGTGAACCAGACGTTCCCGTCGGGCCCGAGGGTCATCCCGCCCTGGCCGCCGGCGGCGGTGGGCACGTCGTAGGGCGTGAAGTGCCAGCAGTGGATTCGATCCTCGGGGACGGTGGCGCTCGTGCCTCCGGGGGTGGTGACGGTGACGTCGTGGAAGCCCGTCGCGACCGCGGGCGCCTGCACCGTGAGGAAGGTGCTCGAGTACACGTTGACCGCCGTTCCCGCCGTGCCGCCGAAGGACACGGTCGCTCCCGCGACGAAGCCCGTGCCGGCGATCGACACCGAGCGGCCGGCCGTCGTGTAGTCGGCGCTCGCCGGCGTGACGGAGGCGACCGTCGGGGCGGTGCCCGAGACCGAGTAGTCGACGGTCACGTCGGCGATCGCTCCCGCGGCGACGGTCGCGGGCGTTCCGTCGGTGACCTGGGCGGCGTAGCTCTGCCCGCCGCCCGAGACGACGCCGGCGGTCACGACGTAGCTCCCCGGATCGAGGCCGGAGAGCGTTCCCGTGGCGGCGAGGTGGCCGGTGTACCCGCCCGGCCCGGCCACGTTCACGTCGGCGTCGACGCCCGTTGGCAGTCCACTCACGGTGACGTGCAGGTCGCCGGTCTGCGTGCCGCCCCCTCCTCCCGAGCCGCCTCCGCCTCCGCAGGCGGTGGCGATCGCGAGCGAAAGGGACAGGGCTGTGCGCAGGGTCGGGTACGGCCTCATGGTCACCTCGGTCTCGGGGGAATCCTCCGCCTGTAACCCGGTGATCCCCCGCCGGGCCAGCCCACGCCCCGACTGCGGCTCGCTCCCTCGCGGGCGTCGACGCCCTCCCCGACACCAGGGTGGACTCACCCACCCGTGGGGGAGACGATGTCCTCCGTGGCACCCCTCATCGTGGCCCTGCTCGCGCTCGCCGCCGCCCCTGCCCCCGCGGTGGTGAACGTCGTCGAGCTCGGTGCCGATCCCACCGGCTCCTCGGACTCCTCGGCCGCCTTCGCGACCGCGCTGGAGCGCGCGCCCGGATCCCCCATCGAGATCCAAGTTCCACCGGGCACCTACGACCTGGCGCCCGCGCCCGGGGGTGGCCGCCAGCCGGGACACTCCTGCCTCGAGATCCGCCGCTCGAACGTGGTGCTGCGCGGCGCGGGCCGCCACCTCACCACCCTCCGCTGCCACGTGGCCGGCCGCCGCGACCCCGCGAGGAGCTGGGAGCTGCCCGGCGGCGCCGTATGGCGCGGGAACGGCATCGAGCTCGTCGGCCCGAGCGTGGAGCACGTCACCGTCCGCGGCCTCCGCCTCACCGGGATGTCGCCGCGCGACCTCGGCCGCTATCCGGTGTGGGGCGTCGAGACGGGTCAGCCGTTCCCGGCGAACCCGACCACCGGAGAGGGCTGGGACCTGACGAACAAGGGCGTCATGATCGGCAACGGGACGCGGCGGGACGACATCGTCCTCGACGACCTGGAGATCGACTCCTTCCGAGGGGAGCTCGTCTACTACGGCGGCGATGGGCTGGGCCGGATCACCATCCGCGACTCCTACCTGCACGACTCCATCGGCGACGCCATCTCGACGGGCGGCGACCTCACCGTGGTCGACGACGAGATCGCCTTCACCGAGAACGCCATCGAGGACACGCCGCTCGGGCGCACCCAGATCGTCGACCGCAACTACGCCCACGACAACAAGATCGGGTTCGTCTTCGCGAACAACATCGCGCCCGCCGCCGGCGGCGCGGGCCGGGTGTTGATCACCGGGAACCGCCTCTTCAGGAACTACCGCGGCGCGGTCTGGGTGCGGGGCGGCATCCAGGGCCTCGTCGCCAGCCACAACGACATGGCCGACTCGGGCCTCGGCACGTCGGCCGCGGTCTTCATCGCGAGCGCGTACGGCTACGGCCCTGCCGACGTGACCATCGAGGGGAACGTCATCCGGGCCGAGACCACCTCGCTCACGGCCGTGCTGAGGGTCGCTCAGGATCCCGGGTACCCGGTGCGGAACATCCGGATCGTCGGCAACCGCACCGAGCGCTCCGCTCACATCCGATCCGTCTCGGGCACGACGGGTAGGGCCGAGAACGCCCTCTACGACGCGGCGAGCACGGTCTTCTACGAGGGGAACGACTTCGCCGACGGCGGCACGATCCTCCAGGTCGGCGGCGTGGCGTTCGCCGGGTCGGCGAACGCGGTCCCGTTCTACGGGGTGTCGAGGCCCAACAAGTGGTCGGCCCGGGACGACCCGGGCGACTGGGGCTTCATCGGCGTCGTCTCGACCTCGTCCATGAAGGACGTCCGGCCCACCGTCCCGCTCTTCACGTTCGAGGCGCCGGCGCCGGGCTGGAGCACCGTGGGCTCCATGAGCGCGGCGGGCATCCCGGACGGCCAGCGCGCTCTCCTCCGTGCGGTCGGGGGCGGCGACCGCGGGGTCCACTTCCCGCCGGCCGGCCCGGGCTGGCGCTTCAGGCGGCCCTACTGGCTCACGAGCTGGGGCCATCACGGGACTTACCCGATGCTGGCCGTGAAGCTCAGCGGGGGCACCTGGGTCGAGGACGTGCCCTGGCGGGGGAACGCCGTGGCGGGCTCGCTCGCCTACTACGCGGACATCGGGGCGATACGGTCGCCGCCGGAGAGCTCGCTCTTCTGGCTGTCGAGCGAGGGGGCGGACGCGTTCGCGCCGATCATCCCCTTCTTCCACACCGCGCAGGTGGACCTCGCGCCCACGGCGGCGCGGAGATACGACTCGTTCTCGGACGCCCCGCCCGGTGAGCTCCTGACCGTGAAGGTGAACGGCAACGCCACGATCCGGGAGAGCCCCACCGTGAAGCTGGCCGGAGGCGCGAGCTTCGCCCCCGGCGGGAAGGGGGGCGTCATCACCTTCGTGAACCCGGCCGGCACCTCGGCGCTCTACGAGGTGAGCCGGTTTGCGTTCTGAGACGCCCGACCATTGTAGGCTGTACCCGTGATCGAGAGCTCCTTCCGGATCGTGCCCGGCATGGGGGCCGAGCTCGAGGCGCGGATCTGGCGCGCTGGCGTGCGCCGGTGGAGCGAGTATCCGGCCGCCCGGCCCGACCCGGTTCCGTCGCTCGTCCACGCCCGGCTCCTCGCGGCGATCCCGCGCGCCGCCGACCGGCTCGCGGCCCGCGACGCGGACGCTCTGGCGGCGATGTTGCCCCGCGCCGAGCGCTGGCGGCTGTACGCGGCGTTCCGCGCCGAGGCGGCGTTCCTCGACGTGGAGTGCGACGGCGACGGGCTCGTGGCGGTGGGCGTCCTCGATGCGCGCGGACCGCGCATCTTCCTCGCCGGGCGGGACCTCGAGGTCTTCCCGGAGCACGCCCGTGGCTGGAAGCTGCTCGCGACGTTCAACGGCCTCTCCTTCGACGTGCCCGTCCTACGCAAGGCGTTCCGCGGCTGGCGCCCGCCCCGCGCCCACGTGGACCTCCGGCACCTGTGGTCGCGGCTGGGCCACCCGGGAGGCCTGAAGCACCTCGAGCGCGAGACCGGGGTGGGCCGGCCACCCGAGCTGGACGGCCTCGACGGCGGCGCCGCCATCCGCCTCTGGCACGCCCACCTCCGCGGAGACGCGGCCGCGCTACGCCTGTTCGCCGAGTACAACCTGCACGACGCCGTGAACCTGCGCACACTTCTCGACCTCGGCTACAACCGCATGATCGAGCGCCTGCGCCTTCCTGCCACACCCGTACCCGTCTCGGAGCGAGGGGACGTCCGCTACGACATGACGAAGGCCGTGCTGGCGCTCGCCTAGAAAACGGCCGCTCCCCCGGGGCCCGGTTCGGGTTATCCTGCCGGCGATGAGGGCGCGCGTCCCCCGCGCGCCGGAGCGGATCGCAAGGTGACCCCGAAGCTCGCAAGGCCTGCCGCCCAGCGCGGCGCGCTCGCCATCCTGACCTTCACGGTCCTCGCGTCGTCCCCGGGCTGCGAGCGCTGGGTCGTCGGCGACGGGGTCTTCGCCGAGTCGGCCCGCAACGTGGCGACCTTCACCGGCCTCCGGGTGGAGAACGGGATCGAGGTGAACGTCGCCTCCGGAGCGGGGAGCCAGGCCGTCCGGGTGAGCGGCGACGAGAACGTGCTCCAGTACGTGAAGACCACCGTGGTCGACGACCCGCTGGGGCCGACGCTCTCGGTGAAGACGACGGTGCACCACGTCGAGTCCACCCATCCGCTGCTCGTCACCGTCGACGTCCAGGCCTTCGACCACGTCGAGGCCGACGACGGCGCGCGGGTGAGCGTGGAGAACGCGACGGCCGGGACGTTCACGGTGTGGGCGAACGAGGGGGCGAGCGTGGAGCTCGCCGGCAGCGGGGGCGCACACCTCGACGCGACCGTGTCGGGCTCGGCCCGCCTCGACGCCCGGTCCTGGGTGGCGGGCGACGCGCGGGTGGCCCTCGTCGACGGCGGCGAGGCGCTCCTCCACGTCGACGGGGACGTGACCGGAACGGTGGGAAGCCGCGCCATGCTCGAGAACGACGGCGAGGGTCCCTGCCAGGTCACCTCGAGCAGCGACGCCACCATCGACTGCGGTCCCTGACGGCGGGGTCGTGCCGGGCGCTTCCCGCGGGCTCGATCTCGCGGGCGCCCGGGACTAGAATCCGCCGCCTCATGAGCACGCCCATCACGCCGGAAGTCGTCGCCCAGCACGGGCTGACGCCCGACGAGTACGACCGCCTGAAGGGACACCTCGGCCGCGAGCCCAACCTCGTGGAGCTGGGGGTGTTCTCGGTGATGTGGAGCGAGCACTGCTCCTACAAGTCCTCGCGCGTCCACCTCCGCTCGTTCCCCACCACGGGCCCGCGGGTCATCCTGGGACCCGGAGAGAACGCCGGCGTGGTGGACCTGGGCGACGGCCTCGCGGTCGCGTTCAAGATGGAGAGCCACAACCACCCGAGCTACATCGAGCCCTACCAGGGCGCGGCCACCGGCGTGGGCGGCATCCTCCGCGATGTATTCACGATGGGTGCAAGGCCCATCGCTTCGCTCAACTCGTTGCGCTTCGGCGATCCGGCCCACCCGCGCACCGCCTACCTTCTCGAGGGCGTGGTGGCGGGCATCGGCGGCTACGGCAACTGCATCGGCGTGCCGACCGTCGGCGGCGAGGTGATGTTCCACCCGAGCTACAACGGCAACTGCCTGGTCAACGCCTTCACGCTGGGCGTACTGCCCGCCAACCGGATCTTCCTCGGCAAGGCGGCCGGCGTCGGCAACCCGGTCATGTACATCGGAGCGAAGACCGGCCGCGACGGCATCCACGGCGCCACCATGGCGTCGGCCGAGTTCGACGACGCGACCGAGTCGAAGCGCCCCACCGTGCAGGTCGGCGACCCGTTCATGGAGAAGCTCCTGCTCGAGGCCTGCCTGGAGCTCTTCGGTACCGATGCGGTGGTCGGCATCCAGGACATGGGAGCCGCCGGCTTCACGAGCTCGTCCGTGGAGATGGCCGGCCGTGCCGGGAACGGCCTCGACCTCTTCCTCGACCAGGTGCCGCTCCGCGAGGAGGGCATGACGCCGTACGAGATCCTGCTCTCCGAGTCCCAGGAGCGGATGCTGCTCGTGGCGGCCGAGGGCAAGGAGGACGTCGTCCTGCGCATCTGCAGGAAGTGGGATCTCGACGTGGCGGTGGTGGGCAAGGTGACGTCGACCGGGCGCTGGCGCGCGTTCTGGAAGGGCGAGCGGGTGGCCGACCTGCCGGTCGAGCCGCTCACCGACGGCGCTCCCCGCTACGAGCGGCCCATGAGGCCGCACCCCGCGCTCCCGGCGCTGCACGCCCTCGACGCCTCCGCGCTCCCCGAGCCGAAGGACCTGGGCGCCGTGCTGCTGCGGCTCCTCTCGCGGCCCACGGTCGCCTCGAAGGAGTGGATCTACCGCCAGTACGATTCCACGGTCCGCCTGGGGGCTGCGGTCGGCCCAGGAGGCGACGCCGCGGTGGTCCGCATCGCGACCGGCGAGCAGGCCCACCCGACGAAGGGGATCGCGCTCTCCCTGGCCGCCAACGGGCGCTGGTGCTTCCTCGATCCCCACCTCGGCGCGATGCACGCCGTGGCGGAGTGCGCCCGCAACATCGCCTGCGTGGGCGGGGAGCCCATCGCCATCACCGACTGCCTCAACTTCGGCAACCCGGAGAAGCCGGAGATCATGTGGCAGCTCGCCGAGTGCGTGCGCGGCATCGGCGACGCCTGCCGCGCGCTGGGCACGCCGGTCGTCTCCGGCAACGTCTCGCTCTACAACGAGACCGACGGCCAGGCGATCCAGCCCACGCCCACGGTGGGCATGGTGGGCCTCGTGGAGCCGGTCGAACGGACGTGCACCTCCACGTTCAAGCACGCCGGCGACGTCGTCGTCCTCGTGGGGGCGCTCACCGGGGAGGTGGGCGGCTCCGAGTACCTCGCCGCCGAGCACGGCCGGGAGGCGGGCCGCCCGCCCCCGCTCGATCTCGAGCGCGAGAAGGCGGTGCAGGCCACCGTTCGCCGCGCCGTCCAGGAAGGGCTGATCTCGTCCGCGCACGACTGCTCCGACGGCGGCCTCGCCGTCGCGCTCGCCGAGTGCTGCATGATGCACGACGCCCCCGCGGGCGGCCGGCCCGCCCACGTGGGCGCGGCGGTGCGCGTGCCCTTCCCCGCGCGCAAGGACTTCGTCCTCTTCGGCGAGGACGCCAGCCGGATCGTGGTCTCGCTGCCGAACGGGAGCGTGCCCCGGCTCGAGGCCATCGCCCGGGAAGCCGGCGCGCCGCTCGTCACGCTCGGCGCGGTGGGCGGTGACCGGCTCGAGATCCAGGGTGCACTGTCGGTGCCGGTGGCCGACCTCGCACGGGCCTGGCGCGAGGGCATTCCATCGGTGCTGAAGCGCGACGTCGGCCACGCGGCCGCCTCCGGCGTCTCCGCCTGACGGCCGGGGATCGGGTCGACCCACCCCGGGCGACGGTACTCGCCGCGGCCGGGGTCCGTGACCCGGAGGCCGTGCGCGCGGTACGATGCGCCGCGCGTGACACCCGTCGAGCTCGCCTGCGTGTTCGGCCGCGCCACCGGCGAGCGGCTCCTCGGAATCGAGCGCCTGGTGCTGGGCCTGCCCCACCTCTTCAAGGGTCAGCTCATCGAGGTGGACCTCGCCTACCGCAGCTCGGCGCGCTTCCTCGTGCTCGTGGCCCGCTTCGCGTCGGTGGGAGGCTCGGCGCCGCCGGCGGTGCGCGATCGGCTGGCGTTCTGGTCGGCGCGCGCCGGAGGGCGGTCGAGCGCGCTCGGCGCGCTCGAGGCGCCGGAGCGGGAGGCGTTCCGCTCCAACGTGGACGCGTGCGAGATCCAGGCGCGCGGCCTCGTCCCGGGCGCGCTCTTCGAGGGCTCCGCCCGCCTCTTCACGGAGGCCGGCGCGCCCGCGGACCGCAGGCGCAGCGTGGCCGAGATCCCGCGCCTCTCGATGGACGCGAGCGGACCGGGCTGGGAGGGCGCGAGCTACGACGCGGGTACGCGGCGCCTCTTCGTCGCCGCCCCGCTCTCGCCGCCCCTGGGCGACGTGATCCCGCTCTCGATCCGCGTCCCCGGGGACGACCACCCGATCACCGGCACCGGAAAGGTGGTGCTCGTGCGCCCGAACGAGGAGGCGGCGCCGGGCCAGCCCGCCGGTTACGCGCTCGAGGTCGCGCCCGCGCCGGCGCGGCTCCACGAGGCGCTCGCCGCCCAGGCGGCAACGCGCCCGGGCGACGAGGCGCGCGTGGCGCCGCGGTTCGCCGTGGGCGGCCGGGTCCAGATCGTCGAGAACCCCGGGACGCACCCGGGCGCTCCGGCGCATCCGAGCCCGCTTCCGGGACCGGCGCCCGCCGGCGCCGACGAGGCCACGCTCAGCTACGCGACCGACCAGGAGCTGCACGAGGACTTCATCGAGAACCTCTCCCACGGTGGCGCGTTCGTGCGCCGGGCCCTGCCGCCTCCGATCGGGACGCCCCTGTCGCTGAAGCTGAAGCTCCCGAGCGGGCTCGACCTCGAGGCGAAGGCGGTCGTGGCGTTCGTGAAGCCGGGCGGCATGGGCCTCAAGTTCCAGCTCGATCCGGAGTCGGAGGAGCTCCTCGCCGGCGCGATGGCGCAGATCTCCGCCCGCCCACGCCGCGCGCTCGTCGTCGACGACGACACGCTCATGGTGCGGATGCTCTCGGATGCGCTCGTCGAGCGGGGCTTCGAGGTGCTCGGGGCGCGGGACGGCCCCGAGGGCCTCCGGGTGCTCTCGGAGGAGCTGCTCGCGCTCGACCTCCTCGTCACGGACGTCATGATGCCCGGAATGGACGG